>Ga0214919_10010131_pt1 | contig 12013 bp, 12 predicted proteins | sample LL1503_MetaG_FD_177994 | JGI IMG/M metagenome (GOLD analysis project Ga0214919, IMG submission 177994) | Freshwater microbial communities from Lake Lanier, Atlanta, Georgia, United States - LL-1503 | ecosystem: Environmental > Aquatic > Freshwater > Lake | place: USA: Georgia | collected...
TAAAGACTTGGGATTAGCAACAAAAGCAGTTTTTGACATTGAACTTGCTGTTAAAGCCTCCAAAGGTGAAGTACCTGCAATTAACAACCCTGAATATGCCAATCACTTATCACCAGAAGCAATTGGTAATGATAGGTTCGGGGGTACTTGGGCTGTAGCAGAGACATGGGACCCTTTCTATCTCGATGCTCACAGAGATGAAATCTTCACAGGTATTTATAAACCAGCAGGAGAAACAACAGATCATTCGCATGATTTAACTGCATAAATACCAAACAAAAACAATCTAAAATAAAATTGCAAAAATGATGAAGCAGCACTAGTAGGTAGCGCTGCTTTTTACTAAGACTAATAAAGATCACTAATACTTCAATGTTGCAGACCTGCAATCGAACTTACCAATGCATCGGTGCATTGGCCAGATGCCAAAAGAACTTCAAGCTGATTTTCTCCTATCTCGTAACTTATCTTTTGTGCGCATTCTAGGCTTAAACCACTCATCAAAGCTTTAATTTGAGAAGGGAAATTGACTTGCATCAGAGATTCACAAGGCACGCCTTGTTCTAGGGCGTGGATTTTTTCTGCTGAAAAAAATCCCTTTCTATATGACGGGCACATTCCTCATCTTGAACTAATTCTCGCACTCGTTTTTTTATTTGTTCTTCATGAGACACTAAATTAAATTGAGTCATTATAAACCTCCACAATTATAAAATTTTTATCAACGTCTACTTGCAGAATTAATTTAAAACTTATCAATTAGGATAAAGTTTCTTCATAACCATCGCCATAAAATTCACCCCTATGAAAGCAAGCCAGGCCGAGGTAATAACTATATGTTGGTGAATGAGGTAAATATATAGAACTAAAAACGCTGAAGCAAAGGATATTATATAATGAATATATTTATAGTGATTTTTAAGCAAATAATTATAAGTAGCCAGCAAAATAGAACCAAAGAAAAGGGCGCCTAAAATATCCCTGATTTCATGATACTCAAAGCGTAGCATCCCAAAAATTACTCCTAGAAATATAATACCTATCACAATATTCAAACGCCAAGATTTATATCTAAAGGCTAGCCACCCATAAAAACTAACTACCGAATGCATATGGCCACTGGGGAAAGCGAAAGCATCTTTGCCAAATCTTGCCTCAGGCAAAGGAATCCTAAAGCTATATTTTAGTGCTAAATTGAAGATAATTGAAAAAAGCAAAACGATAATAGCTTCAATAAAATATCTACGTTCAAACTTTAAATTTAGCTCTTTTAAGGTAATGCCAATCACAAAAACTATGACAATAATAGGAGTATGGCTAAAGTTTCCAAAAAAAATCGCAATTTCATCTAGTGAAGATAGTTTTTGCATAGCTATTTATTTCCTATAATCTTTATTTCCCACTCAAGATCAACATCAAATTTATCTTTCACTTTTGCCCGGATTAATTCACCTAAATTTTCAATATCAGCTGATTTTGCATTGCCCAAATTAATTAAAAAATTACAATGCAGCGGTGAAACCATTGCCCCACCTAGCTTATGCCCCCTAAGGCCCACCTTATCAATGAGCTCCCAGGCTCTATAACCCTCAGGATTCTTAAAGGTACTTCCTCCCGTTTTTTCTTTGATAGGCTGAGCCAATTGCCTTTGCTTAGATATTTCATCCATTTTTGCTTTAATCACTTCTGGACTTTCAGGAGTAAGATTAAATCCCGCACCAATAATAATCCAATTATTTGGTAGGTTGCTGGTTCTATATTGAAAATCAATTTCATCACGAGAAATTTTTTTTACATCACCTCGCTCGTCAATAACCATTATATAGCTAATTATTTGCGCAATTTCACCACCATAGCAACCGCAGTTCATAAAGACACCGCCACCAATAAGCCCAGGTACCCCTACCAGAAACTCAGCTCCGCCAAGGCCATTACTCATCGCAAAATTAGCTAAATTAAGATCACTAACTGCCGCTCCAGCATATAATTCATTAGCCTCCACTCTCATTTCAGTGAAAGCTCGTCCTAGCCTAATCACTACTCCACTAAGCCCTCCATCTCTCACTAAAAGATTGGAACCAACTCCGATCACTTTATATGGAACTTCACGAGGCAATTGCTGAATAAACTGACTTAAATCCTCAGCATCCTCAGGCCTAAATAAAATCTCAGCAAGACCTCCAGTCGCGAACCAAGTTGTTTTAGCCAGGTCAGCATTTTGGCGATAAGCGCCACGCACTTTAGGCAATTCTTCGACATTAATCATGCTGCGCTAATCTCTTCCAATGATTTTTGCAATTCATTCGCCCATTTAGAAATAGAGCCAGCCCCCATCATTAACACCAGATCCCCTGTTTCTACATCTATGCGCACAGCAGTTACAATTTGCTCATAAGAGCTCACATGCCTTACCGACAAAGTAGGATAGTTAATTTTAATTTTTTCAATCAAAACCTGACTATTCACTCCTTCAATCGGAGATTCACCAGCTGTAAAAACATCAGTTATATAAAGCTGATCGACACCTTGATAACAATTTGCAAATTGATCAATTAGATCAGCAAGGCGCGAATAACGATGCGGCTGAACTATGGCTATTAGTTTTCCACTAACATCGCTGCTGCTCAATATTTTTCGCGCAGTTTGCACAGTAGCTGCTATTTCAACTGGGTGGTGTGCGTAATCATCAATGATAGTTGCGCCGCTGAATTCTCCAACCTTGGTAAATCGTCTTTTAACTCCTTCAAATCCTTTGAAGCCATTTTTGATTTTATCTGCTGAAATTCCTAGCCTTATAGCTACTGCAATTGTTGAAAGAGCATTTAAAACATTATGATCACCAAACATCGGCAAAAATAAATTCTCAATTTTATCGTAATTTACACCTAGCTTTTTACTCAGCATCACATCGAAATAAACACCAGTTTTTTCATAACGCAAATTATGACCATAAATATCTGCATTTAAATCTACGGCTGAATAAGTAATTATCTCTCTATTTGAAACTTGGGCAATAATTTCACATACCACAGGATGATCAAGACAAGCAACCGCAAAACCATAGAAAGGCAAGTTTTCAATAAAAGTTAAAAAAGCTGACTTAAGATTTTCAAAAGAACCATAATAATTCAGATGTTCAGGATCTATATTGGTAATCACCCCAATAAAACTTGGTATTTTGATAAAGGTGCCATCAGATTCATCAGCCTCCACAACCAAATATTTGCTTTGCCCGACATATGCATTAGTCTTTTTAGAGTTAATTATACCGCCAGTAATAACAGTAGGACTTAAGCCTCCATTTTCTAGCATATAAGCCATTAAAGTGGTGGTGGTGGTTTTTCCATGAGATCCAGAAATAGAAATTGTATACTTAAACCTGGTAATTTCCGCAAGCATCTCTGCCCGTGAAATTACTGGCACGCCTCTTTCTTTTGCGGTTATAACTTCGATATTACTATCTTTTACATCAGAGGAAATTACCAAATAAGCAACATCATCTATATTGCTTGGTTGATGCCCTATAAAAACTTTGATTCCCTTTTTTCTAAGTCTTTTGACATTATCACTATCATTGACATCAGAGCCCTGAAGTTCAAAACCTAAGCCAGCCAGAATTTCAGCCATACCGCTCATTCCGATACCACCAATACCAACAAAATGAACTTTTCCAGCAAAGCTAAGTGCAAAATCTATGTTATTAATTTCCATCTTTTTTCCTAATTCCTTTAACAATTTTGAGCTTGAGTTGCAATTAGACTAAGGCTAAAACTCTTTAACATCAATTTAAGTTTCAATGATCTTTTACTAGCTCAATAATAACAGAAGCCATAGCATTTTCATCAGTATTCGTAAGTGAAATATGAAATCTCATATCTTGCCTATTCAACAAGCTTTGTATGATACTGGATACATTATGTGATAGATGTATTTCCGGCTTACCATTCGCCCTATTTACAATCCCAATATCTTTGAAAGCTATCTGACCAATTCCAACACCCAAGGCTTTTGCAAAAGCCTCTTTACCAGCAAATCTGGTAGCCAAATAAGTAATTTTTTGTTTTTTATTTAGTCTATTATATTTGCTCTTCTCATCCAAAGTCAAAATTCTATTTACAAACTGAGATTGATATTTTTCATAAATAGCCCCAATTCTTGGAATTTGGACCAAATCTACACCATGACCAATCAACATAAGACCCTCAGATTAAAGAATTATAGTGGCTTTTACACTTCTACCATTTGGAAAACCAATGATAGAGTAATGCACCCAGGTGGTGCGGTCGAGAAGATTTGAACTTCCACCTCCGTTACAGAGACAGCGACCTCAACGCTGCGCGTCTACCATTCCGCCACGACCGCATAACAAAAAATTATTATATCCAGTTGGTGAAGTTTAACAAGTTCTATTCTGTACAATATTGTTGAAATTTTGAATCTAAACTTGACAATTCATTAAAAATTTATTAATATATACTATATATTGTTATTAATGGTGGCTATATGTCAAAGCAAAACAGAGCATTACTTGAGATTCTAAGCAAGCCGCTAATGTCTTTGCCGACAGCTACATTATTTCATGCCGAAGAAGATACGCTAATTAAATATGCAAAGGCAATAGCTGCAGGAAGCATCACAAATTCCGTGAGCTTCAATGACTTTTGCAAGGCAAAAATTATTGCCCTTCAGCCATTTTTAGATGAATTTAGAAGAGCACTCGACGCTTTCAAGCAAGAGCAAGAAAATGAAGATTACGAGGATGGGTTCGAAGATTTTACCGCTAAAAGAGAACTAGAAAATTCTAAAGAATTAACTGATTTATTCTATGTTTTTTTAAGATATAAAGATGCTTATACAGAACAGCGCATTGACAGAGAAGTTGTCGCTTATGAGCTATCAGACGGTGAAAGGCAGAAATTAGTCGATGATTACCTAAGAGATCACACACCAAGGAGAGCCTCGCTAAGAGACGCAGTGGCAAGAGCAGTTGGCAGCGAGCCATCAGCTGTTGCTGAATTTAGAAGAAACGTTGAAGTGGAAAAATTACCACAACTGATCGAAGAATATAAAAGAATAAGAGCTAATGAAATTTATGATTCTATTCATCGCAATGCAGATCCTCTTCTTGATACTCAATTTTTTAAATCCTTAGGCGCCATTTCGGATAAATCACTGGTAGTTGCAAGCCTTGCAAATTTAAATCTTGGCGCAAAATATGAAGATGAAAGGCCCGATGCAGCAAGATTACGCCCTTATGACAGAGTGTATGGAGATAATTACCGGATGATCGATGCTGGATACTCTTTAAGAGGCGTAAATTTATCTGGCTCAATTATCAAGAACTCATACTTTAGTATGATTGATTTCAGCGAGGCGATCTTAAGAGACACCTCGCTTGAAAGAGTAAGGATGAATGACTGCATATTAGATGGCATTGACCTAAGAGGCGCTGATGCTTCAAGGCTTGACATTAATTACGCTTTTCGTAGTGACTTTATTTTGCCAGAGGGAATGAGCAGAGAAGCTTATATCCGATCAAAATTCTCTAAAGTTTTAACAAGCTCTCACAACTTCTATTTTGCCAATAGAAGATTCTTACTGAGAGATCTAGAAAGTGGTCTAATCTCCCTAAGTGACATAACCCCTGCAAACCAAAGAATGTCTGGTAGTTCCACCCGTGAATTTGAAATTGCTGATGGAGCATCACATTATAGCCCAGAAATTGATTCTGCCCTATCGGATGGAGCTTTTATTTTTGATCCAACTTACAAGCGCCTAAGCGATGACGCGCCTAAAACTAAGTTTAAGGCAAGTCTTCAAGATCTTGAAAATTTCGTGGCTTTAATTGAAAGTGGTGAATATGCAAAAAATCACAGCTTCAATCAATATATAAATAATATTTATGCTAGGCCAGGCGAAACTCTTTATGCATCACTTGAAGGTCTTGACTTGAGATCATTTGGATCAAGACTTGCAGGACTAAATTTTTCATATGTAGATTTCCATAATGCCACCCTAAGCGGCATGCCATTATCTAAAACTTCTTTTGAGGGGGCTAATTTAGAAAATGCTAATTTCAGCAACTCAACTTCAGAAGAAGCAGACTTCAGCTATAGTAACGCTACATGCGCTAATTTTAATAAAGTTGATTTTGGGAAAATGGCTTTTTTCGTTGGTACAATATTAGATCTTGCTTATATGAGAGGAGCTAAAATAAACGCTTCTGACTTAAGCGATTGCGTTGGCCGTCACTTGACTGCAGATGGAGCCATCGGCAATGATATTATCGCAAGAAGAGCTAACCTTGAAGGTATTAGCGCTTTAAATGCAATATTCACCGGTGGAGATTTTCTAGGAGCTAACTTAACTAGAGGAACCTTCACTGAAGCTAGGATGGATAGAGCAATCATGCGAGATGTCATTGCTGATCAGCTAGTTGCTGTTGGCGCTCACTTTGAATCCGCTTTGATGGAAAGAATTAGCGCTCGTAAAGCTGATTTCACCAGTGCTGTGATGAGAAAAGCCCGAATGATGGAAAGTGATATTTCAGGCTCTAGAATTGATATGGCTGATTTTGAAGAAGCTGACCTTAGCGGTGCAATGGCTCAGGATATTAAGTCAGCGATCGGTGCTAATTTCACTAAAGCGGTCCTTGATGATGCAGATTTGAAATTCTCTAATTTATCCGAGGCACTCCTCGTAAGCGTCCATGCACATAGGGCTGATCTGAGAAATGTAGTGCTGAAATATGTGAAAGCTGCAAAAGCTGATTTTACTGCAGCGCTCATGCAATCAGCAGATGCCAGCTTTGCCGAGTTAACTGATGGGATTTTTATCCAAGCAGAACTTGATTATTCCCGCTTTACCTCAGCTCAGTTGACAAGGGCCAATATGCAGCTCGCAAGTGCTAGAGGTACAGATTTTAGCAAAGCAGATATGAGCGGCGCTAATGCGACAGGTGTGAAAATTGACGCAGACACTAATCTAAGGGGTACAAACTTAGATGGAGCAATTGGTGCTGATCATCTCAGGGACCTGCAGACTCGTCAACAAGATACATTGATTTCGAGAATTTTCAGGGTGACAATAAAAAATATTTTAATAGGAGCCCCTTTAGCCTTAGGCTTGTACTTAGCACCATGTTTGGCTCTTGGCTTAACTATTTCCTTATATGATGCTGCTCTGATCGCCTCAATCGGAGTGATTTGCGGCATAGTAGCAAAACCTTTATTTGAATTATATAAATTATCTGCCAACATGCTGACATTTATGAGTGGCCTCACTTTTGGAAGATTCAAGGAATATTGCATAGACAAATCTTCGGAATTGATGAATAAAATATCAGGATCGGTAGTGAATAATATTTTAGTAAGCCCCAGCCGAGTTGACCATGAAGAGCTTGCCGGAAGAGCGCATCTCGATCAAATTGCTTCAGGTCTAAGTATTATAATGACCCAAAGAACAACAGCAGACCAAGTCATTGCTGAGGAAGGGCATAAGACAAAAAGCTTCGTGGAAAAATACGCAGATTCCAGAGGTCCTAGGCATAGCATCCCTGAAATTTTAGCCCATGGTCGAAAAAGAAGTGATGGTCACTTTGCTGAGTCTGAATTACATAATAGAGCATCAGGAGAATTAAAACCAGAGACTCTTATTTAATGGCAGAGAATAATTAACTGTTTATTTATATTTTTAATATATTTTTAAATTTATGAAATATAATTTTTGATTACTATGTCAAGATCATTTACGCCTGCTCTAAGCCCATCAACTCAGATTTTAGCAATTGCTGCAAGACCAGCTGGTAAAGCTAGGACCGTCCAAAATATGAACGCAGTTTGCGAGAGATTAGCTCAAGTACCAGATAAGTCTAATAGTGATGCTTGCTTATCAGCTCTTACTGAAGCCATAAAAGACTTAGATTGCGCTAAAGATCACAAATGCGGTATCAGGTGGCTTGAAAGTACTGATCAAGTTTCAGGATCAAGAGTGTTAGTAAGGGATGCAACTAATCAAGATTCAGCAGGAAGAGCTGCTGCTAAAATAGATCATGGCGAGAAATATGCTATGCAGCTTCTCAATCAAGTCAGAGGCGCTATTTTATTACTAGATAAAGATCCAAAGATCAATGAAGATGAGAAAAAAAAGGCGAAGCGAGAATTGATGAGCCTCGCCTCGAATCTGCCTAATGATGCTTCTATTTCTAATATGAGAAAAGATATCAAAGATTATAATTATGCAATGATCAAGATACTAGATGCAGCAGGAGTAAAAGACTCAGTCAAGAAAATGGCATTTGCTAAGGAAATGGGTAATTTCCATGATGAACACATGCACACTGTTACCAAAACAACTGCAAAATCTTCAAATGCATCAATCAACATCTTATATGAAGCTGCTGAGAAACTCGATCCTTTATCAAAGGAGCAAAAAGCGGAATATAATGCTATTGCTAGAATAAATCCCGCCCAACTTACAGCATTAAACGAGGCTCAAGCAGCCTATGACAAAGTGAAATCGGGCAGATTTAGAAAATTATTCGGCATCCCCAAAAATGAAAAAGAAGCTCTAAAACAGCTCGATGCAGCAAAGAGACTGTTGCATAAAGCTGGAGTGCCTGGCTGGTTTACTTCTTTAGCGCCCTATAAAAGAGACTTAATCGCTGCTCATTCCTCAACTATAGCTAGTGGGCAGATGGTTTTACCAACTCAGCTAATTGGTGATTTGACTGGCCTTAGAAATGCTCATCGCAAAGTGACAGCAGTAGGGAATGGACTGGGTACACTAAAGGTCTTAGGAGAGAGTATTCATTGTGGCACTCCAGCATCTAGCCATGGAACAGTGCCACAAACTATAACTGATCGAAATGTTGCTAGACTGCAAGAGATTGGAGGTACATCTATAGTACTGGTTAATTTAATGAGCAAAACTCGTGAAGGCAATCTTTTTGATAGGCTTGCAAAGACAAGCGCCACTAATGTTGCCACACCTATCAATATGTATAGAAACATGGCTAATAGAGGGGGCGAAAATACTGCGGCATTGAGCAGAGTTGTCGGCAATCTTGGCGACGCGATAAGGATTGATCACCCTGCTATAGGAGCGTTTTTAAAGTCAAAGAAACCTGGCTTACTGAGCAGACGCGATAGCAAAACTGAATATGAGCAGCAAAGGAAAAGCGCAGAAGATGCTATGGCAAAACTTGGCAAGCATAATCCTCAATATCAAGCTCTAAAAGCAGCTGTAGATGCCAAGAATGTACTTGATAGGAATAAAGTAGAAGGTAATGATAATAGGAATATTTTTCTTAACGCAAGAACTCAAGTAGTTATAAATGCTTTACGCTTGCCAGATGGAGCTTTAAACTCTTATCAAGCGGAAGTGCGGGCTCCTGTCTTCGCACGTTTTTGTAAAAGCGGTAAAGATAGAACCGGTTACGAAGAAGCCAACTCCACCAATGACCTTTTATGTAGTCATTTAGGAATTGGTCATGATACAACCGAAGGAAAGTTGCTATTTGCAGCGCAAGTAGATGGCGGTCATACCCAGCAGATGGCTAGCTCCCCAGGAGGAACAAGGGGTTGTCATGGTATTAAATTTAATCCAGAGTTTGGTATGGCATCGCTCGATAAAGATTATGCACAGAGCTTAGATCAAAAATCCTCGCACTTTAATAAAGGAGTTAAAGTTCGTGAATCTCCAGCAGGTAAAGATATCTATGAAAGAGCAAAACTTTCAGCTGAAACTCGCTCTCCTGTGAAAAAACCAACAGTCGGGAAAGGCACCGTGAAAGAAATGCATCCAGATATGACTCCTACCACAAAAGCAAGAACTCAAGTAAATGGTTTGGAGCAATAGCCCTAAATTGGATTACTTATCATTACATCCTTTGTCATTCCTGTGGAGGCAGGAATCTATTATGAGATAGAATGTATCGCTTACATTGTTATAGCAGCTTTTTATGAGGCTAGCACGCCTTCAGCGTACTATCTATGACGATGCTATGTTTATAGGGGAAACTAACTCCAGCAAATTTCCCCTAAAGAATCTAACCCCAAAGGCCTGTAAGATTATATATTTCACGGCTCTCTTTGTTAAAGATATGTAGCAGCACTGATCCAGTATCGACTAACACCCAATTACGGTGTTCAAGCCCTTCTATCGAATAAGTGATTCTCTCTTGCTTAAAAGCATCACAAACATATTCTGCTGTTGCTTTAATATGCCGATCTGACCTACCTGTGGCAATAATCATCAACTCAGCAAGATCACTTTTTCCAGAAAGATCCAGAACCGTAATCTCTTCTGCTTTATTATCTTCCAAAATTTTAATGATTAGATCTTTAATTTGGACAGTTGGAATGTCTGATTTTATAATTTTGCGATTTTCAACTAACTGCGACTCGGGGTGATCACTGACCTCTTCATTAACCAGCTTAACTTTTACCATAAACTTCCTAAATATATTAAACTAAAGCGTATTAGCACGCTCATTAGCTACAAACTAAACCCGGCTTCAAACCTTGACAAACTTCTTATTCCCCGCCGCGCTATGATAGAACCACGTTGCCTTAAAGCCTATATCGAGCTTACTAAGAGGATTGCTAATTCCCTCCCTCATTATAACACAATTTATGCCAGAGTTAATAGCAATCTTTGCAGCAGCTACTTTTGCGCTCATTCCACCCGAACCCATGCTTGAGTCACCCGCTACTCTTTCGACATCTAAAGTAATTTCATATATTTCTTTAAAAAAGCTAGCTTCGCTATTTATGTTAGGATCTTCGCTATAAAGACCATCAACTCTTGAAAAGAGCACCAAAAGCTCCGCGTTCACTAAGTGAGCAACTTTGGCAGCTAAACGATCAGAATCACCGAATCTAAGTTCTGCAGCAGTTACCAGATCATTCTCTGTAACTATAGGTATATAGCTTTTTTGAATGAGCTCACTTAGAATGGACTTGGCGCTTGCAAATCTTTTACGATTTTCAATATCTTCAATCGTAATATAAGCGGGAACTATTTTACTATTAATCTTGCTAAATAAATTCTCGTATAACTTCATCAACTCATGGTTACCAATCACAGAATAACATTGCTTTTCCTGCAATTTCATCTTTGTGTAGTTTATCGTGTCTTGAAATGAGCCTATACCATATGAACCAGAAACCACCAGAACAAATCGAAGTCCTTGCTGTTGGTAAACATCAATATCTTCAACCAGGCTTGAAAGCCAGCTCATGTTTATAACACCGCTTCTTGCATCAAATAGCTGCGTAACACCAATCTTTACAACTATTATTTTACTATCTTCTAGGTTAATCATCCTTGCCTTTTTTCAATTTCTAAATTAAAATTATCGCAGTTTTTACTATCTATAATATAAATAGTATATTTTTTTTAATTTTAAAGTTAAATTTATGTCTTTGGCCGAATCAACACTCGAAGAATTACTAAAGTTCGCTTTTCCTGAAGCAAAAATATCGATTAAAGACTTAGTGGGTGATAGCAATCATTATCAGGCTACTATTATTAGCGATAGATTTAAAAATAAATCTAGGATAGAACAACATAGAATGGTAAATGACGCACTCAAAGAAGTTCTAAAAGAAGAGCTTCACGCCTTATCAATCATAACTAAAACAGAGGAATAATGAGCAAACCACTTTTTGATTTTATTGCCCAAGAAATTGCTAATAATGATATAGTATTGTTTATGAAAGGCAGCGCCGCAATGCCGATGTGTGGGTTTTCTGCCCATGTTTGCCAAATATTAAATATTGTGGGAGTCAAGTTCAGAGATATTGATATTCTTCAGAACGCGGATCTAAGGCAAGCCATCAAGGACTACACGGATTGGCCCACTATACCTCAGCTTTATATTAAGGGTGAGTTTATTGGCGGTTGCGACATCATCAAAGAAATGCATAAAACTGGAGAGCTACTTGAATTGCTCAAGAGCAAACAACTTTTAAATACGCCTGAGTAGATAAAAGACTCTCGCCCATTAAGG
>Ga0214919_10010133_pt1 | contig 12010 bp, 11 predicted proteins | sample LL1503_MetaG_FD_177994 | JGI IMG/M metagenome (GOLD analysis project Ga0214919, IMG submission 177994) | Freshwater microbial communities from Lake Lanier, Atlanta, Georgia, United States - LL-1503 | ecosystem: Environmental > Aquatic > Freshwater > Lake | place: USA: Georgia | collected...
TTTTATAATTATTTCTTTAAATATTTCAATCGATATTTTTTTTTCTAATACATATTCTTTATTTTCTTTTTTAAATTTATTCCATATTTCTGTTGAAATCAATTTATTATTATCATCTTCTGTATATTCTATATTATTATTCCACCATTCATTTATTACATTATTTTTTTCATACGCATTCAACATTATTTCATTTGAAACTAATGATAGTAATTCTATTATATCATTATCCATGTCTTTTAAAATTTTTAAAGAGCCATTTATATTTCTTCTCATTTCAGTAGTTCTTTCTTGTAATTGTTTAAATTTTTGATTTAAAATTAAATCTCTCTCTATATAATAATTTAATTTATCATCATCAGAATCATTTTCTTTAATTAATTTATTAAATTCATTACATATCGACCATATTAATCTTAGAATATTTTGAGGTTCTTTATTGTCTAATAAATTATTTACAAATATTATACATTTCATTCCATTATCTGTCATTATCCATTTATTCATTATTGGAAATCTATTCCATTCACAAATATCTGAATCTAATGAAATTAACCACGCAAATTTCATATTATCATTTGTAATTAAATCTTGTTCTATCTTAGCTACTTCTTTTTTTTGAACATTTAAATATGAAGCATAATTTTTTGAATCAACTAATACATTAAACTCATCAAAAAATAAATGAAAATCACCTTTGTGTCCTTGTTTTGATTTATTTTCAATTTTGTAACCATTAAAATCTTTAAATGTACTTGATAAATAATTAATTATGTCTTCCCCATCATCACCTTTTTCTTTTGATGATTTATATAATTTTTTATTGATCATATTTATTGATTTTTCAAATACTTCTCTATTTAATTGATTTTGTTTATCCTTTTCTTCTAATAATATATCATATTTCACTCTAGTTTTTGCTACTTCTTTATTTATTATATCCATATTTTCTGACTCATAACCTTTTATTTGGAGCATCATTAATTCCATTTGTTTTTCTAATTTATCAATTTGACCTTCATACATTTTTGATATATTGTCTTCCATTTTTTTTGATAATTCTCTCTCAACCAATATATCTAATTCCATTTTTTTTACTTCTTCTTTGGATTCATCCTTTATTTTATTATATATTTCTTGTTGAGTTAGACCTGCTATTGCTTTTCTACCTTCTAATAGACATTCACACCCTATTTTTATCATCTTTAAATTCTCTTCTGGAGAGAAACCTGATATTTCATTTGGAATATTTTCATTTGTTGGAATTGTTAAATTAATTATTTTATAATTCATCTTATATTTATATAATTATCACGTTTTATTTTTAAATTAATTATTATAACTTAAATTTAACTTATAATACATATTATGGGAATTTGGATATATTGTCATGAAAAAGAATATAGTTGCAGTTATGGTTCTTGGGATAAATTTAGAATGGCTACAATCAACGCTACATTCAAATATATTAAATCATATATTAGTTTAACAGAAATAACGGAATATGATCAAATCTACGCAAACAAATTACTTGAGTTTATTGATAAAATTGAATCTGAACCAAATTTAGATATTAATATTTTTATAAATTATTGTAAACAATCACCTTTTATTGATACATTAGTTTTTTTTAATATTTCAGGTCTCTATGCTTTTTGTAATAAATCAGATTGTGAAGGATATTATAGTGTGGGAAATTCTTATGACATTTGTCAACTTTTTAAATTAATAAAAAAATTTTATATAGTTGATAAAGAAGTTTTTCAAGATATAAATAAAACAATTAATAAAATTAAAAAAATATTTCAAGAAAGTGTAAGAAAAAGAAAAATTATAACTATTTCCTAAAAAATAAATAATATAAATTATACTTTAGAAAAAATATAATGCTATTATATATGCCAGTCGATGGAGGAAGAAAAAGCCGTAGAGGTGGAGTGATGGATGGAGGAAGAAAAAGCCGTAGAGGTGGATTGATGGATGGAGGCAGAAAAAGAAAAAGCCGTAGAGGTGGATTTGCTGATGGAGGAAGAAAAAGCCGTAGAGGTGGATTGATGGATGGAGGCAGAAAAAGAAGAGGTAGAGGTGGATATGCTGATTAAATTAAAATATATTTTAATAATTAAATTAATATATATTTATATACATGAAAAATTTTAAAAAAATATTTATTATTATTTTAGCAATACTTATTTTATATTATATTTTTATTTATTTATTTTCACAAATTACTGATATTTATGCTCATACCGCATTATATCCACCAATTAATCCATTAAATACTTATTATATTCAAGTTTCAGAAATACATACTGTATGTTATTCTACTTATGGAAATATAAATGGTAAACCTGTTCTATTTGTTCATGGTGGACCTGGGGCAGGAGTAACTTCTAACGCAGCACGATTTTTTAATCCAAATTATTATTATATTATATTAGTTGATCAAAGAGGATGCGGAAAAAGTACTCCATCTGGAGAATTAAGAGAAAACACAACTCAAAATTTAATTAATGATTTTGAAAAAATTCGTAAAAGTTTAAATATTGATAAATGGCAATTATTTGGAGGATCATGGGGATCAACTTTATCATTAGCTTACGCAATTACACATCCTGAAGTAGTAACTAATATGATTTTAAGGGGAATATTTTTATCAACTCCAGAAGAAATTGACTGGATATATGGTTCTAATAATTTAGGTGGCGCGGCTAAATTTAATCCAATTTCTTGGAATTATTTTAAAAATACTTTACCATCACAAAATGAAGGACTTAATCAAAATTATATTCTAGATTATAATAAATGTTTTAATGGAGAATTTGGTAAAGAAAAAAAAGATGAATGCTTATTAAGTTGGTCTGTACTAGAAAATAGTATTTTTAAATTACAACCAACCTCATTAGATGAAGTTATTGAAAGTGTCAAACAAAAAAAATATGTTGAAGGTTCATTAATAGAAAATTATTATTTATTAAATAATTGTTTTTTAGAACCTGGATATTTTTTTAAAAAAGAAAATATTGAAAAAATTCAAAATATTCCAACAATAATTGTCCAGGGTAAATATGATTTAATATGCCCTCCTGTAACAGCGCATAGACTACACAATATGCTAATAAATTCAAAAATTCATATTACTCTTGCTGGTCATACATTGTATGATGATGAAAATATTAAATATTTAGTTCAAGCAACTGATTCTTATATAAATTAATTTTTAAACACATATATATATATGATTCATACACGTAAAAATAATAAACATAAAAATAATAAAACACAAAAAAAATCATTAACTATAAAACCTTATAGTGGTGATAATATAATAGTATTTAAACCTAATAAAAAAGCTATCGAATTTGCTAATCAAGATATTCATAAATATTTATTTAGAGATAAAGTTAATGTTGATAATGCTTTAGAACAACATAACAATTTTAAAAAAATATTAAAACAACAAGGTCAAAAATTTATCGATATTTTTAATTATATGCCAAAAAATACACCAAGTGAGTATTTTGCTAACTTATTATTTACAAGAGATCCATTTATTAAGACCCCAAAAGGTATTATTTTAGGCAATATGAGAGAACCTGTTAGAAAACATGATACCAAAATGATTGAAACAATCATGAAAAAATTCAAACAACCAATTATATACAAATGTAAACAAGACGAATTTTTAGAGGGCGGAGATTTTTTGATTAATTGTAATACTGCTTTTATTGGAACTGGAGCACGTACAAGCATAAACACAGCTAAAAAATTACTTAAATTAAACTTATATGGCACTAAACGTGTAGTTATTATATATCCTGAACACCCAGACAAAAGTATGTATCGCATTCATTTGGATTGTATTTTTTCACCTTTCGGTTGTAAACAATGTGTTATATGGGATGATTTAACGCATACTAATTCTATACATAAACGATTAGCAATCGAATATACACTTCAAGCTAATGGAAGTTATAAAAAAACAAGCAAAGCCAAAAATTTATTTGAATATTTAAAAGATAATCATTATAATATAATTAAGGTTTCTACTGAAAGTCAACATAATTATGGTACTAATATTTTAGAATTAAATAATGGTAATATTCTTGTTCAAGACAAAGAAACATATAAAAAAATTGAAGGTTCTATTTTTGTTCCTTTTCATGAAATACATAAAATGTATGGTGGATTACATTGTGCTACAAATTCATTTTTTAGTTAATATTTTATAAATATATTAAATACTTATTAATATATTTATACATGTCTTATGTTTACTTACTTGTTTCTAGTGATAATGCTACATATGTAGGAGCTACTGTTGATCTTGATCGACGGCTTAGACAACATAATAAAGAAATTAAAGGAGGCGCACACGCTACCAGTGCCAAAGTATTAAAAGGAGAAACTTGGGTTAGGGCTTGTCACGTTTCTGGATTCCCTGATTGGCCAGCGGCGCTTCAATTTGAATGGAGGTGGAAGCAAATCTCTCGTAAATTACCTTCTAAAATGTTTCCATTAGAGAGAAGAATGACAGCACTTAAACAATTATTAGCTTTGGAAAGACCTACTTCTAAAGCAATCGCTTATACTGAATGGCCTAGCCCACCTCAAGTTAACATTGAAACTGAGGAAGCTAAAAAATATTATTTTTAATATTTTAATATTTTTAATATTTTAATATTTTAAATGAAACAACTTATTTTTTTACTTATTATTATTTTTATATTTTTAATTATTTCTCAAATTATTAACTCATATAAAAGTAAAAATATTCAAATTAAACAAGAATTTGATATTATTATTATTGGAACAGGAACTACAGGCGCATATCTTTCAAATAGATTAGCTAAACAATTTCCAGAAAAAAAAATAATTGTTTTAGAAAAAAATAAAGATATCGGAGGAAGATTAATATCTGTTAATTATAATCAAAATTTAACTCAAAATCCTTTAGAAATCGCTTATGAACATGGTGGAATGAGGTTCTTTCCAAGTATTCATCCATCTGTTAATAAAATTGCCAATTTACTGAATTTAGAAACAGTTATTGTTCCATATGTTAATGATAATAATTTGTTTTATAGTAGAAATACTAGTTTTAAAATTAGTAATATTTTTCCAGGAACGGACCCTTTATATATTTTAAGAGATTATGAAAAAAATGTAAATGTATCATTAGTAGTTAAAAAAAATATTTCTGATATATTAAAAAAATATGAAAAAAATAATCATAACTTAATTAAACATAAAAAATTATTATTTAATCGTACAGAAATAACAGCACTTGATTTTAAAAATGCTGTTACTAATGGAGTTATTCCTATTTCACCTGATAATTGGAAAAGATTCTTAGATATTAACGGTTATTCTACTTTTTTTCAAGATAATTCTCAATTTTTAACTACCGCTATTGAAGAATTAAGTTTAAGTAATACAAATTCTAATAATCAACATTTTATTAAAAATGGTTATCAACAAATTCCAATTAAATTAATGAATAAATTTAATAAAATATCATTTAATGATTTAATTATTAATAATTTAGTTTCAAATAACTTAATTATAAATAATAGCAATTTTTATAAATTTAAACAAACTCGTGATAATAAAGTTGCTGTATATATTTCTGATACAAATACTAGTGAAAAAATTAGTTTAATTACAAAAAAACTATATATATGTACACCGATAGATAGCATCAATAATATAGAAGGATTTAATCACAATTTTAATTATTTAATATCACAAAACTTAAAAGAAGTACCTTTGTTTAAAATTTTTCTAAAATATAATAATAACTGGTGGAATAAAATCGGATTTACTAGTGGAAGATGTACTACAGATTTAGAATTTGGACAACTATGGTTCTATAATAATAATACTTTAATGACATATGCTGCTGCTGATCAAGCTAAATATTGGCACAATTTAATACCATATAATCATCAATTAGAATTTATTTCTATAAATAATGAAACTACTAACATTATAAATATATTAATTAGTATGTATCAAAAATTTTTTAAAAATTATAATATAGATATACCATTTCCTGATAAAATTGCTTGGTCTTATCATTCTAATGGTCTTTCTTTTTGGAAATCTGGAAATTTTGAAAAATCTACAAATACAATAATTAAAGATTTAACTAATATAAATAATACTGGAAACACATATTATTTAAATAATGATGTTAGTTTAAATCAAGGCTGGGTTGAAGGTTGTTTCGAAATCGTTGATGATTTTATTAAAGAAAAATATAATATGTCCGGGATTTTAGATCATAATTTTAAAATTTAATAATAAATAATACATTATATTATTTATATTATTTATATTATTTATATTATTTATATTATTTATATTATTTATATTATTTATATTATTTATATTATTTATATTATTTATATTATTTATATTATTTATATTATTTATATTATTTATATTATATAATGAAAACAAAAAAATCTTTAATTAAAAAAAAGAATAATTCATTTAAATGTAAAAAAATAAATATCAACAAATTATGCATACATACAAAACAAAATTATAAATTAGAAAATAATTTTGGATTATTTTTTTTTAAAATAATGAAATATTTAGGTGTTAATAATGTTGTAGGTATGGCTGCTACTGCAATTATTGATATGTATTATCAATTAAATACAGTAAAAAATTTAAATCATTATCTTATTAGAAATGAATTAAATGGAGGATATATGAGTATGGGAACAAGTAGATTAACATCTTTAAATATTTATAAAAGAAATTTAACATTAAATTATTGCGATTTAGGCCCCGGATTAGCAAATACCATAAATCCTATATGTGCTTCAACCTTAGAACAAATACCTTGTATTTTTATTACTGCTACTGCTACTATAACAAATCAGCTTCCCCAAAATATTGATTCGTCCAAAATTATAGAAAATATATGTAAATCATATTTGGTAATAACAACTGAAGATATTATTAATGGGTCTATTATTAAAAAAATACATGAAACATTAATAAAAGGGTTTTCTTATCCACGTGGAGCAATTGTTTTTATTTTTAAAGATCAAGCATCAACAACTAATTCCATAAAATATTTAAATAAATTATCTTATTATAAAAAATTATTTTCTATATTTAATAAAGACTATGGTTTTGAATTAAAAAAAGAGATTAAAGCACCACACCCTTTTACAGGTCTTTATAATAAAGAATGGGTCAGTAAAAAACATAAATTCTTGATAAATCATAAACAACAAATTATTAATATAAATAACATATATAATTTATTTAATGAAAAATTAAGTCAATCTAAACAACCTGTTATGTTAATTGGACTAGGAGCATTAGATTATATTTATGATTTAATTGATTTTTGTAGAAATGCTGAAATTCCTTATATATTAACACTAGCATTAAATGGTTATGGAGATTATGATGATAAATATTACGCATTTAGAATGGGACATACATCTACATATTGCGGCAATAATACTATTATGAATTGTGATTTATTAATTACTTGGGGAACATCTTTAAGTAAATATGTAATTATTAATGATAATACTTTAAAACATATACCTTGTATTATTAATATTAATATAAACCCAGAAATATATCATACGCCTTTTGTTAATTATTATATTATTAATGACGGAAAAATTGTTTTAAATAAAATTAATAAAAAAAACATAATAAATACAATAAAAAGACCTGATTGGTTAAAAATAATAGAACATTTTAAAAAAAAAGATTTTGAATTAAATTCTTATTACTATAGTAAAAATGATAATGAAAAATTAAAACATGGAGATATATATATAACTATTCAAAAATACGTTGATAATCATATTAAAAATACAAATAAAAAAGTTTTTTTTTTTACAGATACAGGTAGTTGCCAACCATTTACTGCTTCGTTTGTACATTATAAAACTAAAAATTATTTTCTTATTACAGATGGTAAATATGGCTCTATTGGAAATGCATTAGGCGAAGTTATGGGAGCAGCAATAAATTGTCCTAATGATTTATTTATTTGTATTGCTGGAGATTCGGCAACATTAGATGGTTCCATATCAGATTATATTACTTTAATGGAAACAAATATTAAAAATATAATCTTTATTATATTTGAAAATTCTGGTATAGGATTTATTTCTGAAACATCAATTGAAAAAGTAAATAAACCATTAAATTATGGTAACGGATATAAATATGTTCCGAATTGGAAAAATTTATTTCAATCTTTTTTAATTGATTCATATATTGTTAAAAGTAATAAGGAAATGGATACTTATGTTAATTGTGCTTTTAATAATTTATATAAAAAATGCACCGTTTTAATATGTGTACTACCCCACGACGCTTTTTTTTCACCTATAGTTAATTTTGATTCAAAATATATTAATAATATGGAATATTTTAAATTTGATGAAAATAGCAAAGCAAATAATTGCAGATATTTACAAACTTAAATTTATGTATTAATAGCATATGGTAAAATATAAACAGAAAGAATCAATATTATTATATTACTATTCAAATTTAATGATACAAAATATGAACTTAACAAACAAGTAGATATTATCATTAAACTATCAGATACAACTGCTTTAAATCCTACTTCATTCGCGTAATCTTTAAAAGTATCCAACATCATATTTTTTCCTCGTGGTACTAGCTTAAACATATAATAAAATAATATATCGTGTAATATTTGAATTACTACAGCTAATCCAATAAATTTAATTAGAGAGAACTTCTCTCCAAATACATAAGGATAAGCAAATCTAGCCATTATAATTCCTATAACAATAATCAATACATCAGCAATTACCGCACTCAAATTATATTTTCTATACCATTCAATCAAAACTTTTGATTTTATAAATCCAAAAATAAGCAAAAATATAACGCATAAATCTGTTATCAAAGCACCATTTAAAATTGATAAATAATCTGCTGTATTATTAAAATCTGAAATACTTTTAAACATTTCTATATATTTTAAAAGTATTATTTTTTATTTTGTAAATTTTTTAATATTTCTTTCATCTCTCGAATTTCATCTTCTTGTTTTTGTATAATATTCTTGGCTAATTTTGATACATTATAATTATCTGTTTTTTCCAAAATTTTATTACTTGTTAATAATGCCATCGAATGATGTTCTATCATTTCTTCCAAATATTGCTTATCTGTTATATATTTTTGTGTTCTATATAAATATACAAACAATCCTAACAAGGATCCAATAAATATATAATATTTCATACTAAATACGCCATAATGATGATCATGCATCATTATTTCTAAACCCATCATGTATAACCCCATTATGATTGATAAATAAACCTTACCTAAACTATTTGTTATATTTTCCATTCTGTTTGCCATTATTGAACTCATTAAAAAATATTGAATTATAAAACTTCCAATAAACATTAGTACCAATGTATGTAAAATTCGCATTTATATTAACTTATTATTAAAACTATTTTTTACTATACCTTTTTCTCTTTCTTTTTTTCTTTTTTGTTTTTTTATATTTATTGTTTTTACCTCCTAATGCTGCTAATAAAAATGGAGTACCAACTAAACCACTAGCTAATATTCCCATTGGAATCCCATATTTTATTATATCATGTGTACCTTTATTTTCATTATCATTTGTATCAGTTGTATCATTTGTATCAGGTGTATCAGTTGTATCAGGTTTACAATCTATAAGATTATAATTTACTATATACTTTGTGAATTTATATATATTTTTTTTTAAATCAACTAGAAGACTAAACTCTGAATCTCCACATGTTAAACCAAAACTAAAAGCTTCATTATAAGTAATTGATAATTTTGATTTAAAATTAAAAATAATATATTGCTCATTTTGTGTTAATTTTATTATTATATTTTTAGTTGCCTTCGTGTCCTGTGATAATTCTGGCCCAATTTTATTTTTAAGCATTAAAGCTAATAAATCTGTAGTAAAATTAAATACATTTTGGCACATAAGAATTCCAATTTTATTAACTAAATCAAAATCAATAACACTAAATGTTGATAAAACATTCATTATTTTTATATTAAAATCATCTGCTACTTTATAATAATTTAAATTACCATCAGGAGGACGTTCAACAACATATATTTCATTATTTATTTTTACTTCTATTCGTGAAACATCTTTTCCAATTTGACTTTTAAAGCTTGAAATTTTCATTATACCATTTTCAAACCACCAGAAAGATTTTGTGTATAAACTATAAGCAAGCAATTTTTTTAAACTCATATTTGGATTCTTTTTTATTATAGTATTTATGTGTGCTTCTTTTTCTGGTTTTTTAAAAATATCATCTATTATAAAAAAATCAGCAACAACAACTTCATATTTTGTTTCCGCAATGTTTCTCTCTTTGTAAACAAGATACTCAGCAAAATTATTATTAACATAAGTTAATATATCTGTCATAGGCAATAATTCTGTTCCATAATAATCTTTATTATACATTGATTTAATTGCGTTATTATACATTAATTTAATTGATTTAATTTCGTTATTTCTACTAGGAACATTCGATTTTCTTGTTTTATTTCTACTAGGAGGACTTGATTTTCTTGTTTTATTTCTAATTGTATTCATATATTACTTTGCTAAAAAATTATTTTTAATTTTTCTTATCAATTGTAATTGTTTTAGCTATTTTTGAAATTATTTTGTCTGCCTTTTCATCGTCGTTATCACCTGAACCTCCCATAGCCTCTATAACTATATGATTATACTGATCACTCTTTTTTGACTCACTATAAATACAATCTGGATATTTTTTCCTCCATTCAGGAAGAGCACATATATTTTTATGGGCAATGTATTTGATTGCCTTTTTTAATTTATTATTATTATCGTCTTCCTTTGTCCATACATTGGCGTCTTTAACAAATAGCGATGTCCTTTTTAGATCATTACAATGGACAGGCCTCATATTCTCATCCAAGGCATTTAGATTCTTAATAATTAGCTTAGACATTCCATTAACAAAACCAAGCTCTCCAATGCTTTCAATATCAGATAATGAAATATTAATCGATTCCACGAAATCCATAATGTTCATCGCATCCTTACATGTTTCGTTTAAAAACACCTGTAGATTAAATGTTTTATTATTTGAATTATTATTATTTGAATTATTAATGTTAGTTGTATTATTATTTTTTGATATTTCTAACATTTGTTTTTGTAATTCATAATTTTGCTTATTTTGTTCAATTAATAAATCCTTGAATTCTTGATTTTGTTGTATAATATTTATGATTAGTTCTGGTGTTATAATATGTTCACTATTTTCATTATTTTCTTCTATTTTATTGTTTTCATTTTCTTGAATACATTTTTTTTTATGTCTCCATAATCCTGAGGAATCTTTATATGTTTTATTACATTTTTCGCAAATAAGCTGTGAGCAGGTTTTGAGCAGGTTTTTATTGCTAAACATTGCTTTTTGATGTTTGCTAGTTAGAACATGTTCGGTATAACTACTTTTCTTAGACGTTCCATAGTCACAAAAATTACAAAAAAAACGAGGGCAGGTTTTGAGCAGGTTTTTATTGCTAAACATTGCTTAATATATAAATATATATTATTCCTAAATACTTTTTTAATTAAATATTTGAAAATTATGCTAACAAAATAAAATATTTTTTTATAGTCGTGAGACGTTAATTTTCAATTATGCTGCCAATCCGAGGTTTTTACAAAAGTCTTAAGGCCCTTTTCAAAAATGGACATTTATAAATGTCCAAAATCGATTTCCCTTTTGACTTTTCCCGACATTTTTCTCGGATTTTAGAATATATATTTCCAAAGTGGCTTAAAGAATCTTGGATTTTAGAATATTATATATTTCCAAAGTGGCTTAAAGAACCTAAATAACATATTTCCAAAGTAACTTAAAGAACCTAAATAACATATTTCCAAAGTAACTTAAAGAACCTAAATAACATATTTCCAAAG
>Ga0214919_10010134_pt1 | contig 12009 bp, 9 predicted proteins | sample LL1503_MetaG_FD_177994 | JGI IMG/M metagenome (GOLD analysis project Ga0214919, IMG submission 177994) | Freshwater microbial communities from Lake Lanier, Atlanta, Georgia, United States - LL-1503 | ecosystem: Environmental > Aquatic > Freshwater > Lake | place: USA: Georgia | collected 2015-03-15
GCCAAGCAGCATCGGCATCGGTGTAATTATTAAATGACATCTCTTTACCATGGCTCTGTATCGCGTTAACAATTCCGGGAGGGCCACCACGATAGATGGATGCGCCCTGATGAGGATTTTCACCGTAACGAAGCGAACTCGCGCGCTTCCAAATTATACCGAACCAATCTGGAATATCCATACTGATTTGAGTACCGAGCCAACTGGCGATCATCAGATCGTATTCAGCTGTGGTGCGAAAAACTTCTAGCGCAAATCGTCTTCGTTCCTCAAAGGTTGTTCCACCAGCGGCAATTGCTGCAAATAGCTGGTCATATTGGTCAGGCTTGGCAATGACTGTCACAGATCCATGGTTCTTTGCCGCACCGCGCAACATCGAGGGGCCACCGATATCTATCTGCTCGATACATTCGGCGTAAGCCGCACCTGACATGATCGTTTCTAGAAACGGATAGAGATTAATTACAACTAAATCAAAGGGTGCGATATCTAAATCTGCAATTGCCTTTAAATGTTCTGGATTATCTTGATCTGCCAATATTCCAGAGTGAATTTTAGGATGCAGCGTCTTTACGCGCCCGCCCATAATTTCTGGAAAACCGGTGTACTCACTCACTTCGGTAACGGCTATTCCGGCGCCTTGCAGAGTTTTAGCAGTTGAACCAGTTGAGATTATTTCTATTCCAGCTTTGGCTAATACCGCGCCGAGTTCGAGCAGCCGATCTTTATCGTAAACACTAACTAGCGCCCGGCGAATAACTTTGCGATCTGTCATCAAGACCTCACAAGATCGGTTAGAAGGAGCTGCAGCGTTGCAACATAGAGACGTCGTTCCACAATCTTAATCCGTTCATGCAATGAATCTTCGGTATCTATAGGTGCGATTTCTATCGCCTCCTGGGCTATTACTTCACCGGTATCAACTCCGCTATCTACCCAGTGAATGGTTGTGCCAGTTTGAGTTGCACCGGCTGCCAATGCATCACGGACCGCATGAGCGCCGGGAAATAGCGGCAAGAGCGCTGGATGGCTATTTACTGTGCGAAAACGTGAAACGGTATCGCTGGCTAAAATTCTCATAAATCCGGCGCTAATTACTAAATCTGGCTGCAACGATTCCAATTTTTTAAATACTTCTTCATCCCATAACTTGCGATCGGACTTCATCGGTATTAAAAAGCTCTCGATATTGCAATCTTGTGCGCGAGTTAATACCTGCGCTCCCGGCTTATCGCAGATCAAACCAACGATATCTGCGGCAAGTACGCCGCTAGTGGCTGCATCAAAAATAGATTGGGCGATAGATCCGTTGCCCGATGCCAGTACGACTAAGCGAGCCTTTCTCATGAACGAGATGGCAATTTGATTTGTGGAATAAAGACCATTGCAGCAACGCCGATTCCAAGTTCAATAGTTAAGGAGAGAGCCAATTTCCATATTGAGACGCCGACGGCGCTCATCGCATCGGTCATCAGCGAACCACTGGCCAAGTAGGCAATGAACGAAATTGATATAGCAATCAGAATTAAAGCTTGCACCAGCGCTTGCGTACTGGAAGATAGCGCCCATGCAGCCAGTAGTGCACCTAGCGCGATAACGAGTGCAATAGCGATCAGAGCCCACTTAGACGATGAAGTCGGCAGTACCGCCAAAATTGGCAGAGCTGGAATTTCTCCGAGACGATGAGTAAATGGTGAAACTAAAGTTCCGGTACCAACTGCAAAACCAGTACCTGTGAAATAGGCGAGAGTAGATACTGCAAGATTTGGCAAGTAAAAAAGATTTAGCGCAAATAACAATATGCTTCCAAAGAAGCCAGGTTGCAGAACTATTGAGATGTTTTTAAAGGTAGAGATGTTCGTGAAGATGGAAATTGCTAAGAAGATAAATGAAGCGCCTAGCAGAATCGCCAATACCCGCGAGGCATAGCTGACCGCCTGTGACATCCGCAAGCGAGATCCGGCGGTAAGCGATGCTAAATAGGCGATTACAAATCCAAAGACTGGTGCCAAATACCATTGTGAATTAACACTTGGAGACTTGCTGGCAACTGCGAGAAGAGTTGCAACGATTGCATATTGCGATGCAAAAATTGAGCGAACACTTGCAATGTTGTGAAAATCGCCATGTAATTTAGATAGAGCTCGACCAAAGCCACTGCGCAGTGCAAAAAATGGTAGCAACATTGCACCGATAGGTAGGTATGACAGATATCCAGTTGCCGTTCCATTTAAAAAGAATGGGATGTGATGAGCGCCGAGCCATAACCAGATCGCAGCACGCATCGGATCTGAGGTGTTTCCAGTTGCGCTACCAGCAGTTGCCCAAGCAATTAGCGAGATAAAGGCAAGTGGCAGTAAGAGAATTGCAACGGTACGCAAGACTTGTGCAAACGAGACCGCTAGGACACGTTGCAACATGGTCTTACTTAGCGGCCGAGTATGGCGCGCATTAAGCGCGCTGTTTCGCTTGGAGTTTGTCCGACCTTTACGCCAGCTGCTTCGAGCGCATCTTTCTTAGCCTGCGCAGTACCTGATGAGCCAGAAACAATCGCACCTGCGTGTCCCATCGTCTTTCCTTCAGGTGCAGTAAATCCTGCAACATAACCGATAACTGGTTTGGTTACATATTCGGCGATAAAGGCTGCGGCGCGTTCTTCTGCATCGCCACCGATTTCACCGATCATAACGATCGCAGTTGTATCAGGATCATCTTGGAAGGCTTTTAAGCAATCGATATGAGTTGTGCCGATTACCGGATCGCCACCAATGCCAACTGCAGTGGAAAATCCAATATCGCGAAGTTCATACATCATCTGATAGGTAAGGGTTCCAGATTTTGAAACTAAACCAATTGGTCCGCGCTTTGTAATGTCGGCGGGAATGATTCCCACATTTGATTGATCTGGGCTGATCAAACCTGGGCAGTTAGGTCCGATAATTTGGGTTGTTCCCTTTTGCACAGAATAGGCATAGAAGTAAGCCGAGTCATGAACCGGAATTCCTTCAGTGATAACAACGACTAATGGCATCTTCGCATCGATCGCATCGATGACCGCAGCCTTGGCAAATTTAGGTGGCACAAAGACAACTGAAACATTGGCGCTCGTTGCCGCAATTGCTTCGGCTACGGTGTTGAACACTGGTAGCTGATGGCCATCGATATCAACGCTCTGTCCACCTTTACCAGGTGTTACGCCACCGACAACTTTGGTACCTGATGCCAACATGCGGCGAGTGTGCTTAGTTCCTTCAGAACCAGTCATGCCTTGCACAATTACTTTGCTATTTGAGTTAATAAAGATCGACATTACTTTGCCGCCAATTCTGCAGCGCGGGAAGCTGCTCCATCCATAGTTTCGGCTTGCTCAACCAACGGGTGGTTTGCTGCGGTAAGAATTGCGCGACCTTCAAGCACGTTATTGCCATCTAAGCGCACAACAATTGGCTTAGTAGCCTTTGCGCCAAGTAGTTCAAGGGCTTGCACAATGCCGTTGGCAACAGCATCGCAAGCGGTAATTCCACCAAAGACATTTACAAAGACGCTCTTCACATCTGGGTCGCCCAAGATAATGGAAAGGCCATCGGCCATAACTTGAGCAGATGCTCCGCCACCAATATCTAGGAAGTTCGCCGGACGCATTCCCCCAAATTTTTCCCCGGCATATGCCACAACATCGAGAGTCGACATCACAAGTCCTGCGCCATTGCCGATGATTCCGACTTGGCCATTTTCGAGCTTTACGTAATTTAAGCCCTTCTCTTTGGCGGCGGCTTCTAAGGCATTTGCTGCGGCATGATCTACAAGGGCGGCATGTCCAGGTTGGCGAAATTCTGCGTTCTCATCCAGAGTTACTTTTCCATCAAGGGCGATGATGCGACCATCTTCAGTTTTTACAAGTGGGTTTACTTCAACCAGAGTTGCATCCTCAGATTGGAAAGTCTCCCAAAGTTTTACGAGTACATCAGCGACTTGATCTGCAATATCTGCTGGAAACTTTGCTTGCGCAATAATCTCTTTCGCTTTCGCAGCAGAGATTCCGTCGACCGCAGTTACTGGAACCTTGGCTAACTTTTCGGGTGCAGTGCGTGCCACTTCTTCAATATCCATGCCGCCGGCAACTGAGGCCATAACCAAGAAGGTGCGGTTTGAGCGATCTAATAAAATCGAAATGTAATATTCATCAACGATCGGTGCTGCTTGGGCGATCATTACCTGATGAACTGTGTGGCCTTTAATATCCATGCCAAGAATCGCGCCGGCTTTTTCCTTTGCATCATTTGCATCAACGGCTAACTTCACACCGCCGGCTTTTCCACGTCCGCCAACTTTTACTTGAGCTTTAACAACTACTTTTCCACCCATTTTGCTAGCTGCCTGAAACGCTTCTTCATCAGTGGTTGCCACAGCACCAGCTAAAACAGGTACGCCATGTTTTTCAAAGAGGTCACGTGCTTGGTATTCAAAGAGATCCACTTGATTATTACCGTTTCGACGATTACTAGCTCTTCTTTGCGCTAGCGGATAGGGGTAATCCTAATCGCAAGCGCGGGTTACAGAACCACCACAGGCGCATAACGCAGCAGTAAACGCTTATCTCCATATTGGCCAAAGTTGATGGTGGCCTCAGATTTATCGCCTTCTCCTGCAAGAGCTACAACCGTGCCGAGCCCGAATGTGTCATGTGACACACGCTGGCCGACTGTAAGAACCATCGCTGAAGAAGTCTTTCCGGTTGCTCGCGGCGGCGCTGTTGTTGCGAAGCGTGATCTGCGAATACTAGAACTGCCAGATGAAGATTTAGAACGCGTCTCATCTTTCCATTCAATTAGCTCGGATGGAATCTCATCTAGGAATCGTGAGCCCGGATTATATTTTGGGCTACCAAAAGTTAATCGGTATTCAGCGCGCGAGATATATAAACGCTTTTCGGCACGAGTTAGACCGACATAGGCCAAGCGGCGTTCTTCTTCGATCTCTTTCGGGTCATCGAGTGTGCGCGCGTGCGGGAAGATGCCATCTTCCATGCCGGTTAGAAATACCGTAGGAAATTCCAGACCCTTTGCAGTATGCAGCGTCATCAAGGTAACAACTCCCCCGTGATCTTCCCCATCTGGGATTTCGTCAGCATCTGCAACAAGTGAAACTTTTTCTAGAAAACCAGAGAGTGAAATTTCTTCATCTTCACCGAGTTCTTCAAAGGGGCGTTCTTCATATTCCATGGAAGCGGAAACAAGTTCTTTTAAGTTCTCTGCACGAACCTCATCTTGCGGATCTGTGCTCGCCTCTAGCTCGGTTAGCAATCCAGATTGTTCTAGAACTGCTTCGATAATGACTGATGGTTTGGTCTTGGCTTCGACCAATACCGCCAGAGCGGTAAGCATCGAAGTAAATTGCGCAATTGCTTGGGCGGCTTTATTTGGCACAGAAGTTGCTTCCGAGACGCGAAGTAGCGCGTGCCAGAATGATATTCCTTGGGCTTGTGAAAATATTTCTACTTCTTCTAGGGCGCGATCGCCAATGCCGCGTTTCGGAAAGTTAATAATGCGTCGGATGGAGACTTCATCATTTGGATTGGCCAGGACTCGTAGATAAGCCAATAGATCTTTTACTTCCTTGCGCTCGTAGAAACGCAGTCCACCAACGACTTTGTAGGGAATAGCTGCGCGCATAAAGATTTCTTCGAAAATACGGGATTGCGCATTTGTGCGGTAGAAGACCGCGGTATCGCCTGGATTGGAATGGCCCATATCTTGCAGTGAGCGAATCTCACCTTTTACAAATTCAGCTTCGTCATATTCTGATTCGGCAACGTATCCGATTAGCGGTGCGCCCGAGCCAGCATCTGACCAGAGATTTTTCTCTTTGCGAGATTCATTTTGGGTAATAACTGCGTTTGCGGCGTTGAGGATATTTTGAGTGGAGCGATAATTTTGTTCCAGCAACACTGTTGCAGCATTTGGGTAATCAACCTCAAATTGCAAGATATTACGGATCGTCGCGCCACGGAAACCGTAGATAGATTGGTCGGCATCGCCAACCACGCAGAGTTCAGCCAGTGGATAACCATCGCCTTCGGTGCCAGTTAACTCTTTCACCAACATATATTGGGCATGGTTTGTATCTTGGTATTCATCGACCAAGATATGGCGAAAGCGTGACCTAAAGCGCGCCTTGGTTTCAGGAAATTGTTGCAAAACCTGAACGGTCTTCATAATCAAATCATCGAAATCTAGAGCGTTGGCTTGCTGCAAGCGCTTTTCATACATCGTGTAAACATCGGCGACGATAGTTTCAAATTGATTCTGGGCTGCCGATAGATACTGATAGGGGGTTTGTAGTTCGTTTTTAGCGTTTGAGATTAGTGATTGAAATTGGCGCGGTGGATAGCGCTTGGCATCTAGGTTTAACGTCTCCATTACTCGCGAAATTAACTTCTGAGAATCTGCCGAATCGTAGATACTGAAGGTGCTGCTATAGCCCAGACGTTCAATCTCTTGCCGAAGTAAACGAACACAAGCAGAGTGAAAAGTTGAGACCCACATAGATTTTGCAACCGGTCCAACTAGATCTGTTACGCGATCTTTCATCTCCCCGGCTGCTTTATTGGTAAATGTGATCGCCAAAATTTCAAATGGGCGCACGCCACGAGCGGCCATTAAATAAGAGATACGGCGCGTTAAAACACGTGTTTTGCCAGATCCGGCACCGGCAACGACTAATAAAGGTGCGCCTTGGTGGATGACAGCTTTCTGCTGCTGCGGATTAAGTCCGTCCAGCAGTGAATCTGTATCAACCATGGCGCGGAGTCTATTAGGCTTGACTGTCATGGAGCCGCTACCAAATTCTGAAATTAAACGTGTACTCGTAATTAACGCCCATCCCGATGACTCAGACTTTGGCGCATCCGGAACTATCGCCCAATGGGTTAAATCTGGAATTGAAGTCGCCTACGTCTTCTGTACCAATGGCGATCAAGGCGGAGAAGAGTCAGGCTTCACTAAAGAAGAAATGCCCGCAATCCGCCAGCGCGAACAACGCGCCGCTGGCGCTGCAGTCGGCGTAACCGATATTACATTTTTAAATTATGTTGATGGCCATCTCGAAGCAACACTTGGTTTGCGCAAGGATCTAGTTCGCCAAATTCGTATTAGCAAACCAGACCGCATGGTCTGCCAATCACCAGAACGTAACTGGGATCGCATCGGTGCCAGCCACCCTGATCACTTAGCAGCAGGAGAAGCAGCGATCCAAGCGGTCTACCCTGATGCACGAAATCCATTTGCCTTTACCGATTTATTAAAAGATGAAGGTCTAGAACCGCATCGCGTTAAAGAAGTTTGGGTAATGGGCTTTGCCAATCCCGATCACTGGGTAGATATCACCGACACCTTTGATCTAAAGATGAAGGCGCTTCACGCACACGCATCACAAACAGCACATAATAAAGAGTTGGAAAATATGGTTCGCGAGTGGGGTCAGCGCAACGCTGGCGTTGCAGGTTTCCCAGAAGGTCGAATCGCCGAAGCTTTTAAGATCGTTAATACCAATTAACTGCAACTATTTTTAGCGGACAGTTACCGATTTAATCTCGATTGGCTGAACCGGAAAACCATCTCCTGCGTAATACGCCTTGCCTGCTGTTTGATCGACTTTATATGCACCAACTTTTTCAATCCGCAACAACAATGGCAGACCGGTTTTGATCTTGCCCCAGATGGTGTAACTGGCTGGAAGAGTTGTGTCTTTATAGACTAAAAAGAACTGACTGCCATTGGTATTTGGGCCAGAGTTAGCCATCGCAACGGTGCCTGCCGGATAAGTAAGGATGGTTTTAGTTGGAAGATTCTCATCTTTATATCCCTGCCATGATCCAGGTGAACCACTTCCTTGTGCAGATGGATCACCACATTGCAGAACGTAAAGCCCTTCAGTCGTTAAGCGATGACAGAAAGAGTTATCAAAGTATTTAGCACGCGCAAGAGCTGCCATATTGGTAACAGTTTGCGGGGCAGCCGGGTCCAAGGCAATTGTGATCACACCGCAATTGGTTGTGATCGTCATCGTGGTTGCTAGTTTCTTATCGACTGAAGTTGGTTGTTTAACGGTGGCGGGTGCATGCGCTTTAGAAGTTGGTTTGGCGCAACCGGCAACGGTAGTCGGACGGTCGGCAGCAGATGCCTGAATAAAAGTTAAAGGTGTCACGGCGATTGCCAGGGCACAGAGCGCAGTAATCCTCTTCATAGTCGAGTTCCTACTCCCATTCGATTGTTCCAGGTGGTTTCGACGTAACATCCAACACAACTCGATTTACTTCACGCACTTCATTGGTAATTCTAGTTGAGATTTTCTCTAAAGTTTCATAAGGAATACGTGACCAATCAGCGGTCATCGCATCTTCACTTGAAACAGGACGTAGAACTATTGGGTGGCCATATGTGCGGCCATCACCCTGAACGCCAACGCTACGAACATCGGCCAATAAGACAACTGGACATTGCCAGATCTGGCGATCGAGTCCGGCAGCTTTTAACTCTTCGCGCGCAATCAAATCTGCATGGCGCAGTAAATCAAGACGATCTTTCGTTACTTCACCGATGATGCGAATACCTAGGCCGGGACCTGGGAAAGGTTGGCGCCAAACTATTTCTTCTGGCAGTCCAAGTTCTAATCCAACTTGGCGTACCTCATCTTTAAAGAGCGTGCGCAGTGGTTCTACTAAAGTAAATTTCAAATCATCGGGCAAGCCGCCAACATTGTGATGTGATTTGATATTGGCAGTACCGGTACCGCCACCTGATTCCACAACATCTGGATACAAGGTGCCCTGCACTAAGAATTCAACGTCACCACCAGCTGCGATATCGCGCGCTGCCTTTTCAAAGGAGCGAATAAATTCACGGCCAATGATTTTTCGTTTAGTTTCCGGATCTGTAACACCAGCAAGTGCGTTTAAGAATTGATCAACGGCATCAACCACAACTAGATCTATGCCGGTGGCTGCCACAAAGTCACGTTGTACTTGCTCTGATTCACCGCTACGCAAGAGACCGTGATCGACGAAGACGCAGGTGAGCTGTGAACCAACTGCGCGTTGAATGATCGCTGCCGCAACCGCTGAATCAACGCCGCCAGATAAACCGCAGATCACGCGCTTGCTGCCGATTAGCGCCTTGGCTTTAGCAATCTCATTTTCTGCAATATTGCCGGTGGTCCAATCTGGCTGGCAGCCTGCAATGTTAATTAACCAGTTCTTAAATATCGCTTGGCCATGTTCGGAATGAAGAACTTCTGGATGAAATTGCACACCCGCAATTTTTCCTGATGCATCTTCAAATGCGGCAATTGGTGTATCAGCCGTTACTGCACAGATAGAAAAACCTGCTGGCGCTTGCGTTACCGCATCACCGTGTGACATCCAAACACTTTGCACTGCAGGAAGTAATGAGAAGATCTTCGAAGTTGATTCAGTTTTTATCTCAGTGCGGCCGAATTCAGATTTACCGGTCTGACTTACAACACCACCCAGGGCAGCTGCCATTACTTGGAATCCGTAACAGATACCAAAGACAGGAATACCGAGCTTTAATATCTCGCCATCAAATTTCGGTGCATGATCTGCATAAACACTAGATGGGCCACCCGATAAGACAATTGCAGCCGGGTTCTTGGCGGTGACTTCAGCTGCGGTGATATGTGATGGAACAATTTCAGAATAAACGCTTGCTTCGCGCACGCGACGAGCAATCAGCTGCGCATATTGCGCACCGAAGTCGACTACTAAAACACCGCTTTTAGAGTTCAATCGTTTAAGCCCCGTGAATAATGACTTCTACGCGCTGGAAAGATTTCACATCTGAGTATCCAGATGTAGCCATTGCACGGCGAAGTGCGCCGAATAAGTTCATGGAACCATCTGAAGTATGTGATGGGCCGAGCAGAATTTCTTCGATTGAGCCAACTGTGCCAACGTTTACGCGTTCTCCGCGTGGTAGCTCTTGGTGATGGGCTTCTGAACCCCAGTGCCAACCAAGTCCTGGCGCTTCAACTGCCTTAGCAAGTGGTGAGCCCATCATGACCGCATCTGCGCCACACGCCAGCGCCTTAGCGATATCACCTGAGCGGCCTACTGAACCATCTGCAATAACGTGAACATAACGTCCACCAGATTCATCTAAATATTCACGGCGCGCAGCGGCAACTTCAGCAACAGCAGATGCCATTGGAACTTCAATCCCTAAAACTTTACGAGTTGTGTGGGCTGCTCCCCCACCGAATCCAACCAAGACACCAGCAGCGCCAGCGCGCATCAAGTGCAGTGCGCCAGTTGATGTGGCGACTCCACCCACGATCACAGGTACATCTAGCTCGTAGATAAATTTCTTTAAATTAAGTGCCGAATCATCATTACCAACATGTTCTGCTGAAACTGTTGTACCGCGAATTACGAAGATATCCACGCCGGCATCGATAACTGCCTTATGAAGTTCGGCGGTGCGTTGTGGCGAAAGGGAAGCGGCAACTGTGACACCCGCATCGCGAATAGTTTTGATACGTTCCTTAATTAGTTCGGGGCGAATAGGTGCGCTATAGATCTCTTGCATACGTCGAGTAGCGTGCTTATCTGGCATAGATGCGATTTCACCAAGTGGAATACGGGGATCGTCATAACGAGTCCACAGACCTTCTAGGTTTAAAACACCTAACCCGCCGAGCTTGCCAATTGCGATTGCAGTATCTGGTGAGACAACAGAATCCATAGGAGCAGCCATCATTGGAATATCAAATTTATAAGCATCGATCTGCCAGGCAGTTGAAACATCTTCGGGGTTACGTGTACGTCGGCTTGGGACGATAGCGATATCGTCGAAAGAGAAAGCTTGACGGGCGCGTTTTCCAGGTGCGATTTCGATGTCCATGGCGGCCTTCCTTAGCTCTTCTTGCTGTAGTTAGGGGCATCGGCTACATGCAGCACATCGTGAGGATGGCTCTCTTGCAGACCGGCTGCAGTAATTTGAATTAAACGACCTTCGCGGCGCAAGGTTTCGATATCAGGGGCGCCGGCGTAACCCATTCCGCTGCGCAGCCCGCCAACTAGCTGGTGAACAACATCAGCAACTGGGCCGCGATAAGCAACTTTTCCTTCGATGCCTTCCGGAACAAGTTTGTCCTCAGATAAAACATCGTCTTGCATATAGCGATCTTTGGAATATGACTTTTGTTCACCGCGCGATTGCATCGCACCGAGTGAACCCATGCCGCGATAAGCCTTGTATTTAACGCCATCAATTTCAATAAGTTGTCCTGGCGATTCTTCACAACCGGCTAGAAGAGATCCCAGCATTACCGAATTTGCGCCGGCGACAATTGCTTTAACAATGTCACCTGAATATTGCAACCCACCATCTGCGATTAATGGAATACCCGCTTTGTTGCAAGCTTTGCTGGCTTCCATAATTGCTGTGATTTGTGGAACGCCAACGCCGGCAACAACACGTGTTGTGCAGATTGATCCAGGACCAACGCCAACTTTTACCGCATCAGCACCGGCGTTAATTAGAGCCTGTGCACCTGCACGGGTTGCCACGTTGCCACCGATAACTTCGGTGGTTGGTGAAAACTTTTTAATTCTTTCGATCGCATCTAACACAGCGCGGTGGTGTCCATGTGCGGTATCAACTACGACAACGTCAACGCCGGCTTCGATTAAAGCCTTCGCGCGCGCAAATCCATCATCGCCAACTCCGACGGCGGCGCCAGCAAGCCCGACGTTCTTAACTAATTTAACGTGCGTTACTTGTTCATCAATTGGCAGGTTGCGGTGGATGATTCCGATACCGCCGGCTTTAGCCATAGCAATTGCCATTGTTGATTCGGTGACGGTATCCATTGCAGATGAGATAACTGGTACAGCTAGCGAAATATTGCGCGTTAACCAGGTGGTGGTGCTTACTTCACTGGGAACAACTTCAGAGGCATCTGGCAGTAAGAGCACATCGTCGTAAGTCA
>Ga0214919_10010135_pt1 | contig 12009 bp, 11 predicted proteins | sample LL1503_MetaG_FD_177994 | JGI IMG/M metagenome (GOLD analysis project Ga0214919, IMG submission 177994) | Freshwater microbial communities from Lake Lanier, Atlanta, Georgia, United States - LL-1503 | ecosystem: Environmental > Aquatic > Freshwater > Lake | place: USA: Georgia | collected...
CTGCTGCGCGTCCAGGCCCGGCTTGGCGACCCACATTGATGCGTCCATCTTTCGCTCCTAGGTAAATTCAATACCTGGAACGATGCAAAAGACATGCCATCCGAAATTGCCGGTTTTCCGGCCATCCCGCAGGGCGACGGGACCGCGTTAAGGCCCTGCTTGCCAAAAGTAGTTGGCAAAGACCGTTGGCTGGGCCTTTAGCTCGCCTTGAGCATCGAGGCACCCGCCTCGTCGGTGGTTTTGGCCTCTTTGATCATATTGATTTGCTGCTCAAAAGCCCGGCTCTGGTCGATCAGCTTGACCATGATGCTCATCGCATTGACCGAGCTGCCTTCCAATGCACCGGGGGTGAGGCTCGGTTTTTCGGGGCCGGGGGTGATGTCCTGCCCGTCGCCCGCAACATTTTTGAACAGCCCGTCCTCGCGCCGCAACAATGGGGTCACGCTGGCGTCGCGCAGCATCAGTTTGCCCAGTGCGACAGGTGTTTTCACGCCCACCTGGGCCATATCCGTGCCCATGACAGTTCCGTCAGCGCGGATCTCAATTTTCAAACCCGGCGGCAAAGTCAGCGGCCCGCCGCCTTCGCTGCGGATCAAATGTCCCTGCCCGTTTTCCAATGTGCCTTGGGCATTGATGCGCAAATCGCCTCTACGGGTAAAGGCCAATTTACCATCCGCAGCGGACACACCCAACACCGTTGAGGCCGACATGGCGACGTCCAGCTCATTACCTGTGGAAATCAGGGGTCCAGGCTTGAGGCTGATGTAATCCTCTGAGAACGACTGGGGTTGGAAGCGCGTCTTGAAACCCGCGCCTTCCACTTCCACCGCACGGGTCGCAACCTCAAAGCTGCGCTTGAAACCGACGGTCGAGACGTTGGCCATCTCATTGACCGACATCTGGCGCGACACGCGCTGTTCGGTGATCGAAGCAACCGCGTTAAAAGCTAAGCGATCCATGGCAGGTTCCTCAGGCGTTCAGATCTTCAAAGGATTAGGCGCGCAAGTTAATGATGGCCGACGTCATGGTCGAGCTGGTCTCAATCGCCTTGGCGTTGGCCTGGAAGTTACGCTGGGCGGTAATCAAGTCCACCAGCTCCTGCGTCAAGTCCACGTTGGCCCGTTCGGTAGCACCGGCACGCAGCGTACCGAAACCGGCCGATCCCGCATTACCGAGTGTCGCCTTGCCCGATGCCGCCGAGGCCAGGAAGGTGGAGTCACCCATCTGGCGCAAGCCCACTGGGCTGGAGAAGTTGGCCAGCAGAATTTTGGCCAGCGATTTCTGGGTACCGTTGGAGAACGATGCACTCACCAGTCCATCGTTACCAATGGTCACGCCCACCAGGTCACCCTCAGGGGCGCCGTCTTGCGACTGTGACAGAACCGCGAACGGAGAGGTGTACTGGGTGGAAGCGCCGTAATCGATGTTGATGGTCAAAACACCCTTACCACCGGCCAGGTAGACCGGTTCCAACTGCGTGCCGTCAACTGGGGAGACCAGCTTACCGCCGGTACTGAAGGTCAGCTCGCCTTTGGTCAGGAAAATCGGCGACCAGGCCGGCAGCGTGCCGTCAAAACCATCACCGCTGGTGGTCTCGTTACCCTGACCGTCAATGTACTTGGGTTGTGACACACCAGAGACCACATCTTTGTGCTGGGTCGGTTTGATCCAGGTCGAGTCGGTTCCGCGTGCAGCTTCCACCTGGTCCATACCCCAGTCGGCGCTGCCTGATATTTTGATGAACGAGTTTGCGCCGGTGGTGCCACTGGTAAAGGTAAAGCGCTTATTGGCGTCGTCGTATTCCACCTTCACGCCATTAACGGTTAAGGGGTCGCCGAACGCGTTGTTGCCGCCCATGGCATTGATGCCTTTTTGCAGTTCTGACTTCAAAGTGTCGAGCGAATAGTCGGAACGCACCGGAATCATCACCGTGCCTTTAACCCCGTCCACCGTCACCACGAACTTGTTGTTGGTATCGTCAACTGCAAAGTTGTTAGAGATGTTCTTCAAGGGCGTGGTACCCACCGCAATCGCCGGCTTGGAGGCAATACCGCGCACAGCAGAAGCAGATTGCGAAACCAAATTAACCGGCGCCTCGTCGGCCTTTCCGTTGGGATCCAGACCCAGCATGTCGGTGCCTAATGAGTTGGGGTCAACGCCGGTGATAGCCAAACTGGACGTATCGCCGGTTTTACCGGACTTCATGGAGAACACCTTGTTCACCGAGTCATACGCCATGGCCATACCAAAGCGCTGGTCAGTTGCCAGGCGAATGGCCTGTCCATTGGGAATCACCTTGGCGTCATAGTGGCCATCGCTCGACAGGGTAACCGCCGTCTCGCTGAGCCTAAACAATTCATTTTTCGGATAACCCCCCGTACCTAAGGTGTCGAGTTTGATGACGTTGGCACCATCGAGGAACTTGAAACTCGCGGTCGAAAAATCGTAGCTGACCTTGATGGTGTTTGCGCCGGGATGGGCAGCATCAAGCTGATCTTGGATGGAGCGCACCATCTGCTCAATCGTCACCTTTTTGGCACTGAAATCCGGTTGACCGTAACTGTTGAGTTGTACCGTGCCGTCTCTGTTGTGCAAAACACCCAGCCCGGGCGTTTCGCCCGGTACCAGCTTGATGGCGATAGGGTTTTCCGTGATCGCACCAGTGGTAGCTTCCACCGTGTTGTAGCCACTGCTGTACACCTGGAAATACCCGTCCGCAGGCGTCGACAGGTCAAAGTACGATTCATCGCCAAACTCGCGGTTCAGCGTGTTCGTGACGGCGGCGGCCATTTCATTACCGATGATTTTTTTATCGGTTGCGGCCAAAAATCCCAGGTCTAAAACCGCCGGATCTCCGGAGCCATCGACATCGAGTTCAAACAGTTGGCTTAAGCCCACTTTGACACTGTCAAAGTACTCGTAGGTCATGGCCGTCACGCTGGCGGTGATGACCGTCTCCACGGCTTCCAACTCAGGATCGGACAGCAGATCCGTGAATTCGTCCGGGTTCATGTCCGTGGTGTAGCCATCCAGCGTCTCAGCGTACGCTTTGATACCCGCATCCTTGGCATTTTGATCAGCGATTACCTGGGCTGTTGCGCCCAGAGTGGCGGTGGCAATTGCGCTCTCGCTGGCACCAGTTCCCAATTTTCCAACCGCCGTTGCAACCGCGGTTTTGACACGTGTCAAATACTGGGCCGGATCGGTTTCTTCCCAGTACGAAGCCGCCAGCGCGTCCATGGCGGCAGTGCGCTCCGCTTCATAGTCGGGTCCCGTGATGTCCTCTATCGACAATTCCGTTGTGCTGCCCGAGGCAGTAAGGGTAGCCTGAGCTTGTGCCAAAATTTTGGCGTAGGAGATGTTGTCGCGTGCTTCTTTGATTTCAGCAGCAGACGCATCCGTAATGCTTTCGGTGCTGCTGATGTAACTCAGGTCCTGCAACTCCGTCTCAACGTTTGTGTCCGACAAATCTGTGTCCGCACAAAAAACCGCTGCCCTCAGACCCTGGGCGTAGCGCTCTGGAAGTTCAGCCTTAGGATACCGCTTTCCCGATACCGCAGCCGCGGAAATCGCAGAAACCTCGTCAGCGGAAAGCGTTGCGTCTGCCACATAGGCGGTAGCCGCAGTAGTCGCGGCAGCGCTGGCAGCATCCAAATCTTTTATGTTGGCCTTGTCATTCTCAGTCTTGAAGTTCACGCCGTTGCTAAAGTCATACTTTTTGACTGGGTTGCCCGACACAGTCGCTGGTACAGACTGACGGGTGTCGGTCAGGTCGTTGAGCGAGAACAACATGGTCTTGGCAGTAGTCAACTCGTCTTTCACCTGGCTGTAAGGAGCGAGTTGGCCGTACTGGTTGACATACAGCTTTTCGCCGTTCACATTGCTGGCCTGCTGCAAGGACGCGTTCACCGAGTCCTCCCCCACATAGACATGGGTTTGCCAGGTGTTGGTAGGGCTGGTCTGGTCGGCGTTTTTGGTCTTCACGTAGTACACCGTGGCGAGGTATCCGTTACCACCGGCGTCGTACACCGTGAAGGCGGTGCTCTTGTTGTAGGTAGCCGGGTTGGTGCGGTTGAATTCGTCTTTGATAACTGGCGCGTCGGCGGGGAAGTTCAGGCCCAGCGACACCGATGAGGTCTGTTTGGCTTCGCCCGATGTCTTTTGTGGGATGGTTAAAACCACGCGGTCGTTGACGTTGGCGCTACCGGTCGAGTCAACTGTCGCCGCCATCAAGCGCTGGCCTGCGGAGTTCACCACGTTGTACTGTTCATTCAGCAGGAACGAGCCGTTACGGGTATAGGTTTCCTGCAGACCGTCGGCCGAGCGCATGGGGAAAAAACCGTCACCGGTGATTGCCAGATCCAAAGCATTGGACGAGAACGAAATATTGCCCTGGCTGAATTCCTGGCTCACCTGCTTCAGCGACACACCCTGACCGACCGTGGACGACGCTTTTTGCAGCGGCGAGGTCGCAAAAATGTCGCCGAAGTCAGCGCGCGATCGCTTGAAACCGGTGGTACCCACGTTGGCAATATTGTTGGACGTCACGCCCAACATGGCGGTGGCTGCATTCAGCCCGGTCAGCGAGGTATAGAAAGACATGGTACGGGGCTCCTAATGGTGCAAGGGATGCTGAGAAAAAGGTGTCGAATACAAAACTGCTTGTGCCGTTTATCCACCGATGGTGCTGACATCGGACAGCTTGATCGTTTTGCCGCCCTGGATTTGCAGCAAGGTGGTTTTGGCAGCGTCCTGGCTGACGCCGGTAATCATGGCGGCGGTGCTCACAGGCGGCTGGCTGGTCAAGCCTTTGGAGACAGCGCTGGCCACAAAACGGTAGGTTCCGTCAGGCAGTGGCGCGCCTTGGTCGTCGGCACCGTTCCAATAAAAGCTCATGTCGCCCACGCGCTGCGCGCCCAGAATATTAGTGGCGACTAGCACGCCCTTGTCGTTGAGCACCTGGATTTTCACGCCGTCGGCACCGCTAGGCAGGCTGATCGTGCCCTTGATGGGCTTGCCCCCGGTCAAAACGGCCGGTGCATCGGGGACGGACATGGTTTTGCCAATCAGGCTGGCACCGGTGACGATGTTCTGACCCGCTTGGCTGTCCACAAAGTTTTTTAGAGAGGTCGACATATTGGTCGTTGCCTCTAACTGGGAGAACTGCGCCAGTTGGGCCACAAAAGCTTCGTTTTTGACCGGGTCCAGCGGATCCTGGTTTTTCAGCTGCGTCGTAAACAGGGTCAAAAAGTCGCTTTGCCCCATATTGGATTTTTTGGCTGTCAAGGCCGCTTCGGCCGCCGCCGCCGTGGTGGTGATGCCCGTAGGAACCGAAGTCGTCCAGGCGGTATTGACCTGGGTGTTGGTGGGAAGCAGATTGATATTGGACATGGTGGGTCAGCGTCGGGGTAGCAAGCCTGCTCAGGCTTTGATGATGTCCAGCGTGCGCATGGTCAGTTGCCGTGCGGTGTTCACGACCTCGACGTTGTTCTGGTAGGAGCGGGCCGCGGCCATCATGTCGACCATCTCGGTCATCTCGTTCACGTTGGACATATAGACATATCCGTCTTTGTCTGCCGCCGGATTGCCGGGGTCAGACTGGCGGGCAATCGGTTTGGGATCATCGACGATCGAGGTCACTTTGACGCCGCCCTTGGCGGTCGGGTCCAAGCCGCCCAATTGGCCGTCCAAAATCGTTTTGAAAACTGCGCGTTTGGCGCGGAACGCATCCTTCTCCGAACCGGCGACAGTGGAGCCGTTGGCCAGATTGGATGCCGTGGCGTTCATGCGCACGGTTTGCGCGTTGAGCGCGGTGCCAGCGATACCAAAAATATTGTCTAAAGGCATATTTATTCTCCCCGCAGCGCTTTGCGAATACCGCTAATGCGGTTTTCCAAAATGCTGAGTGTGGTTTGGTAGTCGGCCGCGTACTGGCCGTACTTGGCCTGCTCGACCGGCAGTTCAACGGTATTTCCGTCAAACGATGTGTTGTATGGCACGCGGTACTTGAGGGCACTGCGGGTGTCTTCCGGCGTCTGGCTGGTGTGGCCGACGTTGGTGAGCTGCACGTTGCTGTCTTGTGCACCTTTGAGCAATTGCCGGAAGTCCAGATCCTGGGCTTTGAAATGGGGCGTGTCGGCGTTCGCGATATTCTTGGCGAGGATCTCCATCCGCTGACTGCGAAAAGCCAGCGCACGCTCGTGCGTGTCGAAGGTCTTGTCAATCATGTTCATCGGGAAGGCTCCTCAAGACATCACCATTTTTCGCCGGTATACCGACACTTCAGGCCACAGTGGTTGACCCTTGGCAGAAATACTGCAAATTGCGTGCCATAGGAAGTTTTTCCAGTCCTCACTCTCAAGTTCCCACTGCTCGTGCCGAATCAATTAAGTGAAGTCCCGGATGTGCGGCAAGAGCTTGCCGCAACCAGGGCCCGGGACCAGCTTTAGTTGGCTTGGGTTTCCGCGTACGCAACCGTGCCCTGAGCGCCGCCGCGCAGGCGGGCAGGGACCATTTCACGCAGCCGCGCTGCCGCGTTTTGCAGCAGCCCGAAACGGATGGATTGGCGGGTAATGGGGTTGTCGGTATCGCCACCGACGTGCAGGTCGCGGGCTTGCGCGCCGGGAATGTTCAATGGGCGGGTGGCCGAATTCTCAGCACGCGACGCCGGGTTGAGCACCGACAGGTACAAATCTTCCAGCCCCGCCGGACCCTTGTTTTTCAGTCCGACTTCATCAAAATATTTGCCCACCAGGTCGAGCTGGGAGTGCACGCTCAGGTTCAGAATCGCTTTGGGGTTCTTGGCGTAACCGGCTGTGGCGGCGCCACGCGCGGGACCGTCGCAGAATTGGATGATTCCATGGCAGCGCTCGTTGCTGGCGCGCGGGTTCATGCCGTCGCTCTCCATCAGGGTCATGCGGGCGAAGTCGTCGGGCAAGAAGTTGTGCTCCTTGGACAAGCCCACAATTTTGTCGTAGACCGCCGCCCGATCCTGCGGCGGGATAAAACCTTTGGCCACGGCACGGTCCAAGGTTTTCTGCAAAACCGGGTTCTTCACAGATTCGGAAGCGGCGGAAACCGCGACCGGAATCAACTTTCCGTTGGGCGCGACTGCGTTGTTGTTGGCCACATGGGGAAAGCGCGGGAGGTTGAGTCGCGCGGCGACCTCGGGGCTTGGCGCGGGCTGAACCGCCTCAGAGGGCGGCGGCGCAAGCCGCTGCAAAGCCACCTGGGCTGGCACATTGGCGGCCAGGGCCGGCTTGGCCGGGCCCGCATGACCGGTCTGGGCAATCTGCTCACTTAAGCCCCGCATGTCCAGCTGCTGGCCAACAAAAATACGGTCGGGATTGTCAATACGATTAGCCTTTGCCAGCTGCTGGGCCAGCCTATAGGCCTGCGCGCCTTCGAGCTTGACGCCCATCGCGCCAGCCTGTTCCTGCACGATACCGCTGAGGGTGTCGCCCGCAGCGATGGTGCGGCTGAGCGCCGCGCCTGCTGGCGGAGCTGAACCCACGCTTTGGGCAGTTTGCAAAACTTCGGCAAATGCGGCACCAGGCTGCCCGGCCGCATCCAGACCCAGGTCGACCGCGGGACGCGCAAACCGCGCGGGCCCCCCCAGCGAGTTCAGGCTGCTGGCAGTTTTGGGCTGAAGATCGGTAGCTTGCATGGCGGCGGTTGGGCGGGCGGAATAATCCTTGTGGATAACGTCATACGACTAAATTGGCACTTTTCTTGCGGTCAGAGCGGGTAGATGTCAAGACATCGACACATTTCTTTATCCCTGCCAAACTATGCAAATGCTGTGCCACAAACCCCCGCCCCTCGCTGCCCGGCCACGCGCCTGGTTAGCGGCCGCGCAAGCGGCGGCACTGTGCATGACGCTGGCCCTGGGCTGGACCCAGGCCATCGCGCAAACAGCAGGCGAAGCGGCACTGACCCAGGATAATTTATTCAAGGAAGTTGGCAACTGGATGCAGCAAACCCAGCAGCTGAACTCCGGCCAGTTTGACTTCGTCCCGCTAGACAGTCGTGTGAAGGTGCAGCCCTGCGACCGGCCTCTGGTGATGGATCTGCCCTTCGCCACCAAAGAAACCGTGCGGGTTCGCTGCCTGGGAGCGTCTAGCTGGCAACTCTATCTGCGAGCCAATATCAAAGCCCCCCCTGCGAAGGCGGCCCCGGCGGCGGTAGCCACAACACCACCCAACAGCCCCCCTGGTGCAGCTGCGCCGGCACCGGTAGCCGTAACACCGCCTAAGAGTACCAGCAACGCGGCGACGCCACGGCGCAAAGTCGTCATTGGCACCCAGTTTTTGCGCGCCGGAACGGTGCTGAATGGGTCCATGCTGGAAGAAACCGAACAAGCGGCCGCCGGAATGGACAATTCGCTATTCGGAAGCCTCAAAGACCTGGAAAACGCCGAGGTGGTGCGCGATATCGCAGCTGGAACGGCCTTGCGCAGCGCGGATGTACGCCGCGCGCTCTTGGTCAAACAGGGACAATTGGTTATGCTTACCATCAGCCAAGGCAGCAGTTTTGCTATCGTTGCCAGGGTCGAAGCGCTGCAAGATGGACGTTTAGGTGATCAAATTCGCTTAAAAAATCCCGAGTCGGGCCGATTACTAAGCGGTGTAGTCACCGGACCGAACGCTGCCAGAGGTTTGTGACCTGCACCGAGAATTTTTTCAAATTTGGGACTCAAGTTTTTTGCCGACAGGCCGATTCCTACAAGGACAAGCTGTAAAAGTGCTGCTAAATCTGTGAAAGTGAGCCATCCATGACCGATCCTATTTCGCCATCACCGCGGCCGCTACCGGCCTATAACGGAGCGCGCAAGTCCACCGATAAAACCGGCGGGGCGGAAAAATCTGCGTCTTTTGCGAACACAGCACCCGCAGCCACCCCCGGAGTCACGCCACCGGCGCCCGCCGCCGCTATGGACAGCGCGGACGAAATCAATCTGCGGAAAGTGGCCCAACGTATGCACGAAGAACCCAATTTCGATAGGAAAAAGGTGGATTCGATCCGCCAGGCGATCCAAGATGGGAAGTACCCCTTGGATCCGCGGCGCATTGCTGAGAGTTTTTGGGCCATCGAGCAGATGATCAAAAGCTGAGGCACCGCCCATTGGTAGAACCGGCCGAACCCGACCTTCACCAGCGCGCACAGGCGCTGGTCTTACAGCTCAGTCAGATGTTGGAGTTGGAGTTCGACGCGCTCAAGGTACAAAATCTGGACGAATTCGAGCGCTTGCAGCCGATCAAAAACGATTTGCTATCCCAGCTCACGGCGATGGCGCCGAGCAAAGAAATTTTGGAAGAAGACCCCCATTGGGGCGCCTGGTTGGAGGGCATCGCCGCGTGCCGTGACATGCACCGGCGCAACGCCGTGTTGATGGAGCGCAAACTCGAATCGATTCGCGGCGCACTGGATAGTTTGCGTCTTCCTGGAACCGGCAGCGGTGTTGAAATTTATGACCGACTCGGTCATGTTTCGCGTTTTTCCCGCGGACGCGGTTACAACGAAGCCTAGGCTAGGCCGTCCACCGGGTCCGAGCGCCCACCGATATCAATCACATCGGGCGCGTCGATCGCGACTGCAGATTCCTCCCCGGAGTCTGCTGCGGGCTCTCCGGGCACAGGCTTCTCGTCCCCCGGACGCATGCCTTTGAGCCAATACACCCACGACAAGATCACAGAAACTGCGGCATACAGCTCGGGCGGGATTTCATCATCCACATTGAGTCGGCTCAAAAGCGCCAGTAACTGCGGATCCTGGGTGATGTACACGCCATTGGCCTGGGCCTGGGCAATCATGGCCAGGGCGATTTCTTCGTCGCCCTTGGCCGTGACGACCGGCGTCAGGTGCTGGCCGTACTCCAGGGCAATGGCTTGGCGGCGGAAGCTCATGCCCGTATGTCCAGTACAGCGCCGGCCAAGGCCGACACCGGCGGCTCCTGGGCCCCGTTTTTCTGGCCCCCCGGGCGTTCGCCGTGTATGACCTGGAAGGAGCGCATGGCAATGCCTGCGGCCTGCAACTGCTCGCCCAAGGTAGCAGCGCCGGACTGCGCCATGTCGACCACGGCGGCGTTACGCGCCCACATCATGAGGTCGACCCGGTCCTTGTCCAGCAGCTCGGTTTTGAGCCACAACTCACCGTAATCGGCGCTGGTGGAGTGGACGTTGACGGTAAAGGGTGTGGACCTGCCCTCGCTGGTGCGCCGGCGCTCGAACTGGATCTCGACCGGCGAGGCATCCCTGAAGGGGATGACCATATTGAAAACCAGCTCCTGCTGCGTCTGCGCCTGGACAGCGCGAACCTGCGCCGACTCCAGATCGTCAACCCCGCGCTGCAATTGCTGCGCAGCACCCAGGTCCTCCATGCTGAGGTCGTCCAACGCGCCCATGGACGCCAGCGCACCCAGAAGCAGTTGCTTGGTGTCGTTGGCCGGCATGTCGCGGTCGACGCCGCTGAGCAAGCTGCGCTCCGAGCCCAGCGCGGCCTGCACCGCGCTGCGCACATCGCGTGGGGATAGCTGCGCCATGCTGAGGCGTTGGCGCGACCACTGCGCCTGCAAATCGGGGCGGCCAACCTGGCGCATTACCGCGTCCAAGGTGCCGCTGTTGAACAGGTTGACCAGTTCGGGCAGTCCGTTGGCACGGAATAGCAAGCTGCCCAAGCGCGAGAAAAAATCCTGCGGACCCAGGGTCACCCGTTGCGGCTCTTGCTCAGCCACCGTGGCCAGCACACCGGCCAGGGACACCGGTGCCAGTGCCAGCGGCGCTGCGGCGGTTGAAGGTTTGGCTGCGGGTGCCAGCAGATTGTGCAAAGTGGCCGTGCCGTCCTGGTTGATTTCAACCCGCAGATTCACCAGTAGCGGGCTGTCTTGCGTATCCGGCTGCAGGGTTGGCAAAACCCGCCCGTCGACCACAAAGCCCAAAGACCCGTCACGCGCCTGTACGCTGGCTTGCAAGACCTGCCCGTCTTTCAAGCCCATGGCTTGCACAGTGGGGGCATCTACCCGGGCGACGGACGGTGCCGACAACGGTGCGGCGCGTTCGGGTAATGAGGGCAAGGACACGATGGGCGGCGCATAAGCGCTGCTTCCCGGTTCGAGATCCTGCTGATACGGGTCTGCGGGCGCATCCGGCGCCGGTGCCGGGCGTGGCCCAGCCGCCAGGCGCGCAGGCTGTTGCGCCACCACCTGCTGTTGCGCCAGGGCACCGGCGTTGGCGGGCTGCGCTTGCATGCTTTGCGCCATCACCGCGCCGGCTACCGGGGTGCTGACATTGCCGGCAGCCATGGGCGCAGGACCGGCATACGCAGAGCGCTCGGCCGATGCGCCGGGTGCCCCTGGGGTTGGCGGTTGTGTAGCCTGGGCGGGCGCGGCAGGTGGCGGGTACAAATTGCCCGCCGGCACGCTGGACGGCGGGACTTGCGGGTTAGCTTGCTGGCGCGGACCCAATGCTGGATCGATGCCAGCGCCTGCGGCAGCCGGACCGGACGATCGGGCTCCACCCGCAGCGGCGGAGGCACCTGATGAACCACTGGCGGCAGAACTCCCGCCAGCCGCGTTACCGGTGGATTTGCCCTGCCCCGGCGTGGGCAAGCGGTTCAGTGTCAGCGATCCGTCGGGGTTGGTCTGGGCACGCAAATTCAGGCGTTGCCCGACGGTCCATTCCATGCCAGGAGGCAGTTCCAACAAGCGCCCGCGCAGCAGCAAGGCCAGCTGATCCCCCTGGGCCTGCACCGTGCCCTGTACCACCTGACCGTCTGACAGGCTCAGCAAGCGGGCGGTGCTGGCTTCCACCAGGGGCAGCGACATCTGCCCCTGTGGAAAAACCATAGGGGACGGGCGCTGCAGAAGCGCGGTGTTTTCGGTGATGGAGATCACAGCCGAACCAGGTCAGCCCGGCTCAGGGGTAACGCACCCAGCGCTTGCGCTCTTCAGCGCTATTCGCAGCCGCTGGGCTGCGCTGGGTGCCCGCAGCGTCACCATCCACCTCAGCAGTC
>Ga0214919_10010136_pt1 | contig 12009 bp, 13 predicted proteins | sample LL1503_MetaG_FD_177994 | JGI IMG/M metagenome (GOLD analysis project Ga0214919, IMG submission 177994) | Freshwater microbial communities from Lake Lanier, Atlanta, Georgia, United States - LL-1503 | ecosystem: Environmental > Aquatic > Freshwater > Lake | place: USA: Georgia | collected...
TTGCCACTGGGATTCTGATAAATCGGTTGGATACATTTTTTTGAAGTTTCGTCACAACAAAAAAGACTATTTCCAATCGCTTTTCAGGCCTATAATATTATTCCTTTTTCATTTTTAAACAGGCTCTGATAAAAATTTACAAAATATCGAGCTACGTCTATTGACCATCAAAGAAAAGACAGACCTTATTCTGCTACCAGAGATGTTTAATACAGGATTTACAATGAATGTCAAAAATTTGTCTGAAAGGATGAATGGAAAAACGATGGAATGGATGCACAAACAAGCCAAACAATTTAACAGCGTAGTCACAGGCAGTTTAATTATCGAAGAAGATCAAAAATATTATAATCGATTAATATGGATGCATCCAGACGGAACTTTCCAAAAATATGACAAACGCCATTTATTTAGCCTAGGTCATGAAGACAGGCATTACACAGCTGGAAAACAAAGACTTATTGTAGAGCTAAATGGATGGAAAATATGCCCAACTATTTGTTATGACCTTCGTTTCCCAGCGTGGCTGCGCAATAATAGCGAAGCATATGAGCTTCTACTTGTCGTAGCAAATTGGCCAGCAAAGCGGGCTTTACATTGGCGTACACTGATACCTACAAGAGCTATAGAAAACCAATCCTATGTCATCGGGCTTAATCGATATGGCCACGACGGCAATGAAGTATACCACTCTGGTGATTCCATGTGCATTGACCCCAATGGAAATACCATTTACTATAAATCAGATGAGGAAGACCTTTATACCTTCGCCATCTATAAAAAGGAAGTAGAAAGAGCTCGTAGAGCATTCCCATTTTTGAAAGATGCTGATGACTTTAAACTAGACACCTAACATCCTTCAATATGGTACCATCTGGTATTATAGCAACTCTGTAACTAAAGCGGCGGCCTCTTTCAGCTGAATTGCTGAATATACTTTTAACCCAGAATCGTCAATTAATTTTTTGGCTTCGACAGCATTTGTTCCTTGTAATCGAACAATAATTGGGACTGGGATATTACCAATTTCTTTGTAAGCATCAATAACACCTTGTGCCACACGATCACAGCGCACGATACCTCCAAAAATATTAATCAAAATAGCGCGTACATTGGGATCTTGCAGAATAATATTAAAACCAGCTTTAACAGTTTCAGCATTTGCAGTACCGCCTACATCCAAGAAATTGGCAGGCTCACCACCAGCTATTTTAATAATATCCATGGTTGCCATTGCCAAACCTGCACCATTTACCATGCAACCCACATTCCCGTCTAATTTCACATAGTTTAAATTTGACTTCCCAGCTTCTACTTCGGTAGGATCCTCTTCAGAGACATCACGCATAGCTGCATAGTCTGGATGACGAAACAGTGCGTTATCATCCAAATTGACTTTGGCATCAACTGCTAAAATTTTATTATCAGACGTTTTGAGCACAGGGTTAATTTCAAACATAGATGAGTCCGTGGCGTCATAAGCCTTATATAAAGCTGAAACAAACTTAGTCATCTCTTTAAAAGCTTCGCCACTAAGCCCTAAATTAAACGCAATTTTACGCGCTTGAAAAGCTTGTAAACCCACCTTTGGATCGATTTGTTCTTTGAAAATTAGATGTGGGGTGTGTTCTGCTACCTCTTCGATATCCATCCCCCCTTCTGTGGAGTACATAATAATATTACACCCTTTAGCACGATCAAGCAGCACGCTCATGTAAAACTCTTTTGCTTCACTCGCTCCTGGATAATAAACATCTTGTGCAACCAAAACTTTACTCACTTTTTTCCCCTCGGGACCAGTTTGAGGTGTGATTAGCTGCATACCAATAATTTGCTCCGATCGTTCTTTCACCTCGGCTAAATTTTTGGCAAGCTTAACACCTCCACCTTTACCACGTCCGCCAGCATGTATCTGGGCTTTGATCACAACCCAATCGGAATTATAATCTGTTTTAAGCTTTTTCGCTGCCTCAACTGCCTGCTCGGGAGTATCGGCTACGATACCTTCTTGAACCCTTACACCAAATGTTTTTAATATCGCTTTACCTTGATACTCGTGAATGTTCATTATTCGAATTTTTTGCTGTAAAGCTATCAATTTGCCTCAAAATAGAAAAAGAATATAATCCTTTTTTTAATTTCAGATTCCGATAAATTGTATCTTCGTCCATGCTTGTAGCGAAGGGAATCCATAAATCGTATGGTAAAATACCAATCCTCAAAGGTGTGGACATCCATGTTTCAACGGGAGAGATTATTACAATCGTAGGAGCCTCTGGTGCTGGCAAAAGTACACTCCTACATATTATGGGAACTTTAGATAAACCTGATGCAGGAATGGTTCTGATCAACGGAACAGCTGTGTATGATTTATCACCAAGAAAATTGAGTGCTTTTCGGAATCAATATATTGGCTTTATTTTCCAATTCCATCACCTTTTACCTGAATTTACTGCTCTAGAAAATATTTGCATTCCTGCTTTCATTGCAAAAAGAAGTAAAAAGGAAGCCACCAATAACGCAACAGAATTACTGGAGTTGCTTGGGCTATCGCACCGAGCTAGCCATAAACCAACTGAGCTTTCAGGTGGTGAACAACAACGTGTGGCAGTTGCCAGAGCATTAATTAATAGTCCATCTATTATTTTGGCTGATGAACCATCTGGCAATCTAGACTCTAGCAATGCAGAGAGTCTACATCATCTATTTCTTGATCTTAGAACTCAACTCAACCAAACTTTTGTCATTGTGACCCATAATGAGGATTTGGCTGACATGGCCGATCGTAAAATCATAATGAAAGATGGACGGATTGTTTGAAGTAATCATAAATAGGTATAAAATTATCTTCTGACCATTTGCACTCGTCTGAAGACTAACCTCCTCTCCTACTCGATTGGATTTAGATTTAGGCTCAGAACGATTAAATTTGCAGCGATATGATCAACTTGCACTTCTATAGCCCCGTAGAACAAATCCAACATCCTCTTTATCAAGAAATGCAAGTTGAGGTGTTCGTCAAGCGGGATGATCTCATTCATCCATTCATCTCAGGTAACAAATGGCGTAAACTCAAATATTTACTGCGTAAAGCATCTTTAGAACAGAAGCAGCATTTGGTCACATTTGGAGGAGCCTATTCGAATCATTTGTTGGCCACCGCTTGTGCAGCGGCCAAATTTGGATTTAAAAGCACAGGGATTGTACGAGGAGAGGAGGTTCAAAATGACTTGCTGATGTTTTGTGCTCTTTTTGGGATGGAACTGATTTTTGTAAAAAGGGATCGCTATCGCGATAAGTGGGGTCTTTTTCAGCACTATTTTGGAAGCAACGCACACGCATTTTTTATCGATGAAGGTGGTGCGAGTATGGAAGCCGTAACTGGCTGTGCAGAGCTAATGGATGAATTGGATCGTTCGTACGATCATATTTTTTGTGCTTGTGGGACAGGAACAACAATTGCAGGTATTATCAAGGGGGTGGAAAAATATGCCCTACGAAGCAATATACATGCCTTGCCTGTTTTTAAAGATGGACGTTTCATGCGGGACGAGATTATGAAATATTTTGATCACGTTCCCTCTTTTGAGATGCACGTAGACTATCATTTTGGTGGTTATGCAAAAACAAAACCTGAATTAATAGATTTTATCCAGTCTTTTACTGCCGAAACGGGTATACTCATTGATCCTGTTTACACGGGTAAACTATTTTATGCCATACACGATCTTATCCAACAAGGATACTTCCCTGCAAAAAGCTCCATTCTGGCCATACATACTGGTGGATTGTTTGGTTTATTGGGGATGTCTGATCAATTCACCATCAAGAGAAACGTACTAGTGTCTAATGAAGCTTTCTGAAAAAAGCCTAAATTCGTGTAAGAAATAAATTAGTGACAATCTGAATCCAGCTGAGTCCTCTTTTTTATTTTTGAATTCCTGCAAATCGAATAGATATTTTATATATTTTGCAAATAATTATCATTTCAGTTAATTATATTGTTTTTGATATATTTTTTAAAACTTTTAATTAAAATATAAAACTTAATAGCATGTATAAATTATCAATTTCACCGAATCAGGTTCAGGAAACGTTGAGTAAACATATCTTAGCCGATGGATTTGATTTAACTTTTGACATGGAAAAAAGTAGCGGTGTGCACATTTATGACACGAAGCATAATCGTACACTTTTAGATTTCTTCAGCTGCTTCGCCTCCGTACCTCTGGGATACAATCATCCGAAGATGCTGAATGATGAAGAATTTAAAAAAAATTTGATGCTCGCCGCATTAACCAATCCATCAAACTCTGACATCTATACCACACAATATGCTCAATTTGTAGAAACCTTCTCACGTGTTGGTATTCCATCTTATTTACCACATGCTTTTTTTATTGCAGGAGGATCTTTAGCTATAGAAAATGCGTTGAAGACTGCTATGGACTGGAAAGTTCAAAAAAACTTCCAAAAAGGATATCGTAAAGAACGTGGATTTAAAGTACTACATTTTGAAAAAGCATTTCACGGGCGTTCTGGTTATACATTAAGTTTAACGAATACTTTACCTGAAAAAACGAAGTGGTTTGCCCAATTTGATTGGCCACGAGTTTCTATACCTGTAATGAAGTTTCCATATTCGGATGTGGGTTATGAGGATTTAAAAAAGCGTGAGGCATTATCTATCGCCCAGATCAAACAAGCCTTTGCCGATAATAAAGATGATATCTGTGCCATCATTATAGAGCCCGTTCAATCGGAGGGGGGTGATAATCATGTTCGAGAAGAATTTTTGGAACAATTGCGCGCACTGGCCGACGAAAATGAGTGTTTCCTCATTTATGATGAAGTGCAAACAGGTGTTGGTTTAAGTGGTAAATTTTGGTGTCATGAACATTTTAGCGAGCTTGCGCGTCCAGATATTATGGCTTTTGGAAAAAAGATGCAGGTATGTGGTATTTTGGCTGGTAAAAAAGTAGATGAAATAGAGACCAACGTATTTAGGGTGTCATCTCGAATCAATTCTACATGGGGAGGGAATCTGGTCGATATGGTTCGTTCATCCAAAATAATGGAAATCATTGAAGAGGATCATTTGGTAGAAAATGCTGCTGTGGTAGGAAAGCACCTTCAGGAAGAGTTGCAAAAAGTAGCTGAAAAAACAGATAAAGTACTCAATGTCCGTGGTCGTGGACTGCTAACTGCATTCGACTTTCCTAATCAGAGTATGCGAAATGCATTTATTAAAAAAGGACTCGAGCATCATGTGATGTTCCTTGGATGTGGAGATCAAGCGATACGTTTCCGACCAGCATTAATCATAAAAAAACAACATATTGATGCAGGACTTGAAGTGATTGAGAAGATATTACCTTCGTTATAGGGGGCTTAACCTCGTCCTCTCCGAAGGAGAGAGCGAAGTTATACGTGCTTCAAAAGACTGAGCGATAATAGGTGTTCTTGCAAGTTTTAATGTAAATGGAATAAATCATCAACAGCCAAAATTTTTCTACTAGTGAACCCTTCGGCGTAAGTTGAATGTGCATATTTTCCGAACTCCCTAGCACGAGCGTCCAAAAATTTAACAAAGTCAGGTGATGAAATATATGTTTCTGCTTCTGTGTCCACTGCTTTTGGACTATAAAACTGTGTTTTAAATGCTTGGATACACTCCATTTTCTGACCCCAAAAATCGGTAATATCCACAACGATGTCTGGCTTGATGTAGCGATCTTGTATGTAATGAAGTACTAATTTAGGTCGCCATGCATGTTGAGCATGTCCATTGAATACGGTTTCTATCTTAACAAGTCCAGAGAGAAAGACGGCATCGGTAACCAAATCACAGGCTCTACCGTGGTCAGGGTGGCGATCGTGATAGGCGTTGGCAAGCACAATTTCGGGACGATACGTACGTAAAGTTCGAATAATCTGCAATTGGTGTTGTTCGTCATTTTTAAAAAAACCATCGCGCATATTTAGGTTTTCACGAATATGTAAACCCATTATTTGGCTTGCGTTTGCTGCTTCTTCATCTCTCGTTTGAGCAGTTCCCCGTGTACCCAATTCTCCACGCGTAAGATCTACAATCCCTACCTTTTTACCTTGGGCGATATGCTTTAAAATGGTCCCCGAGCAGCCTAGCTCTGCATCGTCTGGGTGAGCAGCAAAAACGAGTATGTCTAGTTTCATGGTTTATCGATTGTTATTTTACGTCGACGTTAGCATTACTTTTCGTAAAGTGTTATTCCGATGCGATTAATGTAGTCTGTTAATTCTTGATTATTTATTGTGTAATAGTCCAGTACGTCAAATTTATATGGCAAATGCAATGTGTGAGGCTAAATTTTTATTAGTGGTAAATAATGCAATGTCTATATCGCTACCTGGTTTGTAGTTGCCTTTGGCTCTCGAACCAAAAATTATAGCTTTTTCAATGCCGGCAGTCGAAACTAATATTTGAATAATTATAGCCAAATCATCTTTTTTTAAACCGAACGGTGTATTATTCATGGATGCTGGTTTTAAAAAAGCGATACACTTGCTCAATAGCAGGGTAATACTGATGCCTGATAATATCTACGGCATGATGTGCCACTTCTTGATTATAGGTATGCGATAATTCATTCCTTTTTTCTAGCATGTGTATCCAGGTATGCCCATCTTCAATGAGTTGTGAATTAAATCCTTCTTTTAGAGCTTGTCTTGGATACTGTGTTTCAATGCCTTGTTCATACAAATAGTCCTTGGTTGTTTTCCAGCCCAGCTCAAAAGTAAATTCAAAGGATCGCCCCCCACTTCTATGGGATAGTATCTGCCTTGTTCGACAGCAGTTTGAAAAAACAAAAAAGCTTTTTCAAAATTTTGAAACCGTTGTTTCCAACGCACATCGTGCTGTTCTATCATAATTAATTTCTGTTTGATGAGATGTGCAAATTTTAAATTTATAGAGTGTAGGATTCACTACTGCATTTTATAACTCGATGATTGAATAATTGCTTCGATGTCCCGGTCCTCCTCTGGATCGTATCTGTTTTTAAGATTATTGTTAAAAATTCGCGCCAGCGACTGGAACAAAAAAGTGTTAAAGCCTCCCTTCATCTCCTTCAAAATATCGTAACTACTCTTTCCAATTTCGCGATCAATCAATTTGATAAGGATCCCGCCTTGGGCCATGGTCAAATTTTTGATTTCGCGGTTAAATATAGCTTTTACGTTCTCGTTACAAGCTTTTACCAGCCTCCGTTGCTCTTTTTTATCTGCCGTAACGGCTAAATCTCGTTGGAGCTGTGCATACTTATCTCGAGCCATAATTGCGTAGGGCATCACCTTCAGCACATTGTATCTCAAACGATCGAATTTGGCTCGGTCTGCAGAGGTTTTAAAAATTCGAGTATCTAAAATGATGACTTCATGCAGCGCAACCCAGGGTATAAACTCGTTTCCGACTAAAGTAACCGCAACTCGAATAGTGTCATTTTTACCTTTGAAAGAAGAATTTGTAATCCCCTGTGAAGATGCCCTGTAAGACATAGAAGCTACACAAATAAAGCCCAAAAGCTTAAAAAGTTTCATAGATTTATATGCGTAAAGTTAAGGCTAATAACCAAGTTTTATTGATACAAAAGTCAATGACTTTTGTATCAATAAATTACCTCAAATAAACTCTTCAAACAAGCAAAAAAAACGGTGATGAAGGAATTAGTGATCGATCTAGAAGCTGAAAAAAAAGAAATTCTTAAACGTTATCGAGCTCTCCTAAGAGCTTGTAAACCAGCGATGCAAAAGGGCGATAAGCGTTCTATTCGTCGTGCTTTTGATATGTCGATGGAGAGCCATCAAGACATGCGTCGCAAGTCTGGAGAGCCTTATATCTATCATCCTATAGCGGTGGCTCAAATTGCGGCTCAAGAAATTGGTTTGGGAACAACTTCTATTGTTTGTGCACTTCTGCACGATGTAGTTGAAGATACCGATATTACTTTAGAGGATATCGAACGGGAGTTCGGCAAGAAAATAGCCAAGATTATTGATGGCCTGACTAAAATATCAGGTTTTTTCGACTATAACAGTTCTTTGCAGGCCGAAAATTTTAGAAAAATGTTGCTCACATTGGCAGATGATGTTCGTGTGATTTTGATTAAACTGGCTGATCGATTGCACAACATGCGCACGATGGATTTCATGCCACGTGACAAACAACTTAAAATATCCTCTGAAACTATTTATTTATATGCCCCTCTTGCGCATCGTTTGGGACTATACGCAATCAAATCTGAATTAGAAGATCTCTCCATGAAATACATGGAGCCCGAAACATATAAATTCATTGCAAAACAGTTAAACGAAAAAAAAGCTGAACGGGAGCGTTTTATACGTGATTTTATTAATCCGATCAATGAAATTTTGAAGGAACAAGGTTTAGATGCCGAAATTTACGGTCGGCCTAAATCGATACATTCCATCTGGAATAAGATGCGAAAAAAGAATATTCCGTTTGATGAAGTCTACGACCTTTTTGCCATCCGAATTATCCTAAACAGTAAACTTGAAAATGAAAAATCGGATTGTTGGAAAGCATACTCTATTGTTACGGATTTCTACCATCCCAACCCTGATCGTTTGCGCGATTGGATATCGTCTCCTAAAGCCAATGGCTATGAATCCTTGCACACGACGGTAATGGGTCCGCGTGGGCAGTGGGTGGAGGTACAAATACGCACGAAGCGGATGAATGAAATTGCTGAAAAAGGGTTTGCCGCACATTGGAAATATAAGGAGTCGTCTGCAGAGAATGGCTTAGATCAGTGGATAAATAAAGTACGTGAAATGCTGAGCAATCCAGCATCAAACGCACTCGATTTTTTGGATGATTTTAAAATGAATTTGTTCTCTGATGAGATATTCATTTTTACCCCCAAAGGTGCATTAATACAATTACCCATCAATGCCACCGCTTTAGATTTTGCTTTTGAAATACATACAGACATCGGTGCAAGTTGTATTGGAGCCAAAGTGAATCACAAACTAGTTCCGTTAGCACACAAACTTCAAAGTGGGGATCAGGTTGAAATTATTACATCAAGCAAACAAACACCGAAGGAAGACTGGCTCAATATTGTCGTGACGGCAAAGGCTAAGTCGAGGATTAAATCAGCACTGAAGGAAGAAAAGCGGAAAATTGCCGAAGATGGAAAGGAAATACTGGAGCGAAAACTGAAATCACTTAAAATTACGTACAACACAGAGAATTTATATAAGTTAAGTTATTTTTTCAAACTCGCATCCACGCAAGATCTATTTTATAATGTAGCCAAGGGTTTGATCGATGTGAAGCAGCTAAAAGAGTTTTTGATAGCGGAAAAAACAGTTGAAAACAAACCGGAGAAACCGGAACATATTCATCCTGATAATTTTGTAAAAAAAGTTAAAGATAAAGATGTTGATACTTTGCTCATTGGCGAAGATTTACAAAAAATAGATTATAAGCTTTCGAGTTGTTGTAACCCAATTCCAGGTGACGATGTTTTTGGTTTTGTGACTATTGGAGATGGTATCAAAATACACCGTACAGGTTGTCCAAACGCAGCGAAATTGATGTCGAGCTATGGTTACCGTATTGTTAAAGCCAAATGGAATTCACAAAAAAAACTCGCTTTTCTGACAGGTTTACACATTATTGGCATCGATGATGTGGGGCTGGTAAACAACATCACCAAAATAATTTCCAATGACTTTAAAGTCAATATTCGTTCGATTACCATTGACAGTGATCATGGAATTTTTGATGGTTCAATCATGGTATTTGTGAATGATAAAGCACATCTAGAGAATCTAATTGTCAAACTAAAAGAGGTAATGGGTGTCACCTCGGTGACGCGATTTGATTCCAAAACGAATGACCCAGCGTGAAACCTATTAAAAAATATTTAATAGTGGCTTTTTTTGGATAACTTTGGCCTTTTTGTAAAACCAATATGTCTGTACAAGAAACGATTACCATGGTGAAGAAAATTTTCGAAGCATATCTCGAAAATAAAAGCCTTCGTAAAACACCTGAGCGTTTTGCAATTCTCGAGGAAATATACTCCCGAAATGATCATTTTGATGTGGAATCGCTGTATATCTACATGAAAAACAAAAAATATCATGTGAGCAGAGCCACCGTTTACAACACGCTCGAACTATTGGTGTCTTGTGATTTGGTGACCAAACACCAGTTTGGTAAAAATATGGCTCAGTTCGAAAAGTCGCATGGTTATAAACAGCATGATCATATTATTTGCATTGATTGCGGTAAAGTGGTTGAGTTTTGCGATCCACGAATACAGCAGATCCAAAGCATGATGGGCGAACTCCTCAAATTTGAAATCAAACACCATTCCCTCAATTTATATGGCGCCTGCGAACGCTTGAAAGCAGGTCATTGTGAGTCATATAGCGACAGTAAGAAGTAATTTTCACTCATCCAAATAAAAAAACACCTTTAATTAAAAAAATGGCTATTGATGTATTGTTAGGTCTCCAATGGGGCGACGAAGGAAAAGGAAAGATTGTGGACGTACTAAGTCCAGATTATGATTTAATTGCACGTTTTCAAGGTGGTCCAAATGCCGGTCATACACTCGAATTTGATGGACAGAAGTATGTATTGAATACAATTCCCTCTGGTATTTTTAATAAAAAAGCCATGAACCTTATTGGTAATGGCGTTGTAATCGATCCTATTATTTTAAAGCGTGAGTTAGATAATTTAAAAAAAAATGGCTTCGATCCCGTTGCTCAAAAAAAATTAGTTGTTGCGCGTAAAGCACATCTGATATTACCAACACATCAGCTATTAGATGCTGCATCAGAAAGCAATATGGGTTCTAATAAAATTGGTTCTACTTTAAAAGGTATCGGACCAACCTATATGGATAAAACAGGTCGCAATGGTTTGCGTGTGGGAGATACGATGCTACCCGATTTTAAAGAACGTTATGATCGTTTAGTTAGTAAACACAAATCTATTTTGTCGCACGCTGGTGATATTCCTGATTTTTCTGAAAAAGAAGCGGCCTTTTTTGAAGCTATTGAATTACTAAAAAATATCCCTCAAGTAGATTGCGAGCACTTTGTGAACCAATATTTACGAGAAGGTAAAACCGTTTTGGCGGAAGGTGCGCAAGGCACGATGCTAGATGTTGATTTTGGATCCTATCCTTTTGTGACCTCATCAAATACGACGACTGCTGGTGCTTGTACAGGTTTAGGTGTTTCTCCGAACAATATCGGACAGGTGATTGGGATTTTTAAAGCGTATTGCACCCGCGTAGGTGGTGGTCCGTTTCCAACTGAACTAGAAAATGAAACGGGTGAAAAACTACGACAAATTGGTCGTGAGGTTGGTGCTACTACAGGACGTCCTCGCCGTTGTGGATGGATTGATTTGGTAGCTTTAAAATATGCAGTGATGCTAAATGGTGTCACTGAATTAGTAATGACTAAGGCCGATGTGCTCAGTGGATTTGATACCATTTATGCTTGCACACAGTATAAACATAATGACGAAACAATTGATTACATGCCTTATGACATCAACGCCGTAAAAGTGGAACCGATTTTAGAAGCAATACCAGGTTGGAATGAGGATTTGACTAAAATAAGAGCTGTAGATCAAATTCCAGCGAAGCTAACGGCTTATATTACTTATTTGGAGAAACATCTGGGTGTTCCTGTCAAGTATTTATCAGTAGGACCTGATCGTGCACAAACTTTGATATTGAACTAGAGAAGCCTTTCTGTTCGCTGTTCAAAGTCTAAAAAATTTGAACCAAGGATGCATGTAGATGTAGTCTTTAGAATACCCTTTTCTGTCCGTAAAATTTCTCTACGAATAAGAGCCTGTTTAAAAATGAGAGAGGAATAATGCTATAGGCCTGAGAAACCGATTGGAACGAGTTTTTTTGTTGTGACAAAACTTCAAAAAATGTATCCAACCGATCTATCAGAAACCCAGTGGCA
>Ga0214919_10010137_pt1 | contig 12009 bp, 9 predicted proteins | sample LL1503_MetaG_FD_177994 | JGI IMG/M metagenome (GOLD analysis project Ga0214919, IMG submission 177994) | Freshwater microbial communities from Lake Lanier, Atlanta, Georgia, United States - LL-1503 | ecosystem: Environmental > Aquatic > Freshwater > Lake | place: USA: Georgia | collected 2015-03-15
GAAAAATTGGTTTAAATTAAATGCAGAGCAAGAACAATTTTATGTAGATAAAGGCTGTGCCTATAAAAATATAAAGTGTCCGAAAGGCAGTTTGGTGCTTTGGGACAGTCGGACGATTCACTGTGGCGTCGAAGCGTTGAAGACGAGAGCCAAACCCAACTTTCGAGCGATTGTCTACTTGTGTTATATGCCGAGAAGTCTGTGTAGCGAGAAAAACTTGATTAAAAAACAAAAAACTTTTGAAGAGTTGCGGGCAACGAGTCACTGGCCGAGCCAGCCGACGCTGTTTGGGAAGAGTCCGCGAACTTACGGCGGAGAATTGCCTACAACCAAACCTGTGCCCAATCCCCGACTGAAAGAAATCGGGCGAGTATTGGCGGGATATAAAAAGCGGAAGTTGGTGTTTGTTTGTAAAATATAATAAATATTATGTAAAAAGGACTTAAAGAGAATAATATATATTTTATGATTTGCAACGTTCAATCCACATTTCAATACATTTACAATGTGCAAACCACTTGAACTCATATTTACCCACAATTCTTAAAATATGTTTACCCGCTATGTATTGTTCGCCAGTATCTTCGTTATATTTATTAACAGAGCCTAGATCAACAGATTCATCAAAATTATTTTGGTCGTGTTTATCAATTGCTATTATAGCTTTTTCTATAATTTCGGCAGGAAATTTGCTCGACAGTTCGTGAATACATTTATTATATGAGTTTGTAGTTGATGATCTATAATGTTCTGTATTTTGAATGTCGCCAGTTGTTTTTTTGGGAACGGTTATTTCCACACTCTTATGATCGCCAAACATTTTTGATAAGTGACTTCCCAAGTCCATTTAATTTATATATGTATGTAAGATATGTTTAAGCTATTTTAACCTGCATAATATCCATATGATTTTATAAACTCAATCATATTTTTAGATCCCATAGAGTGGTTACACGGTGCGCAAATTGGGCGTAAATTACTGATTTCGTCAGTTCCACCGTCTTTTACACTAACAACGTGCCCTACTTGAAATTGCCTATTAGAAATCAACACTTTTTTACAACATAGGCAACGATGTTTATTTATGTCTTCGCCTATATAATGATTCCATACACTATCTCTTACACTTGCTGGTAGGGCTCTACGTCTCGGTGTTATTTGTGATGGGTCTACCTGTGCTTTTGGTTCTACTTTTGGTTTCAATATAGTTTCACGTTTTATTGGCTTTTGTTTAATTTCTGAACTATTTGTAGTGTCAAAGGCGTTTGATAGGTAACTGTTTAAACTCATAATTTATTGAATATAATCAATTTGTATTTAAGTGAATGTTTATATTCAATATAGGCAATATTATATTTTACAAAAAAGGACTTAAAGAGAATATCAAATGCTAATGGTCTCTAACGTGTATACTTGCCAGCCCTGGAAAATGCATCAACAATAAAAATGATAAACACACCTAAAAACGAGTATAAAATCAATTCTTCTGTCACACTTCCAGCTTTCTGGTCTTGTTGCTCCTCTAAAAGATGAATCATATAATTTAATTTCTCTAACAGTTGGTCTTTATTTCCCACTTGGCTCATCTGCGTATAGTAAGGCACTTTTTCTTTAAACGGTCCCACATAATTGCTGGGTCCAGTATAAGTATTTACACCTAAATTATTCGTGCTGCCGATATAACCGTGATTACCATTAAACCCCTCCACATATACAGGACCGACTTGTTCCTCACCTACGTTCAGTTGTGTCACATGATAATTTGGACTCAGCTCACCCATATTAGCAATTTCAATCCCTTTATTGACAATGTCACTTCGTTTTGATAACAGTTCTGAATGTGGCGGCGGATTAAAATCGGCTAAATCCAAGTCATCGTCATCATTGCCTAAAGCGCCGTGAATCGAACCAATTATTTTTTTCGCATTGCTACTAATAGTGCGTTCAGAGTTCGCATTTAGTGGTAAACCATTATTTTCTGTATTGAGACGACCATTATTTATGATACGTTTTAATGTCTTGTTCTTTTGCTGCTTTTTCTTCTCAATATTACTACTATTATATTGAGTATCATTTTCATTCTCATTATAAAGAGAACCTTGTAAAGGAAAGTTCATGTCTTATATGAAATTAAGATATTTTATTTTGTATGGTTACTTATAAAATAAAAGATTATCTAAACATACAACCTTTTGAAAAAAGGTTTAAGCGAAGCAAGTTGAACCAAAACATAACAACCTTTTGGAAAAAGGTTTAAGCGAAGCAAGTTGAACCAAAATATACTTTTAAGAAAAGTATTGCAAAATAATAATACTTTTAAGAAAAGTATTGCAAAATAATAATACTTTTAAGAAAAGTATTGCAAAATAATAATACTTTTAAGAAAAGTATTACATTAATGTATATGACTATGACTATAAATATGACTTTAAACAAACTCAAAAACTTTTACAATGCCAATAAAGCGGACTTTTACAAAATAGGTCTAGTGGAAATAATCATTATGTTTACCCTGCTCTTTTTTATATACACTATGCCCATTCAAGTGCACAGATTTAGTGCTTCTCTCTTCGGCAGGGTTTTAATCCTGTTTTCTATTATTTATGCATCGTATTGCAATGTAATGTATGGTGTCACACTAGCCTTGTTATTTATTGTAATTTCGGAGTTGGGCAAGTTTGAAGAGGGATATGAGAGCAAGATTGTATCTAATATGAAAAATAAGTATAAAAGAGGGAAAAAAAAGGCGGAGATGGTAAAAGAGGGGTTAACTACTAAAATTAAAAATAAGGTGGAAACTTTTGCAAGGAAACACGATCTATAAATATTTATATTTTAAGAAACTCCTTCCGAATACTTTCAAACGTATGAGTGCTGCGAAATATATTATAAACCTCTGCTGAAGTATACTTCATATTTATCTCTGGCTTTAACATCTCTTCTTCTAAATCCTGGTCCCAAAATAAGTTGATGAGGCGCATCACATCGTAGGTAGTGCATTTTTGAAAATTAATCTTAATGTCAATGCGACCAGGACGAATGAGCGCTTTATCCAGTACTTCGGGTTTATTACTAGTCATAATAATGATGCGTCCGCTACACTCGTTAATCCCGTCAAACATATTCAATAGGTAAGAGAGATTATTTGTGTTTGTGCCTACTAGTATACTTGAACCTACCTTATTAGTGACAGGAGTAATTAATTCTGAATCTGTTTCAGTCTGTTTTAAAAGTTCAGATAATATAGCAGTGGAATCCAACTTTACAAAACCTTCTTCCTTTTTATTGGCCTGTTCTTTGGCTTTAATGTCCCGACATTTCACCGACTCACCCATAGCATCAATATCTTCGAAAATAAGAATGCGTTGATTTTGTGGGATAATATAATCTTCACTAATCTCCTCCTTGAAGATAATATTATACAAATCATTGAAGTTCATTGCATCATTTAGTTTAATGTCAATGCCGTGTCTGCCAGTGTGATTCATAAGTTGTTTAATAAAGCGCGTTTTCCCACAGCCTGGCTCCCCATACAAGAGAATACCCAAATTATAAGGAATGCCTTTCTTCAAGTACCATTCTTTATTATTTAGAAAGAAGTCTATTTTTTTAATGATTTCATCCATCTCGTGAAAATAACTGTTTTCAAACATAATCGTAGATTCCCACGGGACAGCCTCAATAATAATTTCACTAGAGCGCGACTTACTGGCGCCCTTCTCACCATCTGACCTCCGCTTTATGCCGCCACTAGTAGAAGTCGAAGCGGTTATATAAAGTTGCGTATCGTTCGACGACTTTTTTAAATATTGTTTGTAGTCTTTTACTGCAGTGTTTATCCAGTCTTGCAATTCAGTCAATGTTAAACAATAAGAATAGATTTTCAAGGTATTGTATTCAATATATTCAGTGCCGTGCAGTCCTCGATGTTTTTCCTTGGAGTTATTCGTTATCATACCATAGATTTTATCGGTTAGTATAAACTCTTTAGATTGATCCACGAGATATTCACTATATTTTTCAGTCGGACAACATTCTTCCTCATCCCAAGATACTTCATTTACTTCTCGAACTTTATAGATTGCGTTATTTCGCTTGGACAAATAATACATAATCGAGCGAAACTTAATACTGCGTTTTTGTTCCGTGGCGATTAAAACGACCGTTTGTTTATGGCTGTTACACTTCATCATTGCCAACAGTCGTCTTTTTAGATCTCTGCCGTTGATGTTATAATATAGTAGATATAGCATGCCAAAGAGGCAAACGTCTACTATAATATAGCCGGATTGTAATGCCGTGATGATATGTGACACTTGCCCCATAATCAGGGGCACGATAAAGTATTCGGGATTCAACATTTTTTATTGCGTATATTCAGTTGTATAATACAGAAGTGTTTGTTTCAATTATTTTTATAATTATATTTATATTTATTATATATAATTATATATAATGGTTAAGAAATCGCCTATTAAAGATGCTGTTAGCAGCGCAAACCGGGGTATATTCAGTATAATTCATCAACTCTATATTACTCCATTAAACACAAGCAAATTATTTGCGGGTATATTGATGATTCTTATGAATATTGGCTCGAAATACGTTGATATACGATTAACAAAGTCTCAAGAACAAGTTTTAAAAAATGGTTTGGGACGCGAAATAATTATTTTTTGTGTCGTGTTTTTAGGCACCCGCGATTTAGTTCTCTCTATTATAATGACGTCCGCGTTTATAATATTATCCGACCATATTTTTAACGAGGAGAGTAAGTTTTGCCTTATTCCTGGACATATGAAAAAAATAGCTAGTCTCATTGATACCAATGATGACGGCATTGTTTCACCTAAAGAAATTAAAAATGCAATGGACATATTAGAAAAAGCCAAAAAAGACAAACAAAAGGCACAACAGGGGGATTTTTTAAGCTTTATGAATAATTATAGTAATCAAACAATGGCTGAATAATACACTTTTGTAAGCGAAGCAATTGAAAAAAGTACAAACGAAGTAGATATTGCAAAAAATATTGCAATTGAGAAAAGTATAAACCAAGTAGATATTGCAAAAAATTATAATATTATAATAATGTAGTAAGATGTCTATTAAAACAGCACCTAAAGGTTTGAGTGTCACATTAATTACAGATGGTGACTATATATCTACCAAACCATTTAATTTTAACTCAAACATGAAAATGTATTTTACGAGAGACGTATTATTAGATAAGACAGCGCTAATCACTTTAATAAATGATAAAAAAATAAAAAACTTTACTGATTTGAAATCACTTTTTTTAGATCCAAATGTATTGCTAGAGTCAGTAGCGTTTTTAAAGGATAATGATTTTAGTGTTTTAAAACGCTCACAAGAGGCTATTGACAAAAATAATATTGAGTTATTTAGAAAATTATTTTTAAATGTTAAGGATAAAATATCTGTCCCATCCAGTAATTATAGTTCAAACACCATGTCTATAGTTAAGAGCGAGTATGTGCCTGAAAGCGAGTATGTGCCTAAGGGTTTAAAACTTACGGAAGGGAATATAATTAACTTACAGTTTAAACTATTTGTATTAGATGATAAGGTTCGCCCATTGAAAACAGACGAAGATTTTAAAAAAGTGTCGTGTAAAATCAAAGCCAAAGAATTGAATGATATATCAGGATTCAATTTATTTGACAGTGGTCTGCCTATAATACCAGCACAACAAACAAAAAATATGTTTCCTTTTTCTGGTCCTTATTCTGGTCTTTATTCTGGTCCTTACTCTGGACCTTATTCTGGTCCTTATTCAGGACAAAACAATGGTATCGCTATCGATAATAATGAACTTTTGACCAGGAGAAAAATTAGAGAGATATTAGAAAAATATGAAAGGGAACAGGAAAATATACAAAAAGAGTTAAATAAAATTGAGTGGCAACGCTATAAAACTGAACAAGAAAGGAATAATAATCCTGATGTACTATCTTTAAATGATTGGATTACAGCAAAAAAACAGAAACAATTTGAAAATGAATGGTTGCTCTATAAAATAAAACAAGAACAAGCTGGAAAAAATCCCAAGTTTGATGACTGGATAAAGAATAAAATGATTGAAGATACAGAAAATAAAATTGAATATATTCGAAAACAGTGGGAGGCTTATAGGGCGAATCAACTTGTTACCGGTAGTCGAGTTGAAGAACTAGAGTCCTGGGTTAAAAAGCTATTCGAAAATCAAAGACAGCAACAACAAGGGCAGATACAAATAAAAGGTGGGGCGAAAAAATATAGAAAAACTTATAAGAAAATGAAAAGAAATAAAAATAAAAAGAATAAAAGTAAGAAGAATAAAAGTAAAAAGAATAAAAGTAAAAAGAATAAAAGTAAAAATAAGAAGAATAAAAGTAAAAATACCTATTGCAAAAAGAACAAAACATATATTATCCCGTTTGATGCTGCCAAAATTAATCCCGCTTCTATTATACTATAGTGTTAGTATTCATCTTCGTCTTCGTCATCGTCTAATACTAAATCTTCATTCGGCGGCAGCATCAAGCATTCAGTGCGAAACCCTTCTACCAAATCCGAAGGGATATAATTGAAATCGATCAGCGTGCGGTTCAGGTAGTAAATATCTTCGGCATCTTTCGTTTCATCGACCATTTTATTAAATAACACTTGATCCTTGTAATATTTGCGCGCCGTTTTAATGCCACATTTCTTAAACATAGGCGGAATATTGTCGCTTCTATCACCCGCCACCACTTTGCAAAATAAATCTTGTTCCGCGTCCCCCGATGAACTCTTGCTCTTGGTTAAATCTTGGTATTTCAGACTGCGCAAGTGGACGTGGTCATCGCCTAGTTGCAGATAGTCCATATCATTGGCAATAATCCAAATATGAGCGTCTGGATAAGTAGTGCGCAAGTGTCTGGCTGTAATGGCAATACAGTCGTCTGCTTCCAGATGTTGGTATGATAGAATGGCGTCGACACCGGCATTTTCAAAGAGTTTATCATCATAAGACAGCTGAAAGAACTTGCCTACGCCATATTCATCATCCTTCGTGCGGGTAAGCTTATAATGCGGATACAGATGATTGCGCCAAATGTCGCAGCGCTTACAGTCCTTGCCGACCAATTTAATCGAGTGTTCAATCCCTAAACAATCATTCATTTCATCAATGCGAAACTCAAACGTTTTTTTGAACTTTTCAATAAAAGCGGGGTCATCGTTACAGGAAATATCGGGTTTATCGCCCGCTTTCGCATTCTTCCACCACAAGTTTAAAGCGAAATAGCGATAAAATATGAAATAACTGCCATCAATGAGAATAAAGTTTGTTTGTTTATCTTTACTTGCGGCAGTAGCAGAAGCGCCAGCAGTATTAGCTCCAGCAGTAGCAGCACTCATCTTTATTATATAATATAGGTAATGTTTAAATCCTTAGCAATCAATTTTATATTTAATGTTTTCTGGTATATTTTTTAATTTTTATATTTTGTTTTTTAGTATTTTTATGTTTATTGAGTTTATTGAGTTTAACGTATTTGTGTTTTGTTTTGCAATGGAGTTTGCTCTTGTGTTTTTTTGTAAGATTACCGCCTAGATTAGGGTTAGGGGTAGGGTTAGGGGTAGGGGTAGGGGTAGGTCGTGAATATGGCCCAACACGTTCTCTCACTCTCCTAATAGGTCCTGTTGTTGCTACTACTTCTGCTTGTCCTTCTACTGCAGGCGATTCTACTGCTTGCATGGTTACATCTGGCGTTGTATTTAATGCGTTTTCTTCTTTCCAGCGGCTATTCTCACTAAAACAGTATGTTAAAAACTTTGTAATAAATATTTCAGGTGTGTTACTATACACATATTCTTCAGCCTGACTTATAATAAGAGTTTGTTGAATGGTTGACATTAAAAACTCATTTAACTTTTGATTAATATAATATCTAAGTTCAAACCGATTTGAATTGCATATAATATTTGTCAGTTTACTGATTTTCCCTCCACCTGATGGAGGAGGTTCTTGCGATGATAGATAAAGTTCTTGCGAAAGCTCATCGCCTGTTTCATTTCCTGAATCACCTGGTGATCCTGGAGAAAAGCGAGGAGGTGATGGTGCTTCTTCTTGCATTTGCATTTGCATAACACCTTCTTCTGCACTTGAATGAATCGTAGTCTCATCACTAGGTTCAACACCAAGTTCAGGTTCAACTGCAACAGGTTCAACTGCAACAGGTTCAACTGCAACAGGTTCAACTGCAACAGGTTCAACTACAACAGCAGACACTGTACCATCATCATTAATATTGTTTAATACCACATCTTCAAATTGATTACATACTTCATCAAACATTTTAAAAAAATCAGAATAAACACGATTTCTATATTCTAATAATGATTCAGCTCCTCCCCCACTATTAAAATAGTCATAGTCTTCTCCAATTTTTTCAGCTATTTTTTCAGATAAAGATACTTGTTTATTACCCAACATTGTTTTAATAATGCCAATTCGTTCTGTGAAAAAATATGTTTCGAAATAATCTATAAAGCGCTCATCAATAATTGGTATAAACGTATCTGTAGCTTCATCATTCATTTCATCTATTTCATCTATCTTATATAAGCAGTCTGGAATATCTGTATAGTAACCTTTTATATAGCCAATAATTTCATATAATTTGGAGACATTTGCAGAGCCTAGTTTTTCTTTAATACTATCCATTTCACATACTAACATATTAGTAAATGTAATTTGTGGATTGTTGAATGCTTGTTTTTTGCTAGGAGGTTCTTCAACAGCTTCAGCTTCATCGTGTTCTTCTTCAGCAGCATCAGCATCAGCATTAGCTTTACGTTTCATTCTTACCCCCCCTACAGGATTATTTACAAATGCTGTCATTGTCATGCTCATATCTTTTAATGACTTTTCAACCTTTGCCCACATTTGTTCAAAATCATCTTTGGACGAGCTTGTAGTTATGTTAGGATCATTATCTATAAATAATTGTTTTAATAATTGTCTCCACACTGTAATATTTTTTATTTTTTGCTCCATTAGAGCATTAGAAGCGGCGATTAAAGCATCTTTCGTTGCATCTGATGCGGCTTGATCTGCTGCTGCTTGATCTGCTGCTGCAAGTGCATCCAACGCCGCTTTTGTTGCATCCTGTAATGATATTGATAAATCTCGCAAGACTAAACTAGGTTGCTCTGATACCTTAATTTGCGCAATTAAATCAGTGTAATTTGGCTCAATTGGCATATCGGGATAATTCCATTTTCTCTGTTCAGTCGAGATTACACCAACGTAATCGTAATTATTAGCAATCATATCAAGAAAAAAACTCATAAGATTATCTTTAAATAATGCAAACTCAGGATTAAATCTGTTTAAAAAGTTTGGCAATTGTGCAGTAAGAAACATATTTTTTATTGCTAATTGAGATACCTGTGAACGTGATGCACGTGTTTGACTTAGCGGATCAATTTCTGGAATAATATACATTTTATTCCATTCAACAATAAATCTACGCCACGAATTAATAAATTGAACTAATTCTTCATATAATGACAAACTTAAGTTCAAAGACAATGAATCAAACTTGTTCGTTTTTAATTGTTTTATAAGTTTGTTTTCATTATAGTCATTCAAATCATAATTTTTAAAGAATGCAATTGCTTCTTTATAATCGTTATTGTTTTCAAATTGTTCATAAAGAGTCTCCTGAGTTGAAAACGCTTCGTTGAATACTTCGTCATTTTTGTTGAGCGTTTCGTTTACACCCTTTATAAGTTCGCCTACAGCTGTTTTTATCTCTGGAATGCGACCAAGAATGCTATCCATTTTAACTAATAAACCACTAATGTTAGCTGTAAGTAAACTGCTTATTGGTGTGCCCGATAAAGTATCCTTAAACATTCTAATACTATTTGCAAAACTAGCTAAATTATCATATGAAACAGCATTAATTTTTTGCAAGTTTATTAATATATTTTTTAATTTTTTTTTCTTTTCATTAATTCTTTTTTGTTCAGGTGTCACTTGTGCTGGTTTTGCAAAAGAATACATATCATAAATAAATCCTTTTCCAGGAAAATGATGGATAAACGCACACGGTTGATGTTTCGCACGAGCATAAAGTGAGCACAAACGATCGCCAGTTAATACTACTATATTGCTGGTAGAATATGCAGGATTATCGCTATTAAATATGGCTGCTGAGTTTACTTGCTCATAGTCTCCGCCGCGTTTATAATCAAGTAAAAACTTAATTATTTCTGGTATTGTTAGAGCCCTATTTGGTGGAGTAGGGTTTAACATTCGAATGATTATATTTGTTAATTTTAAGGTGGACGAAGCCGTTTTATCGTCATATACTGCATTCAAACTTTTTCTCAGGCTTGTCAATTGTGCATCTGTAACCGCAGCAGGAGGATTATTGTCATTTAATACCATTATTAATTTTTTAAGAGTAGCAACGGAATCGCCAGATGTTACAGTTAATCCTTCAAATAATCCAAAATGCGAAGAACCAATTAATATATCTGGTTTTAAATACACTTCAAACTGAATATCATTTATAAATTGTGCATAAGACGTAATGACATCCGGTTGCGGCGGTGGCTGCGGTTTTCTGGAATAACGTAAACTCAAGAAGTCTCTCGTAAACTCATTGCTATCAAACGCATAATATTGTTGCTGTTCGTCAGTATAAGGTAATGGAAAGTTTTTATCACCTATGCCTCCAGATTTTTTGTTGAAATATATTTTATATGTAGGTAAGTTCATACACATCTCATCTTTAACACTTGGCTTATCTGTCGAGTGATCAATTATACCTCCGGTGGCCGAGTCACCTAAAATAGCTGCATCAGCTAATGTTCTTGCTCTATCAATACCGCTAAAAATACAGGCAAAATCGCCAGGATTCGCGTCAACCGAAAATAAAATACGCTGAGTTTCATTTTCAGCTACTACTCCTCCAAAGAAAAAATGCATCATTACATCTGCTAAAAAATTGATTTTTGATTTATTGTCTGCATTTTTAAAAAATGGTTTTCTATAGTTGTCTGGAATGAATAACTTGAGTTTATGAACTTCATCCTGACTATTAAATCCACATACATCGTTCAGAACTGTTTGAGCATTTTCTGCGACACCATACTTACTTACTATATCTTCAATTGTAACAGATGCATCATTGTCTGTATTATTCTCAAGTCTTAATAATTGTGCAAAAATGCTTTCTGTATTCTCATTTTCTATTCCACTTAATGAAATATTTTTATATTTATAATTGCCATTTTGCTTATATTTGTCTCTATAGCCGGTATTCAACTCAGCAATAAATCTATCCATACCATCCGCACCATAAACAGGGTCTAATTGTGCTTTAATATTTAAACCTCCACGGTCTCCTTCAAAGTCGTGCAGTGTATCGACTTTTCTTAATTCTGTTAATAATAATAATAATGGATCTATTGGAGCCGCCATTTATATTATAGTTATAATAATATAAATATAAATAATACCGAGTTTATACTATTATATCAATGGCCGGTTCAGATAATAATAATAATGAGCAATGGAAAGTGTCCCAACAATTCCTAAAACTGCGCCTACAGCAAAACGAAAAAAAAATGGAAGTAAGAAAAATGCTCCTCTCACATATATTGCCTGAAGAGGTCTGGGATATTATACTAGACCTCGTGTTCAATTCAGATAGTATCGTGGCTTATTTTGAGTTCAAGCGGAAAGATCAGTTTTATATGGACGACCATTATCTGTTTCGTGGTAGTGAGAAAGGGTGGCAGTTGGCTCTTTCAAAAATGCGTTCCAATGTGAACTCGCTTGACTTGCAAGATGATATCCCTACGGACACCTATTGCAGCGGGGTGTGCGATTTAATTCGGCTTATGGATGGGGCGTATTTTGCGTGCCCTGACGAGGAGGGAGATAAATGCGACTGTCATTGGACGCATCGTACGTTTACTAGCGAGGCTGATTTCAATGCCTAT
>Ga0214919_10010138_pt1 | contig 12007 bp, 5 predicted proteins | sample LL1503_MetaG_FD_177994 | JGI IMG/M metagenome (GOLD analysis project Ga0214919, IMG submission 177994) | Freshwater microbial communities from Lake Lanier, Atlanta, Georgia, United States - LL-1503 | ecosystem: Environmental > Aquatic > Freshwater > Lake | place: USA: Georgia | collected 2015-03-15
ATGTCAATGGCTCTTATGCATTTACACCATTTTCCAATTACAATGGTTCGTTCACCTTTGCAGTGACCATCACGGATGGTGCGTTGACCTCGACTTCTCCCTTTAACATTACGACAACGCCGGTCAATGATGCACCGGTAGCAGTCGACGATGCAGCCATACACAATGAAGATACGCAAGTCACCGGAAATGTGCTATCCAATGATACGGATGTGGATGGAAATACCTTGACAGTGGTAAAGTTTACCGTGAATGGTACAGACTATCCTGCAGGTACGAATGCTGTTCTTTCAAACGTTGGGTCTCTTGTGGTGAATGTCAATGGCTCTTATGCATTTACACCATTTTCCAATTACAATGGTTCGTTCACCTTTGCAGTGACCATCACGGATGGTGCGTTGACCTCGACTTCTCCCTTTAACATTACGACAACGCCGGTCAACGATGCACCTTTCTTCGTTAATACTCCTAGTAACGTAAACGTGTATGAAAACCAAACCGCCGTGCTCACGGTAACCGCAAGCGACACTGATACCACCATGCTCACCTATAGCATTGCGGGTGTAGATGCAGCCCTCTTCAATATGGACCAGAACGGTGTCCTCACTTTTAAAACAGCCCCAAACTATGAGAGTCCGATGGATAGCGATGTCAACAATCTGTATGAAGTGACGGTTCATGTAAGCGATGGCACCCTTACAGCAACCCAAGCCCTCACCGTCACCGTGTTGGATGTGAATGAGGGTCCTTTATTTACAAGCCCCGCTACCGTAAGCGTGGCGGAGAACCAAACCGCCGTAATTACAGTGACGGCAAGCAGTCCAGAGAACAAGACGCTCACCTACAGCATCACGGGTGCAGATGCAGCTCTGTTCAATATGAACCCGAACTCGGGTGTATTAACCTTTAAAACAGCTCCAAATTACGAGAATCCCACAAATGCCAACAATGTCTATGAGGTAACGGTTCGGGTAAGCGACGGTACATTTACGGCAACCCAATCCCTCACCGTCAGGGTCACTGACGTGAATGAAGCACCTGTTGCAAACCCCGATACAGTCGCGCACAATGAAGATACACAAGTCACCGGTAATGTGCTATCGAATGATACCGACGTGGATGGAAATACCTTGACGGTGGTTAAGTTTACCATGAACAGTATTAATTATAATGCGGGGACGACTGCAACCCTCTCAAACATAGGTTCGATTGTGGTGAATACAAATGGTTCTTATGCATTTACACCGCTTGTCAATTACAATGGTTCTTTCACCCTTGCAGTGACCATCTCAGATGGGATTAAAACCTCAACGTCCCCTTTGACGATTACGACAACGCCGGTCAATGATCCACCTTTATTTACAAGCTCCGCTACCGTAAGTGTTCCGGAGAACACGACCGCTGTGCGCACAGTCACTGCAATCAGTCCGGATAACAAGCCACTCACCTATAGCCTCTCGGGAGGAGACGATGCCTCTAAGTTCACCATCAACGCATCGACAGGTGCTCTTGCCTTTAAAACAGCCCCGAACTTTGAGAGTCCCACAGATAGTGATGCAAACAATGTCTATGAGGTGACGGTTTGGGTAAGCGACGGCACCCTTACAGCAACCCAGGCCATCGCCGTCACTGTCACCAATGTGAACGAGGCTCCTGTATTTACAAGTCCCGCTACCGCAAGCGTTCCGGATAACACGACCGCTGTGCGCACAGTCACTGCAATCAGTCCGGATAACAAGGCACTCACCTATAGCCTCTCGGGAGGAAACGATGCCTCCAATTTCAGTATAACCACATCAGGTGACCTTGCCTTTATCACTGCACCGTCATTTGGTAGACCGATGGATGTCGGTACCAACAACGTATACAATGTGATTGTTCAAGTAAGCGATGGCACACTTGCGACAACCCAGGCCATCGCCGTAACCGTGACTGTCTTAGTGACAGATACCCCTTCCAACTTAGTCATCGCCAATTCAACACGAAACAATTATGAACCGGTGAATCTTTCATGGACTAACCCTACGACCAATAATTTTACCACAAGAGAATTGCAATATTCTATCAACAACTTTTCTACGTTTAGCAGTATCACCCTATCTTCTAATACGTATCAGTTTGCCTCCGAAACAACGGGGACATATAAGTTCCGCATACGTGCAAACAATGGTTTTATGGACATATATAGTAACATTGTTGGTCCTGCTTCGTACTCAAGTCCATATCCCACAAACTTATCGTATAATGGACGATATCTAAACTATTATAAATTTTCTTGGACAAGCCCTCTAAATGTGGATTTCCAAACGAATCAAATACTTCAAGGTTCCAATAACATTGACTTTTCTAATGCAGAAACAATACATACTATATCCAGTGCATATAATGTTAACATTAATGTTACATTTGTATATAATTATCTACGTGTAGTCTCAAAATATGGTTCTGTTAATTTTTACAGTAATGTGGTATATCTGGGTGCATAGTGAACATTCACAATCGTTTCAGTAATTCCTCCACTTTGATTTCTCGTGTTTTAACCAATTCTTCTGCCATGTCTTTCACCAAGTTCATTCTACTCGACAACAATTGTTTGGTACGCTGATAGGCTTTTTGAATGAGCAAATCGACTTCCCGCTCCAAACATTTGCGATAATAATCCGAACCGGTTGGATACACCAGATTGGTACCCATCCCCCATGTCGCTACCATTTGACTTGCAATTTTCTTGGTTTGTTCCAAATCGTGCGAGGCACACGTGGAAATCTTTTCACCAAAAAAGAGTTCTTCGGCAGCACGACCTCCCAACAGCACCATTATTTCCCCCATCAATTGGTCTTTGTTCATCATCGTGCTGTCTTCCGTTTCAAACAAGGTAAATCCCAAACTTTTCGGCGACCATAAATGGATATTGACTTTAATCACCTTTTTATGACCCGACAACAACGACGTAAACGCGTGACCCATTTCATGAATGGCCACCTGATACAATTGTTCTGGTGTGATTTTGGTTTCGACCGATTGGAATCCCGTCAGAATCCGGGTGGACATGGTTTCGAGGTCGGATCGGGACATTTCTTTGCGGTTGTCCCGAAGGGCGTACAGCATGGCTTCGTTCAGGAAATTCTCGATTTCTGCACCCGAATAACCCTGAGACATTTGAAGTAAATCGTCGAGGGTAATGCTCTTGTCCATTGGTTTTCCTTTCATATGAATCCGTAAAATGGCTTTTCGGGTTTTGGTATCTGGATTACCCACAAAGATTTTCTTGTCAATACGACCAGGACGAGTCATGGCCGCATCTAACAAATCCACTCGATTAGTGGCACCGATGATGAAGATGCCCGGAGTGCTTTTGAATCCATCCATATTCACGAGAAGTTCGTTCAGCGTCGAATCGTGTTCGGACCGAGACGTGCCTTCCTCGGAACGCTTGCGACAAAGCGCATCCAGTTCATCGATGAAGATGATGCAAGGAGCATTTTTGGACGCCAGTTCAAAGAGTTCGCGAACACGTGCGGCGCCGACCCCGACATACTTTTCTTGGAATTGGGCACCGGAGACGGGAATGAAAGCCACTTTGATTTCTCCACTGAATCCTTTGGCCAACAACGTTTTGCCGTTTCCAGGCGGACCTTCCAGAATCAATCCTTTGGGAATCCGAACATTGTACTTAGTATACTTTTCGTAATTGACCAACATATCGGCACATTGCAACAATTCTTCTTTGATGAGGTCGTAGCCACCGACGTTTTTGAACGAAACGCCGGTATCTCGAAAGACTTCAAAGTTTTCACTTTTGGTGTCTGAGGTTTCTCTTTCCTTTTCTTGGTTAAACGATTCAATGCGAATCACGAATTCTTGTTCTTGTTCTACCTCTTCTTTGTCTTGGTTCAAGAATTGATTGTAGTATTCTTCGGGGGAAATCGTGAGATCAATGTCGGTCATATTTTTGATAAGATCTTTCTTTTCTTTGATGAGTTCAATCATTTGTTGACGGTACCGACCCAGCTTGTAATCGATGCCTTTTAATTGATTCTTGTTTTGTTCGTTTCCATTGTAGTGCACGCGCGTGAATCTTCGGAACGGCTGAGGAGTTAAAAACCCAAAGGTAAGCGGAAACAAAAGGCAAACGAACTTCATGACTATCTTCGGATAGGTTGTTTTATATTGATTTAGGAATCGTTCACATAGTTCTCCAACCCGTAATCGATTTCCCCCAAACAACGGAGAACCTTTTCATGATCTGCCTCTAGATTGCTCCCTATATTGGTATCTTTACCCTCTTGGATAATCACCCAAGGAAAATAACAGTAGGAATGTCCATATAACTGTAATCGCGTAGTCATCCAATCCGCCGCCCCATAACCACTTGAAAAATGATTCATTAATGTACGAACTCCCTTTTGACTGATGATATAACCTGCAGTTAAATATTGTTCGGTTACCATTACCCAAGTATCTCTTGGCACAATCGGTTCTGAACCATTCAATAGGACAAGATCCCATTCCGGTTCGATTTGTATCGGTAGGATCTCTTTCCATCTTCGATTAAAACACGCGTCGTCTTCTAAAATAAGTGCATAATCCAAGTTGTGTTTCAGTATATACTTGTAAATATTCAAATGAGATTGAGCACAACCTTTTTGTCCCTGATTTAACCCAGAGAAAAAAGGGTCTGTGAATTCTCTAACCCCGTGCCATTTGGTGGCCTCCAGACCAGATGCTCTCAATCTCTTTTCCATTCGGGTCCACCGTTCAGGATTGGATTCCAACGATATGCAAAATGTGTTTGCCGCATTAAAGGTGAACATTCGTTGGATTGGATTTATCTTTTTATGTGGGTAAGTGATATTTTATCGGGATTTCTCAAAGAGGTACAGTAAATCAGCTTCCCACGCTTGAGTCAGTTCGTCCACTTGTGCTCGTTGCTTTGGATATTGTTGCAATGGGAAGAACGGGGACAAGGTATCGTTTTTTTCTCGGGCCAACAGAGACAACAAAATGCCTCGATGCACCGGATTGTGGAATTGGACGTGGTCCATCACGTAGAATTGCAAATCCATACTAAATCCAAAATTAAACAAGACGTTTTGAAGATGGTCGTGTTCCGAAGGCGTCAAGTCTTTTCCTTGCAGCATATGATCGATGAGGGTCTGCGTGGGCACGATGGGATAGACTGCAATTTCGATACGTTGAAAGGACTTGAAATGTGATTTAAGTACTGGCGTGGCTTTCTCTGCAAAGGCTTGAAACGCTTCGATGGAATCGGAAGTACTTCCGTTGGCAAACAATTCCACGATTCCGTGAGTGGTATGAACATTGACGTGAATCGAAAATAATGGGATTTCGTTGAATTCATGAAAACACGGATAGCCTAAAATCTCTCCCATTCGTTCCAAGGAAATGTGTCCATCATAACTCTGTTTCGAGACGAGAATACCTTGGTAGTTTTCGTATGCCTCACTGAGAATGAGATCAGGATAACGGAGTCGAATCGAATCCAAAATGGCTTTGGTTTTGGGGTCTTTTCCGGTGGCTTCCTTGTAATCGGCGGGCTGGACGAGCATCGCAGGCCGAACATTTGCTTGGACAAGCATCAAATTCATTTCCACGTCCATTTCTTGTTTTTTTTTAATTCAGGGATCATCGTTCGATTTTATTAATATAATGTATGCCCAGTCGAACTCGAATGAAACGGAAAAAGAAAAGGAACAGAACACGTAAAAAAGGTGGTACAGGCGTAACCAATCTAACAAAAATCAATACAATCAACGGGAGAGATATTTATAGGTTCACCCTAAACGGATGTGATCATTTCGTCAACAATTGGTTAAACAAGTCGTATGTATATATCAATACAGAAGTTCCTACCATCTTGAAATTAAAGGAGACTGCCAAAGATCTAACGGATGAAGATATCGCACGTATCACATCTATCATAGGGACGGAAGATGATATCCCCAAACTTCGTAGACTGGATGTATATACTCATAAACTTAACCCGGAATGTTTTCAATCACTCAATCTGAACCTAGCACAAGAAACCATCGATGAATTGAATAGAGTCATTCAAGTCAAATGTAAAGGTCTTACGTTGACCTTAGATTATGTGTATGATATTAAACCACCTCAAGGCAGATTAACGTTTATGGTGCCTACTAACCCAACGGATTTATATTTATGTTTAAATAATTCAGTCGGGTGTATTTCATCCATTAACTTGGATTATGATTCAGATTCAATCACCATAAATAGTAGCACTTCAGATGAATGCCAACGCAAAAACTATAACAAACTATTGAGATGTGTCGTTATGATAATAGCACCGTTATTGTCAGCAAACTTCAAAACGATAAAATCATTTGCTGTCAATACAATTTCGGCTTATTCGCTTATACGATATTTTGATGGTTTTATTCCAATGACGGAAGTGAACGCACCCTATTATGAGTTTTTACGTGAAAATGGGTTAGAAACGGATGGGAATGAACTCATTAAGGTACAACGTTATAGTGATGCATCCAATGATAGGTTTAAATTAGACGTACATTGTGAAATAAACGACGTCATTGCTACGAAAAATAAAGATGCATTCGTTGAATATGTAGAATCTACCAAATGTGAATGTGATTATACAGAATAATCGCGCATCAGAAAATCATTAAAAAATCGAAAGATGGTCGGATGGAAGGAATACTTATCCAATGCCTCGAAAGACCAAAGACGTTCGACGAAAGGGCAAAGACAAGGCGCGCGAACACGTCGACAAATGTGGGAAATACGACGGCAAGTCTGTACGGCGTATAGAAGCCTATTTGGAAAAGGCCAAGACTAAGACACTTAGTATATCTTGACCTTTACTTTCGCACAACTATGCAATGCATCATTCGCGAGGAAAACACGGGCAGGAAGAGTGACGGATTCCAATTGGATGCAATTGTAAAATGCTTTTTTGCCAACGAATTCGACAGAATTCGGGAGGACGATAGAAACCAATCCAGATTGATAAAAGGCATAATGACCAATGGTTTCGAGTGTATCTGGGAGGGTGATGGATGTGATGGCGCGATTCGCGAATACACCATCTCCTAAAGCAGTGACCGGTTTGCCCTCAAATGAATTTAGAATCGTCACGTTTACTTCAGTGCCCGTGTATTTTTTCAGCGTGTAGGTATCGTCCGGATTCAGGGTAAATTCCATACACTAACCTTATATTAAATCGATTGTGTATCGAACCAATTCATATGGAATGGTTTGAATGGAGATTCGTAACCCTTGGCGAAAAGCATCAGAACCTACGTAGTACAAGGGAGGAGCCGTGACCGAGGTCAATCCCGTATTGTAAAAGGATTTTTTTCCAACCATTTTAACCGAATTTGGAAGGACAAGGGTGGTCAACCCCGTACATCCGTAAAAAGCATAGTCATGAATGGTCGTGATCGTATTGGGTAAAGTGATGGATGTGATGGACGTATTGTAGAATGCACTCGCACCAATGATAGTCACTGTATTGGGTACAATCACGGTATTTGGTCCAACGTATTTGGAAAGAGTGTAACCGTCTGGGTTGGTAGAATACACCCAATACACGATGCCCACCGAACTCGGTATAGTGGTTTGTGGATTGAGATTTACATTCACATTGACTAGATTACTTTCAAACGTACGTGCAAAAAAGACAGGGGTACACAAGATCAAATCAAACAGGGTTACTTTACAATTCAAGAAGGCAGTCTCTCCAATGGAAGTGACGGTGGAAGGAATCACGACAGAGATTAAATTGCTACAACCAGAAAATGCACTCGTGCCAATTGCATTGACGGAATTGGGTATCGTGATGGAGGCCAAACTGATACAATTCTGAAAGGCTTGATTGCTAATGGCCGCGAGGGTAGATGAAGACTGAAATGTGACCGTGGCCAATAACGAACACCCCAAAAACACAGCAGCGCCCATGGATGCAACCGTATTTGGAATCGTGATAGAGGCCAACTGGATACATCCCTGGAAAGAGTTGTTGCCTAAGGAGATGACGGACGAGGGAAGTGTGACGCTGGTCAATGCCTCGCAATTTTGGAATAGCGTTGGACTAATCACGGTGATGGAATTGGGAAGGACGACAGACACCAACTTTTTACAGTTCAAAAATGCACTCGTACCAAGGGAAGTGACGGAATTCGGAATCGTGATGGAAGCCAAATTTCCACATCCAGAAAATGCACTCGTGCCAATCGTGGTGACGAAAGAAGGAATCGACACGGAGGTCAATGCTGTACAACCGTTAAACACACTCGTACCCATTGCGGTGACGGAAGAAGGAATCGTGATGGAGGCCAAACTGATACAATTCTGGAAGGTTTGATTGCTAATGGCGGTGAGAGTGGACGGAGACTGGAACGTGACCGTGTTCAATAACGAACAATCATAAAACACTGCAGTACCCATGGAAGTAACCGTATTCGGAATCGTGATAGAGGTCAACTGGATACATTTCTGGAAAGAGTTATTGCTGATGAAAGTGGTAAACGATGGAAGTGTGACGCTGGTCAACGCATCACAAAATTGGAATAGCGTTGGGCTAATCACGGTGATGGAATCTGGAAGGACGACAGTCCCCAACTTTTTACAGCTATTGAATGCACTCGTTCCAAGGGAAGTGACGGAATTCGGAATCGTGATGGAAACCAAATTGCCACACTCCTGGAATGCAGATGCGCCAATGGTGTTAACGGAAGAAGGAATGTTCATGGAAGTCAATGCATTACATCCACGAAAGGATTCCAGGTCAATGGTGGCGACGTTCGAAGGACTTTCAAAGGTGACTTGAACCATCGTAGTTTTATAACGGAATGTTTTAAATAGGGCCGTGACGGGTAAACCATCGGCCATCGTTGAAGGAATCACCGCACTGGTCGCTGAACTCGTGTATCCGGTAAGGGTATACTGTCCATTGGCCAGAGTGGACGTGAACAGGGTCGCTGGGTCTAGTACGTACGTGACATTGCTTGGTCGAGTAACCGTGGGTAACGATCTGTAATATATCTTTACCTGGGTACTGCTTTCAAACGTATTGGTAACGAAGGAAGGCATCGTTGCTGTTAAATTAAAGGAGGGAACACGACAATTCTTAAAGGCCGAATCGCCCAAGGTAGTGACTTTAGGTATCAAGGCGGAGGTCAATTGGGTACAATTCAGGAATCCACCTGATGCGATGCTGGTGACGAAAGGCAACGAGATGGAGATCAATCCGGTACCCTCGAATGCACTCGTTCCAAGGGAAGTGACGGAATTTGGAATCGTGATGGAGACCAAACTGCTACAAAACTGGAATGCCTGAAAGCCAATCGTAACAACCGAAGTTGGAATGTTCACGGTCGTCAAACGAGTACAGTTCTTGAACATTTCTGAGTTAATGGTGGTGAGAGACGGCTGGAGCACGACGGTGGATAAATTCGTGCAATTCATAAATACACTCGTACCAATCGTGCCGACGGATGCCGGAATGGTGATGGAACCCAAACCGATACATCCCTGGAATGCTTGATTTCCAATCGAGGTGACGGTGCTCGGAATGGTGATGGAGGCCAACGCCTCGCAATTTTGGAATAGCGTTGCACTCATTGTGGCCATATTGGGAAGGACCACAGACACCAACTTTTTACAGTTCACAAATGAACTCGCACCAATCGCGGTCACGGTGCTCGGAATGGTGATGGAGGCCATATCCACACACCCGTTGAATACATCCGTGCCAATCGTGGTGACCGACGAGGGAATCGTGATGGAGACCAACCTGCTACAATTCCGGAACATGTTATTGCTAATGCTCCCGAGCTTAGTCGAAAGTGTGACGTTCTCCAACTTGATACAATCCCGGAAGGTATCTGCGCCCATGGTGGTCACGGAATTTGGAATGGCGATGGATGTCAAATTGCTACACCCCTGGAATACGACTGAGCTAAAGGTAGTGAGAGTAGATGTAGACTGGAACGTGACCGAGGCCAACGAAGAACAATTTAAAAATGCACCACTCCCCAAGAAAGTGACGGTGGATGGAATCGTGATGGAAGCCAACTTCAAGCAACCACTGAAGGAGCCATAATTCAAGGCGGTGAGGGACGATGGAAGTGTGATGGTGGTCAACGCCTCACAACTTTTGAATAAATCTCCACTGAAGGAAGTCAATGAATTGGGAAGGACGACAGACACCAACTTTTTACAGTTCATAAATCCACTCACACCAATCGCGGTCACGGAATTCGGAATCGTGATGGATGTCAAATTGCTACATCCAGAAAATGCAGACACACCAATGGTGAGGACGGATGCGGGAATCGTAATGGAGGCCAACGCAGTACATCCCATAAATGTATTATCGCCAATGGTGGCGACATTCGAAGGACTTTCAAAGGTGACTCCAACCAGATTCGTCTTATTATTGAATGTGTTGGTTATGGCCGTTACGGGTACTCCATTGATCATTTTAGGAATCTCCACGGTGGTAGCCGTTCCTATATAATTCATCAGGGTACATGCGCTATTATTGTTTGTATAAATAAACAGGAATGCATACGCGGGGTCTTGTGTGTAGGTGACATTGGATGGTGCCGGAACCGTGGGTTCAACCGACTTGTAATATAAAGTGACAGGGGTGTTGCTTTGAAACGTATTGGTAAAGAAGGTAGGATTCGGGTTGGGTAAAGAATAGGAGGGAACACTGCAATTCTGAAAGGCAAATTCGCCGATGGAAGCGACTTGAGAGAACAACACTGAGGTCAAACTCGTACAATTCTGGAATGCAGAAATTCCTATAGCGGTAACGAAAGACATCGAGACGAAGGTCAACTTCGTACAATTCTGGAATGCAGAATTACCTATAATGGTAACGTAAGGTAACGCGATGGAAGACAACTTCGTACAATCCCGAAACAAATTCGTGTTAATGATAGTGACGGAAGAAGGAATCGTGATGGAGGTTAACCCAGTACAAGAACCGAATGCAGCATCGCCAATGGTCGTGACAGAAGAAGGAATCGTAATGGATTCAAGTGCTGTCTGAAAGAATGCACTCGTGCCAATGGAAGTGACGGAATCCGGAATTGTGATGGAGGCCAACTTGCTATACTGGAATGCACCATTCCCAATTATGGTGACATTCGAAGGAAGTTCAAACGTGACTCCAACCAATGCCGTGTTATTCGCGAATGCACGATAACCGATAGCCGTGACGTTTACTCCACCAATCATTCTAGGAATCTCCACTTGGGTAGCCGTTCCCGTGTATCCCGTAATCGTACCATTGCTGAAAGTGAAGAAGGATTCAGGTGCATAAATGGCATTGGATGGTAGTAAAACCGTAGGTAGAGTCGTCTTGTAATAGATAGTGACTTGGGTATTGCTTTGAAACGTATTGGTAGAGAAGGTAGGATTCGGGTCGGGTAAAACATAGGAGGGAACAGCACAATTCAAAAAGGCAGATTCGCCGATGGAAGTGACTTTAGGGAACGAGACGGAGATCAAAATTATACAATCCTGGAATGCACTATTCCCAATGGTGGTGACGAAAGGCAACGAGATGGAGGTCAATCCGGAACCCTGGAATGCACTATTCCCAATGGTGGTGACGACAGGCAACGAGATGGAGGTCAACCAAGTATTTTGGAATGCTTGATTACCAATGGTGGTGACGAAAGGCAACGATACGGAGGTTAATCCACTACCCTGGAATGCTTGATTCCCAATGGTGGTGACGAAAGGCAACGAGATGGAGGTCAATTGAGTACAATTCCGGAATACACTATTCCCAATCGCAGTGACGGAAGAAGGAATCGTGATGGAGGACAATTTGCTACAATTCATGAATACATTGGTTCCAAGGGTGGTCACGGAATTCGGAATCGTGATGGAGGTCAATCCGGAACCATAGAATGCTTGATTACCAATGGTGGTGACGGAAGAAGGAATCGTGATGGAGGACAAATTGCTACAATTCATGAATACATTG
>Ga0214919_10010139_pt1 | contig 12006 bp, 10 predicted proteins | sample LL1503_MetaG_FD_177994 | JGI IMG/M metagenome (GOLD analysis project Ga0214919, IMG submission 177994) | Freshwater microbial communities from Lake Lanier, Atlanta, Georgia, United States - LL-1503 | ecosystem: Environmental > Aquatic > Freshwater > Lake | place: USA: Georgia | collected...
CCCAACCCGAACGGTGTGTTCCTCCGCATCTGCCGACCCGCGCCGAGATTGGCTCAGGGCGACTGATCGTGATCGGCGCAGGCAAGGCCTCGGCCGCGATGGCGAGGGCCCTAGAAGATCATTATTCCCAGCATGATCCTGAAACTTTAAACCGTATCGAAGGGTTGGTCATCACCCGCTACGGGTATGGTGTCGCCTGCTCGCACATCGAAATCCTCGAGGCCGCCCACCCCGTCCCCGATGCGGCAGGACTCGCGGGGGCGCAGCGCATGCTCGAATGGGTGCGGGGTCTGAGCAAACGCGATCTGGTCATCTGCCTGATTTCAGGTGGCGGGTCGGCATTGCTGCCACTGCCTGCGCCCGGACTGACGCTGGCGGACAAGCAGGCCATCAATCGGGAGTTGCTCAAATCCGGCGCCACGATTGGTGAGATGAACTGTGTGCGCCGCCACCTCTCGGCCATCAAAGGCGGTCGTCTGGCAGCCGCCTGTTATCCGGCCCGGGTACTGAACCTCCTGATGTCGGACGTTCCTGGTGATCGACCCATCGATATCGCCTCAGGACCGACCGTGGCCGATCCCAGCACCCGTGCCGACGCGCTGGCGATCCTGGCGCGCTATCGCATCACGCTGCCCGAGGGCGCCCGCCAGTGGCTGGACGACGCCGCGAGTGAATCGGTCAAACCCGGCGACCCGTGCATGGCGCCGGTGCAGACCCGGATCATCGCTGCGCCCCAGCAGAGTCTGGAGGCGGCGGCGCAGCTCGCGCGCAGTTCGGGCTATGGCGCGCATATTCTGGGCGATGCGATCGAAGGCGAAGCCCGTGATGTGGGCAAGGTCGTGGCGGGAATCGCCCTCCAGGTCGCGTCGCGCGGACAACCGTTCGCACCACCCTGCGTGTTGCTCTCGGGTGGCGAGACGACCGTCACCCTGCAGGATCGCGTCAATGCAAGCCCGGAGGAGCCGCCTGGGCGGGGTGGGCGCAACGTGGAATTCCTGCTGTCATTCGGGATTGCGTTGGGCGCGCAACCCCAGGTGTATGCCCTCGCTGGCGACACCGATGGTGTGGACGGGATTGAGGAAATCGCAGGCGCGCATTGGGGTCCCGATTCCCTCGCCAGAGCCCAGGAAGCAGGGCTGCGCCCAACCGTCAGCCTGGACCATCACGACGCGCACCGCTTCTTCCAAGCGATCGGTGACAGCATTGTGACCGGGCCGACGCGAACCAACGTCAATGACTTTCGAGCCGTCCTGATTCTGCCAGCGCAGTGACGCGTTCTACTGCACGCCGAACAGCGTCAGTGTCATCGCCTCGCTTCTGACGGCAAGCAGCGCCGCGTATTCCGGACTGTTCGCCCACTTCTGGGCATCTTCGCGCGTCGGGAAATCAATCTCGACACAGGCATCGAACGCTGCACAGGCCAAGTCGTTCCAGAACCAATCTGTTCTGGCCCCCCGAAACACGACCGTCCCACCATACTGCGCAATGGTCTGGCCAACCTGACTTCGATAGCGATCAAACGCCACTGGGTTCTTCAAGGCGATCAAGCCGATGACTTTCACCTGGGCCTCCTTTGGATGCCTGACACGGGATGGTGGCGCAAGGCTATCACCGCTCGTGCGCGCCAATCTTGGGTAGGATGCGGGACCGATGCAAATCCTTCACCCGAGGCGTTCGCCGATGCATCCGACGATACATCCGACGATGGTTTCGGCAATGCGTCTCCCGCTGCATGCACACGGCCCCATGCCATGGTTCGAATGAATATTTCGCAGCGCCCGCTGGACGCACTGATCATCGGGGCCGGATTTTCCGGAATTGGCGCAGCGATCCAGCTCAAAGCCGCGGGCATTGATTTTTTAATCCTGGAAAAAACGGAGGCGGTCGGAGGGGTGTGGCGCGACAACAGCTACCCCGACTGTGCCTGCGACATTCCTTCCGCGCTCTACTCCTACTCCTTTGCACCCAACCCAAACTGGAGCCACCTGTTCGCCAAGCAGCCCGAAATCAAACGGTACTGTGAGGATACGGCCCGGGCATTCGGGATCGTCGATCGGATCCGGTTCGGCCAGGAACTGCTGACCGCCCGTTGGGATGCCGCTGAGAACTGCTGGGTCGTGACAACCGCCGAGACCCAGTACCGGGCGAATTTTCTCATCATGGCATGCGGCCCCATGCACGTGCCGGTGACACCACGCATCCCCGGACTCGAGGGTTTTTCGGGCGTTCAGTTTCACTCTTCTCGCTGGGATCATTCGGTCGACCTGAACGGAAAACGGGTGGCCGTGATTGGAACCGGCGCCTCAGCCATCCAGTTTGTCCCGCCCATTCAGCCCACTGTCCAGAAACTCACGCTCTTCCAGCGCACGGCCCCCTGGATCTTGCCGAAAACCGATCTCTTGATCCCGCGATCCTGGCAGAACGTCTTTCAGAACTATCCGCTCGCGCAACGGCTCTTGCGCAAGATGCTCTACCTGCAATTCGAAGCACTCAACGCGAGCCTGCGCTACCCGGCCCTGGTGACCCGTCTTCAGGCCATGGGGATTCGAAACATTCACCGCGCCATCCAGGACCCGGGTCTGCGGGCGCGCCTGACGCCCAATTTTGCGCTGGGCTGCAAGCGCATCCTGCAATCCAACACGTGGTATCGGGCGCTGGCAAAGCCCAACGTCGAGGTGGTCGGCGGAGTTCGTAAAATTCAGGGCAATCAACTGATTTCAGACGACGGACGTTGTTGCGAAGTCGATGTTCTGATTTTCGCCACGGGCTTCGAAGTGGCGGTGCCCCCGATCGCTCATCGGATCATCGGTCAGTCCGGCACTTCGCTCCATGCCCGATGGGATGGATCGCCTCAGGCCTATCTGGGGACGATGATCGAAGACTGTCCAAACCTCTTCCTGACCCTCGGGCCAAACCTCTACAGCTTTGCATCGGCATTCACGATGATCGAGGCTCAGGTGAAATTCATCGTCTCGGCGATCTCCACCGCCCGGCGCAAGCATCTGAAAACGATCGCCGTCAACCCGGTCATCAACCAGACCTACAATGAGGCCGTTCAACAGTCCCTGCAACGCTCGGTCTGGAACAGCGGCTGTTCGAGTTATTTTCTCGACCACCATGGCCGCAACAGCACGAACTGGCCGTGGACCACCTTCCATCTGCGCGCCCGGCTTGCACGGTTTCGGTCTAAGGAGTTTCTGACCCGATGAGCATCCAGAATGTTCTCCTGAGTGCTGTCCTGAAGTGGCAGAAGAAATCCGGCATGAAACTGAGTGCTGAGCACCGGTTTCGCCGAAACCGGAAGCTCTTGGCAGCGGTGCGCAGCAAAACCGACCCATCGATCACGATTAAATCTGATCGAATCGCAGACGTTGCGGTCGAGTGGGTGATCCCACGCGCCTTGCTCTCGAATCCGCAGGCGACGGTCTGCCTGTATGTTCACGGCGGTGGGTTCGTCATGGGCGGCCCGAACAGTCACCGCGACATGGCAGCCTACCTGGCTGAAAAAGCCCAGATCCAAATGTTGATGGTGGACTATCGTCTGGCGCCCGAACATCCGTTTCCGGCTGCGCTCGACGATGCGCTGGCGGTCTATCAGGCGCTCCTTCAGACCCATGGCCCCGAGCGCTTGCTGATGGCCGGTGATAGCGCTGGGGGAAACATCACGCTCGCGACCTTGCAAACGATTCGTGATCGGGCCCAGGCCGCCATCGGTCACGCTTCGGATTCCGCCCCGGTATCCACCCCGGTATCCACCCCGGTAGCCGCCCGCCTGGTGCTGCCCAAAGCGTTTTTTCTGCTCTCACCCTGGCTGGACTTGTCGAATCGGAATCCATCGGTCCGGGGCAACGAGAAGACCGATGTCATGCTCAATCAGCAACTCCTGGACGAGTATCGTGAGCAATACGCGCCCGGCATCCCGGTCACAGAACCGAGACTTTCACCGATTCTTGCCAGCGTCGAAGGCCTACCGCCGTGTCTCATCATCGTGAGCGAGGCCGAAACCCTTCAGGACGACTCGGTGCTGCTGCACCAGAACATCCTGGCCCACCGAGGCACGAGTACCTTGTTGGCGTGGCCCAAGGTACCGCATGCGTTCCCGGTCATGGCCCGGCTCTTACCAGAAGCGCGTCAGGCCCTGGACCGGATCGCGCTCTGGATCGGGCCAGCGCTCCGGTAACGACTCGCCTATTGCTTGGCGAACAGCTGGCCGAGATCGGCGAACGCCTTGAACTCCAGCGCATTGCCCGATGGATCGAGAAAAAAGAAGGTTGCCTGCTCGCCCGCCAGCCCCTTGAATCGCACATGGGGCTCGATGATAAATTTCGTACCGACTGCGGTCAGTTTATCGGCAAGCGCCTGCCATTCCTGCATCGGCAACACCACGCCGAAATGTCGTACGGGGACCTGATCGCCATCGACGGCATTGGTTGCATCGAGCCCACATTGATCGGGCGCCAGATGCGCGACGACCTGGTGGCCAAAGAGATCAAAATCGATCCATTCGGGCGAGCTGCGGCCTTCGGGGCAGCCGAGGAGTTCGCCATAAAAAGCGCGGGCGGCGACCAGATCATGGACGGGGAAGGCGAGGTGAAAGGGTCGTTGCATGGAGTTCACCGGGGACGATTCAGGACATTCAGGACATTCAGGACATTCTGGCTGCCATTTTGCCTCAGCGCAGGATGTTGCGTCCGAGGCCTCTGCGTCCAAACCCTCACCCTAGTACAAACCCTCGCCATCGGGCCACAAGACACATCAAAGCCCCCGAATCGGGTACTGTCGCCCGCCTGAGTCAACTTGTCTTCAACCTACTGGCGCATTCCGACCCCGGTCGGCCCAGCCGGATACCCATCGCGACAGTTTGTTCCAGCCCGACCGATGATTCAATTCTTCCAAATGACCCTGAGCGGCATCTCTCAGGGATGCATCTATGGGCTCATCGCGCTCGGCTTTGTTCTGATTTACAAAGCGACTGAGACCGTGAGCTTCGCCCAGGGCGAACTCATGATGATGGGCGCCTTTGGCGGCCTGGCGGCGATGACCTGGCTCGGTCTGCCTTATTGGCTTGCGGTTCTGAGCGCGATTGCCGCCATGACCCTGTTTGGCGTCATCCTCGAGCGGGTCGTGATCCGGCCGATCCTGGGCCAGCCGGCCTTCTCCGTCGTCATGCTGACGATCGGTATCGGTTATGTAGCACGCGGACTGATCACTATGCTGCCCAATATCGGCACCGAGACCCATGTCCTGCCCGTCCCCTACAAGGACGAAATCTGGAAAGCCGCGGGACTCGTCATCAACGTCGAACAAGTGGTCGTGATTGGCGCCACCGCGGTGCTGTGCGCCCTGTTGTTTGCACTGTTTCGCTACAGCAAGCTGGGGATCGCCATGCAGGCCGCCTCGCAGAATCAGCTCGCCGCCTACTACATGGGGATTCCGGTGCGCGGGCTCAATGGCGTCGCCTGGGGGCTGGCGGCCGCCGTTGCCGCCATCGCGGGTCTGTTACTCGCGCCGATCACGTTTGTGCATGCCAACATGGGCCTGATCGGCCTCAAAGCCTTTCCGGCAGCCGTCGTCGGAGGCTTTGGCAGCCTGCCCGGTGCGATCGTTGGCGGGCTCATCATCGGCATCATCGAGTCGCTGTCGGGTTTTTACCTGCCGGACGGATTCAAGGATATTGCCGCCTACGTTGTGGTCCTGCTCATGCTGGTCATCAAGCCCAACGGCTTGTTTGGCGAAAAGCTGCGCAAGAAAGTCTGACCCAAAGCGCAAAGCCGAGCACCGATGCGATTCCGCTTCAAGACCGACTACGAACAAGACATCCGGCTTGCCAAACATGGCGGCCATCAGTTCTGGTATGGCGCCCTGATGGTGGCGCTGTTACTGGCACCCTGGGTGATCCCGGAATACTGGCTGGCGCAGTTGACCTTCGTTCTGATTTATTCGATTGCTGGCCTTGGGCTGATGCTACTGGCGGGGTTCACCGGTCTGTTCTCGCTCGGCCATGCAGCCTTTCTTGGTGTGGGCGCTTACACGGAAGCCGTCCTGACCAATGCTGGCTTGCCCTTTCCCCTGGCATTGAGCTGCGCCGCAGGACTATCGGCTGCGGTTGGACTGGTGGTCGGCCTGCCCGCTCTGCGAGTGCGCGGGATTTATCTGGGCATGGCTACGCTCGCCTTCGGATTCATTGTCGAAGAGGGTCTGGCCCGCTGGGACTCGGTCACCGGTGGCAACTCCGGCATCCAGATCAAGGCCCCGGAAATCGTTGGCACGACGCTCAGTTCGGGGACGCAGTTCTACTTTCTGTGTCTGCTCATCACGATTCTGGCAACCCTCGCCATTCTTAACATCCTGCGTTCACCCACCGGACGGGCGTTTGTAGCGATCCGGGATTCGGAGATCTCTGCGCAAAGCATGGGCATCCACCTGGCACGCTACAAGACCCTTTCATTTGCGCTATCAGCAGCACTTGCCGGGATAGCCGGCGCCCTTTACGCACACAAGCTTCAGTTCATTTCACCCGATCAATTCAATATTTTACAATCAATTGATCTGCTCCTGATGATCGTCATCGGCGGACTTGGTTCGGTGCATGGCGCATTTTTGGGTGCGATTTTTCTGATCGCAATGCCCCAAGCGATCTCGATCTTCAAGGATTACCTGCCCGACACCATCGGCCAGGCGCCGGGGCTGCAGAGCGTCGTGTACGGATCGGTACTGGTCGCGTTTGTGCTCTTCGAGCCCATGGGGCTCTACGGCCGCTGGCTCAAGGTGCGGACCTATCTCGAGACCTTCCCCTTCTATCGTAAGGGCATGTTCAAGCGGCAGAAATCATTCCAGAAATCCGATCGGCTCCGATGAGTACAGTCCTGTTATCGGCCAACCAGTTGAGCGTACGCTTTGGCGGCGTACTCGCGGTCAAGGAAGTCAGCTTCGAGGTTCGGGCTGGCGAAGTATTCACCTTGATCGGGCCAAACGGTGCGGGCAAGACGACAGTCTTCAACCTGATCAGCCGGATCTACAACCCGACCTCCGGAACGATCGATTACGCCGGTCCGCAGGGGATGCTGCGACTAACGGATCAACCCCCGCATGCCGTGGCAGCGCTGGGGATCGCCAGAACATTTCAAAATATAGAATTATTTGAATTTGCAACTGTGTTGCAGAATCTTCTGATCGGGCGCCATACGCAACGCCGCAGCAATTTCTGGCAGGACCTGTTTTTTACCCCCAGCGTTCGCGCAGTCGAACTGGAAGCGCGGCAAAAAGCCGAAGAGGTGATTGAGTTTCTGGAGCTCCAGCATTACCGTGATTCCCTCGTTGCCGGGCTGCCCTATGGCGTTCGCAAGGTCGTCGAAATGGCGCGGGCCCTGTGCGCTCAGCCACGGCTGATTCTGCTCGATGAACCCTCATCGGGACTCAATGTCGAAGAGACCGACGATATGGCGTTCTGGATTCAGGACATCTGCCAGGAACTCGGTGTCACCATCCTCATGGTGGAACACGATATGTCGCTCGTCTCCAAGGTTTCGGATCGGGTTCTGGCGATGAATCAGGGCGAGATCCTGGCGCTGGGTACCTCGCGCGAAGTTCAGAGTGACCCCGGGGTGATCGAAGCGTATCTGGGCTCGGTCAGTGATGTCTCGTCCTTGCGCCGCCCTGTTGTCCGATCCGGATCACACCCATGACGCAAGCATCTGGCGTGCACCTCGCCGCCACCGCTCCATCGGCAGCTGCGCCCTCCGTACCCGGGGCAGCCGATGACGATCGGGCGATGCTGCGCCTGCTCAATGTCGAGAGTGCCTACGGCCCGATCAAGGCGATCCGTGGCGTCAGTCTGACGGTGCGCCAGGGCGAAATCTCGACCGTGCTCGGCTCCAACGGTGCCGGCAAAACCACCATCCTCAAAACCATTTCCGGAATCATCGATCCGCGCAAAGGCTCGATTGCGTTCAAGGGTGTGGATATCACGGCGCAAGATCCGGCGAAGATCGTCAAGCACGGGCTCAGCCATGTGCCCGAAGGACGCGAGGTCTTCGCGCTCCTGAGCGTGCTCGACAATCTGCTGATGGGCGCCTACACGCGCAAGGACCGCGACGGCGTCGCCCGCGACCTCGAAACGGTCTTTGGCTATTTTCCGATCCTGCGCGAACGCAGGGACCAGGAAGCGGGACTGCTTTCGGGCGGTCAACAGCAGATGCTGGCGATTTCCCGTGCCCTGATGGCACGCCCCGACCTGATCCTGCTCGACGAACCCAGCCTTGGCCTGTCTCCGAAGCTGACCCGGGAGATCTTCGAGATCGTGGTTCGAATCAACCGGGAGCAGGGTACGACCATCCTGCTGGTGGAACAGAACGCCAACATGGCGCTCAATGCGGCCGACTATGGTTATGTCCTCGAGAATGGCCGGATCGTCATGGAAGATAGCTGCGAACGCCTGCGCGAGAAGGAAGATATCAAGGAGTTCTATCTCGGCCTGAAGAACGACGGCGTCCGCGGTGAGCGGCGCTGGAAGAAAAAGAAGATGTGGCGCTGAGGACCGGACATGAGCAATCTCTGGAACTTCAACACCCTGCGCGAGCGCTCGACCGTCGATCTGCCGGGCGAAACCATACCCGCCCTGTTCTGGGCGGGCGCCAGGCTGCGGACTGATCAGGTCTGGATGCGACAGAAAAAGCTCGGGCTTTGGCGCAGCTGGACCTGGACACAGGCGGCCCAACAGGTCGAAGAGATCGGCAACGGCCTGCTGAGTCTGGGTTTTGCCGCCGGCGAACGGGCATCGATTCTGTCCAACACGGTGGTTGAATGGTTGCTTACCGACCTCGCAGTTCTGTCCTGCGGTGGCGTTTCAAGCGGGATTTATCCGACCGACGCCGCCCCACAGGTACATTACCTGTGTGAAGACTCCGATAGCGTCGTGATCTTCGTCGAGGACGATGAGCAACTCGACAAGGTGCTTGAAGTCCGGGACCAATTGCCGCGATTGCGCCAGATCGTTGTCTTCGATATGGACGGTCTGCGGACCATGCAAGATCCGATGGTGATGAGCCTGGATGCCCTGCGCGAGCGCGGGCGGCAGTGGTCGCAAGCGCATCCCGGCGCGCTCAAGGCGCGCTGCGACGCGTGTCAGCCCGACGATCTGGCGATCCTCGTTTATACCTCCGGGACGACTGGAAAACCCAAAGGCGCCATGCATCGTCATCGTGGCCTGGTCTATTCGGTGCGGGGCTTGAGTGCCGTTGTGCCGCAGGACGCCCAGGACGAGCGCATGGCTTTTTTGCCGCTTTGCCATATCGTTGAACGCGTGGGCGGTGCCTACCATTCGATCTATACCGGTGCCCGCCTGAACTTCGTCGAGAACCCGCAAACGATTCCCGAAAACGTCCGGGAAATCGCACCCACGGTGTTTGCTGCGGTACCTCGGGTCTGGGAGAAACTCTATTCGGGCGTCATGATCGCGCTCAAGGATTCCGGCTGGCTGCAACAGGCCACCTTCGCCTGGGGTATGGGCGTGGGTGGGCGCATCGTTGAACAGGTGCTGTCCGGCAGGCCGGTCGGCGCCTGGCTCAAATTCCAGTTCATCCTGGCCCGGCTTCTCGTTCTCAACAACGTCCGCAAAATTCTCGGAATCCACCGCGCCCGCGTGCTCATTACCGGCGCCGCACCGATCTCGCCCGACCTGATCCGGTGGTATCTGGCGCTGGGCGTGCCGATGTTCGAGGCCTGGGGCATGACGGAAACCTGCGGAGCCGCCACCAGCACGCCGCCGGGTCAGATCCGGCCCGGTTCGATTGGCCAGGCAGCGCCCTATAACGAAGTGCGCATCGACCCCGTGACCAGCGAAATCCTCGTGCGCGGTCCCAATGTATTTGCCGGGTATCTGAACCTGCCCGACAAGACGGCGGAGGCGATTGATGCGCAAGGCTGGTTGCACACGGGCGACGTCGGCACCGTGGATGCCGAAGGGTTTTATCGGATCACGGACCGGATGAAGGACATCATCATCACGGCCGGAGGCAAAAACATCACCCCCAGTGAATTGGAGAACGATCTGAAATTCTCCCCCTACATCACGGATGCAGTCGTGATCGGGGATCGCCGTCCTTTTCTGACCGCGATCATCATGATCGACCAGGATAATGTTGAAAAATTTGCGCAGGATCGAGAGGTCCCGTTCAGCAATTACGCCAGCCTGACGCGATCGGCTGAAGTGCAACAACTGATTCAGGACGAAGTCGACCGCGTCAATCGCAGCGTCGCCCGGGTCGAACAGATCAAGAAATTCTTTCTCCTCGACACTCAGCTGACCGCCGAAGACGAGGAACTCACGCCCACCATGAAACTCAAACGCAAGCTGGTGGAAGCCAAGTACGCCGGCCCCATCGAATCGATGTATCGCTCAACTACCTGAGGAGACTCCCATGAAGCGCCACACCATCCTATCCACCCTGGCCAGTGCGCTGGCCACCACCCTGGTCCTGACCAGCCTGGCCCATGCCCAGGGCAGCCCCGCACCGGCCCAGGGCGTGTCGAAAGACGAGATCCTGCTGGGCAGCATCCAGGATCTCTCCGGTCCGCTCGCCGGCTATGGCAAGCAGTCGCGGGCGGGGATGCAACTGGCGGTGGACGAGATCAATGAGCAAGGCGGGATCGCTGGGCGCAAGCTCAAACTGCTCGTCGAGGACGATGGATATGACCCCAAGAAATCGGTCCTTGCCGCCCAGAAGCTGGTCAATCAGGACAAGATCTTCATGATGGTAGGCCATATCGGAACGGCCCAGAACCTCGCGGCCATGCCGGTGCAGTTTGAAAAGAATGTGATCAATTTTTTCCCGATCACCGCAGCGCGCGAAATGTATGAGCCCTTTCATCGCCTGAAGTACTCCTTCGCCGCCACCTACTTTGACCAGATCCGCATGAATGCGCCCAAGCTGATCAAGGAAAAAGGCGTTAAAAAGATCTGCACGATCTATCAGGATGATGACTTTGGCCTCGAAGTGATGCGGGGTGGCGAGGCGGCCCTGAAGACGCTGGGCCTGGAATTCACCGAGAAAACCAACTTCAAACGCGGCACGACCGATTTTTCGACGCAGGTTGCCAAGATGCAGGCCAGCGGCTGCGAAATGGTCATTCTGGGTACGATCATTCGCGAAACCATCGGCACGATCGGGACCGCCCGCAAGATGGGATTCAGTCCGGTCTTCTTTGGCTCCAGCGCGGCCTATTCAGACCTGATTCACAAACTGGGCGGCAAGGCCATGGATGGTCTCTACGCCGCCATGACGGTACAGAACCCCTACACCGATGAGCAGTCCCAGCAACTGGGCTTCTGGGCAAATAAATACAAGACCAAGTTCAACGAAGATCCGACCGTGTTTTCGGCCTACGGCTACATCATCATCAACTCGTTCGCCAATGCCGCTGCCAAGGCTGGCAAGAACCTGAGTACGGAGAGCTTCATCAAGGTGATGGACAAGATCACCTTCGAGCCCGACATGTTCGGCAGCCCGCGCTCGAGTTTCACGGCCACCAAGCGCCTGGGGAGTAACGCTTCACGCGTGTCGCAAATCCAGGACGGCAAGTGGAAAGTGATTTCGCCCTACGTGGAGGAATAAGCCTGGGCCATTGTGTTGCGCCGGCGTTGCGGGAAGCCCGACGTGAATGCGACTGCGGTCCTGATCGCCAATCGTGGCGAGATTGCGATCCGCATCGCGCACGCCTGCGCAGCACTGGGGCTGCGCAGCACCGTTGTGTATTCGCAAGACGATGCGCAATCCCTGCATGTTCGCCGAGGCGATCAGGCTTATCCCCTGCCCGGGCGCGGTGCGTCCGCGTATCTGGACGCGCAGGCACTGATCCAGGCTGCCCTCGAGAGCGGATGCCAGGCCGTCCATCCAGGCTATGGGTTTCTCAGTGAACGTGCCGCGTTTGCCAGCGCGTGTGCCAGCGCTGGCCTGATCTTTATCGGGCCCTCGCCCGCCGTCCTCGCACTCTTTGGCGATAAGGTTC
>Ga0214919_10010140_pt1 | contig 12005 bp, 5 predicted proteins | sample LL1503_MetaG_FD_177994 | JGI IMG/M metagenome (GOLD analysis project Ga0214919, IMG submission 177994) | Freshwater microbial communities from Lake Lanier, Atlanta, Georgia, United States - LL-1503 | ecosystem: Environmental > Aquatic > Freshwater > Lake | place: USA: Georgia | collected 2015-03-15
ATAGTCATAGTGGTATGATGAAAAATACCATGAATAAAGGTGTTGCATATGATCCTAATGATGTTACCAGAACTACTATTAAAGAAACTAATATACATAATAGTCATAGTGGTATGATGAAAAATACCATGAATAAAGGTGTTGCATATGATCCTAATGATGTTACCAGAACTACTATTAAAGAAACTAATATACATAATAGTCATAGTGGTATGATGAAAAATACTATGAACAAAGGTGTTGCATATGATCCTAATGATGTTACAAGAACTACTATTAAAGAAACTAATATACATAATAGTCATAGTGGTATGATGAAAAATACTATGAATAAAGGTGTTGCATATGATCCTAATGATGTTACCAGAACTACTATTAAAGAAACTAATATACATAATAGTCATAGCGGTATGATGAAAAATACTATGAACAAAGGTATTGCTTATGACCCTAATGATGTTACAAGAACTACTATTAAAGAAACTAATATACACAATAGTCATAGTGGTATGATGAAAAATACTATGAATAAAGGTATTGCTTATGACCCTAATGATGTTACAAGAACTACTATTAAAGAAACTAATATACACAATAGTCATAGTGGTATGATGAAAAATACTATGAATAAAGGTATTGCGTATGATCCGAATGATGTTACAAGAACTACTATTAAAGAAACTAACATACATAATAGTCATAGCGGTATGATGTCAAATAGTATGAACAAAGGTGTTGCATATGATCCGAATGATATTACAAGGACTACTATTAAAGAAACTAATATACACAATAGCCATAGTGGTATGATGTCAAATGGTATTAATAAAGGTGTTGCATATGATCCTAATGATGTTACAAGAACTACTATTAAGGAAACTAATATTCATAATAGTCATAGCGGTATGATATCACAAAACATTAATAAAGGTGTTGTTTATGATCCTAATAATATTGCTAAAACAACAATAAAACAAACTGTTGTTAAAAATAAAAGGAAAGCAAATATTAATAATACTGGTAAAAGTGTATATCTAAAAAATGGTGATAAAGCTAAAAAAACTATGAAACAAACTACAATAGTTAATAATGCAATGGGTATAGCTAGTCAAACGAGAGGAGATGGACATCTTGTTAAAGGTGTTCAAGCACCAGAAACAATTAGAGAAGTTACAAGTGTTCAATATATAGGTGATGCAAACGGTCCAGATTTAGGTGCTTATGAAGTAACTGATGTAAATGCACCTAATACAATGCGTCAATTTACAAGTGATATTGAATACTTTGGAGGAGCAGGAAATGATGGTAAATCAAAACCAATGTCATATGAAGATATTTATAATGCTGAAATAAAAGCTATGAGAGGTGATATAGATAGAGAATATACACCTGGTATGATGGGTCCTAATGAAGTTATTTGCTCTTCAGATATTAATGTAACTTCGACTAAATTAGGAGATATTCAAAATAAATATATTAATGAAAGAGGTGTTCAGGTAGATAAGATTTATAATTCTATTCCTCAAATGACTCATTTAGAGGTTACACAAGATAAATCAAGACTAGAAGATATATCAATTGCTAATAGAATTGATTCAGATATATTATCTGCTTTTAGAGAAAATCCATATACTAAATCTCTTGAAAGTTGGGCATAATTTATTTAATATTTATAAACTCACGTAAATTTAGGGCGTGCCTGCTAGTCAAATTTCATAAAATTATTTTATTTAAATTATAATTTACAAATTAAAATTTGACTTGAGGGTTTTTCCCTACGTAAATTGTTCATTTAATTAAAAATTATTTATATAAAGAAAATATTTTTATATAAATTATAAGATCAATGCTACTAAATTAAGAAATTAACAATAAAATAACATATAAATATATTTATATTGTTAATAAGACAATAATTTTAAATATATAAAATTATACATCACTAATTTAATTTTAAATAAATTTTAAATTTTTATATAGATTTATTTAAATTTTATTTTTTTATATTTATTGATTATATTTTTATCAATAACTTTTATTTAATCTATAAATTTAAAATATATTTTTATACATTAAAAATATATTTTATTGATATAAATATATAAAATATAGAAAAATACAATAAAATTCTTAATTTAGTAGCATTGATTATAAGATCTATTAATTTAATTTATTAATTTAATTTATTAATTTAATTTATTTATAAATAAACTTTTCAAAAATATTTTATAAGAAGTATATATGAATAATATCATTGAAATGAAACAACCTATATTATCCTATAGTTATAATAAAATTATTGAAATTATAAAAAAAATAATTTTAATTGATAATTATAAAATTGATATGTTACTTTTTTATCCAAAAAAAAAAGAATGGTTTGATAAAAATATTCTTTATGTAGCTGAAATTATAAAAAAAAATCCAGATATAACTAAAAGTATAAATTATTATAAAGGTTCTGGTTATTATTTACTAAATTCTATTTTAATAAATGAAAAATTACCATTTATTTTATCACATTTATCTAGAAATTTAAGAGAAAATAAAACTAAAATTAATACTAAAACATTATATATTTTTCCAGATGATGTTGAAAAAATTAAATTATACGAAAAAAATAAAATTATTTCACATATAAATAATATTGATATATTATTTAAAAAAAATTATTTAGATGATTGTATATTATTTAGAGGAATCAATGAAAATAACTATGTTAAAAAAAATATAGATAAATTACGTAATATGGAAATTTTTATTAATTTATCAACTAGTTATATTAAAAATAAAGTATTTAAAAATAATGAAAATGAAATTTTATTTAAAAATTATTCTTCTTTTAGTCTTAATCCATTTATTTCTTTAAAATTTATAAATAAATATAATAATAAAAATATATCATATTTTTTAATTATAAAAGTTAAAAAAGAACATAATATACCAGGTTTTTTTTTAAGTGATATTTATGATAATAAATCAAATAATTTTTCTTCTTATAATTCAATTTATGATGAGGAATTTGAAATTTTAATTTCAAGGAATCTAAAAATTAAAATTTTAAAAATAAAAGAAATAAAAATAAAAAACAATAAGATACTACAAAATTTATCTATAAAAAATGCATACGAATCTAAAAATTCAGAATCTAAAATAATTGATAAAAAAATAAAAATAATTTATGCAGAAACTCTACCATTTGAATATCCAAAAGAACCAAATTTTGATGGATATAAATATTTATGTGTATAAAATTGAATAATTATATAAATTAAAATGTATTATATTATTATATGATTAATAAAATTATAGTAGGTATAATTTTATCTATAATATTTTATTTAATTAATGAATTATTGTCAAAAACAATCATTGACAAATTTACAAATAATAATGAAACATTTGAATGTGCTTTAAAAGATTCATTCAAAATAATAGATAAAGAAAAAATTATTAATTATAATAATAAAAAATTATCTGCACAGATTGGACAAACTATTATATTTAAAGTAATAAATAATATTGATAATAAAGAGTATATAATATTGAGATATGCTGATTTTAAAGACGAGTATTTGAGACATTCATATGAAAATATGATAAAATATTTTAAATATTTAGAAGATAATTTTATAAAATCTAATAAAAATTATATATTTGATTTTATTGGTTATCATGGTATAATTGATGATAAAGTAAGAATGTGGATTAAATTAAAAGAATATTATGGTAGAGATATAGCTAATATTGTAATGCCAAAAACATATTTAATTCCAAATGATTATGAATTATTTATAGATGAATATGATAAAAATAAAAAATATATATTTAAAAATAGTTTTGGAGGTGCTAGAAGTGCTATTAAAATAACTAATTCTAAAGATGAAATTATTGAAATATTTAATGAAAATAAATTAAAAAATTATAATGCTTATGATTGCGATGATGCAAAATGTCATTCTAATGTAAAATATAATATTATTCAAGAATTTATTAAACCAACATTTTTAATAAAAAATCATAAAATTGGATTAAGATTATATCTAGTAATAATTAATTATAATAATATTTATAAAAAACTATTATGGAAAAATGGATTTTGTTATTTTTCAAATGAAAAATATATAGATAATGATAATTTAAATAATAATGTAGTAGCTCCTATTTCAAAAATAAAAACCTTAATTAAAGATAATAATTTTCCAGTAACATATATAGATTTTAAAGAATATTGTAAAAAAAATATAAATAATTATGATTATAAAATTAAAAATTTTGAATCAAAAATAACGAAACATCTTGGATATATTATAAAAAGTAACGAAAATGATTTAATATATTTTAATAATAATATTAAAAAATTTACAATATTTGCATTTGATATTGAATTTGATAATGATTTTAATCCAATTATATTTGAAGGAAATTTTTATTTTACAAGATCTTTTTCAGATACAGTATATGGGATTGAAACAAAAAAAATGTATAATGACATATTTTATGAAATGAATTTATCAAATAATAATAATTATGGATTTTTTTCTTTATAATTAAAATTTAATCCTATCATCAATTCTACTTGAAATTAATTTATATGTTTTTTCGGTAATTTCTTTATGTTGATTAAAAATTGATGATATTATTTGAGAAACTATTTCTTTTGTTTTTTCATTTGAATTATATTCATTAAATTTATTTTCAGTTATTTTTAAATTTTGGCTTATTAAATCTTGATCTAATATAAAATTTATATCATTGTTTTCTTGAATTTCATTATATATATCTTTCAAGTTATTATAAATTTTAAAAACTGATTTATCTATTATATCTCCTATTTTCATTTTTTCAAATTCAGTTCCTTTATAAATTATACCTGTTTTTGACTCTTCATCTAATAAAACATTTTTATTAGCATCATTTTCTAATATATATTCTAATGTTTTAGTATATTTTACAGTACTCATAAATAAAAGTGTTTTAGTATTTTTATCTAAATGTTCTATATTCCAATTATCATTAAATGACAATAACTTTTTTTCAGGTAATTCAATATTTATATTTATATTACTTATATTACAATTTGTATATATATTTGTAGTTGAATTTATAGAATCTACAGTTAATTCAGATTTTTTGTCTTTATCTTCTATATTTTTATTTATAATATATATACATTCAAATAAATGATATTCTAAATCTTTATATTTTTTAAATTGTTTATTACAATAATTACATAATCTTCTCTTTCCTTTATATATTTCTTTTATTTCATCAATAAATTCATCTGTATTTTTTTCGGTACAATAAGAATTCATATCCATATTTTTTATCCTACTGTGTTCATTTGTTTCTGATAATGAATATTTTATAATCTGATTATCATCATATTTTAATGATTCTGTATTTTTTGGACATTTAATAGTTCTTCCAATATGATTATACATACTCGTTTTATGATTAGTATTATAATTACATCTAAAACACATAAATTTAGGCATTATATTATAATATATAATTATTTTTATATTAAATAAATTATTATGTATTAAATAAATTATTATGTATTAAATTTTATACATTATTATTACTATTATTACTATTATTACTATTATTACTATTACTTATTAGATAAGATTGTAATAATTTATTATCAAAATATTTTATAAATAATTCTAAAATATAAGGATATTGATTTATTTCAGTACTTACTAATCTAATAGTTCTATCTGCATTTAATCCAAAATTAAACATATGAGGAATATCCTTATTTAATTTATTATAATACTCAATAATTTTTATTTTTAATTTATTTACATCTCTATATTTTTTATATAACATATTATTTTTTTCACTTATTTTCAAAGATAAATTTCCGAAAAAAACTGTAATACCATATCTATCAACTATATAAACAAAATATGGTGTAAATGTTTGATGTTCTAATAAATGATTAAAATCAAAAATAGGTCTAATACAATAATAATTTATATTATTTGTAGTTTTAGTAATATTTGTATTATTAATTATTGGAAAAATATATTCAGGAGAAGTATAAACAATCATTTTATCATGATGTAATGGATATATTTCAGACCAATCATATAACCCATCTTCTATTACATAAGAATTCCATTTATGTATTTTAACTAAATCAAAAAAAGTTTTTGGAGCACAATCATCATTTGGAGATGGACCACCTAAATAAATAAATATTTTACCTCCATACATAACAAATTCATCAAATACTTGAGTAATAAATTCACGCGGTCTTGATGATAATAAAATTTTAGGTCTATTTTTAAAAACTGTATATAACGCAGTTTCTTTATTAACTTCATAAAATAATTTATCAATAGGTGTTATTTCATTTTCTTTAACTAATACAATATTAGAATTATCTAATATATCTGATGCAATTACTCTTATACCTTTTTTAGTTAATAATCTTGCTGTAAATCCATTACCTGCATTTACTTCATATACAGGCTCTCTTAAATTTATAGACAATAATTTTATTATATTTATACCATTTTTTGTTAATAAATTCCATGTATATCTAAAATATTTTAAATATCCTATATCTCTAATTTCTCTACCAAAAAAATTTCTGAAAGTTTTATATACACGTTGATTTTCTAATTCTTCACCTATTAAATCTTTTAATTTACGTCCATATCTAAGTATATTATAAAATTCCTTATCTGAAACTATTTTTGAAGAATTATTATCGAGTAGTCTACATTGACTTGATGATTTATGTGACTCACATTTTTTAGAAGGAGAATTAGGTGATCTACATCTTCTACATTGACTTGATGATTTATGTGACTCACATTTTTTAGAAGGAGAATTAGGTGATCTACATCTTCTACATTGACTTGATGATTTATTTTCCATATTATATAGTAATATGATAAAAAAAATCCGACTAAAATAAAAAATATAGAGTTTATTAAATTATAAATATTTTATAATTTAATTCTTTAATAAAAGGTGTCCAAAAATCCTAGATTTGAGTGTATTAAGTTAGGAGCTGTGATGAGACTATATTAAGTTTATTGATAAATTTATTTTAAAAAATAAATTTATCTATATTTTTAAATAATTATTTTATAAATTAGTCTTTAAATATAAATAAACTATTTTATAAAATATTATTTGATTATTATAAATAAATATATTTTAATTTTTTTTATTAATATATTTTTTCAATTAACAATAAATTTTTTGATTAAATATATTGTTAAAATTTTTAAGTTTACATTATCAGGTGTAAATATATTTTTAATATTTACAATTTTTATAGGAAATTGGAAATGGTATAACATCTTTAATATTACACATTCCGGTAACTAACATTAATAATCTATCAAATCCTAATCCAAAACCTCCATGTGGACAAGAACCAAATCTCCTTAAATCTAAATAAAAATCTAAATTTTTAGGATTTACTTTTTTAATATTCATCATATTAATTAATTTTTCATATGAATCTTCTCTCATTGAAGCTCCTATTAATTCTCCTATTCCATATGGAAGTAACAAATCATATGAATCGCATAAATCACCATTTTGTTTCATATAAAAACTTTTTATTTCCATTGGCCAATGTGTAACAAAAATAGGTGTATTATATTTTTTAGTAATATAATTTTCATGAATACTTCCTAAATCATCTCCAAAAATTAGTTTTGGTATTTTTAATTTTAAAGAATCAATATCTCTATTTATTTCTTCTAATATATCATTATAACTAAATCTTTTATAATCACATGATTTTAAATGGTTTAATCTCTCTATTAAACCTTTTGATATTATTTTATTAAGATTTTCCAAGTCTTCTAAACAAATATCCATTAATTCATTAATTATATATTTAATCATTTTTTCAGAAATATCCATTAAATCATTTAAATTTATATTAATCATTTCAATTTCTAAATGCGTAAATTCAGAAACATGTTTGGTAGTTGATGAATGTTCACTTCTAAAACTTTTATTTAATGTATATACATTACCAATAGAACACGCCAATGCTTCTAATTGTAATTGAGAAGAAACAGTTAAATAAACTGGATTACAAAAATGATCAGAACTCCAATCATATATTTCCGTATCTTTAATTTTTTTTAAAGATCCTAAATTAGTAATATCATTTTCAGTTATTTGAAATACTCCTGCTCCTCCCTCGCATTCATTAATAGTTATAATATTTGGATCAATATGAATAAATCCTTCATTATGATAAAAATCATTTAATATTTTCATTAATTTTGATCTTATTCTAAATATACTCCCAAATGTATTTGTACGTCCTCTTAAATGAATGTATTCTCTTAGAGTATCTAAATTCATTTTTGTTTTAGATAAAGGATAATTATCTTCTACACTACCAGTAATTTCATAATCATACAACTGTAACTCATATTTTTGTCCTTTAGCTGGTGATAAAATAATTTTTCCAGTACAATTTAAAAAACATCCAATTGTAGAATTTTTAAAAAAAAATAATATTTTATCTTCATCTATATATTCTTTTGATAATACAATTTGAATTCCATTTACACAAGAACCATCATTAATTACACAAAAACCAAGTATATTAGATGAAGATCTAACTGTTCTTACCCATCCATATACTTTATAAATTTCATCAAATCCTTCTTTTTTATTTTCTAAATAATTAAATAATTGTTTAATTGTTTGCATTATATATATTTTATTTTAAACTTCTTTAATATAATATTTTATATTAAAATAATTTATTATATTTTAATATTGATTTTTTTAATGGAATAAAATCAATATTTCAAACTGGATAATTGAAAAAAAATATTTATTGGTATTATTCGGTTTGTTTTTTATTGATACTATTTTTTTTATTATTTTATTAAATTATAGTATTTATAAACAATACTTCAAACCGAATAATGAACTGAATAATGAACCGAATAATGAACCGAATAATTGAAAAAAACATGATTTCAAAAAGTTTTTTTTGAAAATCTAAATTTTTTTTTTTTAATTTTAAAAGTTTTAAAAAAAACTTTTTGAAATCATGTTTTTTTCAATTATTCGGTTCATTATTCGGTTCATTATTCGGTTCATTATTCGGTTTTAAATTTATATATTATATTGTTATATTTTACAATATTTTTTATATTTTTATAATATTTATATATCAATAAAAAACAAACCGAATAATACCAATAAATATTTTTTTTCAATTATCCAGTTTGAAATATTGATTTTATTCCATTAAAAAATAATATATATTAAAATCATTGATAAAAAATATATATTTTTATTATAAAAATATAAAAAGATAAAAAAAATCTTATATTTTCTTGTAGATTTTATTAAGAAGAAAAATATATATTTTTTAAAATAATGCGTAAAAATATCGTAATTAAAATTGTAGGAATGGGGTCAAGTTTTTGCTGAATTTTTCTTAAAAAAATCTATAATTATTTATTTTCCTTCTATATTTTTTTAGAATAAAAAATATACATTTTTTAAAATAATGCGTAAAAATATCGTAATTAAAATTGTAGGAATGGGGTCAAGTTTTTGCTGAATTTTTTTAAGAAAAATTTTATAATTATTTATTTTCCTTCTATATTTTTTTATTCTATAAAAAATATATTTTCAAAATAATACATAAAAATATTGTAATTAAAATTGTAGGAATGGGGTCAAGTTTTTGCTGAATTTTTTTAAGAAAAATTTTATAATTATTTATTTTCCTTCTATATTTTTTTATTCTATAAAAAAATATATTTTCAAAATAATACATAAAAATATCGTAATTAAAATTGTAGGAATGGGGTCAAGTTTTTGCTGAATTTTTTTAAGAAAAATTTTATAATTATTTATTAATTATAATTTATCAATAAATATTATTTAATACATAAATTTAAAATATATTATTTACAATAAAAATATATTTTATTATAAATAATAATAATCCAGTTTAAAATTATTCAGTTTAAAATTATCCAGTTTAAAAGATTAATTTATTTTTAAAGTAAATAATTAAATTATCCAGTTTAAATAGTCTAGTTTAAAATATTAGTTTATTTTTAAAGTAAATAATTAAATTATCCAGTTTAAATAGTTTAGTTTAAAATATTAGTTTATTTTTAAAGTAAATAATTAAATTATCCAGTTTAAATAGTTTAGTTTAAAATATTAGTTTATTTTTAAAGTAAATAATTAAATTATCCAGTTTAAAATATTAGTTTATTTTTAAAGTAAATAATTAAATTATCCAGTTTAAATAGTCTAGTTTAAAATATTAGTTTATTTTTAAAGTAAATAATTAAATTATCCAGTTTAAAAGATTAATTTATTTTTAAAGTAAATACTTAAATTATTCAGTTTAAAAGATTAATTTATTTTTAAAGTAAATACTTAAATTATTCAGTTTAAAAGATTAATTTATTTTTAAAGTAAATACTTAAATTATTCAGTTTAAAAGATTAATTTATTTTTAAAGTAAATAATTAAATTATTCAGTTTAAAAGATTAATTTATTTTTAAAGTAAATAATTAAATTATCCAGTTTAAATAGTCCAGTTTAAAAAATTAATTTATTTTTAAAGTAAATACTTAAATTATTCAGTTTAAAATTATCCAGTTTAAAAGATTAATTTATTTTTAAAGTAAATAATTAAATTATTCAGTTTAAAATTATCCAGTTTAAAAGATTAATTTATTTTTAAAGTAAATAATTAAATTATTCAGTTTAAAAGATTAATTTATTTTTAAAGTAAATAATTAAATTATTCAGTTTAAAAGATTAATTTATTTTTAAAGTAAATAATTAAATTATTCAGTTTAAATAGTCCAGTTTAAAAAATTAATTTATTTTTAAAGTAAATACTTAAATTATTCAGTTTAAAATTATCCAGTTTAAAAGATTAATTTATTTTTAAAGTAAATAATTAAATTATTCAGTTTAAAAGATTAATTTATTTTTAAAGTAAATAATTAAATTATCCAGTTTAAATAGTCCAGTTTAAAAAATTAATTTATTTTTAAAGTAAATACTTAAATTATTCAGTTTAAAATTATCCAGTTTAAAAGATTAATTTATTTTTAAAGTAAATACTTAAATTATTCAGTTTAAAAGATTAATTTATTTTTAAAGTAAATAATTAAATTATCCAGTTTAAATAGTCAAGTTTAAAAGATTAATTTATTTTTAAAGTAAATACTTAAATTATTCAGTTTAAAATTATTTAGTTTAAAAGATTAATTTATTTTTAAAGTAAATACTTAAATTATTCAGTTTAAAAGATTAATTTATTTTTAAAGTAAATACTTAAATTATTCAGTTTAAAATTATCCAGTTTAAAAGATTAATTTATTTTTAAAGTAAATACTTAAATTATTCAGTTTAAAATTATCCAGTTTAAAAGATTAATTTATTTTTAAAGTAAATACTTAAATTATCCAGTTTAAAAGATTAATTTATTTTTAAAGTAAATACTTAAATTATTCAGTTTAAAATTATCCAGTTTAAAAGATTAATTTATTTTTAAAGTAAATACTTAAATTATTCAGTTTAAAAGATTAATTTATTTTTAAAGTAAATAATTAAATTATCCAGTTTAAATAGTCAAGTTTAAAAGATTAATTTATTTTTAAAGTAAATACTTAAATTATTCAGTTTAAAATTATTTAGTTTAAAAGATTAATTTATTTTTAAAGTAAATACTTAAATTATCCAGTTTAAAAGATTAATTTATTTTTAAAGTAAATACTTAAATTATTCAGTTTAAAATTATCCAGTTTAAAAGATTAATTTATTTTTAAAGTAAATACTTAAATTATTCAGTTTAAAAGATTAATTTATTTTTAAAGTAAATAATTAAATTATCCAGTTTAAATAGTCAAGTTTAAAAGATTAATTTATTTTTAAAGTAAATACTTAAATTATTCAGTTTAAAATTATTTAGTTTAAAAGATTAATTTATTTTTAAAGTAAATACTTAAATTAT
>Ga0214919_10010141_pt1 | contig 12005 bp, 12 predicted proteins | sample LL1503_MetaG_FD_177994 | JGI IMG/M metagenome (GOLD analysis project Ga0214919, IMG submission 177994) | Freshwater microbial communities from Lake Lanier, Atlanta, Georgia, United States - LL-1503 | ecosystem: Environmental > Aquatic > Freshwater > Lake | place: USA: Georgia | collected...
TCAAAGGCTGGAATGGTGTAGGCAAAGAAAGCTGGTTTCCCTTATTGCTGGTGGGCGGCTGAGGTCTGAGGTGACCGAGCGATTTATCCACGGCACCTACCTGGAGCTTTGGTGGCGATGCCTCAAATGCTCTAAAGAATTCACCCAAAGCGGTCGTACCGGCATATTCACCTCAGCAGGCGCGTACAAGACCTACTGCATGTTTGGGTCAATAGAAGACATGACGTTTCATGACTGGTGGCTGAGCAAAGGCCATGAGTTTTTTAGCCAGAGCATTACGACCTTGCAAGTCACGCTGTATGTCAAGCGCAAGCACATCAATGCATTTGCAATCACCGTGGATGCATTTCAAGACATATCAAGCCAGCTGGCCGGAAAGGAGTTTGGCTTTTGGCACGATCAGATCTGCTTGCTAAACGCCAAAGCGGGCCTGCTGTCTGAGGCGCCTTTGTCTTGGCCAATATTTCACAGTCGAATTGGCTTGGATGCGATCGCTCAGTTGCTGAGCATCATGGAAGTGCATGACAAGATCGTTCGCAATGCACCTGAAACCAAGCTCTGGCAGATAGGCGAACAGCGAAAACTCAACCCTAAGGCCATGCCTAAAAATCTGGACTTCCCAGCTGATGTTGCAGACAAGCACAAGGCCATGGGACAGACGGTTAGTAATTATTTGAGGAAAGGGAATCGCCTAGTCAAAAACGCATGCAATGGCATATTTCCTAAATGCTGATGAACCAATTCAACTGAAAAGAATAAATTTACTGTCCAGCAATCAACACTAGGTGAGGGTGCTTGGAAAAGTTCAGGGAAAAATTTCGAAGATATACACGGCCCTCGAACCGAAAAAAATAAAAGTTAGACGACACAAGCCAGGCTCTAACCAGCTAAGCGTCAAATTTGACTGAGTGATCAGCGCCAACATTAATCCTGAGCCCCAGATCTAGCTGGGTAGGAGGTTCATGAATTTTGGCGAATGGGGTACCCTGGGCGTTAGTTTTCAGTGCGCTTGCCAGATGATGCGTGCCATACCAAACTCTCTTAGCTAGCGTTCTGCCTGACAACCCAAAGAGAGGAATCCTACCGATCCAGTTTCTCGCGTGTGCGTGTACAGATAAACTGACCAGACGTTGCTGCATCTGCCGGCGATGCAGGACAAAACATGAAACATGGAATTACTGGGAGCAAGCAGACCCCTGCTATTTTGCTAGTTGATTCAATCACCGAGGTCGAGGCTGCCGACCAGGGAAAGATCGTGGTTTCGGCATCGCACGGCGGGATAAGCTCAGCACGGTTTGCGCTCGAAGTCCCTCTAGCACTGGTGTTCTTCAACGATGCAGGAATAGGTAAAGATGAAGCTGGCATCGCGGCCCTGGCAATGCTCGAGGATAGTGGGGTTCCTGCCGCTTGCATATCGCACAACAGCGCACGCATAGGCGATGCCCAAGATATGTGGGATCACGGCCTTATCTCTCGTGTCAATCAGCTGGCAGAGACGGCGGGCATCGTTGTCGGCGAAAAGCTCAGTCTGGCTGCGCTTCATTTTGTGGGCATGTCCTAGACCGAATCGGACGCTCATCACTCAGCACGCCTCAATGGAACGGCACCTTAATTTCGTGTAATTGAGCTGGAGTTTCATAATGGTGTGTTCTGGTCGATTAAGTACTCTGGACAAGTGAAAAGCATCCAGATTCCTGTTGAATCGCCCCGGGTATTGAGGAGGCTCCAAACTCTGAGAAGATGGAGCCATGAACAAGAAATCGAATCGTTTTTCACCAGAAATGCGCGCACGCGCTGTGCGCATGGTGCAGGAGCATCGTGGAGAGTACCCCTCTTTGTGGGCTGCAATTGAGTCCATTGCGCCCAAGGTTGGCTGTGTACCCCCAACGTTGCTGGAGTGGGTCAAGAAAGCTGAGGTGGACTCTGGGCAGCGCGAGGGCGTGACCAGCAGCGAGCGCGAGCAACTCAAGGCCTTGGAGCGAGAGAATCGGGAATTACGCCGAGCCAATGAGATTTTGAAATTGGCCAGTGCGTTTTTCGCCCAGGCGGAGCTCGACCGCCGACTCAAGTCTTGAGGTCTTTTGTAGACCAGCACCGTGACACCTTTGGGGTCGAGCCCATTTGCAAGGCTTTGCAGATGGCCCCATCCGGATACAGACTTCATGCCCGTCGTCAACGAATGCCCGAGCTGCAAACAAACCGGGCCAAGCTGGATGCGGCGTTGATGCCGCAGCTCCGGCGTGTTTGGGATGCGAATTGGCAAGTCTATGGTGCAGACAAGGTCTGGAAGCAAATGAATCGTGAAGGCATTGCAGTGGCCCGTTGCACTGTTGAACGATTGATGCGTGAACAAGGTCTGTGCGGCGTGCGCCGAGGCAAAGTCATACGCACCACTACACCCGATAAGTCAGCCCCGTGCCCATTGGACAGGGTCAATCGGCAGTTCAATGCAGACCGGCCCAACCAGTTGTGGGTGTCGGACTTCACGTATGTGTCCACGTGGCAAGGCTGGCTGTTCGTTGCGTTCGTCATCGATGTGTATGCGCGGCGTATTGTGGGTTGGCGCGTGAGCAGCTCCATGCGCACTGACTTCGTGTTGGATGCACTGGAGCAGGCTTTGTTTGATCGCCAACCTGAGCGTGACGAATCCTTGGTTCACCATTCTGATCGTGGCTCGCAATATGTATCCATTCGGTACACCGAAAGACTTGCAGAAGCGGGCATCGAACCATCGGTGGGCAGTCGTGGTGACAGCTACGACAACGCGTTGGCAGAAACCATCAACGGGCTGTACAAGGCTGAGTTGATACACCGCCGGGCTCCTTGGAAAACCAAGGAATCCGTGGAACTGGCCACCCTGCAATGGGTGCACTGGTTCAACCACATCCGACTGCTTGAGCCGATTGGGTATATTCCACCGGCAGAGGCTGAGGACAACTACTATCGGCAACTTGCCAATAGCCAAGAGACAATCGTCTCAACTTAAACCAACTGGCCTCCACGATACCCGGGGCGATTCATGTTGCCTTTCAACTAGTTACCATTTGAAACAGCGTTCAAACCAAATTTATTGAGCAGGTGTACCCCTATTGACAGTCTAAGTCTGTAGTCCTAATCTGAGAACTTAAACACTTATCTTGTGGAAATGAGATATTCAACTTCAATGGCACAGATTCAAGGCTTGGTTAAAGCTCACGAGAAGTTCGCTTATTTATAGCCTCCAAAGGGGCTTGTCTACTTTTATAGGGATTTTTTCTATTTTTTGTATCAACGTTCCAATGGTAGGAAGCTGCCAATATTTTCAAAGGAAGACAACATGCGCATGTTCTTGATCTCATGCTTTGCAGCATTGATATCTGTGATTGGTCTTATGCCCATGAGGGTGCTCGGTCAAGTTAGTAACTGGCCCTTACAGCCCATAAAGATTATTGTCCCCAGCACACCCGGTGGAGGCCTTGATATTCCTGCTCGATTGATCGGTACGATGGTCGCTACCGAACTGGGCACATCATTGGTAGTTGATAACCGTGCTGGGGCTAATGGCATCATCGGCACTCAGGAGGCTGCACGGGCGACAGATGGGTATACATTCCTGATGACCTCTCCAGCCACTATGGCGATCAATCAACATGTTTATAAAAACTTGCCTTACGACGCTGTAAAGGACTTTGTGCCAGTAACACAGACTACCTCTATAGCTTTTCTTCTGGTGGTGAATGCAAACTCACCATACAAGACTTTAAATGATCTTATTGCAGCGGCCAAGAGTAAGCCCGGCGAAATAAAGTTTGGTTCTGGGGGCATTGGCAATATGACTCACCTTGCACCAGAGCTTCTCGCCGGCGCCACTGGCACGAGGATGCTGCATGTGCCATATAAGGGTGAAGCGCCGGCACTAGTGGACTTGATGGGAGGTCAGATTGACTTTGTTTTTGCGACCATGCCCGCACTCTTGCCGCATGTTAAAAGTGGAAAATTGCGTGGACTAGCGGTGGCGCAGCAAAAACGATCGGAGGCGGCGCCAGACGTGCCTACTACTGCCGAAGCAGGATGGCCGTCGGTTATCGTGACTGGGTGGACCGGCATTGTTTCTGCCACCTCTACATCACCAATTGTTGTTACAAAGATGCAAAACGCGGTCGCTAAGGTCTTAATGATGACAGAAGTACGTCAAGCTTTGATTGCCAGCGGTGCCGAACCAGTCGGGAGTACGTCGGAGCAGTTTGGTGCGTTTATTAAAGCCGAAGGCGTCAAGATGGGTGCGGCAGTCAAGAGGGCTGGTATCGCGTCTCAATAGAGCACTATTTAACGTTGCATTTTTATATCTGGTTAGGTTAAATTTGAGATGTCTGCCGATCGGTTTTTTTCTGGTAGCCGAACTGTTGGCTTAATTAGCTCCACCGGCTGTATTAGTGCCGCTATAGTTATATGTGTGCAAACAGAAGTTTTGAGGGTGATCGATATTGGTCACCGCCAATTTGGCACAGGACCGGTAAAGCATTTCAATGCTTGCATTAGGAGGAATTGATAATGACTGTAAAGATTAAAAAAGGTTACGCTAACCTGACTTGGGGGCAACTCCATTTCAGGACGGTTGAAGACGCAGATGGGCGTCCTCCTCTTTTACTGCTTCATCAGACTCCTCTTTCATCTAGAAACTATGAGCAGTTGCTACCGTTTTTATCCGAAAAGTGCTCGCCTTATGCGCTCGATACACCTGGCTATGGCGAATCTAGTGGCGTTTCTGAAAGCTGGGAGGTACGGGATTATGCGAACGTAGTGTGGGACTTTGCCGATAACCTGGGTGTTGAGAAAGTGGTTTTATTCGGTCGTGCGACTGGGGCAGTATTTGCTCTTGAAGCTGCTTTGTGCCATCCGAGCAGAGTGCATTGCCTGATACTGCACGGTATGCCTGTTTACACTGATGAAGAACGTTTAGACCGTGCCGCCTCTTACGCCCCACAATTCACCTTAGCGACAGACGGATCACATCTTCAACTAATTTGGAACCGTATCAAGGGAGAATATCCTTGGATTGAACCCGATATGGCGACTATATTTGCACGCGACTTTCTACGTGCTGGTCTTGACTTCGCCAGATCTTATCGTGCGATTTGGCGCTATGACCTTCGGCAAAGATTACAGCATGAACTGCGTGTTCCTACTTTGCTCGTTGGTGGTGGCGGTGACAGGATTGCATTTATGCACTCACGTGCGGTGGCCCTGATGCCCTATGCCGAGTCAATCTATTTAGACAATGCAACTGACTTTGTGGCCGAGCAGGACCCAGCGTTGTTTTCTAAACATCTCAATGCATTCATTGATAGTTATGTTTGATATCTTTACTCAATCTAAATTTTAAAAATGAAACTTGAGCGCCAAACAGTAGGTCACGGCTTGCCCATTGAGGCACTGTTTGGCTATTCAGGTGCACTTTGTGTTGGTAGTGTAATTCATATCGCTGGGCAACTTGCAAGGGATACCACTGGCCAGCAGGTTCCGGGTACTTTAGTTACAAAATTGAATGCTGCCTACGACAATATTGAGCGCCTGTTGGATAAGTTTAATTTGTCTTTAGATAGCATCATTCAAGTTCAAATCCATGCCGACATTGCACTGCCAAATATCATTCAAATTATTCAATCTATTTCGCGGCAGCGAATCCGATTGGAAAAAGTTTCTCTCACCGTAATCCAGGTGGTAGGGCTAAATGATGAGGGTGCAATGGTGGAAATTTCAGCTATCGCACGACCAATTATTGCGCATGAGGATTATCACGTGTCATCGAAAATCGAACCCCAATCGCATTCTATTGAAAACAGTTTTGCCAGCCGACTAGGTGCAGCAGATGTGGTTGAACACCAAGATTTGTTGTATGTTTCTGGTCAACTGCCAATCAACAAAGATGGACAGTTGGTTTTTGCTGGCGATATTGTTGGGCAATTTGGTGCTGCGCTCGACAGAGTCGATTTGGTATTGCAGGCGGTAGGATCTTCGATCAGCCGTGTGGTGGCACTTGATATATTCACTTCTGCCCCGTTGAACTCAGATTGTTTTAATGAATTTTGCGCCGCGCATAGAGAGCGCATGACGGAATACCAGCCTACTGGAACGATGGTGCGCGTTGCTGGGTTACCTATGGAGGGTGCTTTGGTGTACATCTCAGCTATTGCTGCAAGATAACAATAAAGCGAGGATTCATCTCTCTAACTTTAGAATATTTGTATCTTGATGATTGCAAACTGGCATAAGGCAAGAACTTAGCGTAACCCCTCATCTGTTTCGGGTTTAAATCTCATTTTAGGCGATTTCATAAACTCCCGGCGCCTGTGCAAATAGCGCTGAAAAGATGTCTATCAGATGGCTGCTATCACCTGAATCTCAACCATCAATCCAGGGTCGGCTAGGTGGACCACCTCCACCATTGTGCTGGTGGGTAAGTTGGTTTTGAAGAACTCCTCCCGGGCGGCCACGATTTGTCGAAACTCGCGGATGTCTGTGGTGTACACCGTGGTCCAGACGATGTCTGCAAGGCTGCCGCCCGCGGCATTGATGCAGGTCTCAATGTTGCGAATGCACTGGCGGGTTTGTTCTAGCATGCTGCCCGCTCCCACTTGCTGGCCTTCACTGTCGCGGGAGACCTGCCCCGAAACAAAGATCATGCTTTTAGGTTGATCGACACGCACCGAAGAAGGTGTTGAGCATGCAGGTCTTCAAGCCCGATGGCGAGGTGATCGGCGTCGCCGGGCAACCTGAATAGTCCAATCCCGGCGCGCGCCCGCGTGGGGCGCTGAACGCGATGGCCTCTGATGTTTAGGTATGGCATGCCTTGATCAAGGCCATATCCAGGGCGTCATTGAAATCTCGAGTCCTGGAATCGGTGCCCGCGTCATCTCAAGATCTCCTCGATTGCGCGCAGACCTCGCGCATCGCGGCCAGCAATGACGCCAAATTCGGCGCAACGTCCAAGCCCTGAACGGCGTCAACCAACGCCTGCACCGCCCCGGGCCCTATACCGGCTTCGCTGCCCAGGGCCTGGGCCATCGCGCAGGCCCGCTGCCAATCGAGAACATAGGCGCTGGCGCCTTCACGCTCTTCCCAGTCAAGGCTTGCGCCGCCTTCAAGCTGGGCCTGCAGCAGCGGCTTGTAGCGTGGCCGCGTCGGGTCGGCCACCAGCCTGATCTGCTTGACCACATATAGCACATCGGCGGCGCGAAAGTCGGTCAGGCCGGCAAACGTGACATCGCGCCGCAACCAGGCCAGGGCTGCGCAAAACGGCGCACTCATGAAGGTTTGCGGAAACGTCTCAAACGGGCCTTTATAGGGAACGCCGAAGAAATTGGCTTCGAAGGGATGCATGTGAATGTACAGCGTGGCCAGCGTGGCCCCGGCCGCGCGTTGGCTTAGGGCAATGCTGCCGCGCACGACGCCACGGTGGAACTGGCAGACCGGGTAGGGCTTGTAGGTGACATCGAGCATCACGAATTGCTGGCCCAGGCCCAGAGCCAGACGCGCCGCGTAATCGCGACCGGGCTCGCCGTAGGCTCGGAAAAATCCCGCCGCGCCGTCAAGCGATGTCGGCGTCGAGCGGGAGCCTGCCTGCGCCAACCGGGCCGCCAACACGCCATTCTGGGCCGCGAAGCCGGCCTGAAACGCAAAGTCTTCGCTGCCCACTTCGGAATATTCGCGCAGTCCGCCAGGCATGTTTGCCGCCAGCGCAAGCGCGTGCACCATTTGACCGGCATCCAGGCCAAGCAATCTCCCGGCCGCCGCCGCCGCGCCGAACACGCCATAGGTCGGCGTGCTGCGAAAGCCGCGCGCGCTCAGGTCGGTGCAGTGGTCGCGCCCGATGCGCAGCGCCACTTCATAGCCGGCGCACAGAGCGGCGAGCAGTTCAGCGCCGTTGGCGCTCTGCGCCTGCGCCAGCGCCAATGCAGTGGGATTGACCACCACGCCGACATGGCCCGCCGGGTGCGAGTCGTCCTGCACGCGGGCATGGAACAGGGTGCTATTGGCAAATGCCGCCACGGCGGCATCGCAAGTTTGGTCGTCGAAAAAGCGGCTGGCGCCGCCCGCGCTGGACTGTGCGCTGGCGCCAATCGCCTGGACAGCCTGGGCTGCCTGCTTGGTGCGCAGGCAGGCAAATCCCACGGCCATGGCGTAGAGCAAGCAGGCCTTGGCCTTTTCCACCACTGGCGGCCGCAGCTTGGTAATGTCCGCTGCTGCAGCGAAAGCTGCCAGCGCCCGAAGTCCTTCCCCGCTCATCGCTCGTAGCGCTTGCCGCGCGCCAGGAATTCCCCGGTAGCGACCAACTCTTCGCGCTCATCGAAGGGCACGAGATCCTGGATCATCGCCAGGCTGCTGCCGTCGCGCGAAATGGCCTGCAGCGAGCGTTGCATCGCCTTGATGGCGGCGCGTTGCAGATCGCTGGGAATGATCACGATCTGGTAGCCCAGTTCATCGAGTCTGGATACCGGCAACAGCGGCGTCTTGCCGCCGTGGAACATATTGATCAGCTTCCAGCCGGGCAGCCGGCGCGCGATCTCCTCGACCTGGTGTTCACTGGACGGCGCGTCCAGAAAGGCCACATTGGCTCCCGCCGCCACATAGGCGTGGCAGCGCTCGATGGCAGCCTCGAAGCCCTCGACGGCGATGGCGTCGGTGCGCGCGATGACGACGAAATCATCGTCGTGCAGGGCGTCGCGTACGGCCTTGAGTTTGCCTACCATTTCATGCACGGGCACCACCGATTTGTCGTCGTAGTGACCGCAACGCTTGGGAAAGGTCTGGTCCTCAAGATGGAATGCCGCGACACCGGTGCGCTCGAAAGCGCGTGCCGCGCGCTGCGCGTTCAGGGCGTTGCCGTAGCCGTTGTCGGCGTCGGCGATCACCGGAATCGTTGTCACGTCCACGATCTGCTCCAGGCGGCCCGTGATTTCTCCCAGCGACAGCAAGCCCAGGTCCGGGATGCCGGTGCTGCGCGCAATCGCACCACCACTGGCATAGGCGGCCTTGAAGTCAGCCTTCTCGACCAGGCGCGCCGAAATACCGTCGTACACCCCGGGGGCGACAACGATCTTGCCAGACCCGAGCATATTCCTCAATACCGTGGTGATACGCATGGTCGCTTTCCTTGTTGGATCGGGTTTACTGGATTCCCGCCTTCGCGGGAATGACGTTTCGAACACCATCGACGCGAACGTCGACAATACCTTCTCTTCCTCAATGTCCGATTTGGTTGAAACCGAGCAAGGTCGCTGGCGTTTCGCCCAGGATGATGTCGCGCTGCGCCGCGACGGGTACCCATTGTTCCAGCCAGTTAAGGCACTTGCCATAAGTCATGCCGGCGCTGTTCTGCGTCCAGGGCCAGTCACTGGCCCATAGCAGTCGTTGCGGACCGCCTGCGGCCAGGAGGGCGGACGCAACGGGCGCCGCGTCCATGCCACCCAGACGATAGGGCGCGGACAGCTTGACCCAGGTGCGGCCCGCCTGTAGCGCATCAAGCAGACCATGAAAGCCCGGGCAGCGCAGGCCCAAGGCCGGACCGGGACTGCCGAAATGATCGACCACTACCTTGGCGCCGGCTTCCAATGCGGGCAGCATCAACTGGTCAAGACGCGCGCTTTCCACGTAGATTTCGACATGCCAATTCAATGCCACCACGGTCTCCAACACGCGCCTCCAGAAAGGGGAGCGCAGATCGTGCAGGCTCGGCCGCTGCAGCATGTTCAAGCGGATGCCGACGACGCCCAGGCGCGCCATGTCTTGCAGCGCGGCAGGATCGAAGACCTCATCGATGATCACCGTGCCGCGCAGACGCCAGGGCGCTGCAGCGAGCGCCGCCAGCAGGTAGGAGTTGTCGGTGCCCAGGAAGCTTGGCGCGGTCAGCAAACCATGTGTCACGCCATGGGCATCGAAGTGCGCCAGAAGTTCGGGCAGCATGGCATCCAGCTGCGGCGCGTGCCGGTGGCCAGTGGTCAGGGGCAGGCCGCGATGGAAGACATGGGCATGGGTGTCCACCCTAGTTGAAGTGGATGGTGTAGAGTCGCTATCGGTTGGTTCGGTGCTTCGGGAGGGCATGGGAATGGGTCTTTACTAGTCGGTGTGGATGGTGTAGAGTGATCCTAGGTTGGTTCGGTACTTCGGGAGGGCATGGGAATGGGTCTTTGCCCGCAGCAAAGTATTCACACAGTGTGCCTTAAAGAGCCGCCTTCCACAACCACGCCACCGCGGTCAAGTCGCGTTATCGGTTTTCAGCCCCCAAGACCCAGGAGATAAAGATGCCTTTCCCCCTCGTTTTGAGTGCACTCCTGGTCGCCCTGCTTGCGGCGTTTGGAGCGGCCGCGCAAGAGGCCTTTCCCTCGCGGCCGATTGAAATGGTGATCCCGACGGCGGCGGGCGGCGGCACCGACATCGCGCTACGCCAACTCGCCCAGCTGGTCGAACCGCTCCTGGGACAAAAGATCGTGGTGGTTAACAAGCCCGGCGCCGGCGGAGCGATCGGCATGGAGACCATTACGCAGGGCAAGCCGGACGGCTACGTGATCGGCGGCCTGTGGAATGCGCCGCTGACCATGACACCGCACGGCCAGGCCACGATGTCCAAGCCCGGCGATTACGCCACCGTCTCGCTGGTCACCTGGTCGCCGATCGTGCATTGCGTCAAGGCGTCTTTCCCGGCCAGCAACGGCAAGGAATACATCGAAGAGCTGCGCAAGAACCCGGGCAAATACACCTATGGCAACGATGGCGTCGGCGGCACCATCCAGTTGGCCACCGAGCGCGCGTTTGCCAAGTTGGGCGTCAAGGCGCGACCGGTTCCATTTGCCGGCGCGGGCGAGACTGTGCGCGCCTTTCTGGGTGATCATGTCAGCATCTATGGCGGCTCGATCGCGCCGGTGTTGCCCTATGTGAAGGACAAGTCGGCCAAATGCATGATGGTGACCTCGGCCAACCGGAACGCGGCGCTTCCCGAGACCTCGAGCCTGACCGACCTTGGCGCGGCAAGCGAGGCGACGGTGCTGTGGCGCGGCATCATCGCGCCCAAGACCTTGCCGGCGGACCGCCTGGCCGTGCTCCAAAAGGCCTTCGCCACAGCCGCGCTGAGCCCCAAATTCGTCGAGTTCATGACGGCTCGCGGCGAGGAGGCCAGGGGCAGCAGCCCAGCGGAATTTCGCGACCTGATCGCCTCGGAATACATGGCCATGGGCAAGGTGATGACGAGTCTGGGCCTGGTTAAACCATGACTTTGCGTCCCCGCCACGTCAAACCTCAAGCGCGCCGGAGCGCCCGGTGATGAACGCTTCCACCCGGAGGGTCGAGTTGGCGGTCGCCATGGTGCTGCTGTCGCTTGGCCTGTTTGCCGCATGGGGCGCGGCGCGCATGCCCCTGGGTAGCGCCTCCTTGCCGGGGCCTGGCATGACGCCCCTGATCGAGGGCACCCTGCTGGCGCTTTGCGCGGTGGTCTTGCTGATTCAGCGTTTCAAAGAGCCGGCAGGCGCCGACGACCAGTTGGTCCTGGGGCATCGCCACGTCTCGCTGGCGGTGATCTCGATCATCGGCGTCGGATTGCTGCTGGAGCGGGTTGGTTTCCTGGTCATTGGCAGCCTGTTTCTGTTTGCCTTGCTCTGGGCCTTGTCCCCGCTTGGTTGGTGGCGCTCGCTGCTGGCCTCCGTCCTTTCCTGCGCTCTGGTGATGTTCATTTTCAGAAACCTGTTGAACGTCGCTCTGCCTCGTTTTCCATTCGATTTTTAGCGCAACCCCGTTCCATGGAGGCGATCCATTCACTGTTGCATGGTTTTTCGATCGCGCTTACCCCCGCAAACCTGCTGTATTGCCTGATCGGTTGCCTCTGGGGCACAGTGGTGGGCGTGCTGCCGGGCCTGGGGCCGCTGGCCGGTCTGACGCTTCTGCTGCCCCTGACCTACCAGCTCGAACCCGCCTCGGCCATCATCATGCTCGCGGGTATCTTCGTGGGTGCGATGTATGGCGGCTCGACCACCGCG
>Ga0214919_10010142_pt1 | contig 12004 bp, 13 predicted proteins | sample LL1503_MetaG_FD_177994 | JGI IMG/M metagenome (GOLD analysis project Ga0214919, IMG submission 177994) | Freshwater microbial communities from Lake Lanier, Atlanta, Georgia, United States - LL-1503 | ecosystem: Environmental > Aquatic > Freshwater > Lake | place: USA: Georgia | collected...
CGATTGCAGAGGACTGCCACCTGATGTTCCCAGCAGCCCAACCCGGCGAGATCAACCTGACGTCGATGAATGGCGAGCGCCGCCTGCGTTTGTCCGAGAAGTTCATGGACGCGCCGGGAACTGCCAAAGCCGATTGCCTGATTGCTGCCGACATCGCCAACGCACTCAAGGCCCTGTACCAGGCCGAAGGGAATGCGGCGATGGCCAAGCGCTTTGAGGGCTTTGATTGGAAAACGGAGGAAGACGCCTTCAATGATGGCTTCCGTCGCGCTGGCCGTCCCGGGGTCGGACCAATAGATAGCCAGGGTGGCGATACGGGCTACATGGCCACCTATGCGCTGCTGCGCAAGGCGGGTAACAACGGCGTGCAGCTGCCGATCAAGCGGGTGGATGGCGACAAGCTAATCGGCACCGAAATCCACTACGACGACGGCAAGTTTGATACCAAGGATGGCCGCGCCACATTCAAGCCGGCCCCTTGGAACGGACTGCCACAAACGGTGGCTGACCAGAAGGCCAAACACAAATACTGGATCAATGGCGGCCGAGCCAACGAGGTATGGCAAACCGCTTACCACGACCAGTACAACAGCTTTGTGCGTGACCGGGTGCCCATGGCCTTTATCGAGATGAACCCGGGCGACGCGAGCCAGCTTGGTGTGAGCGGGGGTGACGTGGTCGAGGTCTTTAACGACTTTGGCAGCACCTACGCGATGGCCTACCCGCTCAAATCCATCAAGGCGGGACAGACCTTCATGCTCTTTGGCTACATCAAGGGCGTGCACGGGGATGTGGTGACCAACTGGGTCGACCGCAACGTGGTGCCTTACTACAAAGGTACCTGGGGCAGTATCCGACGGGTGGGCACTGTGGACGACTACAAGTCCACTATCTCGCTCAAAGACCGGCGCTTCGCCTAAAGTGTCTTGCAGGGGGCGGCGCATACCGTCGCCCCTTCGTAAAAGTCCGTGGAACTGCCTTTTTGGGTCGTCGCTATGCAACATACCTTTCGCATTGACGCTGAACGTTCTCCTGGCATGCGGGAGGGTCTCGGGCTGCCAGCGGAGCTGGGTTTCGCACAGACCTTGATCGCATCACGTCAGAATATTTCGCCTAAACGCTTAGTTGAGCCAGGTCCGGACGGTTCTCAACTTGCTGCGGTATTCGAGGCTGCTGCTGCTGCTCCGGACCATGGCTTGCTCTGTCCCTGGCGGTTTGTTCTCGTTCCCGCCCACCGGCGGGAGGATTTAGCCGAGGTTTTTGCTTTGGCGCTGCTGGATCGTGACCCTGGCGCCAGTCTGGAGCAGATCGAAGCCGCACGTGAGAAAGCCCATCGCGCGCCGTGCCTGCTCGCTGCCATCGCGCGCTTGGGACCAGCCGAACCGCCCACGCCCGTTTTGGAGCGCATGGTGTCCTTCGGGGCGGCCGTGCAGAACATGCTGCTGAGCGCCCACGGTATGGGTTTTGGTGGTGGTCTGACAAGCGGACAGGCAATGCAGTCACCCCGTATGCGCGAATTACTGAGCTTGCGTGATGGCGAAGAAGCGGTGTGCTTCATTAATTTGGGAACCGTATCTAAGCGCAAGATGCCCCGGTTACGTCCTGATCCGGGGACGTTTGTCAGCTCTCTTTAACCCAATATTTCCTCAAAGCTGGCCCTAGCACCTAGGTTCGCCACGCTCAGCAAAATGTCCATGAAATGGAGAGTCCGACGGCGGATTTAGATAGAACTGTGACACAACACTGTCACATATTTCCAATAAAGTAGAAAGATGGAAGACAAACACGTCATTCGGGCATTAGGGGCGCTAGCCCAGCCAAGTCGCCTTCAAATTTTTCGTTCCCTGGTCGTAAAAGGCAGCGAAGGACTTACCCCAGCGCTGCTCGCCGAGATGATGGGCATGCCTGCAAACACGCTTTCGTTTCACCTCAAGGAACTTATGCATGCGGACCTGATTTCCCAAGAGCGCAGTGGACGCAACCTAATCTATAGGGCGCAATATGACCGGATGAACGCGGTCTTGATGTACCTATCCCAAAACTGTTGCCAAGGGCAGACCTGTGAAGTCGTGCCTGAAGCTGTGTGCCAATCTTGTTAAATGCGAAGGAATCCACTGTGACCGATACAAAACCCTTGAACGTGCTTTTTCTTTGCACGCATAACTCTGCTAGAAGTATCTTGGCTGAGGCGATCCTCAATCACATGGGCCATGGAAAATTCAAAGCCTATTCTGCAGGCAGCAGTCCACGGGAGAACCAAACACCCAACCCCCTGGCATTGCAGACTTTAGAGAAGGCTGGCATTTCCACTGCTGGACTAAGCAGCAAAAGCTGGGATATTTTTGCTTTGCCTGATGCTCCTCATATGGACTTGGTGATTACGGTTTGTGACAACGCTGCTGGGGAAGTTTGCCCATATTGGCCAGGACAGCCCGCTACCGCCCATTGGGGATACGCAGACCCATCAGAGACTGTTGGAAGCGACGAGGTGCGATTGGAAGCTTTTAGGCAAACCCTCCATCAAATTAAAAGACGCTTGGATCTTTTCACCAGCTTACCTATAGCGGGCCTTAGCAAAATGGCGCTAGAAAATTCAGCGCGCGAATTGGCTAAGAGGTGAGCAACTTGCGAAAATATTTTGCTGAGCTGATAGGCACAGCAGCCTTGTTGTGCGCTGTGATCGGGTCCGGGATCATGGCTGAAAACCTTTCAAGCGGAAATAATGGGGTTGCGTTAATTGCTAACACGCTGGCCACAGTATTCGCGCTCTATGTTTTGATCGAAGCTTTCGCTCCTTTAAGTGGTGCCCACTTTAATCCTGCGGTTTCTTTGGTGATGGCATATCGCAAAGATTTACCCCGTGAGCTTCTCATTGGCTACATTGCAGCTCAACTTATCGGCGCAGCAACAGGTGCTTGGCTGGCGCACGCCATGTTCGATATGGAAATCTTCCAGTGGTCTAGCAAAGTGCGCAGTGGATACGGACAATTTTTAGCTGAAGCAGTAGCGACAGCTGGGCTTATCTTTGTAATTTTGCGTTCTCCAGCAGGTAAAGCATCTGCGATGGTCGCTTGTTACATCGGTGCTGCTTACTGGTTCACAGCAAGCACCTCTTTTGCCAACCCTGCGGCGGTCTTTGGTCGCATGATGAGTAACACTTTTGCTGGCATTTATCCTGTTGATGCACCGCAGTTTATCGTTGCTGAGATCAGCGGTGCATTTCTTGGGTTGGCACTTTACAAGTTGCTCAGCCCCGAGGCCGATAAAAGCAATTCGAACCTTTAGGTTAGAAGGTGGACTTGCCCGTTTCTCTGGCAAAGTTGCAAGGTCTATTTATATCCAGGACCGTGCAATAAACGTGTAATAAACGGGCTCGGTATGGGGGCAAACAGTCGCTAAAAGGCTAGGGCGATGACAATCTCGAGTGCCAAAAGTGGGAAAAGTACTGAAAAAATCAGTGCTTTTTGTGTCTTCCAAGAAGCGTGAGGCTTGTATCCGATTTTTTCAGATTAACAGAAAACCTGGCTGCTGAAAAAACCTTATAAATCAATGACTTATATGGGTAAAATGGCACTGTGTAATAAACCGTGTAATAAGCCATTTTGTTGCATTATTTAACAAACTGACCTTTTGCTGGGTTTTCACTCGGCTCGGATTGAAAAATCAAGTCGGCGGGGAGATTTCACTTCGGCGGCAGAAGCATGGGTCCGGAAAACGCAAAAACCGCCACCCATCAAATGTTGAAGTCTCCCATCATCGATAGATATCACTGCGATTGCCCACCCGCAAGACCAGCACGATCATGCGATCGTCCTGAATGCTGGCGATGATCCGAAAATCACCGACGCGGTATTTCCAGAACTCACCAAGTGTCGATCCCCTTAGGGCCTGCCCGACACTGCGGGGATCTCGCAGGTTCAAGACTCTGTTTTTCAGGAAATCAATAAGCCTTCGTGCAACCTGACGGTCTAACTTGGCTAGCTCTTTTTTTGCAGACTCATCAAATTCAATTTGCCAAGCCAAGCTCTGCCTCCACCGCGTTCAGGCTGACCGTTTTGGTCTTTCCACTCCGAACTTTCGCCAAGCGCTTTTCAGCGAGATATAGGTCTTCCAAGTCAGCGAGATGTTCAATGATCGCTTCCCGCGCGTAGAAGCTCTTGGTGCGTCCCGTGGATTTGGCCAGCTTCTCCAGGCGGATTTCAATTTCTTCAGGTAGGCGTAGCGCGAGCATGTTGGCTCCTTTCAGTTGCTATACGTGTATAGCATACACTCTCAAAACGATGGGCTTTGCGGATCACACCGCGTGCTGGAGGTCATATGCGGGCGGTAATGGCTGTAGAACCAATCCTCGGCACGGCGAAATCCTGAAACTAGGGCTCGCGAGCTCATTTTCTCTTCGATGCAGGCTGCATTATTTGGCCGCGGTCAGCCAGGTGGTCATGCCCGGAAATATCAGGAGCAAACCTACAGCCAGTATCTGCAACACCATGAACTGCACCATGCCGGCGTAGATATCTTTCAAATCCCACTGCGGCACCACCCCCTTCAGGAAGTATGCCGACAGCGCTACCGGTGGCGACAGCCAGGCCGTTTGCAAGGTGACCGCGACCAAGGTACAAAACCAGATTAAGTCAATACCGGCGGCCTGAACAATCGGAAGCACGATAGGAAGCACGACCAAAACAATCGGCACCCACTCCAACGGCCAACCCAATATAAAGATCAGCAAAAGAATTACGATCAACATCAGCATGGGCGGCAGCGCCAAGCTGGTCAGCAGGTTGGCTAAAAACTCGGCACTCCCCAGTCGGGAAAATACGGCGCCAAATAAATTGGAGGAGACCACCAGCATCAGAATCATGCTGGATACCTCCAGGGATTGCAGCGCTGATTTGCGAATTTTGGCCAGAGTCATGCGGCCGGAACCGACAGTAAGAATAAACACCGCGGCACAGCCTACAGCGCCGGCATCGGTCGGTGTTGCAATGCCAGCCAGGATGACCCCTAGGGTAGCCAGAATCACCACCACCACGGGCAGCACCCCAATCAGCAACTCCCGGATGACAGGCCCTAAAGAGGGTGCGCGTAGTTCCATCGGTAAGGCGGGTCCAAGGCTTGGGTTGATCCAGCAGCGCAACAGACACCACAGCGTGAAGATGGTGGACAGCAAGAGCCCAGGGATCACCGCTGCGGCAAACAGGTCGGTAGCCGGAACGCCCACAACGGGGCCCATCACTATAAGCATGACCGAGGGTGGGATCAGAATGCCCAACGTGCCCCCAGCGGTAATGGCACCGGCGCTCAGGCGCACGTCATACCCACTCTTGATCATTGAAGGTGCGGCCATGACTCCGAGCAGGGTGACCGAAGAGCCCACGATTCCAGTGGCCGCCGCAAAAATGGTGGCCGTGATGAGGACAGCCAGATACAGCGAGCCGCGCACACCGGCCAGCAATTGCTGTATGCTGGTGAACATGCGCTCCATCAGACCGGACTGCTCGAGCAAAAACCCCATGAATAAAAAGAACGGAATAGAGGCCAGCACCGTGTCCTTCATAACTGAGAACGTCTGCAAGGCCGCCAGGTCAAAAACCATAGGGCCGAATGCGATGAAGCCGGCGCCCAGAGAGACTGCCCCCAGCGTGAAGGCAATTGGAAACCCAATGAAGATGGCTGCAAACAGTACGGCTAAGGCAAGAAGGCCCAGAATTTCGTTGCTCATACGATCACCGTCGCTGTTTCTGGCTTAGCCTGCACAGGCCACTCGCCGGTCGTCAGCGCGTGCAACGATTTAAGAACTTCAGATACACCCTGAATCAGCAACAGTACGCCGGTCAAGGGCATCATGCCTTTGAAAGGCCAGGCTAATGGCATCCAGGGACTGGTTACAAACCGCTCGTCAGTTATGAACGATTTCAAAAAATAACCCCAGCCTGTGTAGGCAAAAACCAGCACAAAAGGCAGGAACATCACCACGTAGCAAACCACATCCACCAGGGCCTGACGGCGGACTGACCAATCCCCATAAAAGGAGTCCGTGCGGACATGCCCCTTGCGTTGTAGGGTGAAGGCTGCCCCCAGCATGAAATAACTGCCATACATCATGAAGGTCATGTCGTAGGCCCATAAGGTGGGTGCGTTGAACAGATAGCGGGACACCACCTCAAACGTCAGGGCGAGCACCATCGGGATGATGAGCCAGGCCACGATATGCCCAGAGGCCAAGGCTATCGGGTCCAGCCTACGCGCCCATTTGAGATAAACCGTGTCAGGTTCAGACATGGGGGTCTTTCATAAATTCATACAACTGCATCGCCCACCAGGGGCGATGCAGAACAAGTCATCCAAACCTAAACGCTTAGTCGTTGGGCGAGTCCACACCCAGGTTGTAATACAGGCCGTTGACCTTGGTCCAGTAAGGCACCACCAGCTTGGCAAACTGGCGCTGCGAGACCAGCACCTCAGCGAACAAGGGATTGCGTGCCGCTTCGCGGTCGTACACCAGAATGGTGGCCTTCATGAAGGCAGTGAAAAACTCACGCGGTGTATCGTGCACCGTCACCTTGTGCTCATTTTTCAGCTTGTCCAGCGCGACGGCATTGCGCTGCACATTGAAGGTGTAGGTCTCGGCAATGGTGGCCATGACCGCCCCTTCAACGACTGCCTTCAAATCAGCTGGTAACTTGTCCCAGACCGTTTTATTCAGCAAGAACTCACCCACATCCGTGGACTGGTGAAGGCCCTGCAAATAGTAATGTTTGAAAACGTTTTGGAAGCCCAGAATCATGTCGTCGGCGGGACCAATCCATTCGGCAGCGTCAATAACCCCCCGCTGCGCTGCAGGAACAATATCTCCGCCGGGCATGGCCACGGCATTGATCCCCATTTCCCTGAAGATTTCACCCGTCAAGCCGGGAGGCGAGCGGTACTTCAATTTTTTCATATCGGCAATCGAGCTGATCGGCGTCTTGAACCAGCCAAATGGGTCCGGGCCCATGGGCTGCATCATGAAGGGTTTGATATTCGCCTTGAAGCCCTGCGCGTAAAGCTTTTCATACAGCGCGTTACCACCGCCCTGCATCAGCCAAGCCATGTGCGACATCTGGTCCATTCCGGTGCCTGCGCCTGCTGCTGGGTTGGAGAACAGTGCAGCTGCAGTATTTTTTCCTGACCAATAATGCGTCCAAGCAAAACCACCGTCGACCACTCCTTTATCCACCGCGTCAAGGATTTCAAAGGCATTGACTACGGCGCCATCAGGCAGTATGTCCATCTTGATGCGGCCGCCCGACATTTTGTCTACCCGGTCGGCAAAGCGCTTCATCAGATCGAAGTAAATGCTGGCGGTTGGTACCGCCGTCTGGATTTTCAGTCGTGTCACGGTCTCCGCTTGGGCAGCAAGACCGGCCATTCCCAGTGCGGCAGCACCGCCGGCAAGCGCATTGCGTCGATTCAAAGTTGTCATGCTTTCTCCTTCGTTAGTTTTCACACACAACGCAGTAGTAACACCGCGCCAATCATTTACACGCCTTTGAATGTTAGCGTGCATCCTCTCGGATCATGTCAGCAGCCTTCTCGGCCATCATCACCACCGGGGCGTTGGTATTGCCTGAAACCAGCGTGGGCATGGCCGAGCAATCCACTACCCGAACTCCTTTTACACCATGCACCCGCAGACGTTCGTCCAGCACGTCCATACTGCCCTGGCCCATGCTGCAAGTTCCGCTCGGATGAAAAATGGTGGCCCCTTGCGCACGCGCAAATGCCAACAATTCTTCATCACTTTGCACAGCCGCACCCGGCTTGAATTCGCTGCGCATGAAATCCCGCATGGGTGCAGACTCTGCAATGGCGCGCGCGCTGCGCAAGGCGGCTATTGCGGTACGGCAGTCCAACTCATGTGATAAGTAATTGGCCTGAATTGAGGGAGCCTGAAGCGGGTCAGCACTGCGAATGCGAATACTGCCGCGCGATGCCGGACGCAATTGACAGACTGACAAGGTAAACCCCGAGAACGGATGCACCTTGCCACCGGCCATATCGGCTGACAAGGTGGCCACATGGAACTGAATATCAGGACTACTGGAATCAGGTAGGGCCCGCATGAAGCAGCCGCCCTGGTTGATACCCACCGCCAGCGCCCCTTTGCGAAACAACAGCCAGCGCAAGCCCAATTGGGTGCGTCCCCACCATGAGTTCATCAGATCATTGGTGGTGATAGGCTGGCGACACTCGTAAATCAAACGCAACTGCAAATGGTCTTGCAGGTTCTCACCTACTCCAGGTAGATGGTGTACCACGTCCAGGCCATGCCGGCGCAGCAAATCTGCTGGCCCCACCCCCGAGAGTTGCAATAGCTGAGGCGATTGAACGGCGCCAGCAGACAAGATCACCTCGCGCGCCGCCTGCACCACGCGCATCTGTCCACCCTGCACAAACTCTACGCCCGTGGCACGGCGTCCCTGCCACTGCAAACGGGTAGCTTGCGCGCGGGTGATCACCGTCAGGTTGGGGCGCTGACGCGCTGGCTTGAGATAGCCCTTGGCCGTGCTCCAGCGCCAACCGCGCCAGGTGTTGAGCTGGAAATAACCCGCACCCTCCTGGGTGGCGCCATTGAAGTCGTCATTTCGCGGCACTCCCATCGTGTTCGCGCCTTGAATAAAGGCCTCAATCAGAGGGTGCCGCTCGCCAATGTCAGACACCCTCAAGGGGCCACTGTCTCCATGAAATTCGCTGGCTCCGCGCTGGTTGTACTCAGAACGGATGAAATAGGGCAACACCTCATCAAAGCCCCAGCCCGGGTTACCCAGTGCCGCCCAATGGTCGTAGTCTTCACGCTGACCCCGTATATAAATCAATCCATTGATAGAGCTCGACCCCCCTAGAGTCTTACCTCGGGGCCAATAAATTTGGCGTTTATTCATGTAAGGGTCTGGGTCGGTCTGGAACTTCCAGTTCACACGTTCGTCCCACATGGTTTTCCCATAGCCAATGGGCAAATGAAGCCAAAAAGACCGATCTTCGCCGCCCGCCTCCAGTAGACACACACTCACCTTCGGGTCTTCTGACAATCGATTAGCGAGTACGCAACCGGCAGAGCCGGCGCCGATTACCGCGTAGTCGAAGGTTTGCAAAAAACAGCTCCAAGGTTGATATTTTTTACCCACTATAAACTTCACAAATGCAAAAGCAAGTACTTCAACCCCGCTCATTCCAAATTGAAACGGAAGGGCTGCTAACTGTTTCAAACACGCAGCAAGCCCCCCTATCGTCGCTAAGGGTTGACCCTAATCAGCAACGTCTGTTGCGCTCACTGCATGTGCTGCAAGCTTTATCGCAGCACCCTGAAGGACAAAGTCTGGCGCTTTTGAGCGATCATTTGCATATCCCCAAGGCCTCACTGATGCGCTTGCTTCAAGCGCTTGAAGACGAAGGCTATGTTCAGCGCGAACTCGACCGCCAGACCTTTACGCTTGGCCCAACCTTGAGCAGTCTGAGTCTGCGCACCTTGCAGCACAGCGGCCTTTCGCAGCGCTACCGCGCCGTGCTGAGACAACTGGTGCAGCGTCTGGGTGAAACCTGCAACCTCACCACCCTGGCTGAAGGCACTGTGCTCTACCTCGACCGGGTTGAAACCAGCCACCCCTTACGCATGACGCTGGGACCGGGTGCGCGCGTGCCCTTGCACTGCACCGCCAGCGGCAAACTTTTTCTGGCCGAGATGAATCAGCACGACCAGCGAGCACTTCTCGAACGCATGCCGCTGACGCGCCAAACCGAACAAACCCTCTGTGACCTGCACTCGCTCAGCGCTGAGCTTGAACGTACCAAACGTCAGGGCTACGGCTTGGACAATGAAGAGTTCATTCGCGGCATGATCGCCGTTGCGGTTCCCGTGCGCAATGCCCATGGAGAGTGTGTAGCAGCTGTGGCCTGCCATAGCCCGACAGCGCGTTACGACTTGGGTGCACTGATGGCCTGCGTTAGCACCCTGAAACTGGCTGCCGTGCGGATTGCCGACATTTTGGAGTCGCCGCCACGCACCACCCCGAAGGCGACCGGCTAAAGGCATACTGCCAACTTAGGCCACCCAGATGTTCCTCAGATTTGCCCCGAGCAAATTTTGGAATCTGTAAGTCCGATGCAGATCGATGAGTCCTTGAAAGCTTAGGTCGGTGTCCACGGAACCGGCAGCAGCCCACTAGGGGCAGAAAAGACTGCAATTCTCTTTATTGCAATGGGCGACCTTTTGAAAGCGTTGACCGTGCAATGACCGTGTAATAAACCAGCCTTTGAGGCAAGCAAAGAGTCGCCAAAAGACTCTGGCGATGACAATTTCCGCCGCCAAAAGTGGGAAAAGCACTGAAAAAATCAGTGCTTTTAGTGTTGGATCAGCTGTATGAGGCTTGTATCCGATTTTTTCGGATTAACAGAAAACTTGGCTGCTGAAAAACCCTTATAAATCAATGACTTGTATTGGTAAAACAGCACCGTGTAATAAACCGTGTAATAAGCCATTTTGTTGCATTATTTAACAAACTGACCTTTTGCTGGGTTTTCACTCGGGTCGGATTGAAAAATCAAGCTAACGGAAGTGATTTTACTTCGGTCGAAATACTTGTACCACCGTAGACACGTTGCAGCGCTGTAGCAAGTTTTGCAAGCGGCGAGGCTTCAGTCGCTTCAAGGCAGCTCAAAATTCTCAATGAGATCTGATCAAGGTTTGACGCGGGCCGATTCATTCCTGCATACGTTCAACACCCATGGAACAGTCCGCCATCTATAGTGGATGCGCTGCTTCTAGCCGGGACTCATTGGATTCCGGGAAACGAAGGACGCTACCGGGTCTGCGCGTAGCCTTAAGCTCTAGCTAATTGAGTGCGCTCTGCGATGTTATCCGTGGAAAGTAGCCCCCTCCCAGCGAGGTCTTGCACCGGCAGGTTTGGCATTTAGGGTGACTACTGAACCCCGGATGAAATGTTCGGTGGCCCCAGCAAATACCTACGAACACAGGGTAAACACTTAAAAAAGTACCACTATTAGGCCTATGATTTTTATAAAATCCAATAAATTTCTTAAATCGAGTGGATTAAATATGACTTTCACCGTTGATCTAAATGGCAAAAAAAAGTTGGCGTTGGAGGCGGTTTCAAGCGAAGTCATTGAGCCCATGATGGGGTGGGCAGCTGAAATAAAAGCAGGCCAGTATTTGCGGTTGACAGATCCAAAGGGGCGTCAGTGTGGCGATTTTTGGGCCTTTAACCAACATGATTTGGATGAACATCTTTCGGCCATGCATACGCGTGTATGGGTCAATAAGTTGTGTCCCCATTTGGGCGAAAGTTTTCATTCGAACCACCGTAGGCCCATCTTGCAACTCGTGGCCGACACCTGCCAGGTTCATGATTTTTTAACTGCATCCTGCGATGAGCACAGATACCGTTTGTACGGTTTGCAAAACCAGCATCGCAGTTGTGCGGGAAACCTGCGCGAGGTAATGGCCCCTTACTTTGGGGATTCCCGCTTTTACGTTCCACAGCCATTCAACATTTTTGCAAATGTACCGGTAGGCACCGATGGAAGTGTCTTGAATGGGCCCGCCCCATCAAAACCCGGTGACTACATTGTTCTTAAGGCGTGGATCGATTTAGTCGTTGCTATTTCGGCATGTCCACAAGAATTCAACCCGATTACTGGCTGGTATCCCACTGAACTTCAGGTCGACATCATGGAGTCTGTCGATGGTTGATGCATTGCAAATCGCTGGTGGTCATGGCGGCGCATTCCAAGCTAAGAGAGGTGACCATATTGCTATGGTTGATCTTGAAGGCCAACAGGCGCTGGACTTTGTTGCCCATCAGCAAGCTGATCTGACAGAGGTCCTCTCCGGTTCTCACACGCGACGCTCGCTGAAATCTTTGTACATCAAGAAAGGTGATGTCTTAGTGTCCAACCATGGGCGTCCCATGTTACGCATTGTGGAAGACACTATTGGTGTTCACGA
>Ga0214919_10010143_pt1 | contig 12003 bp, 6 predicted proteins | sample LL1503_MetaG_FD_177994 | JGI IMG/M metagenome (GOLD analysis project Ga0214919, IMG submission 177994) | Freshwater microbial communities from Lake Lanier, Atlanta, Georgia, United States - LL-1503 | ecosystem: Environmental > Aquatic > Freshwater > Lake | place: USA: Georgia | collected 2015-03-15
ATCGGGCGCATCGTGGTGCATCCCAAGGATCCGAACACGGTGTATGTAGCTGCGCTCGGTCATGCGTGGGGTCCGAACCCCGAGCGTGGGCTCTACAAGACCACCGACGGCGGCATCACCTGGAAACTGATGAAGTTCATCAGCAACAAAGCGGGCTTTGTGGATGTCGCGCTCGATCCGCGCGATCCGAACGTCGTGTGGGCCTCGAGCTATGAGCGGGTCCGCGGTCCATACTTCCTGAACTCAGGCGGCCCAGGCTCGGCGCTCTGGAAGAGCACTGACGCCGGCACGACGTGGGTCGAAGTAAAGGGGAGCGGCTTCCCAGAGACGATGAAGGGGCGCATTGGCATTGCGATCTCGGCGTCGAATCCGGATGTGATGTACACGCTCGTGGAGGCCGACACGGCCGCCAACGCGAAGAAGGATCCCAAGGTCAAGGCGCAGAAGTCCCCGAGCGGATTGTATCGCTCGACGGATGGCGGCAAGAGCTGGACCAAGATGAACGACGAAGACACCCGTCCGTTCTACTATTCGCAGGTGCGCGTGCATCCGACGAATCCGGATCGTGTGTACTGGAGCAGCACGCCGGTGAAGTTTTCGGACGACGGTGGCAAGACGGCGAAGAATGCGACGAACGATGTGCACGTCGATCATCACGCGATGTGGATCGATCCTAAGGATCCGAGCCATTTGATTGTTGGTGATGACGGCGGAATTGCGCAGAGCTGGGACGGCGGCGGCAACTACGACTCGATGAACCAGCTCGCGATTGGGCAGTTCTATTCGGTGAGCTTCGACATGTCGGTTCCGTACAACGTGTGCTCCGGCGCGCAGGACAACGGTAGCTGGTGCGGCCCGAGCAAGCGGAAGGCTGGCCCGATCACCAACTCGATGTGGTTCACGTACAACGGCGGCGACGGCTTTGTCACCGCGATGGATCCGACGAACTCTGATGTCATTTTCGGAGAGTCGCAGGGGGGCGCGATCGGCCGCTACGTGATCAGCACCGGTGAGCGCACCGCACTGCAAAAGCCGGCGTGGCGCAACAAGTATCTCCAGTGGGAGGACTCGATAGTTGTGGATCGGCCCGACACGACCAAGCCGATGAACAAGGAACAGAAGGCGCGGCAGGATGCGCTCAAGGGGTCGCAGAAGCGCGACTCGATCGACATGGACATCCGCTGGAACTGGAACACGCCGTACTTCATCTCGCACCACAACCCGCAGACGATGTACTTTGGGTCGAACCGCGTGTTGAAGAGCACCAAGGCGGGCGACGACATGTTCTTTATTTCGCCGGACCTCTCGTACCGCGACACGACCAAGATTCGCATCTCGATGCAGACGACCGGTGGCATCACGACGGATGCGACCGGCGCCGAGACGTATGCGACGATCGTGACGTTGAACGAGTCGCCGATGAAGGCCGGGTATCTCGTGGCCGGCACCGACGATGGCCGTGTGTGGGTGACGAAGAACGACGGCGGCGCGTGGGAAGAGCTCACGAGCCACTTCAAGGGTGTGCCGGCCGGGACGTATGTGTCGCGCGCCGAACTCTCGCACTTCGACGAGAGCACCTTCTGGGTGACGTTCGACAATCACCGCAACAACGACTTCACGCCGTATGTGTACGCGACCTATGACGGCGGCAAGACGTTCACGAGCATCGTGAACAATCTTCCGACGGGGAGCGCGGACTTCGTTCATGTGATTCGCGAAGACACCAAGAACCCGAACCTCCTGTTCGTGGGCACCGACTTGGGTGCCTATGTGTCGCTCAACAAGGGGAAGAGCTGGCAGAAGTTCATGGTTGGGTTGCCGTCGACGCCGGTGCACGATCTGCAGATCCACCCGCGCGACGGCGAGCTGATTGCCGCGACGCATGGTCGCAGCATCTGGATTGTTGATATCGCCGCGCTGCAGCAGATGGACGAGAAGACGTTGGCCGCGAGCGCCACGCTCTTCAAGAGCCCCGTGCAGTATCAGTGGGGCGAGAAGGCGTACAACGGCGAGAGCAGCGGGCACAAGCTGTTCCAGGGGCAGAGCCCGCAGTACGGTGGCGCGATTTACTATCGCCTCAACGCAGCGGCTGCCGCGCCGGTGAAGGTGATCATTCAGGATGCATCGGGTGACACGCTGACGACGCTGACTGGCCCTCGGACCGCGGGGATCAGCCGTGTGGTGTGGAACTACCGTGGCAAGGCGCCGAAGAGTGAGCCGCTCTCGCCCGCGGCGCTCCGCGACTCGGTGGTGCAGGCGCGCAAGGTGATTGCGACGCTGGACTCGCTCGAGAAGGAGAATGCAATGCCGAAGGCGATGCTCGATCAGGTGCGTACCGCGCTCAAGGGTCCCGAGGGGATCATGGGCTTCGCCACGCAGATGATGGGCGCCTTCGCGGGTGGTGGTGCAGGTGGTGGACGCGCTGGTGGTCCGCCGGTGTGGAACGATCGTCCTGGCGAGTCGGCCGCGGGTCGTGCGGGTGGTCCGCCGGCGGCAGCGCCCGCTGGAGCGCCTGCTGGTGAAGGTGCGGCGGCTGCCGCGCCGCCGGACCAGAATCAGCTAATGACGTTGTTCCGGACACTGGCGGGGCGTGGTGGTGCCGGCGCCTTTGGTGGTATACGCGGTGCGAGCTCGGTAGCAGCCGGCGACTATCTCGTGAGCATCGTCGTTGACGGCAAGACGTACAAGCAGGTGATGCGCGTCGAGCGGGCGAACGGCACAGGCGGCAGTGGGTCGCCGTTCCAGGACGATGATCGGTAACCGTCTCGCAGTGTGACGCAGCGTGTATCAATCGCCCGGCGTGGACACATCGTCCACGCCGGGCGATTGCCGTTTGGCAAGAGTGGCGGCATCCCCCTCCGTCGATTTCTTTTCTTACTACGATGTCACGCGCATTCCTGAGAGACGACGCCGAAGGCGAGATGCCGCGGCGCTTCTACGACCTCCCCGAACGCGACGACCCCGGCTACGACCAGGCGGCGGCCCGCGCGCTCCTCGAAGCCGCGCGCGTCAATGAGACGCAGCTCGCCGAACGGGCGACCGGCTATTACTGGGGAGAGCCGAAGCTGAAGGGGTTCATCGAGGCGATACGAGTGGAAGCGGAAAAATCAGGGGACGACCGACTCGAACAGGTGGCACGGCGGTTCTTGGCCTGAGCACACGCTGGTAGTCGCACCGCACCGCTCGAGTGCCGCGCCGTCGGACCGGCGCATACGATACACCGTCGAACGCCCATTCGACGGGAGGGTTTGCGCTATGCGTGGGGGGGGCCTGCGTTGCTCGAATGTCGCCGCGACCGCATCATTAAGGGTGCGCGATTCCGCGCCCGTCCCAGTCCCCTACCCGGCCCCGTCCCTGTGCGCCTTCCATTCCCGCGCTCTGTTCTCGCCTTCGTCGGCCTGCTGACGCTCTCTGCAGCAGCCGTCGCACAATCCCCGGTCGATCCGACCGCCGCCATGCATTGGCGCCAGATTGGCCCGACGCGCGCTGGTCGCGCGCGCGCGGTCGCTGGTGTGCCGAGTCAGCCGAATGTGGCGTACATCGGCTTCGATAATGGTGGCGTGTGGCGTTCCACCGATTACGGCGCAAACTGGGTGCCGATTTTTGACGGGCAGCCCACCGGCTCGATCGGCGCGATCGCGGTGGCGCCGTCGAATCCGAACATTATCTACGTCGGCACGGGCGCGGGCATCATTCGCCCCGACCTCTCCGTAGGCGACGGCGTCTACAAGTCGATCGACGCTGGCAAGACGTGGACCCACCTCGGCCTCTTCGATACGCAGATGATTGCGAACATCGATGTGGACCCGAAGGATCCGAACCGTCTGTTTGTTGCGGCGCTCGGTCATCCGTACGGCCCCAACACCGAGCGTGGCGTGTTCCGCTCGACGGACGGCGGCAAGACATTCCAGAAGGTGCTGTATCAGGATGAATACACCAGCGCGAACGATGTGCGCATTGATCCGTCGAACCCGAACACGATCTACGCCGCCCTCTGGGAGCAGCAGCAGAGCTTCATCGAAGGGCAAGGCTTCGGCGGCGCCGGCAAGGGCATTTTCAAGTCAATGGACGGCGGCACCACGTGGAAGCATCTCACGGACGGCCTCCCCTCGGTGATTGAGGCAAACTTGGCGCTCGCGCCGAGTGCTCCTGGGACGGTGTATGCGATGGTTGCCGGTGCGGCGGCTGCCGGTGGCGGTGGACGTGGTGGCGCAGGCGGCGGCACGGTCGGTTTTTATAAGAGCGTCGACGGCGGCGAGCACTGGAAGTTGGCGGCGGCAGAGGCCGGATCGAACCGGGCGCCGGACAATCGTCCGCTCGTGCGCATTGGCGGTGGCGATTTGCCGACGATCACCGTGGACCCAAAGAACGAGAAGGTGATCTACAGCTCGAGCACCGTGTTTTGGCGGACCGAAGATGCAGGGATCACCTGGAGCGCGGTGCGTGGCGCGCCCGGCGGTGACGATTACCAGAAGTCGTGGGTGAATCCGAACGATCCGAACATCTTGATTGTAGTGGCCGATCAGGGCGGTGTGGTATCGGGGAACCGTGGCAAGTCGTGGAGCAACTGGTACAACCAGCCCACGGCGGCGATGTACCACGTGAGCACTGACATGAGTTTCCCGTATCGCGTGTGTGGTGGGCAGCAGGACTCGGGGTCGGCGTGCGTCGACAGCCGCTCGATGGATGGTGAGATCACCTTCCACGATTGGCATCCGGTGAACATCCAGGAGTACGGCGTGGCAGCCGCGGATCCCAAGGATCCCGACATGGTGTTCGGCAGCCAGCGGACCGGCGTGTCGCTGTACAATCGCAAGACTGGACAGACGTCGGCCGTTGGTCCCGATGCGTCGCAGCGCGGTACGGAGTTCGGCCGCAATGTGCGCACGATGCCGATCGAGTGGTCGCCGGTGGATCACAACACGATGTTCTATGCGTCGAATGCCGTGTGGAAGAGCACCGATCGCGCGCATAGCTGGACACGCATCAGCGGCGATCTGACGCGCGGCGCGACCTGGGGGGTTCCGACGACGGCTGGTAAGTATGCGTCGAGTGTCACACCAAACGCTGCCGGTGCAATCACCGCGATGTCGCTGTCGAGCAAGAACATTGGAATCATCTGGACCGGCACCGACGACGGCACGATTTCGGTGACCACCGATGGCGGCGTGAAGTGGAGCAATGTGACGCCGGCCGCTATCAAGCCGTGGACGCGCATTTTTAATATTGAAGCCGGGCACTTTGATACGCAGACCGCCTATGCCGCGGCGAACACGCTGCGTATTGACGATCTCAACCCGCATTTCTTCCGCACGCACGATGGCGGCAAGACGTGGACGGAGATCAACAGCGGGATTGCTGGTGGTGCGGTGGCCAACTCGATCCGTGAAGACCCGCGCAAGAAGGGGCTGCTCTACGCCGCCACCGACCTGCAGGTCTGGGTGAGCTTCGACGATGGCGATCACTGGCAGTCGCTCAAGGTGGACATGCCGTCGATCAGCGTGCGCGACATCCAGGTGAAGGACGACAGCATTTGCCAGTGCAGCGATCTCGTGGCCGGCACGCACGGGCGTGGCTACTGGATTCTGGACAACCTCACGCCGCTGCGGCAGGTGGCAGCGATGAAGGCGGCCAATGGCCACTTCCTGTTCAAGCCGTCGACGGCGTTGCGCGTGCGTTTCGCGACCAATGATCCCACGCCGTGGCCGCCGGAAGTTCCGGCCGGCGAGAACCCGGCGCCGGGTGGAATCATCGACTACTATCTCGCGTCGAATGCGAGTGGTCCGGTGAAGCTTGAGATTCTCGACAAGTCCGGTGCGGTGATGCGCTCGTACACGAGCGACGATCGCAAGATGAGTGCAGAGCCGGCGACGGATCCGGACAAGTACAATCAAATCTGCCAGTCGAATCCGAACGCCGCCGACTGCGGACTTCCGCTCTACTGGCCCGCTCCCTCGCTCACACTGGGCGCGACGCGCGGCATGCATCGCTTCAACTGGGACCTGCATATGGATCCCATTGGGGCGGGCGGTGGTGGACGCGGCGGTAGCGATGGATCGAACGGCGCGGTGCCGGGGCGCACGTACACGTCGCCGGGCTCACCGTGGGCGCAGCCGGGAACGTATACGGTACGTCTGACCGTGGACGGCAAGCGCTACACGCAGCCGATCACGCTCAAGCTCGACCCACGCGTGAAGACCTCGGCGGCGGGGCTCACGCAGCTCACCACACTCACCAACGCCATGTACAGCGGCGCCAAGACGACGCGCAATGCCTTCACGGAAGCGCGCGCACTCGTTGACGCGCTCAGCAAGAACGCCAGCGCTGAGACCGACGCGCTCAAGGCGCAGATTGAGAAGATTGCGCCGGCACCCGCGGTTGGTGGTGGTGGACGCGGTGGACGTGGGGGTGGTGGTGGACGTGGCGGTGCTGGTGGCGCCGCAGCGACCCTAACGCTGGAATCGGTCATCGTTTCGCTCAACTCGGCGGCGATGGCTATGCAGGCGGCGGACGTGACGCCGACGGCCACACAGGTGGACGCCTGCACCAAGGCTAAGGCCGAGATGACCGCGATGCTCGCGCAGTGGACCACGATGAAGACCACCGGGCTCGCTGCAGTGAATGCCAAGCGAAAGGCAGCGGGACAGCCGGCGATCGTGGTGGCCAAGGAGTAGCACGCGATCTCAGGAGGACACGCGGGGGGCCGTCAGCTGACGGCCCCCCGTGTTGCAGGTGATGGTATGTAATCAAAGGATTCGACAGGCACGGGATTGATGACGCCCGACAGGGCACGCCAGACAATGGTTCCCGCCATGACCCATCCTACGATCCCAGAGACTAGCCAAGGCGTTCGGATACCGGATATACTTCGTATATCCCTATCACCCGCCATGCCAATCACAACACTACAGAAGTGGGGCAACAGCCAAGGGCTGCGCATCAGTAAAGCGCTGCTCGCCGAGGCTGGCGTTGCCGTTGGAGACACCTTCGACGTTTCGGTACACGAGGGACGGATTGTGCTCACGCCATCACGGCGCGTGCGCGGGGGGCACGACTTACGCGAGCTGGTCCGTCAGCTTCCGAAGGGATCGCGCCCGAAGGGATCGCGCCCGAAGGGATCGCGTCCGAAGGGATCGCGCTCGACCGAAGTGGACTGGGGAGTCGCCCTCGGCCAAGAGGAATGGTAAGTGGCCGAGTACATCCCGAAAAAAGGCGACTTGATTGCGCTGAGCTTTGACCCGCAAGCCGGCCATGAACAGCGCGGGCGGCGTCCGGCGCTTGTCATCAGCAACGATTTATTTAATCGTCATACGGGGCTATGCATCGCCTGCCCTGTGACAAACACTGACCGACGGCACCCATTCCACGTCGCCGTACCGGCGAGTGCCGATGTCACGGGTTTTGTGATGGCCGAACAGGTGAAGTCCATCGACTACCGCGCCCGAAAGGCCACGCGAATTGGCCGAGCACCGGCAGCTATGCTCGACGAGGTACTCTCGATTTTGGATGCCTGCCTCTATTAGGGGCACCGCGTTCCCGACTCGTACGCTCCGCGCACCGCCGTAGCGAACCGGGCCCAGTCGCCGCATCTTTGTTCCATGAGATTTCTCAACCTCGTGGTCTTCATCCTCGTGCTCGCCGGCAATGGACTCGCCGCGTCGGGCAAAATGAGCGGCGATTCTATTGGCACGATTGCGAATCGTTATCAGTCGCTCTTTCTCCCGGCCAACTATGTGTTCGGGATTTGGAGCCTGATCTACGTGGGGTTGATGGTGGTCACGGTGTTTCAGGCGCTGCCGGGCGAGAGTAGCGTACGCAGCGTGCGGCGCACCGGACCCTGGTGGATTATTGTCGGCGCGCTCAACGTCGCGTGGATCTCCACCTTCTCCTTCTCGCACTTCCTCGGCGCGTTGGCCGTTATGGCGGTGATGCTCGTTGCGCTGATTACGTTGTTTGAGCGCGTAACGGGCGGCGAGCCGGCGAGTACGGTGGAGTACTGGTGTGTCACGGTCCCCACGGGGATTTATCTCGCCTGGATTTCTGTGGCAATCATTGCGAACATTTTCCAGTACGCGCATGTGGTGCAGTGGCAGGGCTTTGGCATCAGCGAGTCGACCTACGCCGTTGCGATGATGATTATCGCGACCGCGCTCGGCTGGGCCATGAGCTACGCGCGCGGCGCGTGGGTGTTTCCGTTAGTTGTCGCCTGGGCGCTGCGTGGTATCGGAGCGCGGTTCGTCGACATGCCGGTGATAGCCGGACCTGCGGCCATTCTGGTGCCCGCTGGTATTGTTGGCGGGCTCGGGCTGTGGTGGGTCGGACGGGCGCGCGCGCATGCGCGCGCGATGCGTTAGGGGATAGTGTAGCTGAACGCCACTGTGCCGGTGGTTTTTCCGGGGAGCTCGTCCTGGGGGAGCCAGCTGCGGACATATTCGACCTTCACGCCGGCGGGCCCGACCGTTACCCGCGCGTAGCCCGCGTTCGGGAACTTGTCGCCTGTGGCGTAGGCATCGGCATTGAAGAGCGAATAATTCGGATCCGCCGGCTCCGGCAGTGTTTGATAGGTCACGCCATCAAGCTGCTGATGCACCCAGATGTGATCATGCCCCTGGAAGAAGATCGTGACGTGGTTGGCCGCCAGCAGCTGATGGATCGGCATCGCCCACGTGGGGCGCTGGGCGGTGAAGTCGTAGTTGCCATTCGGACTTTGCCCGCCCCATTCGTACAACCGCGCCACATCGATACCGCCGCGTTGCGTCCCCATCACATGATGCGCGAACACGAACTTGTACTTGGCGGGACTCTGCTCGAGCGTACGCTTGAGCCACTGATACTGTGCGTCGCCGTGGGTGATGTCCCACAGGTTGCTGCGTTTGGCACCGCCGTAGAACGGATTGTCGACGCAAACGGGGGATCCCCAGTAGGGATCGATCGTGACGAAGAGCGCGTCGCCCCACGTGAAGGCGTAGTAGTTGCGGAGCAAGCCGATATCGGGCACGACATCACTGTTGCCCGAGTAGAACGCACCGGGCGCGGGCTGCGAGTACAGGCGATTGCGCGCATTCTGCGCCCATACGGCCACGCTGTTCGGGGTACCGTTCAGCAGATAGCGCGCCGCTTGCTCGTGATTGCCATTCACCAGGAATACCGGCGCGCTGCGGCCGATGATGCCGAGGTAGGGGCGCTGGATCAGGTAGCGATTGGCGACGATCGGCTCGGTGATCGTCAGCGGGTCTTGCGTGTCGACACTGAAGTCATCGCCGCTGGTGAAGAAGAAATCCGGATGATCATTCGCGGCAGCGGTCAGCGTGCGGGTGTAGAGCGTGGCGTCGAACTCGGTGTTGGTGCGCTCGGGATGCGAATCGCCCTGCGCCGCAAAGGTGAAGGTTGCGCCGGCGGGGCGTGCGGTGTGGAAGCTGTATTCGTCGGTGGGTCCGGAACCGGCGCCGCTCGTCACGTAATAGAGGCGATAGTAGTAGCGCGTGTCGGTGGCGAGTCCGGTGAGCGGGATCTCGAGTGGTGTACCCGCGGTGATCGGCACCGCGCTCGTTTGGCGGTCGTACACCCCGGCGGTCGTCCCGTAGGCGATGTACACCGAGCCCGATTGCGTGGGGGCGTAGACGTTGGCCGTCACACTGTTGCCCGTGGGGACCCCCAACACGATGTTCCCGGAGAAGCTGCCAACCGCGACGGTCGCCACCGGCGTGACGGTCGTCGCCCCGGACAGGCTGCCGGTTCCCACCGCGTTCGACGCCGCGACGGTGCAGGAGTAGCTCACCCCGTTGGAGAGTCCCTGAACCGTAATAGGACTGCTCGCCCCCGCCCCGCTCTTGCTGCCGCCGCTGGCCGTACAGGTTGCCGTGTAGCCGGTGATCGGGGATCCGCCCGTCGAGGCGGGGGCGGTGAATTGCAGGATCGCGAGCCCGTTCCCTGACGTCGCCACAAGATTGGTGGGCGCCCCCGGCACCGTGGCGGTGGGGGTGGTCGGCGTCACGGTGTCTGCCGTCCGAGCGCCGCCGCATGCGGCCGAAGCCAGGACGAGGGCCATCAGACCCGGCGCGCCGGGAATCCGCGTCAGGTTCCGCAGTACCGGAACGATGGAGAGGGAGGATCTCACGGCGTGAGCAGTATCGGGAGGAGTCGGGACGCGTCGGTAATGGACGGTCGATCAACCCTTTTGTTAACAGGTCGCTCCGAATATCGTCAACCAATCGTGCGTCGACAAATCCACCCCCCCGGCCTCGTTCGCCTCCGAGCGCGCTCGCACGCTGCGGCAGTGCGTGCCGTGTTCTGGTCGGCATGTGTGCTGAGCGCCGCGTGCGGCGGCAGTACGGCACCGGCGGTGACGACGACCACGCCTGCCACGGTCCGCACGGTGACCGTCTCGCCCAGCACCGCCTCGATCGCCGTGGGCGCCACGACCTCGCTCGCGGCGACCCTTCTGGATCAGAAAGGCGCGACCATGACCGGCCCCACGGTGAGCTGGTCGTCGGCCACCACTGCGGTGGCGACGGTCTCCGCTGCAGGAGTCGTCACCGGCGTTGCCGCCGGAACCGCGACGATCTCCGCCACCGCGAGTGGCGTTTCCGGCTCGGCGACCATCACGGTCACGGGATCCCCGACCGACGCCTTCCAGACCACCGTCCCCACCATCGACCTGAATGCGATTCTCGCGCGGCCGACGGAGTCTTCGACATCCTTGAGTCTCTGGTCGGCCAGCGCGCGCACGGCAACCATCACGCTCACACCGGGCAACCGCGTGATCTCGCAGCCGCTGACCGCTGCAACGCTGGCCACCGTCGACCTGACGGGGCTGACACCGGACCAAGCGTACCAGTACCGTGTCGACGCGCCGGGCGCCACATCGATCTCGGGGAGCTTCCGTACCGCGCGCGGCCCAGGAACATCATACCGCTTCGTGATGCAGGCGGACTCCCATCTCGACAACAACTCGGATCTGGCGATCTACGCGAACACGCTCGCCAACATGGTCGCCGACGCGCCCGACTTCCTGATCGATCTGGGCGACACCTTCATGACCGACAAGTACGCCGACTACCACAGCGCGGCCGCACAGTACTATGCGCAGCGCTACTGGTTCGGACTCGTCGGACGCACGATGCCGGTGTATCTGGTCCAAGGGAATCACGACGGCGAACTCGCCTGGCTCCCCGCGGTGCAAACGTGGGCGGCCGGTCAGCGCACCACATACTTCCCGTCCGTGAACAGCAACGCCTTCTACTCCTCGGCGTTGACCCCTCGCAACTACTTCGCCTGGACGTGGGGGGATGCCACGTACATCGTCCTCGACCCCTTCAGTGCCACGCTCACCCAACCGTCGAAGGCGGCCGACAACTGGGCGTGGTCGCTCGGCAAGGAGCAGTACGACTGGCTCGCGAGCACCCTGCAGAAGAACACCAGCAAGTACACCTTCGTCTTCCTGCACAATCTCGTCGGGGGCAGCACCAGCGAGGCGCGCGGCGGCGTGGAAGCCTCGGTGAACTATGAGTGGGGCGGTCTCAATGCCGACGGCACGGCAGGCTTCGCGACCAAGCGCGCGGGCTGGGCCAAGCCGATTCATGACCTGTTCGTGCAATACAAGGTGTCGGCCGTGTTCCACGGACACGACCATCTGTACGTGCATCAAACGCGCGACGGGATCTCCTACCAGGAAGTGCCGCAACCGAGCTTCGCACGGGAGAACTCGACGTCGAGTGCCGTCGACTACGGTTACCTGTCCGGAACTTTGCTCGGGAGCTCGGGACACCTGCGCATCACCGTGACCCCGACCAAAGCGACCGTGGAGTACATCCGGTCGCGGCTCACGGCAGGCAACGGTGATGTGATGGATCGCTACGACCTGCTCCCGGCCGTACGACCCTGACCCTGCGGGCGGCCCTGCGCCCTCCTCGGCAAACGCCGTACATTTCAGCATGATCTGCGACCACATCGCCAACGCGCCGCAGTATGCGTCGCTGCACCCCGCCTTTGCGCACTGCTTCC
>Ga0214919_10010144_pt1 | contig 12003 bp, 10 predicted proteins | sample LL1503_MetaG_FD_177994 | JGI IMG/M metagenome (GOLD analysis project Ga0214919, IMG submission 177994) | Freshwater microbial communities from Lake Lanier, Atlanta, Georgia, United States - LL-1503 | ecosystem: Environmental > Aquatic > Freshwater > Lake | place: USA: Georgia | collected...
ACTGGACGGCAGACAGCGTTTTCTGGTCAGCCTTTCCGACCTGCAGTCCGGCCATTTCAAACATGAAATCGTAATTGTAGCACCCTTTCATCGAAGAAGATTTTTCCTTCTTCATCTCATCGAGTTTTTTTTGAATCTCGGCATCGTTGGGTTTGGTGTTGAACATGGTTGAGAATTTTAGCAGGGTAACGTCTCCGATAAATTGTTCCGCCATTTCACCCAAATGGCGAGACCGGCTTTGACAGACCTTCTTAAAATTTTCGAGTTCAATCTGGCTTACTGCGGGATCGGATGCTAAATCGTATCCCAGCTTCATGACGTCGGCCGGAGTGCACCCCTTAGACGCTGCTCCGGCAGCCGGGCATTTCAAGTCCGGGTCATCTTCCGCTACGAGACCCACCGGCAATTTATCCTTGTCGGCGTATCCCTCTTTAACTGCTGTGAACAACTTCGAGACAAAGATAGCAGATGCAGCTACCATAAAAATGATGAGGAGCGTCTTAATAAAAGTAATGAAAGAGTGTTTTGAATTACTCTGAAGATATTTCATTGTTATTGTTATTGATGATTGATGTGTATTCTCTCAATATTAATAATACGCAACAATAATAATTTATTAAATTACATACAATAACAAAATATATCAACAACCAAAATGAGAAAACGAGAGAATAAATGCAGATAAAAAAAATCATAGGAACGCCGGAAGCCAGCTGCAGCAACGTTCGTATGATTTTTGTTTTTAATTAGGTTTTTATTCATTTAATCATTTAATTACACTCTGAAACATCGAAACATCGAAACATCGGAAGCATCTAAGCGTTGGCGCGGTGAATCATGAACATCCGGTTCTTGTATGTCTTTTTAAGTTTTTCCGAAACGGCGGATTCCGATGGAGCCGAATTCGAAGTCGAATCAACTGAGAGTAGTCTCGCGGTTTCCAAAGCGATGAGTTCTTGAAATCTGCTGCAGAATTCTGCATAGCACACAGATGGCTTGGGTGATGTTTCGGAGTCGTCCGCGTTGAGAACCGCCACGATGATGTGTTCATCCATGGTTTGGAGAAGGGGCTTGGCGATAGGAATGTATGCACGCTTCTTTTTACCCGCCGCCGAAGAGGAAGATGAGGAAGCCGATATAGTATCTGAATCCGAGTTGTCGTTTTCTACATCGACATCGACATCGACATCGACATCGACATCGACATCCGAAGTAGGCGCAGCACTGCCGGAAGCTGCTGCCCTGGAATGGGATGCAAGACGGTTGGTGATATAGTATCTGCAGGTCTTGAACATTTTGTCGACGGCATCTCCAGTGTATCCAATGCCGGCAAGTCGTGCGACCTCTTCTGCAATTTCGACCTGGTGAGCAGATGCCCATTCAGTCCACGCGGATTTGAATGCCTTTGCATTAGAGAGCTTGAATTGATTGGTGTCAATGACGGCATTTGTGGTTGTAAATGTTGTGAGTTGTTGAAAGAATGATGCAGTGAATTCGTGGCGAAATACGGTTTTCGGTTTGAGCTGCCTGAGTGCCTTTTGGGGTTTTGGAACTCTTTCCTTGCGTTCTTTGGGTTCCTTGGGTTCCTTGGGTTCCTTTGGTGCTTTTGGAACTCTTTTCTTGCGTTCTTTTTTCTCAGTGTTCATTTTCTCAGTGTTCGTTTTCTCAGTGTTCTCCTGAGTGTTCTCCTCAGTGTTCTCCTCAGTGTTCTCCTCAGTGTTCTCCTCTTTCTCAGACGCATGACCAAGAACAGCAGCAGCATAGTCATCTTCGTCGGGTATAGATGCGATTTCAAAATCGAAAAGACCTTCTTCTTCGGCATTGAGATCTGCCGATCGATCCTGATCCTGATACACGGCAGCGGCCGGGGTTTCGGGCAGGTCAAGTGTAAGTTCCTGTAACATTTCGTCAGTAAAATCATCGCAATCGTTCGAGCCGGTTACAGTGAGGTATAGTTCTTCTTCCAGAAACCCATCAGCAGAGACGGAGACAGCAACAGCAACACCCGGTTCATCGGTCACCGCGTCAGTCACAGCGTCAGTCACAACAAATGCCGACTTCATTTCCTGGACCATGGTGACGACTTCGCACGTCGCAGTTGCGGCAGAAGCAACAGCTGCCAACTTCTTCGTGGATGGAGCGCGAGCGCGAGGTTTCGCAACAACAACGCGTTTCTTTTTGGCAGCGGCGACAGGGGAGACAGTGGCGGGGGAGACAGTGGCGGGGACTTGTGCAACCGCAATCGATTCTTGGGGTTCTTGGTGTTCTTCTTCAGCAACAGCAACAACTGGACTGGCAACGGCAACTTCTTCTTGAGGAACGGCAACTTCTTGATGAACGGCAACGGGAACTTCTTCTTCTTGAGGAACGGCAACGGGAACAGGAACTTCAAGGTTGGCAAGTTTGTCCAAATGAGCAAGCAGAATTTTTTTAGCCTTCTCCTTTGGCTCCTTCTTCTCCTTCTTCTCCTTTGGCTCCTTCTTCTCCTTTGGCTCCTTCTTCTCCTTTGGCTCCTTCTTCTCGGCGACGGCGTCCTTCTTCACCTTCTTCTTTTTCTCGACAACAACAGCAACAACAACTGGTTCACGATCAACGTTAGCAACCGCTGTGGCGGTAACGTTGAGCAACGATTGAGACAATGGCGACGACATATTCGATATCTTTGTAGTTTGAAACACTGCTTATCCATACATAGTCTGGAAATTCATTTCAATTTTTTTTTACTTTTATCAATGATTTTCAGAAATCGGAAATGGCATAAAATTCCTAAAATTCACTGTAAGAGAGGGCACCCCCGCGTTTGGACTGGCGGCGACGAGAATTACACTTGGAACCGTTACGCTTGGAACCGCGTTTAGAACCGCCGCGTTTAGAACCGCGTTTAGAACCGCGCTTGGAACCGCGCCTGCGACGGCGACCGCCGTTCATTCCAGTCATTGCTCCGACTTCAAATGCAGAAGCCAGACCGCCACCACCGGTTTGGGCGTGAGCGCCAGGAGGACCGCCGGCAGGAGGAGGAGGAGGAGGACCGGCGGCAGGAGGAGGAGAACCGCCGGCAGGAGAACTGTCATTTCCCGCCATATTTGTAGCGCCTTCAACACCGTTAAATGTTGCCGCGCTGTCGGCTACACCGGCACTTCCACCTTGATGTGATTTACGGTGGGACTTCTTGCCCTTTCCACCCAGGGCAGACATTGCCTCCTTGTAGGAGCACCCGTGCTGCGCGGCATACGCCTTGCATTTTGCGATCCACGCTCTTAAAGGTCCGGCTAAGGGCATAGTAGTAATATTGAATGTGTAGTAAAAATGGTTATTATATAATACCTAAAGAAAAGATTATAATTGTGTTATATTGCAAAAGTAAACAAACCACAAACTAAAACAACTATAATAATTTAAAACCAAAATAATTAAATAACAAATAACCTAAAGAAATCTAAGAAATCTAAGAAATCTACTAAAAGAAATAAAGAAATGCTAAATAATATTTTAAAACAAATAACAATTGGCAAAATGGGGGTTGAAATAGGTGGCCCGTCGGAGGTAGCAACCGGCGTATATGAAAGCGCTGGCGGCGTAGATAATGTTATTTTTTCAAAGCACACGATATGGAGCAGTCACACGGATGAATACAACTATTACAAGGATAAGCAGGGGCGAGTCATAGTAAACGACGCCGTAAATATCGAACTGGTTATGAACGAACGCTATGATTTTTGCCTGTCGTCGCACTCGTTGGAACATATTGCAAACCCGTTAAAGGCTGTCTGCGAATGGCTGAGAATAGTTAAACCTGGCGGACACATCATTATTGTTGTGCCCGAAAAGTCGCACTGTTTTGATCACCGGCGAGAATATTCAAAGTTTTCAACGTTGAGGAAGCAGTATGAAAACAACGTAGGGGAAGACGACTTGTCTACACTGCCCGAAATACTGAGAAGTCACGATTTGAGCAAAGATCCAGACGCTGGCAGTTTCGAGTCATTCACAAGGCGAAGTCTGGACAATGTGAACAACCGGTGCTTGCATCATTACGTTTATGATGACGACCTTTTGAAGAAAATTTGCACATTTTTCAACTGCGAGTTTGTGTACGCCGAAACAATTCACCTTAATCGATGGTTTATAATAAAAAAACCCCAAATCCTGTGTTAAAACTAATCGATATAGTTTCCAGCGCGCTGAAGCGCCGTCATGAACGCGTCGCGCTGAGTCACGATCGGCGCCAGTTCCGACGGGGAGTAAGACTTGCGCATCACTTCCAGCAAATCCAAAAACATGGTTTCTATCGCGTAATAATCCCACATTTTCCAGTCGGCTACATAATCGCGAATAACCGACATACCCGGACGCCCGACGGCGGTGCGAGTATAGAGCTGCATTGCGCGGTCGTAAAATGCGTCCTTGTAAGCGGTTGATTGTTCGGCTAAGAATTGATGAGATGCAATGTATTCAGTTAACAAGTCAGAGAGAGCATCTTTGGTAAGTATGGCAATGGTGCCCATGGCTGCGTCTGCCGAAGCGTTTGCCGAAGCGTCTGCCGAAGCGTCTGCCGAGTTTTTATTGGCACGACGCGTTTCGTCGTTCAAGGTAGTGGTTGCGTCAACAATGTAGCATATGATGTGCAATTCCAGCGACCACGGCGCGTAGTCAGGGAAATACCCGTAAAAGAACTGCCGAAGCGCCTTAATGGCGTCGAGATCGGGCTTTCGAAGCGCCGCGCGGACGTCGTCGATCACGAAAGACAGTCCGAAATCAATTATTATGGGATTCCGAGTGCGCGTGTTGAATACGACGTTACCGGCCTTCAGGTCGTAATGCACCACGCGCGTCTCTGTCTGCATTCGAGATAGCCCCACGAGCATGTGATCATGGCTGCATATGAGGGCGTTCAGCATTTTTGCAGCGGAGAGCTGGGGCTGGTTTTTCCCACCTCGCTGTTCCACCAGCTCGAGCATGGAGACGTTCGGGACGTACGCTTCCTTTAAAACCTGGAATTTCGGGGGCTCTGACCGGGTTTCGCTCGTTCGTATGTGACGCGAAATCATGTCGCACCCGTCCAGCGTTCCCGGCTTAAGCACCGCCATCTCGATGGGTTCGACGCTGATTACCGTTGCAAAGAACGCGTCGTAACCGGGACAATTGCTTATTATCTTTCCAATATCGATTTCGCGGGTTTTTTCGAGTTTCGTAATTTTTGTTACGTACCGCTTATTCAGAAGGCTGCCGCGAGAGTCGAACCCGCGATAGTAGACGCACCCGAAAGTGCCCTGACCCAACATCGATATTCGGGGATCGGAACCAGTTTTCACCTGCGCGGCCGGCGCGGGAGTTTTCACATGAGGCGATGAAAAAGACGAAAAAGCCGCCGAAGACGAAGACGAAGACGAAGACGAAGACGAAGACGAAGACGAAGACGAAGACGAAGACGAAGACATAATTAATATTAATTACTTTTGGATATTTATATTTATATTTATAATGGATAATGGAATGGATGGTAGAATAGAATATTATAATTTTAGAATTTAGTTAGTTAATGATATATTTTTATGTATTAATATCATTAACGAAAACAAAATAAATGGTGTTTTATAAATAAAGTAGTTAGTTATAAACATAAATAAAATATGGTTTTAAATGCCGGTGGAGGAAACAAGGGAAAGGGCGTTGCCCGCAAATTCGTAACGCAACAACAGACCGGAGGCTCTAAAACGGTTCGGCTTGCCCAGGAAGGTGAAACATACGCCATTGTGAAACAGCTGCTGGGAAACTGCATGTGCTCCGTGATTTGTGGTGACGGATACAGGCGATTGTGTATCATACGAAAGAAATTTACAGGGCGCCGTAAAGCGGATAATAACGTCATGGGCGGCACGGTGGTTCTTATTGGGATACACGATTACGGGACCGGTCCAAAACCTGCGACCTCGGCCGCGATGAGGTGCGATCTGCTGTATGTGTACAGCGACCAAGAAAAGGAGAAGCTGCGTAAAGCGTGCGATCTCACTAAATTAAATGCAGCCCTCGGTGGAGGAGACACCGTTGCTTCGGCGAGACAGGACGAGGACGCGATTAAATTCGTTACGTCGGGAACGGGTGCGTTCAACAAGTACGCCAATGAAGAATCGAGAAAAAACGTGCGAACGATTGGAGGACTCCTCGATCATGATGAGCAGCAACCCGTCGACTCCACCCGTCAAAACATTATTTTTGGAAATCAGTGGTTGGGGGACGGCATGCTTCCGTCGGACGATGAAGCCGATGAAGCCGATGAGGATGAAGAGAATAAAGAGAATGTGAACGTGAAGGAAGATGAGGAAGATGAGGAAGATGAGGAAGATGAGGAAGATGAGGAAGATGAGGATGAGGGTGACGCGATGAATACCAGCGTTTATGCACCAATTCAGCAACAGCAACAGCAACAGCAACAGCAACAGCAACAGCAACAGCAACAGCAACAGCAACAGCAACAGCAACAGCAACAAACTTATAAACAAAAACAACAAAGACCACAAGTTCAATACATCAACGTTGACGATATTTAGGGGTGGTATTGGACATCCTACTATTGGTATTGCGATTGCGGCCGCTGCGGCGCGTTGCAAGGGCAGTTTTCGTAATGGTCACAGTTCGCCGTGAAACAGGTTCCGCCTTCGGAGCGACAACCCCGATACTGTGAAGAACAATGTGAATTGAATTCAGGGAATGGAAGCAAGCCATTGTGGGTTTAATAATGAAACTGGAAATGGACGTCAGCGGCGTGACGAACGAGAACGCGTCAGGATTTGTTACGTAGATCGATAGTTGCGCAGGGGGCACGTGTGGATTGTAAACAAACAGGGATCCCAGCCGAAATTTTAGAGATCCGTCGGGGGCGTAGCGCGACGCCTTTATGATTCGCCCTATGTCAAATCGATCAATTGTATTGGGAACTGCGAGACGCATAACGCGCGTGTCAATCTGCGCGAGCGTATTGCTGGCCGAATTAACGAACATGGTCTGGCAGGTGATGTGCGTAACCGGTTCCACGTAAAAAATGCTGGTTTGCAGCCGATACTCTATATCATTGTTGTGCATATTTCTGCGGCGACCGTCGGCGTAGTATTCATCTCCGTCTCCGTCACTGTAAACATCAATTATAAGTTCATCCGCCGCCGCCGCAGGCGGCTGCGTTGTGCCAGAAAACGCGTTTAAGTTGATGTTGTCGTCATAAATTTGAAGTATAGACTGTGCGTCCAAATTTACAGATTCCATATCTGAGCCAGACGACTCGGATGATGAAAAATACGATGACGATGAATCGGAATCGTCATCTGACGACATTGTAATAAATAATAAAATAAATAATAAAATAAATAATAAATTACAAATGTAATAAAATAATCAAACCAATACGAACGATTATATAACAGTTATATAACTATATTGTATGTATTTACATATTTACATGCTTACAATACATAAACAATACATAAACAATACATAAACAATACATAAAATATTATAAATAAACTGAGTGTGAATCATATTATTTATTCATCCAAAATCGCATTGCTGTCGCCGCCAGCAACCGATTCGGAAATATCGGAGATGTCGTAGTTCGCTGCGGCAGCCAAAGCGGCCGTCACATCGCGGCTTCTGGCCGTATCGCGGCGGAGCTGCTCATACGCCATCTCCTTCGCCTCCAGATCCCTTTTCATTTCCTTCAAAATCCGAGCCTGCTCCGCTTGTTGTCTCTTATCATTTGCCACCGATGCCACCACCGCGCTGCGGTATGATAGAGCCGCCCACGACAAAGATGCAGCGGAAGACGTGGAAGACGCGGAAGACGCGGAAGACAGTGCCGGAAAATCAACATTTTTGTCGTATGTTTTTTCGGCAGCGACAGTATTAATAGTAGTAGCAGTAGTAGTAGCAGTAGTAGTAGCGGTAGCGGTAGTGGCGGGCATTTCGTGGGGCGACGAAATGAATGATTTCAGAGAACTGAACGCGTTCACAGCACCAGCACCAGCACCAGCACCAGCACCAGCACCAGCACCAGGGAACGTTTGTCTCTTTGCACCGCCACTCAAAAAGTGGTTGGCGGTATTATTCGTAGACATAGACTAATTCTTCAATACGGCAATCAACGTGTAAACAAACTACGTAAATATGCAATTATAAGCACATTATCTCTATACCAATTATTAAAACTATTTAATGATTGATGTAATAAATGTAATAATAAATATAATAATAAATATGATAATAAATATGATAATAAATATGATTGTAATAAATAAACAAATAAATAAATAAATAACACACTATATAAAATAGATAAAGTAGAATCAATAAAAAATAAATGAAACAAAAACGCGCAATTTCGAACACGCGGGTAGTCGTCGCATCTGCCGGAAACACCAAAGTCGAAATCGCGAATGACGACGACGGAAGCGACGTAGAGAAGAATGCAGCAATAGCAACCGCGTTTATTATTTCATCGAGCTCCAAAACCATGATTCAATCCATTTTGTCGCTATTTGCGAGGTATGACCAAATCTCCACGCAGCACAAGGTTGACGGTGCGGATGCGGTAAGTCATGATATCGTCACATCGCACATAAAAATGGATTTCAAGCTCGTAAAAAAATCGAAAAGCTCCGGCGATTCACACCAGATCGCAATAGTCGAGCGCAGCACGTCGACGAAGGATGTCACGTGCACATCGCTGAGAGAATTCATGGAGAGTCGAACAACCGCCATGTCCTACCAGCGCGTGGTGCGCATGGCGGAGATGATTTACGAGCAAATGACGGCACTGGAAGCGCAGGGATTGGCACCACCGTATTACGGCCTGGACGACATTTTGGTGATAAACGAAACGTTTTTCTGTTTTATTAATGATGCCAAGCTGTTTAGAATCGAGCCGGAAAAAGAAAATAAAAAGAAACGCACGGTGGATGTAACGCGAGCCATCAGCCGAACCGCCGCATTTTTCGCACCCGAGATGATTGGCAGAATAAGCGCCCTGCCGTATTCAGCCGACGTGAGGTCGTCGTATTACAGCTACGGGCTCCTTGTCGCGTATTGCGCCACGTTCAATTCAAAACTGCTGACGCATCACGAAGAAAAACACAAAGAAGAAAAACACAAAGAAGAAGAAACCGAAAAAGAAAAAGAAAAAGAAAAAGAAAAAGCAGCAGAAGATGATGACGAAGATGATGACGATGATGATGATGATGATGATGATGATGATGAAGAAGTGGATCAGTCTGGAGGTAAACGCCCGCGAAAATACAATAAACACAATAAACACAATAAACACAATAAGCGTGATCATGATGATGATAAACAGCATCGAGACCACAAGGACGAATCCGATTCACGCCCAGAGACGCGTCATCATCCACGTGCATCCGAAAACGTATTGCGCGCCGCACTGGATCCACTGCAGTATACCAAACTTTACTGGTTAATATTGCGATGCTGTGACCCGGACGTGGTACGTCGCAGTATTATATACGTGTAAGTGCGGATGGTCTTAATCGTCGGATTGGATAGATAACAAACAAACAATATAGATTTGTGTAAAATGAATTTAAAAGTATGCTTATAAAAAATAATAATTAATATACAAATCTTAGACCAATTTTTATTCGTTATAATAATTTTAATAATTTGAAATTTAATCATGAAAATAATAGACTGTTTCCCGTTCTTCAACGAAATCGAACTATTATATTACCGTCTTTCTATTTTATACGACGTGGTGGACTATTTTGTAATTTCGGAGGCAACTAAAACATTTTCTGGCATTAGAAAACCGTCGGTTTTTTTGGAAAACAAAGAAAAATTTGAGAAATTTTCCGACAAAATTATTCACGTGATAGACGACGAGTTTATCGTACCAAGAGCAAATACCGAAGAGTCGTGGATTAATGAAAAGCATCAGCGAGAATACATTAAACACGGCTTGAATAAATTAGTTATTGCACCCGAAGACTATATTATTATTAGCGATTTAGACGAAATCCCCGATCCTAGCATATTAACTCGTATTAAAGATCAGGAAATTTGTATAAACTCCATTGTTAAACTTGAAATGGTTTTTTACTACTACAATCTTATTTCTCAGAAGACAACTCCTTGGAGTAAAGCGAAGATTTTAAGATATGACGTTCTACAATCACAGTTTCACGGGAACCCTGATAACACCCGATTATTCGAACAGTGCAATATGATCAAGCGCGCAGGTTGGCATTTAAGCTACTTCGGCAACGAAGACTGGATACAAACAAAAATAATCAGTTTTGCGCATCAGGAACTTAATAATGAAAAATTTACCAATTTGACTGGAATAAAAGAACATATTGCAAACAGTTCAGATTTATACTTCCGCGGGGGAGAAGAAACCATGAGAAAAGTGCCTATTTCGGAGAACGATTACCTTCCCGCCAAATATGAAACATACCTGGCTAATTTTTTAGGAAATTAAACATTAATTTTAATTTTAATTTTAATTTTAAATGCGGATTTATATTATCTTACGGTGGTACGAAAATCAGCAGCGATACTTACATTCACTAAAGGTATATGGTATATAGATATATACAATACATATATCGCTGCCATATAACTGTTTTTTATATTATTTTATTATAATATAAAATAGTAAACAACCAAACTGCATACTAACAAAAAACGTTAATAATAAATAGTCATTATGGTAAGACCGCAACAAACTCAGAAGCACAAGAAACACGTGCCTGCAGATATAAAAGATTTAAAATCAACAATACAAGGAATGTGGAAGCAAATCACGCACGGGGTATCAGATCCGGTAAAAACCAAATTCGAAGAGACGCTCTCGTATTTCGACAAAATGCACGCGGTACGGGCAAAGCGGGCGCTAACCGCGGAGGAGCAGGGCGTGTATGACCGCACGCGAAAAGTAATCATTGCGCGGTTCGAAGACATGTTCGAGCGCGCCGAACCCGCCGTGAACGCGCGCCGAAACATGAAGCGCGAACACCACATCCACAATCACAATAATAAGCGCACCGCGCGCAAAAGCATGCACGGCGGCGGAGACACGGTTTGGGAGATGGCCATGAAGTTCCCCATTTGGGTGTGGGACGGGCTAAAAGCTATGATAAACGGCATTTTGAGTTTTTTCGGCAGTATATACAACGAGAAGCAGAAGCTGTTTATGGAATACTTTTCACCGTCGCGTCTGCTGAAAACGGTGGGTGCGACAGAGTCAGATCCTGATGGGGCTATAGTAAAACTGGACGGCATAACCGCCAAAATAGGCCAATCCATCGAAAAGCTGCAGCGCACCGTGGTTGGCGGAGTGAGCGGCGCGGCCACGGCGTCGATGGACATGATATTGAACGCATTCAGCATGATGCCGGGTATAGGCACCACCCTGCTGGTGTGGCGCATGTTTCAGAATCTGCTGGTGATTATTGGCGCCAGCCTGTCGGTGCAGTCCGGCCAAACCGAAAGTTCTAATTCGGTTTCAGACACGATTAACGGCGCTAAAAGCGGGGAAAGCCCGGCAGTTGTTAACGAGGCCGCTGCCAAACAGGCGGAAGAAAAGAATGCGGCACAGGCCGTTACGGATGGCGAACAGAATAAAGCAGCAGAAGGTGGTAAGATAACCAAAGAAGAATCTAAACTTATGGAAGAAGAGAGAACCAAGCCAATACCAAAGGATGCGTTTGCGGTTATAGCAGACGACGGTGGCAATAGCAACCCCGCGAAACCCATAGTTGTTGTGAAAATAATAGAAGCGCAACCTCCAGACGGTAAAACGTATAAAGTAAAACCGGTAAAAGATGCAGCAGATAAAGCCCCGGAAGAAAAAGAGAGAATTAATCTAATCTCTCAAGGCGAATTGGATCTAATGCTTAAAATTACAGATAAAGCAGACAGCGCCAAAGAAGCAAATGCCGCGATAGAAGAAGCAAAAAAAGCAGCACCGGGACCTGCACCACCTGCACCACCGGCAAAAGC
>Ga0214919_10010145_pt1 | contig 12001 bp, 12 predicted proteins | sample LL1503_MetaG_FD_177994 | JGI IMG/M metagenome (GOLD analysis project Ga0214919, IMG submission 177994) | Freshwater microbial communities from Lake Lanier, Atlanta, Georgia, United States - LL-1503 | ecosystem: Environmental > Aquatic > Freshwater > Lake | place: USA: Georgia | collected...
TCAATTCCATTAGTTGCTGGAATTAGATATCGAGTCGGTGGCTTTAAAGGACGGGTTGTGCCCGGGGAGGAGATGCAGATAGATAAGGATCAAGGCTTTGTTAAATTAACCAATCAAAGACTTATCTTTTCTGGTCCCATTGCAACTGCTGAGTGGAGCTTTTCTAAACTTCTATCCTCATTTTCAAACCCAGAGCAAACAGATTTCATCTTTGGTGTTTCAAATAGAAAGAAGTCATCTGGCATAAGGTTTTCACCAGAGGATGGTTACGCATTTGCCCATCTATTTGCGCTCGCCCTCTACACCTATGAAAACGGCCTACCTGAAACCATCAAAGCCATAAAGAAAGAGCTAGCAGAAAACAGCGAAGAGAAGCCTAAGTTGGTGTTGCCAGAGGTTAAGAAGGAGATTGAGGGGAATGTCTAAAAATTGGGGTTCTTCTGGTTACTCTCACCACTTTATAGCTGACTACATACTCTCGCATTTTCCAGATTCACTTTTGCAAGAAATCGACGACCTTAAAAAAACTTATGAGATATTTTATTCTCAGAAAAAACTACTCTCTATTGATATACAGGGCGTGACTTATTTTTTTCCAACTCGCTATCGTGAAAATAGATGGGGCTGGGATGGAATTATCGAGGGCTCACCAGAGGCAATTGCTGAAATAATTCTTCAAGATTTAGCAGATTACAACTTTACAACCTTTAATAAACGTGGCAGAAAAATTACTAAACGACCAATTAGGTTGGATAAAAATATTGTCTGCATTAATTGTGGAGCAGTTGGTTCAATCAAGAGATATTTTTTTGGCATACCAGGTACCAGTAAGTTCGCAATGAATTTGGCAAAAGATAGATTCATTATTGGACGGGGTAGAAAGAAAGGTGATCAAGAGGCTCTCTGTACAAGATGTGACTGGACTGGTTCTACAGAGATATATCGTTTTTCAAAAAAGAAACTTTGACTAAACCCACCCCTTCCATGTTCCAATATGTTTCTCCCACTTCATTTGTAAGTCTTTAATACCGCCATAACTTTTAAAGTTTATGATCTCAACCTCATAGCCACACTTGCAGTGCGCCATACAGATCATGACGCCATCAACCTCTGGATAGGTAAGTGAGAATTGATGCTTTCCATGTGATATTCCGGTAAGGATTATTGATCCCATTGTTTAACCTCCTGCTCATCTGACGGTGTCTTTCATCATCAGCAGGTCTTCCTCTAGAACCACCGTGCGCAGTTAGGCGCGGTTGGTACTAAGCAAGCTAAAGGGCTTAACGCTTAGTTCTTGACCTGTTCAAAGTATAGGCCAAGTGACCGTCAGTGATATGAAGTAAATTGATAGCATGAAAGATATCAAGCCAAATCCAGCACCGTTTGTTGAAGTCCTACATCGACGAAGTACATTGTCTAAGAATTAGTATTAATTTTCACCGTGTAAAAATCTGTCGATAAATCAAAATTTTAGAATTTATACGCTATTTTAATATCATGCACCCAAATCCAGATCACGGATCTATTCGGTTCATAGACCTTTTCGCGGGAATGGGTGGTTTTAGAGCTGGGTTCGAAAAGGCAGCTTTGAAATTAAATATAAAGCCTATTTGTGTGTATACGTCGGAGATTAAACCAAGTGCCATTAAGTTTTATTCAGACAATTTTGAACCAATTGATTCTGAGGATATTACAAATAAAAATGAATCTGAAATACCGATGTTTGATGTTTTGCTGGCAGGTTTTCCTTGCCAGGCATTTAGTAGCGCAGGCAAAAGAGAGGGTTTCTTAGACACGCGCGGAACACTTTTTTTCGATATTGAGAGAATCATTAAACACCATCAACCCAGTGGATTTATTCTAGAAAATGTTGAGGGTCTCGTGAATCATGATAAGAAAATAAAAGAAAATGAAATCGGTCAGACACTAGAAACTATTTTAGCTAGTTTGAAAAATCTTGGATATGCAGTAACTTGGAAAGTCTTAGATTCTTCAGATTTTGGATTAGCTCAATTGCGAAGAAGAATTTTTATTGTAGGAACTAAAAACAGCAAAGTTTCATTAAACGGCTTTAAGAAGACTAAAATAACCCTAGCAAATATTCTCGAGAAAGGATTGCCTCTAGAAAAATCCAAAACAATTGAATTATTGTTAAAACATTACAAGATAAGTGAGCTTCCCGGAAAATCTTTGAAAGACAAAAGAGGTGGATTAAATAATATTCATAGCTGGGAGATTGAGTTAAAAGGTAAAACAACTAAAGTGCAACGAGAACTCCTGAATGAACTTCTAAAGGCACGAAGAAATAAGAAATGGGGGGACATAAAAAATATTGTTTGGATGGATGGAATGCCTCTAACACTCAAAGAGATAAAAACTTTTTTTACACATCCAAACCTTAAGAAATTGCTGGATGACTTGGTAGACAAAGGATACATAGCTTATGAGCACCCCAAAGATTTAGTGAGAATAGGGACTGGGTTGAATAAAAAGTTAGTTAGAAAAGAGCGATTGGATTTACCGAAAGGTTATAATATTGTTGCGGGAAAACTGAGTTTTGAAATCTCTAAAATATTAGATCCTAATGGATTAACACCTACATTAGTGGCTACCGACTTAGACCGCATGATGGTAATTGAACGAAGAGGTCTACGTCGTTTATCCATTACTGAGATGCTCAGATTATTCGGTTTTGAAGATTCGATGGTTGTGAATATGAAGCGAAATGAGATAGTGGACTTGCTCGGCAATTCTGTTCCTGTAAATATTGTTGAAGCAGTCTCAGAGAGATTGCTCAGGATCATACTTCAAAAAGAAAATTACGAAGCGATTGTAGATAATACTTTGACAGCAAAACAAGAGGCTTTGTTTATTTAAATCTTCTGTCCAATAATTTTCTCATATGATGATTCCAAATTTTTCAGCCAATTTTTGTTATGGGAGTTTGGGTATTCATATTTAAGCGCTGATTGATGTAAAGCTTCGATAAATTGTCTTCTAGTTGAAAAGGTTTTAACTCCATTCGAATAGAATTTTTTTGGTCGGATATTCACGGGTTCGCCTCGTTTTTTCTGAATTTCTAAAATATTTGTAGGTGATGGACCAGAAATTTCCCATATATTCTTCATCCAAATTTCCTCTATTTTTATGATCTTTTTTGTCATTGAATATGCAAATATCAAGTAGCTAGCGTTAAGTCGCTCTGGGTATAGCAGTAAAGATTCTATATAAGCTCCGTAATTTGCAATGTCAAATGCTGGACCTGCAGAATAATTAAAGCATTTAATTTCTAAATAATCATTGCTACCAATTATAAAATCTGGAAAAGACTGCGTATTTTCTGGTTTGGTGAATGATATTTTTTCTCTCGTTAACCATTCACCAAACCAGTCTTGAATTGCTCCTCCAACAATATCCATTGATTCAAGTGTTATTGATAAGTTTCCAAGAGTAAATAGCATTGATCCAGTAGAGTTCTTGATCTGTCCAGTTTGGACTTTGTTGTAAATATTTTGGGCAGAATTGCTGTGTGTCATGGTGCTAAACTATGCACCTAGCATGAATTAGTCAATGAGCTTTGAAACGGGAGTACATTATGTTTGTAGTAAAGCAATTTATAAAAGATTTTGAAACAACTGGAAAATTTACCGCACAAGAAATCAGCTTGACTGAGGAAATGACAAAGCAATGGGTGCGTTTTCAGAGAGATCCTCAAAGGTTTTTGCCCAAAATTTTTGACGGTAACTGGGCAAGGCCCGATCACCATCCAGATTCTGGAAATATTAAACTACTCCGAATTGTTCAAGGAAATGATGGCATAAGCAGGTTGATTGGTAGACAGGCAGATTTTATATTTGCTACTCCATGGATAGCTTAGAATTGATTACTGCTTTCGTATATTATCGTAATTTCGTCTAATATTTAATTTTATAAATCATGATGTACGCACTATTTTGGTTTTGTGTTCAGCAACTGCGCATAAAGTACAGAAAATGTTGGTTTTTTTGCTCCATTTACTAAACTATAACTTTGCTAAAACCACCGCCGCCACCTTAATCATTACCAACTCCGCTTTGCACTCCTAACCTCACCCCACCGCAATCAATGCCAGCGCTCCACTTGTTGCAGCTATTCCTGCCCAGTTAACTAGGGAGGGTTTTTGGTGGAGCAGCTTTATGGCAATTAGGACAGATAGGGCAGGGGCAGATACCATAAAGATGCCCACCTTACTTAACTCTAAGTTGTTGATTGCTAACATGAAAAATAGATTGGCGATGATCTCACATGTGCCAGAAAGGAGAGCGAATTTGCGCCAGCCAACTGGTTTAGTAAATACCGTCTTATCACTCTTTGGGGGAAAGAGAAATGAAACTAGTAATACACCAATTCTTGCGCCAAAGAGTGCGGGCAGGATCTCATTGTTTTCAATTAAGGTCATAATGAAGGAAAAGCCAGAGAAGAATGTGGCAGCAGATGCGGTTAAAAAGAAAGCGCTAAATGTTGCCTTCTGAGAACTTACCCCTTGGCGAGAGCAAAGATATAAACCTGCTGCGCCTAACGCAGCTGCAATTGGAAACAAAATAGATAACTCTTCGTTTTTAACGATGAGAGCAAAGAGGATTAGGTTAAAAGATTGCACCAATGCCACAACCGGACCCACAAATGAGACGGATGAGACTGAGAATGCTTGGTAGAGAGGTGGCAGACCAAGTCCGCCGGAAAAGCCCGCTGCAATACCAATTAATACAACACGCAGAGTTAGTGAGTTTAGATCAAATGCAATTACCAGACAGATTAAAGCAAATGCGATTGTGGAGGAGGCTCGTAATGTGTTGCGCCAGGAGGATTGCTGGGTTGATTTACCACCAAGGGTATTGGTTAAGGCATTGCCTAAGGCATTAGAAAAGGAGGAGAGTTCACCAATCAAAGTTGAACCACGCTAGGTGAGAGTTTGAATTGTTAATTGTTTGCTGCTCTTTTCAAATATCAGTATTTGATTATTTGGTAGCTGCTGCCAGCCTGCCTGATCCCAGCCACTTGAGGCGACAATAACCTGTCCATTTTTCTGGGTGTATTTAAGTTGGTAGTAATCACTTTGTTCCTTAAATCTATCTGGGATCTTGGCTTGGTTATAAACACAGGCTGCTGCAAAGTAATCCTTATTTGTAATCATCATATTTATGGATGAGTAGGAGCAGCTATTTTTAATATAGGAAAGGCCAGATTTAATACCCTCAACAAAGCCATCTTTTTCTATTTTGGTTAAGAGAAAGAGGAAGTAACGCTCTGAATCTGTTGCGCCCTTGGCAAGGGATAAGTACCGCTGATCAATTAATGGATCTAAACAATCAAAGGGTGAGATCGAGCCATTATGGATAAAGGAGATATCTTGATAGGTAAATGGATGGGTGTTGTTCTCATTTATCGCCATGCCAGCAGTTGCCCACCTTAGGTGGAGTAAGGCAGAGGATGATTTATGGCTTTCTAGTTGTTGTTTAAAGTTTTCACTCTTCGTGGCAGCAACCGGCTCTTTATATAGCTGTGCGCTCTTGCCCTCACTAGTTGCAATACCCCAACCATCACAGTGATCATCAGCTAGCTTTACAAATTGATTAAAGTTTTCACCAACAACCTCACTAAAAGTGGCAGGTGTAGTCGAGGAGTAACCAAGTAAGCGACACATAGGTAAACCCTAATCTATTTTAATTTTAACTAGGCGATTTAAAAAAAATTAAGGGGCCAGCATGGCTGGCCCCTTAACCTACTTACCTTCTTTTTACCGCTTACTTATGACCTTTAATGGCAGCTTCTTCCTCAGGGGAGAGAACAAGCTTTTTGCGACCAAATAGACCAAAGCCAACTAGGCCGATTACATAAACAATTGCAATCGCTTGGATAGCAGTTGTTAATGCTGGGTTTAATGCTTGACCAACAAATACCAATGCAGCAAGAAGACCTGCCACAATCGCTCCCATTGAGCCAACTGGTGATTTATAAGGACGAGCAAGATTTGGTAATCGCTTCTTTAGTAGTAGGTAGCTAATCATTTGAAGCATGTAAGCGATAACCGCGCCCCACACTGCAATATTTAGAACTACCGCACCTGCTGACTCACCGCCATATTGAGCCCAAAGAAGTGCTGCATAACCAATTACCGCACCTGCAATTAAGGCTGTCCATGGTGTCTTTCGGCTACCAGTCAAAGAAAGCATCTTTGGATAGTAACCAGCACGAGATAGTGAGTAGATATTTCTGCCGTAGGCAAACATGATTCCTTGCAATGAAGCCAGCAGTCCAACTAGGGCAAAGGCAGCAAGGAGGGCAGCAACATCTGAGTTAGGCAGGATTGCTCTAAACCCATCTAGAAGTGGCTCACCTGATTCACTTAACTCCTTTGCACCAGTTAATCCTGGATTTAATACCAACACCAACATCGCGGTAACAACAAGTGTTGCCATACCTCGAATACCAGCCTTTGGAATATCTCGAGCTGGCTCATGTGCTTCCTCTGCTGCAAGTGGTAACTCTTCAATTCCTAGGAAGAACCACATTGCAAATGGCATCGCTGCCACAATTGGCCATAGACCAAATGGCAAGAAGTTTGAATTTCCAGCCTCAGGTGCAATATTGGTCAAGTTATCAAATGAGAACTTGCCGCTAAATACTGCCATCACTGTGAAGAGAGCAATCACACCGAGGGTGATAAATGAAACCCAGATTGCAAACTTAAATGAGAGTGCAGTTCCCGAGATATTTAATAGTAAGAAGATTGCATAGAGAATGATCCACCAAGCCCAAACAGGCATAGATAGATCAAACAACTCTTTAGTAATTGAGTCAGCGTAAGAGGCTGAGAAGAAGACAATTACTGCTGTGGTTGCTACATACTCAATGGTTTCGGCAAAGCCGGTTACAAAGCCACCCCAAGGCCCCATTGATGATCTTGCAAATGAGTAAGCACCACCTGTGTGAGGAAGGGCTGCTGCCATCTCACCAATTGAAAATAACATTCCGTAATACATAATGATTACCAAAACTGTGGCGATAAATAATCCGCCCCAACCAGCTTCGGCAATACCAAAGTTCCAGCCAGAGAAATCTCCTGAGACCACAGCTGCAACGCCTAATCCCCAGAGGGCTAGTAATCCGGCATGACGCTCTAAACCACGTTTATCAAAGTAATCACTTGATACGTTGGTATAGGAAACGCCTTGCGATCCTTTTTCCGCCATAAACTTTCCCTTCAACGGCCACTTCCTTGTGAAGCAGTCTGGTAAAAGGGTAGAACTGCAGGGGCGATACTGGAAGGTATGAGGGTTAGTTTTTGGGTGCTATTTTCACCCCATTATGTAAAGATGAGCGTATGAGAGCCAATTTTCCCTTACCAAAGTCAGAGCTAGAGGCCAAGATCGCAAGCGGTGCGATCGACACCGTGGTGGTTGCAATGACAGATATGCAAGGCCGCCTAGTTGGAAAAAGATTAGATGCAAATTACTTTTTATCAGATGTTATAAAACATGGCACAGAAGGTTGCAACTATTTACTCGCTGTTGATGTTGATATGAATACGGTTGATGGTTACCAGATGAGCTCTTGGGATAAGGGTTACTCAGATCTTGCGATGATTCCAGATTTAAATACCTTGCGATTAATTCCTTGGCAAGATGGTGCGGCAATGCTGTTGGCAGATGTGGCCTGGCTAGATCACACAGATGTTGTTGCATCCCCTCGTCAGATCTTAAAGAAGCAGATTAAAGCTCTAGCTGATGCTGGAATGAAGGCAATGGTTGGAACTGAGCTTGAGTTTGTCGTTTATAACAACACCTATGAGCAGGCATGGAGTAAGGGATATAAGGATTTAACACCAGCTAATCAATACAATGTTGATTACTCAATTCTTGGCGGCTCCCGAATTGAACCATTACTGCGCGCAATTAGATTAGGCATGAGTGGTGCTGGGATGAATGTTGAATCGGTTAAGGGTGAGTGCAACTTTGGCCAACATGAGATTGCCTTTAAGTACTCAGATGCATTAACAACCTGTGATAACCATGTGATCTATAAGAATGGTGCCAAAGAGATTGCTGCCCAAGCGGGATATGCCTTGACCTTTATGGCTAAGCCAAACCAACGGGAAGGAAACTCCTCCCACATCCACCTCTCATTTAGAGGATTAAATGATGAATTGGTGATGGCAGATGATAAAGATAAAGAACATGGCTTATCTGAGGTTGGTAAGCAGTTTATTGCTGGCCAACTTAAACATCTTCGTGAACTTTCATTACTTTTTGCACCAAATATCAACTCCTATAAGCGATTTGTGCCAGGCAGCTTTGCACCAACTGCAATTAGATGGGGCAGAGATAACCGAACCTGCGCGCTGCGCTTGGTGGGCCATGGCCAATCTCTTCGTCTTGAAAATCGAGTGCCAGGTGGGGATGTAAATCCATATTTGGCTGTATCTGCAATTATTGCCGCAGGTTTAGATGGAATTAAAAATAAGTTAAAGCTTGAGGATGCCTTTGCTGGCAATGCCTATGACTCAGATTCACCAAGAGTGCCAGCGACAATGCTTGAAGCACAAACACTTTGGGCATCATCTGCTTGGATCAAAGAGATCTTTGGCGCAGAGGTGCAAGCACATTATGCAAATATGGCTCAGGTTGAGCTTGATGCATTTGGTAAAGCGGTAACTGATTGGGAGTTAATTAGAAACTTTGAAAGGTTTTAAATCAAAGTGTCATCAACCTATGAGGTAATCAACCCTGCCACTGAAAGTATTGTTAAAGCAGTTGAGTTGGCAGATTTAGCTGCCACCGATAAAGTAATTGAAAAGGCTAATAAAGCATTTGAATCTTGGAAAAAGTTTGCACCAGGGGATCGGGCAAAATTACTTCGAGCCTTTGCCCAGGTGGTTTCAGATCATCGGGAAGAGTTAGCAAAGCTTGAGGTTTTAAATGCCGGTCATACCATTGGTAATGCGCTCTGGGAGGCAGATAATGTTGCCAATGTTTTAAATTACTACTCAGCATCCCCGGAGCGATTATTTGGAAAACAGATTCCAGTTGCAAATGGGGTTGATATCACCTTCAAAGAACCACTGGGTGTAGTTGGGGTAATTGTGCCGTGGAACTTTCCAATGCCAATTGCAGGTTGGGGTTTTGCACCAGCTTTAGCTGCTGGAAACACTGTGGTTTTAAAACCGGCTGAGTACACGCCAATGACTGCTATGAGATTAGGTGAGTTGGCACTTAAGGCGGGAATCCCAGAGGGTGTATTTAATGTCGTAGTTGGTAAGGGATCTATTGTTGGCAATCGCTTTGTTACTCATCCTTTGGTGCGAAAAATTGTCTTCACCGGTTCAACCACTGTTGGCAAACAGATTATGGCCGGGTGTGCTGATCAGGTTAAGCGAGTAACACTTGAGTTAGGTGGCAAGAGTGCCAATATTATTTTTGCAGATAGCGATATTGAGCGGGCTGCAGCTGCAGCACCTGGTGCGGTATTTGATAATGCCGGCCAAGATTGTTGTGCTAGATCTAGAATTTTAATTGAAAAAAGCGCCTTTGATAAATTTATGTCCGCCTTTGAAGTAGCAGTGAAAAAGTTTCGCGTTGAAGATCCCTCACTGGCAACTGCTGAGATGGGGCCGTTGATTAGCAAGAAGCAGTTAGATGCGGTGCAAGGATATTTAACTGAAGAAGTTGCATTTACTGGCGGCGCACCAACTGGAGCAGGTTTCTGGATGGCGCCAACGGTTTTGATGCCAAAGAAAACAACATCAAAGGTGTGGCAGGAGGAGATCTTTGGTCCAGTTGTCTCTGTTATGACATTTGATGATGAGGCAGATGCAATTGCAAAGGCAAATGATTCAGATTTTGGTTTATCTGGATCGATTTGGACAAATAACTCAAGCAAAGCGTTGCGGGTAGCCCGGGCGGTTGAGAGCGGAAACCTCTCAGTTAACTCAAACTCATCAGTTCGTTATTGGACCCCATTTGGTGGTTATAAACAATCTGGCTTAGGCAGAGAGTTAGGACCAGACGCACTTGATGCATTTACTGAGGTTAAAAATGTTTTTATTGCAACGGAATAACTAGTAATGACTAAGAAAAAGGGGATAGGGATATGGTGAAAAGATTAGAGGGCAGGGTAGCGGTTGTTACTGGTGCTGGCTCTGGCATCGGTTATGCCACTGCGAAGCGATTAGCAAGTGAGGGAGCCAAAGTAGTTGTGGCAGATACCAATGCTGATACTGGAAAAAAGGTAGCAGCAGAGGTTGGTGGCATATTTGTTAGTTGTGATGTCACCAATGAAGCACAGGTGGCAAATATGTATAAGGTCGCCTTTGATACTTACAATCGAATTGATATTGCATTTAATAATGCCGGTATCTCACCTCCTGATGATGATTCCATTTTAATTACTGGGCTTGATGCATGGGAGCGGGTATTAAAAGTAAATACCACAAGCGTATTTTTATGTTGCAAGGCGGTAATTCCATATATGCAAAAGGCAGGTAAGGGATCAATTATTAATACCGCATCCTTTGTGGCAACTATGGGAGCTGCCACCTCACAGATTGCATACACCGCTTCGAAAGGTGGGGTGCTTGCCATGAGTCGTGAGCTTGGTGTGCAGTTTGCTAGAGAGGGAATCAGAGTTAACGCGCTCTCCCCAGGGCCGGTGAATACCCCATTACTGCAGGAGTTATTTGCTAAAGACAAAGAGCGTGCCGCTAGAAGATTGGTTCATATTCCAATGGGTCGATTTGCAGATGCCAGTGAGATTGCAGCAGCTGTTGCCTTTTTAGCCTCCGATGACTCTAGTTTTATTACCGCCAGCAACTTCTTAGTTGATGGTGGAATATCAGGCGCTTATGTAACGCCATTGGATAATTAGTCTTAAAATAAAATCAGCCCTGCAATGAATCGGCAGGGCTGATTTTTTTATGTAATCGATTAATTATGCGCCGGCGGGCGCCGGAGGATGTCCTTCGGCGATAACTCTTTTATTGGTTATCTCCTGGATAGAACTGATTTGATTAAACAAGTTGTCCCACCCCCTTAAAAAAGATATTTCAAGGTCGCAATCAATTTGATTGCTATCTATAAATTACTCCTAAAAGTTAAATATGCAATAAGGCATTGCTGAGAGTTGCTACAGTATTACTTGATACTTTAGAGTCTTTAATCAACTACTTTGATCTGAGCGGTGGCAACTCTTCTTAAGAAGGAGTCAATTAACTCAAAGGCACGCTTCTCCGCAGCTGGTGCCAGGTCAGATGTTTGCTTACGTAACTGCTCAACATCCACGCCAGCCGACTCTACCTCTGCACATCCACCCTCCATCGCAAGCCATGCCTCTAAAACTTGCGGATCTATCTCTGGATGAAATTGCAAAGCCAAAGTTTTACCCATTACAAATGCTTGGTTTGCAATATCTGTTTTTGCAATCTCAGTTGCACCCTTTGGTGTTACCCATCTATCCCAGTGGTATTCAAACCAGGGACCAGTTGGAATTAAGGTGGGATCATTTGTTTGAATTTCAAACCAGCCAACCTCAGCCTTTGGCGATTTAGCAACTGAGCCACCTAAAGCTCTTGCCATTAATTGACCACCAAAGCAGATACCAAGAATTGGCACTCCTTTATTGTGAGCCTCTTTAAGTTTTTCTAATTCAGGAAGTAACCAATTACCAATTCGATCATCTTCATAAGCGCCATAGGGAGCACCCATTGGAACTATGAGGTCATACTCTAAAAAGTTTGGAAAATTTGCATGCACATTAGGAGTTGAAAAATTCTCCTCCGGCACAATCAAAAAACGTTCAATCTCATAGCCATGCTTTTCAAGAGAGCGCCAGATCGGACCACCAAGTGAGACATGATCATGTTCGATAAAGAGTGCGCGCATTCGGGGGAGTTTACATGCAAAGGTGGTGGATTTCTTAACCATTCAATTTTCTAGGCACAAACTTAATCCCTTTATATTTATAAACC
>Ga0214919_10010146_pt1 | contig 12001 bp, 11 predicted proteins | sample LL1503_MetaG_FD_177994 | JGI IMG/M metagenome (GOLD analysis project Ga0214919, IMG submission 177994) | Freshwater microbial communities from Lake Lanier, Atlanta, Georgia, United States - LL-1503 | ecosystem: Environmental > Aquatic > Freshwater > Lake | place: USA: Georgia | collected...
AGTTTGCGCAAGTGGCTGACGAGGTATTGGCCTTTATCCAAGGCGCCGAACTCATCATCCACAACGCGCCTTTTGACATCGGTTTTTTAAACCGCGAGCTGTCTTTGCTGGCCAAGCCGCCGCTGCATAGCTGTGTCAGTGGCGTGATAGACACTTTGCTAATGGCCAAGGAAATTTTTCCGGGTAAGCGCAACAGCCTGGACGCCTTGTGCGCGCGGCTGGAGGTGGACAACAGTGGCCGCCAGTTGCACGGCGCTTTGCTGGACGCCGAATTGTTGGCCGAGGTGTATATCAACATGACGCGCGGGCAGGACGCTTTGCTGATGGACAGCCGCAGCGACACCAGCGCACAGGCAGCAGGCAGCCGGGTCGATTTCGCCAACCTGGCTTTGCCAGTGCTAGCGGCGACCGAGCAAGAATTACAAGCCCATGCCAAGGTGCTAGCCGAAATAGATAAGGCCAGCGCGGGTAAGACCGTCTGGGCGAGCACGGAATCAACCGTATAATGGTGGGCTTTCCTGACCAGATTCAGGGCGGTTAGCTCAGGGGTAGAGCACCACATTCACACTGTGGGGGTCGCAGGTTCGAAACCTGCACCGCCCACCAAGTAAAAAAATCTTATATAGATTAACAACTTAGGTGGTTTTCCGGATTTAATTTTTCATATTTTCTGATATGCTGCCCGAGGCAGCATTCGAAATATTGGGCTACAAACGGGTACTTTTACCTATTGCGCCCCATTGAAGGACTGATAATGCTCAGGCTACCTGAGCATTATTTCTAGCCCAAAATAACGGTCAAATATTTCAAATCCAGTGATCTAAATTTGGATTGAAATGAACACTCCATATACGTTGATTCGCCAGTGCACGGAAGCCACAGGTTGGTTGCAAGTTCAAATTTAGTCAAGCGTAAAGAGTCCGCCCTGAATAATTTCTAAGTGCTTGAATTTATTGAGAATATAGGTAAATTCCTGTCCGCTAAATTGCAAGAAAAGACGTTATAGGCGGTAGATTTCTTGCAGATTTCGACTAGGTATTTGATGGGCCCTAAAACACCGACGCCGCAGACGCAGCAACTGTTTGGCTATCCGCTGGATCAGCATTTAGATCTCGAGCACCCGCTGATGGATTGGGCCCAAATTGGCAAGACCTTTAGCGGCCACTGTGTCTCGGATCGAGATCGCCCGGCGTTGCCGCCTCGCTTGGTGGCGGGCCTGCTGTATTTGCAAAACACCTTTGATTGCTCCCATGCCTTGGTAATCATCACCTGCGTAGAGAACTCTTATTGGCAATACTTCACGGGCGAGCGCTATTTGCAAACGCGCTGCGGGCCATGATGAAGCGGCGCAGCGCACTAGAGCCAACCATTGGGCACATGATGGCAAATTGAGTCGCAAACCTCCCAAGGGTGTGCTGGGCGACGCACTACACGCGGTGATGTGTGGGGCAGGCCACAACATGAGGCTGCTGCTGAGAAAGCTTCGGCTTTTTGCGCCCAGTTTGGGCATGTATTGCAAGAGATTATGTATGCCCAATTCATGGCGGCACGCACACGCTATGGCTTTGTTGTTTGGAAAACTCAATTGTTCAGGGCGGACTCAGTAAGGCATGCGGGCGACAAGTCCATGGCATCGCGTACCAGTTTGCGGATGGTGGCCCGGCCTTTCGCTTTTGGGATGGAGCTCATGACGGCTCCTCGAGATACTTTCCAAATTTTATTGCGGCTAACGCTTTGCGGTGGGCGGGCATTGCCAAGGTTAGCCGCCCAGGCCCCGATAATCGTGTCCTGCACCGTATTTCGCCTGCTGCTCCCCCGTACCCTGTCGCCATTGCCATGTCCTTTACCTCTGCATTCCACCCCCCGCTGACGCCACCCACCGAAATAGACCGCAGCTTGCGCACACGCGGCTACGCGGTCCTATCGGGCCAAGATGTGTGCGCATTGGCGCAGGCTGAGGCAGCGCATTTGCAAGGTTTTAGGACGCTGTGGGACGACTTGCCGCCCGATGGGTATTTGAAAGACGGCGGGCGCTACCGGCGCAGACGGCATAGTTGCTTTGTGGTACAGGCCGATGGCGTGGTGCAACAGGCTGCGCACCGCCCGCACTGGCAACCTTTGGAATACAACGCGCTGCACGGCGGTATGCAGCGCCACTTTGCGCCTATGGCCGATGCGATGGCCGCGCACCCTGATTGGCTGGCTTTATTGCAATGGCTAGGCCGCGTCGCCAGCAAGCTGCGCGGTGTGCAAACCTGGTATGCCGAGGCGCACCAGTTCCGCATCGACACCACCGACGGCATCGGTCGGCCCACGCCTGAAGGCGCGCACCGCGATGGTGTAGATGTGGTGGCAGTGTTTTTGCTCGCGCGCCACGGAATCAAAGGCGGCGAGACGCGGGTGTTTGAGGCCGATGGCCCCAACGGCCAGCGCTTTACCTTGGGCGAGCCCTGGTCGGTTTTGTTGCTTGACGATGCGCGCGTGATTCATGAGTCCACGCCCATCCAACCCCTGCAAGCCGGTGGCTACCGCGACACCCTGGTGGTGACCCTGCGTGCCGGGGGTTTCCAGGGCGACTGAGCCCAGCGCGGTTTTAGGCCTGACGCTCAAAAATCGCTGCGATACCCTGCCCGCCACCTATGCACATCGTCACCAGCGCGTAGCGACCATTAATCCGCTCGAGTTCGTACAAGGCCTTGACGGTGATCAGCGCGCCGGTCGCGCCAATCGGGTGGCCTAGCGAAATGCCCGAGCCATTGGGGTTGACCTTGGCGGGGTCCAGACCCAGGTCGCGGGTGACGGCGCAGGCTTGTGCTGCAAAGGCTTCGTTGGCCTCGATCACGTCCAGGTCATTAACTGTGAGGCCGGCTTTTTGGAGCGCCAATTTGCTGGCGGGCACCGGGCCGATGCCCATGTACTGCGGGTCCACACCAGCATGCGCATACGCTACCAAACGCGCCAGGGGCTTGAGCCCGCGCGCTTTGGCCACACCGGCTTCCATCAACACCACCGCCGCCGCCGCGTCGTTAATGCCCGAGGCATTGCCCGCGGTCACGGTGCCGTTTTCTTTCAGGAAAACAGGTTTTAATTTGGCCAATTCAGCGGCAGTGCAATTGGGGCGGAAATGCTCGTCGGTGGCGTAGGCCACATCGCCTTTGCGGCTTTTGAGGATGACCGGCATGATCTGCCTGCTGAAGTAACCGGCCTCGGTGGCGCGTTGCGCGCGGTTGTGGCTTTCAACGGCCAGCGCGTCTTGCGCGTCGCGGCTGATGCCCCATTTGGCGGCGATATTTTCTGCCGTCACACCCATGTGGATGTTTTGAAAGGGGTCGTGCAGCGCGCCGACCATCATGTCGGTCATTTTGGCGTCGCCCATGCGCGCACCCCAACGCATATTGAGCGAGGCAAAAGGCGCGCGGCTCATATTTTCTGCGCCGCCGCCGACGGCGATGTCAGCATCGCCTAACAAAATGCTTTGGCTGGCGTTGACGATGGCTTGCAGGCCCGAACCGCACAAGCGGTTCACGTTAAAGGCCGGCGTGCCCTGGCCGCAGCCGCCACCGATGGCCGCCACGCGCGAGAGGTACATATCTTTGGGCTCGGTGTTGACCACATGGCCGAAGACCACATGGCCCACGTCCTTGCCTTGCACCTGCGCGCGGGACAGCGATTCACGCACCACTTGCGAGGCCAGCTCGGTGGGCGCGATGTCTTTGAGGCTGCCGCCAAAAGTTCCAATCGCGGTACGCACCGCGCTGACAACAACTACTTCACGGGACATGGTTTTTCCTTGGTTTCAAAAATAAAAAGTTGGGCTACTAGGCCTGGACAGAAACAGATTTTCCCGGCCCATGCGTACAGGCGGCTTACGCCCTTGCCGGGCTCAGCCGCGCACATCGGCCACCGGCTCGGTACCAAAGTCGGCCCGCGCCAGGTAGGCCAGGATGCGCGATGCCGCGTCCGCCGGGCTGCTGAGCATGCCGCGCTCGTGCATGGCTTGGAAGTTGCCAATGTCGGGGAAGGCTTGCGGGTCGGCGCTGCGCAATTGCACTTGCATATCGGTGGCGATGACGCCAGGCGCGAGCGAACAGACTTTGGCGCCGTGGGCTTGCAGCGCCTCTTCCATGGCCAGGCTGCGGCTGAAATGGTCTAGGCCCGCTTTGGCGGCGCAGTAGCTGGCCGAGGACGCCATGGCGCGTCGGCCTAGGCCGGAGGAAATATTGAGTACTTTGCGCTGCGCCGTCCAATGGCGGGTCGCGCCCAGAAATGCGGCGCACAAGAGCACTGGCGCTTCTAGCCCGACGCGCAAGGCATTGGCCAGGTCGGCAGTCTGCCCGTCGCGCACCGGGGCTAGGGCGGAGATGACGCCCGCGTTATTGATCAGCGTGGCCGATTGCAAGGCCGCTGGGTCTTGCGCTTGCAGCCAATCACTTAGGCGCGCAGCGACTGGTGCCGCGTCAGCCAGGTCTGCTTGCCATTGCTCCAGTTTTGCGCCGCGCTGCGCGGCCAAGGCATCGAGAGTTGCATTGGGTTGGCGGGAGATACACAGCAGCAGCGCGCCAGGCTGCAGCAGTTGTTCGGCCATAGCCAGGCCCATACCGCGCGAGGCGCCGGTCAAGATGGTGAGTGTGTGTTGCATAGGTTTGGCTTGTTAAGGGTTAGAGCTGATCTGATTTTGGCAGGGCTGGGCGCCGGGTGGCGCTCGGTCACAATCGGCGCATGGCCCTCAAATCAACGATTTTCAAAGCAAACCTGCAAATTGCAGACATCGACCACAGCTACTACGCCGACCACACGCTCACGCTGGCCCGCCATCCCAGCGAAACCGACGAACGCATGATGGTGCGCCTGTGCGCACTGGCCTTGCAGGCGCACACCCTCAACAGCGTGTGCAATGGCGACGGCACCTTGGCTTTCGGCGCCGGCTTGTCGGACCCGGACGAGCCCGATGTCTGGCTGCGCGATTTCACCGGTCGCACCCGTGTCTGGATTGAAGTGGGCCAACCCGAAGACAAGCCGCTCATCAAAGCCTGCGGCAAGTCAGACCAAGTTTTGTTGTACTGCTTTAACCACGCCGCCGAAGTGTGGTGGCGCGGCATGGAAAGCAAACTCAGCCGCCCGCAAAACCTGCGCGTCTATCGCGTGCCCACGCTCGCATCCCAAGCGCTGATTCCCCTGGCCCAGCGCAGCATGCAATTGCAGGCCACGGTACAAGAAGGCGTTCTTACTTTGGGTGATGCAAGTACGACGGTGGATATCGAGCCGGTACGGTGGAAGTAGCGCTGGGAAACCAGCGCGATGTCAAAGGAACTGGGAGGGAAGCGCTTGGACTTTCGTTTGAAGGTTTGGCATAAGTGCCCCCACCCCCACCGCCACCACACTTTCATAAATCGTATAAGTCGCCGATTCGCCTGCTTGCAAGGTATGCAAAGGCGAATGGGTTTCCACTTCAAAATAGTCCAAGGCCGGGGCGTTGAACACTTCCACCGGCAAACCATGGGCATAGCTAGCCTTGGGATCGGCGATGGAGTGCCTTTGGTAGCGCAGACCCCATGGCGCGAAATCGACTTGTACGCGCCCGTCCAAGCTGGCAAAGCCGCACTTAAATTCATCGCCGCTGTGGCAGTGGATGTGCGCCACGTCGCCTTCGGTGTGCAGCGTGCCTTGGGCCTCTAATTGTGCGCAGGCTTTTTTGCCGGGCAGGGCCACGACGCGCTCGCCGGGGTAGCGGCCTGGTGCGGCCAGCGCCACTTGCACATCGCCAGGACGCAGCAGCATCAAGACGTCCCACAAGCCGCAGCTAAGGGCCATTGTTCCGGTATTGCGCAAGGTGTGTTCGATAGACCAGGTCTGCGCACCGGCGGGCAGCACCAGACGGCGGCTGAGCTGCAAACCGGTGACTGCGCACACCGGGCTTTGTATTTCGATGCCCATGGATTGCGCATCGCACCAATATGCCAGCACCGTCCAAGCCAAGCTGTCTAAATCGCGGTGGGGTGCATCGTCCGGCCAGGCCGATTGGGGCGCAATCCAGGTCTTGCCGCCGCCCCAGAGCGGAAAGCTCCAACCGGCGCACAGTGCATCCCAGTGGCGCAGGTCACCGTCAAAACTTTTGCCGCGTAAATCGGGGTGGGTAAAACACAGCTCCTGCCCCGCGAAAGCGATACCCATCAAGCGGCCACCTACCGAAGGCACCACTTGCAATACCAAGTCATCTTGCTCCAAGGTATAGCTCGGCCAAGCCAGAAAACTACTTTGCCGCAGGCCGCGCGTCGCCGAGTGCATGGCTGGGTCGCTTTAGCTTTTATCGACCGGCTTGCTGCGAAACATGGCCACGGTTTCGGGCTGCGCCAGCTTGCACATGCAAGGTGGCAGTCCGCGCACCATGAGTTCGGCGTCGGCGGTGACGATGACGCCAATCTGGGCCAGCGCGCTGTGCATGGCCCCGGCTTGGTGCGGCGAGAGCAGCACATGGTCCGCGCTGCGCACACGGTGCCCTGCGGGCACCGGCTCTTGTGGGAACACATCGGTCGCCACGCGGATATGGCCGGTTTCGGCCACGTCCAGCAGCGCTTCAAAGTCCACCACACCGGCGCGGCTCAGCAGCAGCAAAGACGCGCCCGCTTGCATGGACATAAAGGCCTCGCGCCCCAAGAAACCCTGGTTTTGCGAGGTGACGCTGGCCACCACAAAAACAATTTTGCAAGTCTGCAGTACCTCGTCGAGGCTGGCAGCGGCGCAACCCTGGGCGGCGATATATTCCGCAGGCAACCAAGGGTCGAAGGCTTTGATGTGCGTCGCAAACGGAGCCAGCAAGGGCACGATGGCGCGGCCCAAATCGCCAAAGCCGATAAAGCCTACGCTCTGTCCGCGTAATGAATAGGCCTGGGCATTGGCCTCCAGTCCGTAGCGTTCGGTGCCTTGGCGGAAATAGCGGTCCGAGCGGCTGATGCCACGCGCCAGGTCAATCGCCATGCCCAGCGCCGCCTCGGCCACCGGCTCGGCAAAAACCGGGCTGATGCTAAGGATGCGTACGCCCCGCGCCATGGCAAAGCCATAGTCCACATTGGGAAAGTAGTTGCCCTCGACATTGAAGATGGCGCGCAGGCGCGGGCTTTGCGTAATGCGTACCTGCGGCATGTCCAACTGCCCGATCAAAATTTCTAAGTGCGGTGCCAGCGCTTCAAACTCCGCTTGCGTGGGCGGCGTATCGTCAAACACATGCAAGTCGCCCAACTGTGCCAGCCGCTCCAATTGGGCTGCCGTAAAAATATCGGCGACTTTGCGCGGGGCTGGGACCAGAAGAATGGCAGGTTTGTGCATGGGGTAGAAAAAAGTTATTTACTAGCAGAGGCTGGAGCCAACATCCATTCGTGCGCCGGGTCGTTCTTGAAAATCCACAAGCGCTTGGGGCCGGCCATGACGTTGAGGTAGTAGGAATCGTAGCCGTGCGGCACCACCACCGGGTGGTAGCCACGCGGCACCATCACCACGTCGTGGTCCTCTACGGCGCAGGATTCGTCCAGGCTGCGGTCGTCGGTGTAAACGCGCTGAAACGCAAAGCCCTGGGGCGGGTTCAAGCGGTGGTAATAAGTTTCTTCGAGCTGGGTTTGAATGTGCGGTTCTTCCCGGTCGTGCTTGTGGGGCGGATAGCTGGACGAATGGCCCGCGGGTGTGCGCACTTCGACCACCAGCAAATGCGCCGCGCCCGGGTCATCGTGCGGCAAGATGTCGCAGATGTAGCGCGTATTGCTGCCCTGGCCGCGCACCGAGCGGCGCATGGTGGCGGGGTCTATCACGCGCACTGGTCTACTTTGTTCGTCGCCTGGCGCGCTGCACAGCGCAATTTCACAGGCCTCGCAGGCCAGCAGTTGCACGCTTTGCCCTGGCGGTAGGTAGATTGCACCGGGCGCTTTGTCGTCGAACACCGAAGCACGGTTCCCCAGTCGTGAATAGGTCGTGCCATCGACGTGTACATCGACATAGCCGCTGAGCACTACGATACATAGTTCGCGATCCTGCGTCTCCAAACGGTGCTCTTCACCCTTTAGCAAGCGCAAGGCTTCAAAGCCTACATAAGTCCATTGGGCGCGCTGGGGTGTGACGCTGACAATCTCTCGCCCCGTGGGCGCTGCTTTTACGAGCAAGTGGCTGGTCATGGCTTAGCCCTTTTGGCGAACCAGAGCTTGCAGCGTCTCAAAACCCTTTTTCGCATAGGCATAGCTAGGCGCTACCGCAGGGTCTTGTTCAGCCTCCACCACCAACCAGCCCTGGTAGCCCGCGCCGTGTAAGGTATCAAAAATTTCGGCGTAGTTGATGCTGCCGTCGCCCGGCACGGTAAACACGCCGTTGAGCACGCCGGTTAAAAAGCTCCAGCGTTCGTTACGGGCTTTGTCGATCACTGCCGTGCGCACGTCTTTGCAATGCACATGCACCACGCGCTGTACATGTTTTTTGAGCAAATCATTAGGGTTGGCCGCACCGCCAAAATACGCATGCCCGGTATCAAACAGCAAAAACACTTTGTCCGCATCGGTGAGGCGCATGAGGGTATCCACATCTTCGGGCGACTCCACATAAGCGCCCATGTGGTGATGGTAGGCCAGTTGGATGTCGTAGCGGCTGCGCAATTGCGCACCAAAAGCATTGAGCCGCTCGGCATACGCCACCCATTGCGCCTCGCCGCTAAAGCGCGGACGCCTGGCCACGGGGGTGTCGATCTGGCCTTGCACCGTGCCCGCGCATTCGCCATAGACCACGACTTTGGCACCATTGAATTGCAGCTTGGCCATATGGGCATGGCAGCGTGCTAGTTCAGCGTCCACCGCTTGCGCATTGCTTTGCCCCGGTGCCACTTCGGCCAGAAAACCGGAATACCAGCCCGACACGCAAGCGAGCCCAAACTCCGCCAACTTGGCTTGCAGCGCCGGGCCTTCTTTCGGGAATTTATTGCCGAGTTCAAACCCGGTGTAGCCGATTTCCTTGCCTTCTGCCAAAGCAGTTTCCAAGAGCGTATCGCCGCCGAGTTCGGGCAGGTCGTCGTTCATCCATCCAATCGGGTTAATGCCGATCTGTACATTCCAGGCCATGGGGGTTCCTCTGTTGTCGGTGTCGATTATCAAATGGGGTGTTAGAGGCGTTGTGCGCGCTTGCCTTGCAGGTAGTCTGCATGGGCGGTTTGCACCGATGGCAGGGTCGATACCTCGGGTACCGCCACTTCCCACCACGTGCCGCCGTCTTCGGTGGTGCGGGTGTGGGTGGTGTCGATCACGATGACCTGCGTGCTGTGTGCGGCACGGGCCGCTTCCATGGCGCTGCGCAATTCGCCCAGGTTGGCCACATGCACCGCCTGTGCGCCCATGCTGCGCGCATGCATGGCAATGTCAATCGCCGGGGTTTGCCCGCCTTCGGGCACGCAATCGTCCAGCAAATTGTTAAAGCGCGGAATGCCGCAGGCCAGTTGTAAGCGCTGTATGCAGCCAAAGCCTCGGTTGTCCAGCACCACCACAATCATTTTTTTACCCAGCATCACCGAGGTGGCAATTTCCGAGTTCATCATCATGTACGAGCCGTCGCCAATCATGACGATCACTTCCTGCGCAGGCCGCGCCATCTTCACGCCCAGGCCACCGGCAATCTCATAGCCCATGCACGAATAGCCGTACTCCATGTGGTAATTGCCCGGCTGGCCGGCGCGCCATAGTTTGTGCAATTCGCTCGGTAGCGTGCCGCCTGCGCAAATCACCACGTCGTGTGCATCGCTGTGCTGGTCTAGGGCCTGGGCCGACTCGCGCACTACGCCAATCACCTCGGCGTCATAGGGCAATACGCCTTGCGGAACATGGGCCGTCAGTTCGCCTACGCGGGCATTCCATTGCCCAGCTTGCGTGTGTGCGCTGGCGGTCCAATCTGCGCTGGCACGCCATTCGGTCAAAGCCTCTTGCAATTGGCCCAGGCCGGTGCGCGCATCGGCCACCAAGGGCAGGCTGTTCCATTTGGCCGCGTCCATGGGATTGACGTTGAGGCTCAGTATCTGCGCCTTTGCAAACAAAGTGTGTGAGCCAGTGGTGAAGTCTTGCAAGCGGGTGCCCACCGCGATGATGCAATCGGCAGAGGCCGCTAGTGCATTGGCGGCGGTGGCGCCGGTGACGCCAATGGCGCCGACGTTGAGCGCATGGTTCCAAGGCAGGCTGCTTTTACCCGCTTGGGTTTCGGCCACCGGTATCCCGTGTGTTTCGGCAAAGGCGCGCAAAGCGTCCCAGGCCTGGCTGTACAAAACGCCGCCGCCTGCAATCAGCAGCGGGCGTTTCGCTTTGCGTAGCGCGGCGCAGGCTTCTTGCAACTGGTGCGCATCGGCTGGGGGCCTGCGAAAACGGATGATGCCTGGGTGCAAAAATTCTTCTGGGCAGTCAAAGGCCTGGGTTTGCACATCCTGCGGCAAAGCCAGGCAGACCGGGCCGCACTGGGCCGGGTCGGTCAGGATGCCGATAGCGCGCGGCAAGGCGCTCAGAATTTGGCGCGGGTCGGTGATGCGGTCGAAGTAGCGCGTCACCGGGCGAAAGGCATCGTTGGCGCTGAGGTCACCATGGTGAAAGTCTTCCACTTGCTGCAACACCGGATCAGGCGCACGCGACTGAAACACATCGCCGGGCAGTAGCAACAGCGGCAAGCGGTTCACATGCGCGACCGCAGCGGCGGTGACCATATTGGTAGCGCCCGGCCCTATGGAACTGGTAACGGCGATGATGCGCTGGCGGAACAAGGCTTTGCCATAGGCAATCGCGCTATGCGCCATGGCCTGTTCATTGTGGGCGCGGTAGGTGGGCAGCTGCGCGCGTTCGCTCCACAGCGCTTCGCCCAAGCCTGCCACATTGCCGTGGCCAAAGATGGCGAACACGCCCGCGCAATAGGGCTGCACGCTGCCATCGTGCATTTCCACTTGCAATGCGGCCAGGTGCTTTACCAGCGCTTGGCTCATGGTCAATCGTTGTGTTGTCATGGCGTGTCTTTCGGTGCAATCGTGGGGTGCGGCTCAGTGGCCCGCGTGGCGCTGCTGCCAGGCCGCCAGCAAGCTAGAAAAATTCTCCCCAATGGCTTGGATAAATTGTGCATCGCTGCGCGTGCCTTGCAGCCATTGCGTTGAGGGCGTGGCCCAAATACTGCGCCCGACCATAAAGCCTTTGACGATGGGGTTGCGCGCCTGCGCAAAGCTGCGTGCCAATTGGTCCAGGGGCTGGTTCAGGCCCAGTATCACCGCACCACGGCAATAGCTATCGCGCGCTTGCACCAAGCGCGCTAACGCGTCCCACCCGGCAGCTTGCATGGGCGCGAGTTTCCACCATTGGGGCTTGACGCCTAGGTTGTAAAAACGCGTGACGGCGCGAAGTACCACGTTGTCATCGCTGCTGCCGGGGCAAATGATTTCGAGTAAAAACTCATGGCCGCTGGCACGGCAGGCTTCCCACAGTTCCAGCACTTTTTCTTCTTGGTCCAAACGCAGTGCCACGTCATCGTCCGGGTGGTAATGCACCAGGCATTTCACCACTTGCTCGGTCGGCCATTGGGTCAGTACACTGCCGATAGAACGCGTACCGTCAAAGCGCAGCGGACGCGAGCCCGGCAGCTCCACCGGGCGCCCCACCCACCACTGGCGGCCCGTGGCTCGGGCCAGGGCTTGCGCGCCCATGCTGCCACCGTCAATCAGTACGCCAAAACGGCCTTGCAATTGGCACGTGCTTTCGATGTGTTCAGACGCATCAACCAGCAAGTTTTTGAGTTGCGCAATGCGCTCGGGCGCAGCACCGGCTTGCCGCGCGAGTGCGACAAATTGCGCGCGGTGGTCAAAGGCCAATACGCAGACTTCAGGCCACTCGGGCCGAGCCACGCTGACGCGGTGCAGGTGTTGCAACTGGGGGTCGCGGTCTAGTTGCGCCAAACGCTTGCCGCTCAACCAGTGGTCCAGTTCATCCTGGCTGGGCATGGCCGCAGAACACGCATGGCG
>Ga0214919_10010147_pt1 | contig 11999 bp, 12 predicted proteins | sample LL1503_MetaG_FD_177994 | JGI IMG/M metagenome (GOLD analysis project Ga0214919, IMG submission 177994) | Freshwater microbial communities from Lake Lanier, Atlanta, Georgia, United States - LL-1503 | ecosystem: Environmental > Aquatic > Freshwater > Lake | place: USA: Georgia | collected...
GGAGCACCAGCAGCAGAAAGAATTGGAGCACCAGCAGCAGAAAGAATTGGAGCACCAGCAGCAGAAAGAATTGGAGCACCAGCAGCAGAAAGAATTGGAGCACCAGCAGCAGAAAGGGTTGGAGCACCAGCAGCAGAACGTGATCCTGAATCAGCAACATCGGCAGACGTGAATCGACAAAAATTGCGTGAAACACTACGGGCGATTCGTCGCAAAAGAGCAGCAGCAGCAGCAGCAGCAGAAGGGCCAGCATCGGCAGACGTGAATCGACAAAAATTGCGTGAAACACGAAGGGCAATTCTTCGCGGAGATTTGGCGTCCCCACATCTCATAAAAATATAAAGGGTATGCAAAAAGACATTTAGAATAAATAGTAGCTACTAACAACAAAAAAAAAGAGTAAATATGGAAACGCTGAATGACTCTGATGAAAATGCCGACGTTGAAAACATCAACCGATATATTGATGCCATGAAATTTAAAAAAGACATCCTTAATCTCGATCGTAAAATCATCACTTTCCGCAAAAAGGGACCCGGATCTTATTATCAAGAATTCGATCTCAACATTGCCGAATCATCCAACGCATCGAAACTCAATACCTTTTTCACCGCTAAATTATTATTTGAAATGTTAAAGGATCATGGTGTCTTCAAACTCTTTCATATCTACGTTGACCCTGACAATGGGAATTTTGCTATTTTGTACGTTTTATTCAAGAATTATTTTAAAAATGTTGGTGTCACACGCAAATATTCCTTATTGTATATGCGGCGAAGTCGAAATGACCAAAACATTTCTACTTTTGTCAGTGTTCCAAAACCCGAAAATGATTTCGCAAATGAAAACATCAGTGCTTTTTTGACAAAAGTCAATGCAATTAATGCTGAGCATAACATTGATGCGAAAGACGATGAATTGCCATTATCATTCACATTCTTATCCACCCCCCACCCCCTTTGTCAAAATCGAATCAGCATCAAGGGGGTTACTGTTATTCCGGAATCTTTTCAAGTACCAGAAGTAATTGAAAAAGTGGCATTGCAACTTGTTACCGCCTTGGTGAAACAATCAATCAAGGGTTTTCTAAGCATGCAGCTATGATGAAAAGCATCGATTTTTTTTATGTCGCCATAATTTTTAAGAATTGACAGAAAAATATTTTATAATAATCAATAAACAGCAAGATATATTATATTATACATATAATGAATCCTATGGACGAATATGATGGGTACGAAGATGATGATGATGATGATGATATGAATAGTGATGAAGATGAAAGAGGTGGTGGTGATAATGAGAACGGTTTCTCAAGAACAACCGATTCGAAATCGCGAATTGTGCAATCAACCTTGAAATTACCACGTGGGTCAATTGATACAAATCTAATGTTTATGAAATTGGTGATTGTGTTCCGCGCTTTCAATAAAGAGTACATTTTTTTACCTGAAATGTATCTTCCGTCGTTAGCTCGGAATACTTCATCATACAATCGACGAGGAGAACAAAGCAAACTGAAAACACTACCACTAGTATGTCAAGCCCTTTACTTTGACAATAAAACGTTTACAAGCAATGATAAAAAACTGGAGGCGCAAGGTTTTACGTATCCGACTTTGAAAATTCTATTGGAAGGCACAACAAGATATCCAAAACTAAAATACCTCATACAGCATTTAAGTACGAAAAGATCCATAGGGTTCTATAATAACATAAAGTTAATGGAAATGTATCTGGAAAAGGTGAACGAGTTAGCTTTGGATGAAAGTAAGAAAAAAGAATTCTTGAAAACATTTTGGCTACAATATTTTCATAAAATTGTAGAGTCAAATGTCGGTGCATTGCTCAAACTATTTTTTAAAAGGGGACAAATACTAGCCATTGAGCCGAACCAGAAACTTAAAGTCGAGGGCTATACGTGGGACAAAGTGACAATGGTAGGAAGCATTTCAAAATCAAAATTTAAAAATGATAGATCCCGAATGGAAGTGTTGTTTGCCAAAAAAATTGAAAAAAGAAAAGAAAAACATTCGACTTTTTTACAACATATTATAAGCAACCGCAAGAAATCGTGCCCAGGATATGTGTTTAAAACCGACCAAAACACAACAAACGCTGATAATGATGAGGATGCTTATCTTAAGAGAAATAATTCATTTCGGCGAAATGAGAGTATAAGTCGTGAATTTATTAACAAATACGGCAAAAAGCCAACGGACATAGAATGGGATGAGTATATAAACATTCTTTATGACCAAATCAATAGAGGGGACGATAACCGCACCCTTTTTTGCAAACAATTGCAGGCATATGACAAATTATCAAAATCAGAACAGAAAGGTGATGGAAACCAGGAGGATATGATATTTGTGTACGTAGACGTCACCTTTAGCAATGATGATCTGAATAAAGAGGGCATGAGTAAAAGGAAGAAACAAGCCGAACAAAAAAAACCAGCTTGGTTTAACAACGAGAAATGCATTGGAGAATTAGAGCAGTTGAAAAAGGATTTTGAATTATTGTTTATTGACTATTCAAATACCGCCTTTAAAGATGAAGTTGTCACATTTTCCACCTTTTTGATGCAAAAGGGGATTACAGAGCCTAATTGGATGGCTGAAATTCGAGCGACAAAAAAAATTCATCTTACGAATGCTACGGCATCACGTGGGGGAGGAGGCATGAGAAGGCGGAAAAATAGAACAAGAAAGAAATAAAATTATTATCATCATCTTTTCGTTTTTTTGCGCGCATTTTTTTTCTGCGTTTATGAATATTTGATACGACGATGTTTACGCGTTTTCTTCCTATTTCTTTTTCCGCCTTGTAAGGTAGGTGTGAGTGGTGATGGTGATACAAGGGAGTCATAATGAATGTCGCCTGTATATAATAAGTGTATACGTGGCGGGTTGCGTAATGTGTGTGAGACAAATTCAGGGTTCGGTCTTATATTATTTAATACACATTCACCAACCTTGTGACTTATTGAACGAATCTTATGAATTTGTATAAAAATATTTAACATGTTTGCAGTTGCTTGAATTAATTGGTTATCTGCATATGTTTCTGGCAATGATTGTTCCTTTAAAAAATCGTCTTTTCTAACATCATCCAAAAAAAATAGCCTGTATTTGTGCCAGTTGTTGTCCATATGATCTACTACTTTTGCACGCAAGTCTTCAGCTGAATAAATAATATCCGAGAATAAATCCTGAAATCGGTCAAGCAATTGATCGTAGACAGCATAAAAAAAACAAGATCCATCGCCAGACACCTTTTTTACAATAAAGTCTGTGTTTCCATTTGTAAATATTATTTGTTCTCCATTCGTACTTATGGAATATGCTGATGTTGTTGCGTCAGGTAAATATGGTGCTTCAGTTGAAGATGTTGCTGTTTCTAAAGATAATGATGGTGCGTCAGGTAAAGATGATGATGATGATGATGATGAAGATGTTTTTGGTAAAGATATTACTTTACTTGGAGAAACTATATCATGATAAAGTTCTTTTCTTATCCACTTTCGAAGACGAGTCTTTAAAAAATTATCAGCCGATTGGTTTGTAAAAATTGTTTGTAAAGATGTCTTGAATTTTTTGAACTTCTCTAAGATTTGCGTGTACTTTGGATCTGATAAGTAATCTGTAAATAGACGTTGTGGTTTCAGAAGTCGTCGAACATAAAACATACGTTGTGTTCGACGAGTGAGCCTATGTAAAGTTCTTTTCCATTTGTGAGTCCATTTTAATGGATCTCTAGGAGCCGGTAATTTCTTATTATTGGGTTGATAATCAGATAATATGTCATGACGTAATTCCACTTTCAACCAATGTGTTAAAAGTGGGTCTGAAGGATCCTTGACGTCTTTAATAGTATTTTTAAAGTCACTAAAAGTCGTGAGAACATCATCCATAACTGCATTTTTATACGTGTTATGCAATTGATCTATATATAGTGGTTGCGGTTTTCGTCTACGCGTTAATCCTTTTAGAAACATTTACCATAAACAGGAGACAATTTTTACAGAGAACATATAACAGCAAAAAAATATTTTGAGTTCTCTATTGTAAGAAAAACGAGAATAACATTAGTATACAACAATGTCTTCATCCTCCTCCTCCCCCCCACCTTTACCACAAGATGAGGAGGTAGCTCTAATTCTTATGGGAATGAAAAGGGGCGTTTCCAACACGAAAAGGTTGAACGATCAACATGTTGGAAACTCTTTACGCACAAAAAAAAAACAAGCAAAACTGGCGACAGCTTTGAAAGTGCAAACATTACCACGCAGCCAAAAGCCGATAAAATTGCTGAATTATACATACATCCTCTGGTTGGAAAAAGAAGACGACGTAGCCGATACCGACGAAACAAAGATACTTGTCAAAGGGTGGGGGGGTCTTGATGATGATGATGATGATGATGATGATGATGATAATGACGATGACGACGACCAAGATAATATGAGTGGGAGTCGATTGATTCTGTCGACTTTATTTTCTCATATACATCAATCCGTCATCACCCCATATCACTATCCCATCTGCCAAGCCAACCATTCTTTGACCTCTAAGCAAAAAGCAAGGATACTTGCGGATGAGGAAAGTTTTGTCCAAGAAATGTTTAAAAGAGTGATGGAGACAACCAAAACTCGTTCTATTTTACGCAAGCTGAATAAAAAAGTGAGCAGAGACCTGAGTCACGATTTTTTCCATACATCGTTACATGCGATTCCTCGTGTCATTTACGATATATTAGCTTTACTCTGCTTGCATCTTTCCGGCGCCGTTTTATCAATTACGCTGGACGGTGTGTGCGATTTCAAAGATTACTGCAAATTCGTTCATAGCGAGGACAACAACATGAGCCCTGTGATAATCAATAATTTTATTGTAGACTTCTTCTATCAGATAAATTTCGATCCGGGAAAGGGATTCGTGGTTGTAGGGGGCGCAAATACAAATGAGAGGAGGAGCAAAGTGGTATCATTTGTCGACTGGAAAAAAGTTTTGGATCTTCTAATTGAAAAAATCCCCACCCTTTTAAAAGATGAAATAAATAGCAAAACCAAAGGTTTGAAAAATGCTATACTCGAATGTATTGACGAAGAAACGACAGCGAAACCACCCGTGACAAACCTTACTAAGCTGCGTAAAACAATTCTTGACAAAATAAAGGACCTATTAAGGGTACAAGGTGAAGCGTTACACCCCTTTCTTCGTTATATTGAAGAAGTTTTAATTTCCCACGACAAGGGCTATATGAAACAGATTTTAAGCGATTTATGTAAATTGACAGACACGTCGAAAATAAGGGAAGCGCTGACATCAATGAAAAAGCAAGTATCGCATTTTTTCAAAACCAATTTCGCCAAATATGTGAAAGAAAAATTTGAATCTGCAAAACGTTTTGGCGAGAAACTTAGGCCGATATGGAATTATAGAAAACTCATTACACAAATACTCTACAATGAAATGATTTCAACTACTCTTGGCGAAAAAATAGTTTTATATCGCGGGGCGCTTGATGAGGTAGAAAATCCTGTGAATAGCGATAGAAAAACGGATGGATATTCTGTATCGTACAACACATCGGTTTTCAATGCATATCTCAATGACAAAGGGGCTTGCACGTTTAAATTTATGACAGCACATTTGTTTCGTCACAAATATGTTATCGACAGATTCTTTTATGGAGACAAGTCACCAGGTGACAAAATATTTTTCATCCCACCTTTGACACCATTTATGCAGTTGATAGCGCAGGGAGAATTTTTCCACGTGCGGACAAAAATTTTCAATGGGTCGATGATTCATACACGATTAAATGCATTTTCGACGATTTTAAGGACGAGAAAACTGAGGTATAAATCAAAGGATGAGATGAAGGTATATGTTGATGATGATGATGATGATGATGATAAAATCAAGGAAGAAGACGAAATAGAGGATGAAAATGATGAATATGATCTCGATAAGAAGGTGGGGAGGGGGGAAAGGGGATATAAAGGGGTGATTGATGATGTAAAGTGTGGAATCGTTCCTGATTTTTTACGTAGCAGTGCCAAGAAAGAGGAGATGCAAGATTTATTTCAGAAGATGTTAACACATTCTAGATATCGAATGGTGGAACCGGGTAAAAACACAAGTGTTCTTCAGCAAATATTTTATGGTGGAACCGGGTAGTTCTTCAGCAAATATTTTATGGTGAAACCGGGTAGTTCTTCAGCAAATATTTTATGGTGAAACCGGGTAGTTCTTCAGCAAATATTTTATGGTGAAACCGGGTAAAAACACAAATGTTCTTCATCAAATATTTTATGGTGGAACCGGGTAAAAACACAAATGTTCTTCATCAAATATTTTATGGTGGAACCGGGTAAAAACACAAATGTTCTTCATCAAATATTTTATGGTGGAACCGGGTAAAAACACAAATGTTCTTCATCAAATATTTTATGCTGGAACCGGGTAAAAACACAAATGTTCTTCATCAAATATTTTATGCTGGAACCGGGTAAAAACACAAATGTTCTTCATCAAATATTTTATGCTGGTGTTCAAAAACGGATATAAACAATGTCAATGTGAAAATAAAGATATAAAAATTAATAATTACAAAAAAAACAAAAAAATATGGACGATACTCAACGTTTAAAATTAAATCAGTATATAAAAACTAACAACGTCGAAGACCAAACCACTTTGATTCGAGACTTGAAACATAGTGCCTTTTTGAAACGCGATATAGATCTTTTACTAAAGATTGTAGAAGAGGAAAAAGGAAATGAGTTTTCAATCAACGAAAGAGGCAGTTTAGAATGCAATTTTCTGTTCATGTTTTACACAGACATTTACAACAAAGTTCGTAAACAAGAAATTGATTTATCGATCATGAACAAGTTTTTAGAAGTTCTTGCCAAAATTGAAAATTCAGAATTGGATCAACATGAAGGATCATATTTAGTTGGAGATTTACTGAAAAAAATATATGTCGATTCTGCTTTGCGGAAAGCGGAAAAGATAAACAACCAATTACGAGATGATCAAGAAGATCAAAAAGATGACGAGATAAAAATTAGTTACAAAGAATTCAAGGAGATATCCAATATGGAAAAAACTGTTTCCGCGAAATCACAAACGCGTTTGAAGAAGTGAAAATCAATTTGCATTTCTTCTTGTTCGGGATTCGTAGGAATATTATAAGCATGATGATCATCATCATCATCATCATCCTCAACAATACAATCATCCTCATCAATATTATGTAAAACAATATTATCGTGTAAATGAATAAGTTTTTTCACATTGCCATTTTTTCTTTTTTTTTTCAACATTTTCGAGATATAGTCAAATAATTGTTTGAACATTTTATACTGTTGTTTTAGGATGGGTAAATAATCATTGATGAGTTCATGCTTAAGATTTTGAAAAAATATGTCAATGTCTTTTTGAGAATGTCGACAAGGGTCATGTGCAAAATAATTATAAATCCGTATCTTTTCTTCGATTTCAAAGAGAAGGGGTGTTTTCGTTTTGCACATTTTACGTGTCCAATAATATTCTTTTCTCTGCCCCTTTGGTGGGAGGATTATTCGAATATCCTTTTGTAAAATATTTTCGTATGTTTGTCGGATATCATACCCGTTATTGTTTTTCTTATAATTTACACAAAATTGATCAAATTCAAAGCTACCCATTAAACGACTAGCAAATGCTTCAAGATAAAAGTAACCAATAAATTCATCATTTTCATCATCAACAAACATTTTTTTCCCCTCCTTTTTTCCTTTGTTTTTAAAAAGCTAACAACAAAAAATCTTTATGAAGATTTTACAATGATGATGATGATGGAGTCCAGAGATTGGCAAAGCTTCTAAACTCGGGCAAATCTTGAATGGCATCGAATTCCAACGCACGCATCTTAAAATAGTATTGACTTTTGCTGAAAGGGATTTTGCGGTAAATAAAGACGTCGTTGCACATGTATTGTCTGATGAATTCATAGAGGTTGATCTTGCTCTGGTGCGCAAGGGACAATTCGGTCATCAAATGTTTGTTGTGTGTAATATTGTAAAGGAGGTAAAGCTCGCATTCCGAAATCCCAGCTTTCCCACTTTCGGTATCACCGCCGTAGCGAAGGGTCCAAAAATGCAAGATTTCGACAAGGTCCTGGACGAGGTAAAATATTTTTCCATTTTTGAGAAGAAAGGGGGTGTTCATGATTTTGCAAAAAAAAAATCGTTTGCTTGGAGTCTCTGCTGTCTCAATCGGCAAAATTTCATGAACCATCCTTCTTTTTTTTTTGAGAATATTAATATTAAGTTATGATTTTTTGGTCAAATATGACGAAAAAAAAAATATTAGTTTTGAGTATATTTTATTGTTTCATTTATTTGTCAACAAAAAATATATCGTGTCCGACTCTTTTGTTTGCGTGAGCGTGGAGAACTTCATAGTTATTGCAGCAAATATTTTGTAAGAAAAAAATTCTTTGACATTACCGAAACACACAACAATGTTAAAACTTATTCACTTTACTTGTCCGAATAAAGAAACCATCACTAATTGCGTATGGAAACAATGCATGGAACAAAATAGGATTATGTATAAGGATTATGAAATTAAGTTATACGACAATCAAGATATATATAACTTAATTGGGGAGCATTATCCCATGTATTTGGAAAAAGTAAAACGAATAAAAGTTGGTGCGATTTTGGCTGATATTTTTCGATATCTTATACTTTATCTTGAAGGAGGTATCTATTCTGACATGGATTGTGAGCCCTTAAAAAGTTGTGATGATTTGATAAGTGCACATTCAGACAAGAAAACAATCCTAGGTTATGAATTTCATAAAGATTATCATAGTGAAACGAAATATTTTACGAGTAAATGGGTCTATAAGAATGTTGGTATTTGTCAATGGTTTATGATAAGCCAGCCTAGACAAGATATTTTTTTGAAAATGTTATTGCACTGTTTTGAAAAGATAGAGTTATTAATCAGTTTGAAGATGGACCAATTTGATTATCATTTTAAAGTGATAAACACCTGCGGTCCACTTGGCTTCACAAAAATTGTTTTGGACAATTTCACAAATGATATCCTTATACTTCCTTGTGATTACTTTTGCCCTGGTTCTGGATGTACAGTACCCGTAACAACGAATACGATTATAAAACATCATTTTACTTCCTCTTGGAAGAAGAAGGGGGGGAAATAGAGATTATTAAAAAAACGTGTATGTTGTTGTAAAAATGGTATCTAAATACTGAGTGTCTCTGTCATCTGGAAAATACGCATGACAAAAGGAATAAGTGTGCAATTCTAAGATATGAATATTATCGTGGTATGTAAACTGGTGAAATTGTTGTTCCTTGTTCGGAATATGGTAGATAAACAATAATGTATAATTGCATGTATGTTTTGAAAATGAGTTATTAAAGGCAACGATTTTTTGTCGAAAAGAATCGTTGTGTTCTTGCTGATTGATATTTATCATTACAAACAGTTTATGTTCTGGTTGTCTTAATAGTTCTTGAAAACGGTTTACGCATCTGACGTAGTATTTGTAGTCTTTTTCATTTCTAGGATCTCTATGTTGGAATAAATTAGGATTGTAAATGCTATGACCGCATTGATTATCATTCGATGCATCTTTGATTTCCATGTAGAAGCTTTTGTTTAAAAATACCTCAAAATCGTTGTTTAGACAGTCCATTATCATTTCACAATCTGAAAAAATCCAATCAAATGGATATGAACAATATTTTCGATTGTTTCGTTTTAACAAATCGCTAGCGGTACATAAGGAACCCAGAGAGCAAGTGTATTTGATTGTCTTCATCGTTTTTGTTACAATGTTATAATAATTTTCACCAATTTTATCATTTGTTTTTTTGAAAGGTGAAGATATTTAAAAATAGTTAATGTTAAATCCGACTTAAATCTTTCTAGGAAATATAGCTGATGAATTGACGTCGTACATGCATTCGTACTTGTGTTGGTCAGAAAAATGAATGTTGATAATACGTTGTGGAGTCATGAAATATTCGAGTTGAATAAAAAGGTAAAATATTTTTCCATTTTTGAGAAGAAAGGGGGTGTTCATGATTTTGCAAAAAAAAAATCGTTTGCTTGGAGTCTCTGCTGTCTCAATCGGCAAAATTTCATGAACCATCCTTCTTTTTTTTTTGAGAATATTAATATTAAGTTATGATTTTTGACGAAATATGAATAAAGAAAAATATTATTTATTCTCCTAAAACGTTTCGATAATATAAATATATTGATCTTTCTTTCAAAAACTTTTAGAATCGATTGAATAAAAACCAAAAAAAAAGAAATAAAATATCATTCTCCTAAACTTTCAAAATGCAAAAAACAAGAAAAGAATCATGTCCACCGTTTACGTCAAAAACAAGGGCGACATTGAATAATATGACTCAAAAGCAATTGCATACACTTATAAAAGCTCATGATAAAACATTCAAGAAACTTGTTACTCTAAATCATCTGAGCACCCCCGCTTATAACAAAATGAGTTCATCAAAGTTTAAAAGCTGGTCAAAGGGGTTTCATGAGAGGGATCGCCTTTTACTGAAAATTGACAAAGAAAGGGCTTTGGCTTTGGATATAGCGTCAAAAAAGTATTGGGATGATCGAAAAACAGATCCAGAATATGCGGATTTTTTTGCAAAACGTAAGCACCTGTAAACAGCTGCAACGTTTTTTCCTCCAAATATCAATTAATTTATCGAAAACAAATTATTCCAAAAGCATATCATCATCATCATCATCCCGCTCCTTTGAGTTATGCGTATATGCAAAGGTGGCATAAACATGAGTTAACGCATCTACGACACGGCTACTTTCAATGTTTGGCATTTCCTGGAATACGCATTCAAGTAATTCGACAAAGGTATGAAATCTGTCTTTTGCATAAGGAGTCTCATTGAATCTCGCCCAAATGGCAATATCATTGACAGAGGGGATCCCATACTCCACCGGAGTCACTTCTTTGATGTAAATCTGGAATGAAGCGGGTGAATGCTCCCAGTGATCATCTCGTGTGATTGAAAATGGGAAAATGAATGAAACCTGTCCGACTTCTTCTGATAAAGCAGCAGCAGTACAGAGCTCTGGTTGAAAAGCATATTCAGTTAGAAAAACAAACTTGTAGCCGTGGAAAGAGCAGGTCAGAGTAAGATCTTTTCGAAGATTTGAAATGTCGAGGGTATTATGAACCCCTTTAAGGATTGAAAAAAATTCTGACATTCTGTGTAAATGATAATATAATTAATTTATGATTTTTGCACAAACACACACAAATGGGGGGGGGACGGAAATTTTTCATCTTTTTTTTTCTAATTTTTTTTCGATTTTTAAAAAAAACAATAAGTCCGTGTTAAATCTTTCTAGGAAATATAGCTGGTGAATTGACGTCGTACATGCATTCGTACTTGTGTTGGTCAGAAAAATGAATGTTGATAATACGTTGTGGAGTCATGAAATATTCGAGTTGAATAAAAAGGCAAATCATAGAATGAAGCATGCAAATTCTTGCTTCTTCTGATTTGGTGGTCATGTCAATGACTATGGTGACAACTTCCATGGAAAGCATGAGCGAGTGTAAGGGGGAGGTTGGATTCGTAAGGGCATCCAAAAAAAAAAGTCGATTCTTGACCTGGACTTGAACGAGACCGGTGAGGATTCCATCGAGATACAAATCGTGTAAATTTGGTGTGTGCAGATCCATTCGTGACGAAAAAAAATATTATATAATAAAAAACAAATATTATTTAAATAATGACATATTATCGTACTAGTATTTTTGTCTGCAAAGGGAAATGACTTCGTAAAATTCGCGACAAAAAAGATGCAAAAAAAAGATGAAAAAAAAAGATGAAAAAAAACAAGAAAAAAAAAGATGAAAAAAAAAGATGAAAAAAAACATGAAAAAAAAAGAAGAAAAAAAAAGATGAAAAAAAA
>Ga0214919_10010149_pt1 | contig 11997 bp, 10 predicted proteins | sample LL1503_MetaG_FD_177994 | JGI IMG/M metagenome (GOLD analysis project Ga0214919, IMG submission 177994) | Freshwater microbial communities from Lake Lanier, Atlanta, Georgia, United States - LL-1503 | ecosystem: Environmental > Aquatic > Freshwater > Lake | place: USA: Georgia | collected...
ACTTTTGTGAGATGGCCTGTAAACAGGAACGGTGATTCATAATTGCTGACCGGTGTTCCACGATCAAGCCCGATATCAAGACCTGACCATGAAATAAGAATCCAGAAAATGTTGTTGGTGGTCATCGTGCCCACTTGAACATCGTCTATGAACATGGTGAGTGTTCCTTCGTTACCGTTGCGCTTCATTCGCACACCAACAGTGTGTGCCCCCGGTGTAATTGGTTTGTCAGAACGCAACATCTGATGTGATCCGCCAATGTTGAGGTCGTGTTCTAAATGTCCATCACGAATAAACAAGCTGTAACCACTGGTGAGGTCACCATGAGAAATGATGACGCCTTCGCATCCGTCTTTCGGAACGTCAATCACCGCTGAGATGGTGTACGAACGACTTCGCAAGTCCGGCGCAACGTCGGAAGGTAGGTGACCCATTCCACGCCAGAAGGTGTAGTTGGTTCGCGCGCCGGTGTGACGCTCTGCATTTTCAACAAAGCGGGGAGCGAATCTGTCATCGAGCGGAAGAACGCTGTGCTTGTTTGCTTCATCCCACCACTTGTCAACCATGCGAGCTAGTCGTTCTGGTTCTACTTCGGCCAAGTCGTTGCATTCATTGAAGTCAACATCAAGGTTGTAGAGCTCCCACTTGTCATTTTCAAATGGAGTTCCCATTTGGTGAAAGGCAACAGCTTTCCAACCATCTTCCCACAGTCCGCGATGGCCGAACATTTCGAAATATTGAGGACCACGATTAACGATTGCTTGCGCATTTGAAATGACCGGGGCAAACGAAGTTCCTTCAATCGGCATCTGCTCAATTCCGTTGATCGTGCTTGGTGCTTCAAGTCCGAGCATGTCAAGAATTGTGGGAGCAAGGTCGATGGCATGACAGAAGTTATGACGAAGACCACCTTCATCTTTAACAGCACCTGGCCACGACAGAATAAATGGATCGCGAATTCCACCCGAGTGTGTGTTCTGCTTGTATCTCTTCAGCGGAGTGTTTGCAGCCATTGCCCAACCCCATGGGAAGTTGCTGTGCGTATCTGGACCACCGATATCGCCAACCTTTGCAATCTTTTCTTCGATTGATTCAGGAATCAAGTTGAAGGGACCCATTGCATTGATGAATCCCCACGGACCACCTTCTTGGCTAGCGCCGTTATCACTCATCACCATGATGACGGTGTTGTCTAACTGCCCAGATACTTCAAGCTGTTTGATGACGCGTGCCAAGTTCTCATCGAAGTGTTCCAACATTGCGGCGTATGCAGCCATGAGGCGAACAAAGAGTGGCTTCTGTTCTGCTGGCACGTCTTCCCATGGCAAGACAAAATCATTACGCGCTGGAAGTTCAGTGCCGGCTGGCACAAGACCAAGTTTGATTTGGTTTGCAAGTCGACGTTCGCGTGCTGCGTCCCAACCGTCTAAGTAATACTGCTCACAACGATCAATAATTGGCACCGGTGCTTGATGCGGAGCATGACACGCGCCTGGTGCAAGCAGCATGAACCATGGTGAGTTCGGTGCGCCAGCAGTGTGGTCTGCAAGATAGGTGACTGCATTGTCGACAAGATCTTCTGTGAGGTGATAGCCGGTCCAATATGTTCCAGGTGCAGTGACGTGTGAATTGTCGCGTACTACTTCAGGACTGAACTGATCTGTCTCTGCATCGAGAAATCCGTAGAAGCGATCAAAACCACGTGCAAGTGGCCAGCCATCGAAAGGTCCTGTTGGTCCAGTTTCTGTCAGCGGGGTGACATGCCATTTGCCCACCATGTAGTTGCGATATCCGTGTGGTCGCAACATCTCGGCGAGCGTTCCGGCTTCCTTTGCAATCTTTCCGCGATAACCGGGGTAGCCGCTGTCGAAGTTTGCGAGACATCCAACACCAACAGAGTGATGGTTACGGCCTGTATGAATTGCAGCACGAGTTGTAGAACACATTGCAGTGGTATGAAAACCTGAGAACCGCAAACCACGCTCTGCGATCGAGTCAATCACTGGCGTTGCATTTTCTGAGCCGTAGCAACCAAAGTCAGCAAAGCCGACATCATCGAGCAACACAAGCAAAATATTTGGCTTCGTGCCATCACCATCATGTGATGGGAAGTGGGGGGTTGACTCAGCAATCGTGCGACCGATAGTGCCTGGAAATCCCTGAGGAGTGGTGGGATTAAACGTCATAAAAACCTCCGTAGGTGGTGTGGCAATTGTAGTGACTTTGCCAAATCCCTAGGAATATCAGGTGCGTTCAGAATGTAGCGATGCGACCCTGCCTGCGGCCATGCTCTGCAGCAACACGACGAAAGCGTGGATCAAGTGAATTTGGCCCCATTGCCTCAATGGCTTCAGCATCAGCGACAATCATGCGAATCGTGCTTCCCGACGCCGTAAGTTCATCAAGTTCAGCGTCAACGATGGGTGAAGGCCCGCCTGTCATTGGTGCAATCACGATGACATCAGTGTGACCTTTTGCCAAATATGCGTTTGCACTGTTGCGCAAACCGCCGTCGTAATAGCGGCGACCGTTGATAGTGACGCATGGCCACACACTCGGCACGGCACAACTTGATGTCACTGCATCAACAAGTGAGACTCCACTGTCCTTTGTCCACGTAACAAATTCTCCGGTTACTGCGTCAATTGCAGTCAGTATTAAAGGAATTGTTGACCAATCATGAGAGGGCAAGCGTTTTTCAATAACTGCACGTCGTGTCGGTTCATCCACCGTATGTGAGCGCAGGGCGAGTTCTCCGATACTCATGCGTTGTTCATCGGTGGTTGTTCCGCCGAGGGCCATCTCACCAAAGATGGTTGCCAGTGCTTCAAGATCAAGTTGAGGGGAAATTTCATTGTGATTTTCAGCAGTTTGTCCGGCGTACAGGTCAGCAAGGTCTGTGCCTGAAAGTATCTGGGCGCCAACAGTCGAACCAGCGGAAGTGCCAACTACTAAGTCAAGATTGGCGATGATGTCGTGGCCGGCATCGCGTAATCCCAACAGGACTCCTGTTTCCCAAGCAACTCCCGTTACGCCGCCGCCTGCCAATACCAATGCATGTGTCATTCCTTATGTTTAGTCGGTTCTGGGCGCGAGGTAATTGTTGCAACTTTGTTTCGTGTGAGGCGCGGCTTGTCCTGGCTCCATACACTCCAAGGAGATATGGAAAACCAGGCTGATGCAAGCGAACTAGAGCCCTATGCCGATGACCTATATCAGGCTGTCACGCGAGCAATCCCGCACTGGATCACTACTCAAGTATCAGAAATTGCATCGATGAGTATTGATGAGACGTCACAGGAATTTCGATCCGCTCTAGCTGGCGTTGCTGAACAAACTCATCACCTCGTATCGCAAGATTTGTTCTCTCTATTAGTCACTGATGTTGATGCTCAACAATCAAACCCACTACATGTACTTCGCGCATCAACGTCGTATGCCACTCAACTCCTGCAGACATTTGGTGTCGCACCTGCTCGACGCGATGAATATGAAGTACGAGCAATGCCGAACGATGTTTTCTCCATTGGGCCGTTGACATGGAAAGATTTAGGTGAAGAAGTGCATGAGGCTGGTATTTCGTGGGGCGCCTGGAAAGCCGCAACAATTCTTACTCGTCGACGTGCTGATGGAAGTATCCCGTCATGACGAGTCGTGCTGAAGTAATAGCTGACATGTCGCTTGGCGGTATCAGTGCATGCCAAGCATTGTCTGATGTCACTGATGTGTGGCTTACAGAAATATTTAATGCCGCGACTGCCGGAGAAAAAAAACGTGATGACATTGTGCTGATTGCAGTCGGTGGGTACGGCAGACGCGAACTTGCACCACACAGCGACCTGGACATCTTGTTAGTCCATAAATCAGTAAAGAACATTGGTGATATTGCGTCGAAGATGTGGTACCCAATTTGGGATGCCGGAATCAAATTGGGTCATGCGGTGCGCACTCCGAAGGAAACAATTCAATTGTGCTCCTCTGATCTAGATACAGCAACAGCGTTAGTGACTGCTCGAGTTATTGCAGGAAACCAGAAACTCGGAAACGAATTGATTCAAGAGGCATCTGCTAGTTGGAAGAAAGATGGCCGTCAATGGCTGGTGCAATTACATGCGCGAATTCTTGATCGATATGCAAAAGATGGTGAAGTTGCATTTCTTCTCGAACCGAATCTCAAAGAAGGCCTAGGCGGTCTGCGTGATATTCATGCCTTGCAGTGGGCAGTGGAAGCAGGGCTAGAGCTTTCAACTGATGATCGTCGTCAATTAGCGAGATGTAATGACGTTCTGCTCGGAGTGCGTGTTGCACTGCATCGTCACGTGGGTCGGGCTAGTGAAATCTTGCGGCTAGAAGATCAGGCGCCTGTTGCACCAATGGCGGATTTCACTACTGATGATGCGTTGATGGCGGCCGTTGCCGAAGTGGGTCGTGAAGTGGCCTGGATTGCTGACGAAGCGTGGGCTCGTCTTGATCCTCCATCAGATCGCTCTCCAATTCCACAACCACTGGCTCCCGGAGTACAACTCATCAATGGCGAAGTACATCTTGATGAATCAGTGAATGTTGCTGATGACCCAACGTTGTTATTACGAGTTGCTACAGCGGCTGCTCGTCTTGGTGCACGCATAGACCGTGCATCATTAAATCGCCTTGGTGAATCTTCTCCTCAGTGGCCAGATCCATGGCCAGCAGGTGCAAGTGATGACTTAGTTGCACTACTCCTTGAGGGCGAAGCTGCAATTTCCGTTCTTGAATCATTGGATCAGCGCAACTTGATAGTTCGCGTGTTGCCCGAATGGGCGTCGGTGCGCAGTAAGCCTCAACGCAATGCATTCCACCGGTACACAGTCGATCGCCACTTGTGGCAAACAGTGGCGAATGCAGCAGAGTTGGTACATCGGGTCGTTCGTCCCGACTTGTTGGTATTGGCGGCACTCTTTCATGACCTCGGCAAGGGCTATCCCGGAGATCACACAGAAGTTGGCATTGAACTGTTTGCTGAAATTGGAACGCGAATGGGACTGCCTGAATCAGATCAGCGCATCATCAGTTTGCTGATTGAGCACCACTTACTACTTGCTGACACAGCGACTCGCCGTGACTTGTCTGATGACGCAACCATCACGATGGTGTCAGGGCACTTGCAATCAACAGTTGTATTAGATCTACTCCACGCACTGACGCAAGCTGACTCACTGGCCACGGGCCCATCAGCGTGGAGTGATTGGAAAGCTGAACTCGTTGCACTGTTAGTTGAACGTGCCCGCCATGTCTTAGGTGGTGGCGATATGACAGAAGTGATGTGGCGACTCTTTCCTGATGCATCGGTACTGGAACTCATGGCTACTGGCGATATTGCAATCCGTACGCAACCAGACCGTGTCACGGTCGTCAGTCCTGACAAGCCGGGAACATTTAGTCGTGTTGCAGGTGTTTTGTCGTTGTACAACATGGACGTTTTGGGCGCTGAAGCACACTCGGATGAACAGGGAATGGCAGCATCTGAATTTCGAGTCTCAAGCCAACATGGCGACATTGACTGGGCACCGATAGAAGCAAATCTCAAGCTTGCGCTGTCAGGTCGACTTGCTCTTGATTCTCGACTTGCAGATCGTGCTGCAAACGCACGACCACGCCGTGCAACATCAGCACTTGCTCCGGCAGCTCCTGCGGTTCGATTCGATGATACGGCCTCGTCTAACGCAACATTTGTTGAAGTGCGTGCGCCTGACATGGTCGGAGTTCTGCACCGCATCACAAAAGCCATTGCCGATTGTGGACTTGATATTCGCCATGCACGAGTTTTAACTCTCGGAAACGAAGTGGTTGACTCGTTCTACGTGCGGGAGTCAAACGGTGAACGCATTACTGATGAGGCATTCAAAAAAGAGATCACTCGCGCCATTTTGCATGCTCTTGGCGAGAAGTAGCAAGCGCTACATCCAGTAAGGTGAACAATATGAGCGATGCAGAACCTCAGTACTTCACCAAAGATCTCATTCGATGGAGCGAAACTCTTGCAGCCATTGCGCGCACCGGAATGGGTTTTACTCAAAGTCTTTATGAAAAAGAGCGATACGAAGAAGTACTAAAAGTCGCAGCCGACATCAAAGTCGCCGCAGATGATGTCCTAGAGGTGCGCCGCGAACAAGATCACTTTGTTCAAGAGTGGATGGAATCTGTGGGCGAAGGCATCCCAGGGTATGTCACTCCGAAAGTTGCAATCGGAGCAATTGTTGGAAATGAAGAAGGAAAGATTCTTCTTGTTCAGCGTAAAGACAGTGGAGTGTGGCTATATCCCACAGGATGGGCAGACGTTGGGTATTCACCCGCTGAAGTTGCAATGAAAGAAGTCGAAGAAGAAACCGGCATCATCGCTGAACCGTTGCAACTTCTCGGAGTTGTTGACGGCATGCGAATGGGTTTTTCACGTTTCGGTATGTACATGTTGTTGTTCCATCTGCGTGCAACTGGCGGCGAATTGCAAGGTCACCCATTAGAAACTGGTGATGTTGGTTGGTTCGGACCAGATGAACTCCCGACTCCAACTGCTGGTGCACAGTGGTGGGGTGACATGGCGTTCGCCGCAATTGCGGGCGATATCAACCCTGCAACGTTTGATGCTCCGCGCGAACACATGTGGCGCGGCGATCACACTAGTTAATTAGTTCGTACCCTGATCGCGCAGAAACTGCTCGACTTCATCGACTAACAAGTGCGCATTATTTTCGGAATCTTCTTCATTATCGTTTCCGAATTCGAATTCAAGTTGCGGTGAATCTTCTTGATCAAAAATATCGTCACCCATTGAGTCAAGGCGTTCAACATATTCACGTAAATCATCATCGTCTTCAATGAGTTCATTGACTTTGTTGTCATATGCGACAACAAAGTTATGAAGAGCAGACAGTGGGGCAGGGGTGCCGATGATTTCTCCGGCACGTGCCATGAGTGCACTTGCAGCCTTTGGTGACGGAATCTGAGATGCATAAGCGGGTACTGCTGCCCATAACGAGGCTGATGGAATTGATGCTTGCGAACATGCATCATGCAAGACGCCAACGATTCCGGTGGGTCCTTCGTATCGAGAGCGTTGTAGATCAAATCTGTCAATGGTGGGTTGATCGTTTGCAGTGCCCATGACGCGCACTTCGCGTGAGTGAGGAACGTCTGCAAGTAATGCGCCAAGAGACAACACCATTGATGCTTCAAAACGAGCAGCAACACTGACGATCTGTTCAGTAAATAAGCGCCACTTCAAACTTGGCTCTGGCCCGAGAATCAAAATGACATCAGCACCCGGAGTGCTTGCATGCCAGAGGCTGACCTTTGGCCACACGATGGTGCGCTTCACGCCGTCGAGTAAACGTACTGACGGACGAATCGTTGCGAAGTCTGTGAATTCTTCTGGATCAATTTCAGCGAGTGGCTCTGCGTTCCATGCATCAATGAGAGTGCGTACTGCAGTACTTGAGGCGTCGGCTGCATCATTCCAGCCACTGAACGCAGCGATGACCGCGGGGCTATGAAGTGTGGGATGGGATAACCACCGGACGTGATCTGAAGCCGTCATTCCTTCAAAATCTATCGCCGAAAACGGTCAGAGAAATCAGGAATTGGCCGCATCTGCCAGATCATGTGGACCAGCTGCCGGATAGCCCTTTTTCTCACGAATTAGGGCTCCCCATGGCTTCAAAATGGCGATTAATTCGTTGATATCAGAGCCGAGAGCGCGTACAACACATTCCATTTGTTTGTCGGTGTTTTGTTCCACCAACTCGCGCTGGGCGCGACCAGACGTCGTGAGAGTTCCCTCGTCTGTAATGAGACCATCTCGTAACAAGCGTTCAGCCGCTTCGTCGTAATCTGCTTCATTCCATCCACGGCTGCGGCTGTATGTCTTCATAGGCATACCCCAGAACAGTTCGCTCAATACGCCAATTTCACACGCTGTGAATCCGGCGCTAATCCATGCGGCAGTGTGACTGTCTCCTCGATATTCACGCAACATGTCTCCGAGTCTCCAGACATCTCCAACAAGTGAACCAGGCATTGCGAGCGAACTCATACCTGCAAATAGAGCGCGACCCTCGGGACGCAATACGTCAGTTGCACGAGCGAGCAATGTTCGTGCTGTTGATGCACCTTCTGGCTTTTCACCAATGATGCGATGCAGCTGTGCAATCGCGCCGTCATCACGAGCTGCACAAATAGTTGCAGCATCTGTCAGTGTCCAACCATGTGCAACTGATGGCAACACCACTTCTGGTTTGAAGACCGCAAAAGCTGCAGCAACAACTTGTCCTGGCACGTGTCCCATGACTGATCCGCGACTGGTGAAATATGCAGGCCCATCGGGGGCCATGACTCCGTTTAGTTCTCGTGGACTAGCCCCGAATCCCAATTGTTGGTAATTGCTGTGACATTCGGGTGAGAAGTACACCTGACCCGTCACTGGTTCAAGAACCCCTGCCAATACTCGTGAAATATGCGTGGAAGACATGCCTGAAGAATAACTACTTCTTGATGTCGCCCGATTACTGGGGTAAATGTGGCAAGGTGGGTATATGTCCGTTGTTGTTGAACAAGCCACCATCGCAAATGCCGAATTGATTGATGCCTTCAACCGTCTCATTCCGCAATTGTCAACGTCGAACAAGCCACCAACCCAAGAGCAATTAGCTGAGATCATTGCCTCGCCATCAACTGTTCTGTTCATCGCACGACACGATGAACATATTGTTGGGTCGCTTACGCTCGCAACATTTCGCATTCCTACCGGCGTGCGTGCATGGATTGAAGATGTGGTGGTTGATTCTTCTGCCCGTGGTCACGGTGTTGGTGAGGCATTGAACCAAGCAGCAATCCTGGAAGCGCGACATCGTGGCGCAATTACGGTGGAACTGACATCACGGCCTTCTCGTGAAGCCGCAAATCGTTTGTATCAACGCATTGGCTTTGTGGCCCGCGAAACAAACGTATATCGCCACCAGCTCTAGAGCCACCTCGCCTCACGATATGGTGAAGGCATGGAACACCTTGAAGGCACATACGTCCCCAGCACTAGTGAATGGGTGCGCAATCAAATCGATGAATATGAAACATCAGGTGGCACTGCAGGTAACACACTTCTGAAAACTGGGATTCCCGTCATCATCGTCACGATGCGTGGCGCAAAGAGTGGAAATGTGCGAAAGATTGCTTTGATGCGCGTTGAGTACGAAGGCTCGTATGCACTCGTTGCATCACGTGGTGGAGCTCCAGAGAATCCTGATTGGTATACCAACCTCGTTGCTAACCCCAATGAAGTTCTTGTTCAAGATGGTCCTGCACCGTTTCGCGTCACAGTTCGTGAAGTACAGGGTGATGAATACGACACATGGTGGGAACGTTCCGCGGCAGTTTTTCCTCAGTACAACGACTACAAGACGAAAACGTCACGCATCATCCCCGTCCTGATCGCAGACCGTCTATAGCAATTAGTGCTGTTGTAAAAACGTGCCATCGAGTTGATCGAGATGATCTCGGTCAAGTTGCCACAACTGCGCGAATGATTCAATTCCCTGAGTTGCGGTGTTGCCGCGCAGACTTGAAAGCCCAAGTAGTGCACGAGCTCTAGCAGGAAGAGTTTGTGCAATCTCTAAAGGAATAGCAAGAGGCACTGCTTCTTCAGGTGTCAACCATCCCAACAAAAAGCCGATGTACAACGCCTTACGAACTCTGTCGGTGCTTGTATTGGCGCCACCACCATGAGCAAGACTGCCGAGGTAAATAAGTGCATCGCCCGGCTTCATCTCAACAGGTTGTGCGCGTGATGCATCGATACTGCTGTTGTATCCGTCGCGGTGGCTACTTGGCACCACCATTGTTGCGCCCACCTCTGCGTCGTAGTCACCCAACGCAACCAGAGCAGACATTTGAAGATCAATTCCTTGTTTTGCTGCAAACGACCAGTTGATGTCATCACGGTGCAACGCCTGTGCTGGGTTACCCGGTGCGATGTAAATAGTTTCCGCTTGACTCATCCAGTAGTTGCCACAATTAGGAAGCAAAATCTCATCAGCTATACCCAAGAGTATTTCGTTGAGAAGAATTGAATCAACGAACTGGCGACTCTTTGCTGCAAGTCCTTGAATACGAACTGTCTTACGACCGTAAAATTCGTCGTCGCCAGCGTCTTCGCGAAAACCAGGAGAGCGGCGCTCAACATGCGGTTGTAACTGATCGTGCAGGGTGCGAGTTTCGTTTGGCGTCAGTAAACCTTCAACAACGACGCCACCATCACGGCACACAATTTTTGCCAACTCGCTCACTGACGTATTGACTGGGGACCGAGTTAACGATTGTTTATTTGAACTCACTGAGTCACGGTATCGACCAAATTGATCATCCAGCGAAGGATGAAGCTACCAATTAGGAATGGGCTGGTTCGGTACTTTCCATAGCGTCAGACAAACCGGCCCGTAAACGAAGCGGCTGTTCGCGAAGGATTAGCGCAAGTAGCAGCGCAATAACCATGGTTGCAGCACAGAGCCAATAGATGCGACTTACGCCCATAGCAAGACTGTCGACAACCGCCTGCTTCGAAGCAGACGGCAATGATCCAATTTGTTTCGGTGAGCGAATGATTGTCGAAGCTTTGTCGGAAGTAATTGTGATGCGTTTCGGAATCTCACTTCGAATAGTTGAATTCAAAACTGTTCCGAATATTGCTAAACCGAATGATCCGCCGAGTGAACGGAAGAACATAACAGTCGCGGTTGCAACGCCAAGATCCGCGAATTCCACTGCATTCTGACTCGCAATCGAGGTGGTGGTGAAGATGGAAGCTGAACCGAAGCCCATAAGAATCATTGGAACTACAAGGTACAAATACGGTGTTGTTCCGGTAATTTGCGCGATACCGACAAGTCCAAAGAACGAAAGAATGCTCCCAATAATTGGAAACTTTTTGTATTTCCCTGTCTTTGCAATTATTCGACCAACTCCAAACGTGGCCATCGTCACGCCGAGCATTTGTGGCAAAGTACGAAGCCCAGATTCGGTGGGCGAGACTAAAAGTGAATCTTGGAAATAGAGAGAAAGAAAGCCACCTGCGCCGTATGTAACAACTCCAGCGAACATTCCTAGCAATGCGCAGTTACGAACGACATCGTTAGAAAATAGTCGCAGTGGAATCATTGGTTCCTCTGCACGTTGTTCAACTTTAATAAATGTTACGAGTCCTAAAAGAGCGATGACGAAAAGAATCAAAACATGTTGCTGAATCCAACCGTGTCGACCTTCTTCGAGACCAATCATGAGCGAAGCAATTGTGAGAGACAGTAGGCCGGCTCCCGTGAAGTCGAGTTTTGCGCGACGGCGTTTGAAGGGAAGCCTGAGAGCGAAATGGCACACGCCTGCTACAAGGATGACAAATGGAACGTTGAAGTAAAAGATCCACGGCCAGCTCGCGTGGTCAATGATGAGTCCACCGACGAGTGGCCCGAGAATTGCTGAGCCGACAAATGCCAACGTGAAGTACCCCATATACCTTCCGCGTTCACGCGGAGGAAGGACGTCACCGAGAATTGCGAAGGCGAGTGCTTGAATTCCGCCACCGCCCATTCCTTGAAAAGCTCGTGCTGCAATGAGTTGACCCATTGACTGCGACGCACCACACAAAATTGATCCGACTAAGAAGACAGCCATTGTCGATTGAAAAATCAGTCGACGACCATAGAGGTCAGACAATTTGCCAAGTAACGGCGTGCTGATTGCTGACGTCACGATGTACGCAGTTCCGACCCAGGCAAAACTTTCGAAGGCATTGAATTGTCCGGTGATAGTGGGAAGAGCGGTTGCGATGATGGAGGTCTCAAGGTTTGCCAGCATCACGGCAAGTGCAAGAGCACCGAGAACAATCCACAACCGCTTATTGGTGAATCCGGGAACCAGTGTCTCTGTAGCCATGATTTCACCGTAGCCCCGCTGCCGTGTCAGGGGTCACACGGAGCA
>Ga0214919_10010150_pt1 | contig 11997 bp, 9 predicted proteins | sample LL1503_MetaG_FD_177994 | JGI IMG/M metagenome (GOLD analysis project Ga0214919, IMG submission 177994) | Freshwater microbial communities from Lake Lanier, Atlanta, Georgia, United States - LL-1503 | ecosystem: Environmental > Aquatic > Freshwater > Lake | place: USA: Georgia | collected 2015-03-15
AAACATTACAGAGTTGTTAACTACTTGGCGGGGTCAGCTTTAAACTTTCAAATCAGCCGCTAACACTTAATCTAATTGCTTCCGCGAGTGGCACAGTTATCTCAAGCCCTAAATCCATTTTTGCTTTGGAGATATCCGGGACGTATCGATTCCGAAAGACATTGTCTGCAAGCAGCTGGCTTTTTACATGAACTTGCTTTTCTGGTGACACTAGGTCCCTGACTAGGAGTGCTAGATCAGCAATGCTAATTGCTTCATCTGACCCTACGTTGTAAGCGTTGCCAGAAGCTCCCTGTTGAAGCAGCGTTAGAAGCCAATGCGCCAGATCACTCTGATGCATGTAAGACCTTATGGGGTTGCCATTTCCATTGACAGTAATTTCTGGGCGTTCTGTGGCATCCCGAATGAAGTTGCCAATCGCAAAGTGGGCATCCCTAGGCAAGTCTTTCCCCACAAACGCGAAGCAGCGAGCGATGACTGTCTCTAAGCCATATTGATGTCCATATTGTGCGCACAGGTGCTCAGCTTGACGTTTGGCAACACCGTAGGCATTGGATGGATTTAAAGGGTCTGGCATTCCGTTGTAAGTTTCAGGTATGGATACCATCTCCTTCGGTTGTGGGCCATAGGCGCCGCCTGAACTAACAAATAAAAAGCGTTTGTTGCCACAAGTAGTTGCAAATTTCAATATATTTTCGGTTCCATCAACAATTTGACGAAATATTTGCAGAGACTTCAAAGCTGCGGCGTCTGTTGAATCAGATGCAGCATGGATAATGTAGTGATAGTTACCATCTTGAGGAAGGGAACTAGGAACGAGTACATCTCCTGCATGCCAATTAAGCCAAGACTTGTTAGCAAGTTCAGGATATTCATTACGAAAACTGACTGGAGATCTGGACAAAACCGTGATTTGGCTAAAAGGCAGGAAATCATTAGAGCGATTTACTAACTCCAGCTGTCGCAAAAGCGATCGTCCGAAAAACCCCGTTCCTCCAGTTAATAACAGTTTCATTGTCAGAGCGTTTTAAGATGGTTTCTAAGCTTTTCACTATCGCCGTCTATCATCAAGCTAGTTGACAAGCAATTTGAAGTAAACAAGTCGGTTTTCCCTCGGCTGTAATGGTCAACTTATTAAGTGACAAGCTTTTCAGTCCAACACTTTGAATTAGCTTGGCAAGCGCCAATTCAGAATAAAAATTTATATGTTCATGCCAATGCTTCTTATTTAAATATGCATTAGCGGAGCCATTCTGCATGATACTTTCCAATGGAACTTCGATGTATAGAATAGTATTTTGACTCATACATTTTTTTATATCAAATAGAATATCAGCTGGATATGGAATATGCTCTAAAACGTTACTGCATACTATTAAATCATATGTTTTTTTAAATGCAGTAAATTTATCAATAGCACAAGTTCCTTTAATAACATTTTTATTACTTATGTCATATATATCAAATAATTTATTTTTATTTTTGTATGGCGTATTACTTCCAGTATCACCACCCCAATCTAATATGGCAACTGGAAAAGTGAGAAATGGATTGAGGAAATTTTCAACTTCTTCAATATACTGATATCCATTTATTAAATTTTGATTTCTTTGTTTGTAACCAGGCTCATAGATTTCGCGAAGAGCAACATATTCTTCTGCTCGATATCCATTATAAATATTTCTCAATTCTTGCTCTGTAAAACGAATATCTAAAAAAACAACACCACATTCAATACAGTTCAAGGTTTTACAAATGGAATAGGCATAACCTTTTTTTATTGAATGCAAACCCCAGCTTTCGTCAATTTCAATTGGAGTCCATCCAAAGGCTTTTTCCGCAACAAATGGCATTAAAATCGCTGGAGTAGACGTGATTTTTGAACTACCACAACAAACACAATATGTTGCAATTCTCTCGTGACTTATTTTTTCATTTTTAATATATTCACTCATATGGTTAATTTCATTATTATTTGAAATTTATACACAATATTTCCAAGGGATTTCAACTACCAATGAACTATTTAACAGATGCATATAAAACTGTATCTACATTAGCTGAAGAATGGTTACGAAGATAAAATTTGTATTTAGGGTATTTTTCATGAATAGTAAGTACTAATTCGTATATATCAGTTGGGTCATGGTATGCAGCAATACACAATTCAGGATGGGACGCCTCAATGATATCACTCAAGCCTTCTAGGATTTGTTTTTCATGCCCTTCAGTATCAATTATAATCTTATTAAAATTAAGTCCTAACAATATTTGATCAAGTTTTACTGTTTGAATAATTTTTCCAGTGTCAAGATTTTTAGATATTCGACTAATCATTCCATTTCCATTATCAAAACCACTAATATCAGTTCTATTTGAAGCACCAAGGGGCAATAGAATTAATACGTCACAACCAATCCTAATTAATTGGTTGGTAGATAGTTTCTTAAAATTATCTACATCTGGCTCAAGAGCGCATGCCAATTGAAGCTTACCGTAGTGTTTAATAAGGCTCAATAGTGTGTCACCATTATAAGCACCACAATTCAATAATCTAATATTTTCATTTATAAGAGGCAGGTCTGGACACATATATTGTGTTTCATATGTCGAAATACCAAAGTCAGGAGGTTTCTTTTCTAAATATACTTTCAAAAATTTGAAAAAAGTATCCTTTGATAACTTATCACTCATCAAATCATATGCGTGCTGAATTTTATCTTGGTCCTTCAGAAGATGCATTGAGGAATCATTAGCGAAATCTTCACTGGCATATATAAGATTGTATTCATATATCTCGTATGCCAGTAGGACATTGAAAAACCCTTGTTTTATAAATATATTTTGTATTTCTTTAGAAGTTTGTTGATTGCCAATACAAATAACAACCAAATCTGATTTATTAATATTTCCCAATGAATTAAGATTTAATTGGTAAAAAAAACTTTCTGGATCATATTGATAAGGGGTTAATTGATCAATAAATTTTATATCAACCAAGATTGGCTTCAGATTTGGAGATCTTGAAAGAACAAATGCATTAAAAGAGTCATACATACCCCCTGCGCCATAAATAATTAAATTTTTGCCTTTAACCAGTTGCTTGAATGGTATATATTTTGGATCAGGAGTTATTGAAAATAAAGTTTTAATAATTTCCATTATTTATAGTCTCGCATATTCCCCGAGACCAATCGTCCATTAACTATAGTTGCCCCCACACGTGGCCGAACATCCTCATGAGGATCGACCATAACTTCGACCAAAGTCTGACCGTTGTCTTGCAATAGATCAGCAATATTTAACCGAGCCTGTTCATTTGATTGAAGCAACATATACTTAAACTTAAAAAGATCGGCAACATCTTTAATTGGACTCAGTTTTATCCCAGAGTCTGGATCTGTATGAATATTGTTACCAAAATGGTTTTGCTGCGATCTTCTGATTGAAGCGTAACCATTGTTATTTAGTACAAAAATCACAGCGTTAACATTCAAATTCTTTATAGTTTGCAATTCCTGCAAATTGAATTGAAAGCCTCCATCCCCAACTATGGACACTACGCGACGTTTTTCATCAAAGGCTAAAAATGCTCCTGTTATTGCAGGAAGACAGGTGCCCATAGCGCCTAGGCCTGGCGCATTCTGGATTTGAATATCTCCGCTAACTCGGAACGCCTGCATAAAAATATCACTACAAGATCCTGAACTGCCTGGAACCAAGACATGGCAATCGTTAACATGATTTGAAAGGTAATCCACTAACCGATAAGTGCAGACAAAGCCTTCTACTTCTGGATGATAAGAAAGAATATGCTTACTTCTCTTAAGTGATTGGCAATTTTGCAGCCAAAAAGTGCGGTTAACCGCTCCAAACGCATAGCTTTCCGAACTTTTCACCAATTGTTCAATAAAGACGGCAGCATCTAATTCCAAACAGTAATCTTTTTCAAGTGTGTATTTCTTTAACTCGTTAGGATCTATGTCAATGAAATAGCGTGCCTTGGATTCCATCGCGTAGTTTGCATAGTCGAATGCTACAGAAACTAGATCATTTCTTGCGCCAATACTTATAAATAAGTCACAACTCTGCAGAACATCATTTGCGTATGGTTGACATATCCCACCAGGCCTACCAAAATTTTGTACATGATCTTCATTGCATAGTTGCAACGCCTTCCATGTATACAACATTGCAATTTGATTGCGCTCGCAGAAAGCAATTAGGTCTTTGTGTGATTCGCTACTTCTCACACCCGCCCCTATCAGCATGGCTGGCTTAGAACTTATTTGAAGATCTTTCAATAAGGTATCGATTTTTGCAGCCTCGGTATTTATATCGATATTTTTTCTTTGTGATGCAAATGTATTTAACTTTATTTCTTGATCTAATATAGATGCTTGGACGTCAAGAGGAATCTCCAAAAATACAGGGCCTTTGCGACCAGACAATGCAGCATTCACGGCCTCAGGTAGACATTCAATCAAATGATCGCTACTGGTAATTTGAATAGCCATTTTGGTGAGCGGCCTTGCTATCGCTACACCATCTACCTCTTGCTGACCTAGTGATCGCAAGCCAAGCGTTTTTGCTGAATCAGCTGTTTTAGCTTGGCCACCAATGAATAGCACTGGTGTGGACTCTATCCAACATGCTGCCATAGCGGTAACCACGTTGGTCATTCCGGGCCCTGCTGTAACCAAGCAAACGGCAATACCCCCGCTTAGTTCTGAGTAAGACTGAGCCGCTAAACCTGATGCCTGCTCATGAAAAGACGGAATTAATTTAAGGCCTGGTGTGTTAAATGCAGAATTGTAGAGGTGCATACATCCACCGCCCGGGACACCAAATATGTGACGAACTCCTAACGACTTTAAGAATTTAAATATCGCATCAGAAGCCTTAATTTTGTCCATAATATTTTTCCGTCCCATGCTTTCTAAAATAGTGTTTGTCAATAAGTCTTTGTGAAATCGGGGAAGCATTCGGATTAATTCGCAAAGTGTAGTAAGCCATTTGCGCAATTTCTTCCAACACGATTGAAGTATCCACAGACTCTTCCGCACTTTGGCCGAATGTGAATGCACCGTGCCCATGCACAAGCACCATGGGGGAGTGTAGTGAGTTCTCCGTCTGCAAGTGGCGGATCAAGTGAAGGCCAGTATTGCGTTCGTATTGGATTTCTATGTCAACGGCAGACATGGCCGAAGTGCAGGGCACGTTAGAAGGCGAATAGTCCGCATGAGTTGTACCTAGAATTGGAATGCTAATGCCAGATTGAGCCCAAGCAGTTGCAAACACTGAGTGGGTATGGGCAACTCCAGACCAATGAGGGAGTTCCTCGTAAATTACAAGATGAGTTGCGGTGTCACTGGAAGGTCGCAGCGCCCCTGGAAGCGGCATACCCTCTGGTAATACTATGACGATATCGTCAGGTCGCATTTGCTTGTAGGCCACCCCACTTGGCTTTATGGCAACCAAGTAACTGTCTTCAAATTGCCATTTCTCACTGACATTGCCAAAGGTTAACTTTACAACACCAGAAGTGTGCAATCGCATATTAGCTTCATAAACTCGTTGTTTGAGTTCACGAAATATGGTGTCTTGATTATTCATGACAATACTCCAGGCGATTTTTAATTGCCAACTCTAAATTTGATACCAGCTTAATATTAAAGTGGCACCAATGTTTTGCGTTTTATATTGGCGTTGATTGTTTCATCTGTGTAGCGTGAGTCACCTTGTATATAGCGTGTGGCAATCTCCTCAAATACAACACCTTCAACAGTACTAAATGAATGTTTCGCTCCTCGTGGAACTGAAAAAGTTTGACCAGGAGTAAGATTTTGATTTGCACCATCAATTTCAACACTCAAGCAACCATGAACTATGTAGTAAGTTTCATCTTTTGTAATATGCATGTGTTGTGGATATTTTTGTCCCGGCAACATTACCATGACTATTTTGCTGTAATCTCGGTTGATAAGGTGAATCAATGCAGCGCCATACTCTAAAAACTTTGCAAGACCGTAGTGATGAGAAATTTCTAAGTAACTATTTTTTGGAAGAAGAATCTGACTTTGGTTCAATAATTCTTTAATTTTCTTATGGTAAGCATCTACAGTCGCTTTGGTGTCTTTTACTTGAACGTCTGTTCTAAATATAGGCTGGCCCGCCATAACCGAGGCTTGCAATGAATAGATTTGGTATTTGCCCATATCTTTTGCTACCAACTGGCCATCAACATTCGGCATAGCCATGAATATCTTTTCTCGGTCAACCAGCTGACCTATTTCAAGATCTGTTTTGGCATAAACCCCGCGGTACAGAATTGCCAAATCCGTAATTTCCTTATCGGAAAAGTTTTTCCGCTCCGAGGAAACTCCCCCACACATTAGGTAAGCCTGGCGAGCAGCCTCGAGCCACTTGCGTGCTTGTTCAGGATTTGCTGAATAAGCGTTCAAAGCATATTGGTCACTTGGGACGCCTACGTGTTTTTCGAAAATAACGGCTCCCTTTGCGACTGCAATTTTTATGCTATCTACGTTGTCAGGGTGCTCATGAGTTGAGTATCCAATAGGGGCAGAGATCAAATTTTTCAAGTAGTCGATTTGATTTAGATCGAGATTTTTATCTTCGCAGGGGTACTCCCCGACGCAGTGAAGAATTGCATAAGATTTGTTTCTATTTTTAAAAAATTCACTTACATTTTTTATATCTTGCTCAGTCGCTCCGGCGGTTGAAGCAATTATGGGTAGATCAATTTGAACTATCTTCTCCAGTAATTGCCAATCAGTAAATGCGCAACTTGCAACCTTAAGAACTTGAACTCCCATATTTGTTTGATAGTCCACGGCAATTTCGTCCCATGGAGTGCACATTGAAATGAAACCAACTGAATGAATCTCATTAACGATTCTCTTGAAGTCAGCATCGCTCAAGCGAGTCTCTGTGAATCGTTTGATCAGTCGATGGTCTTGACGATGAATATGGTCAGGATGAAAAAAAGTATTGTCTCTATATTGGAGTTTCATCGAAAAGTTGAACTCTGGATACTCGTTAATTAACTTTCCAAATTCTCGAACAATCCGAAGGCCATGTTCAACGTCACCCATATGATTATTTGCCATTTCAAACGTGAATAGCGGTTTATCAATATATTTCATTTCAAATTTCTTTCAAAAAATTATGCCTAAAAAGGCTTCTATTTTTTTCACTGAAAAGTCCATCATTTCTCGATTAAGGGAGGGCTGAACACCAATCCAAAATGTATTGTTCATCACAATATCTGTGTTGATCAGGTCCTCACTGATACGGTAATGGGCCCCATTCATATAAGGCTGGCGAGTCAGGTTGCCTGCAAATAGCAGCCTAGTTCCAATCTTATTTTGATCTAGGTATGTCAACAAGTCGAGTCGCGTAACAGGACAATTTTCTTTCAAGGTAATGGGGAAACCAAACCATGAAGGGTCTGAGTGCTCGGTGGCTTCAGGCAGACTGATAAATTCTTCACAATCCTTTAGGTGCTCTTTCAAAAAAGCAAAGTTATCTTTACGAGCCTTTATAAATTCTGGCGCTCTTTCTAATTGTGCTAGCCCGCAAGCGGCTTGCATGTCAGTAATTTTCAAGTTGTAGCCTAAATGGCTGTATGTGTATTTGTGGTCATAGCCATAAGGCAAGCTGCCCAATTGTTGGCAAAAGCGTTTACCACAGGTGTTGTCTTTTCCGGGATGACAATAGCAGTCTCGACCCCAATCTCGAAATGACTCTGCAATTGTTTTAAGTTCATCGTGATTCGTAAACACTGCGCCGCCCTCGCCCATTGTGATGTGGTGCGCAGGATAAAAACTAAGGGTGGCTATGTCACCAAATGTTCCCACCATCTGACCGCGGTAAGTGGAGCCTAATGCATCGCAGCAGTCTTCAACCAACCACAAGTTGTATTTTTTACAAAGGGCTGTAACTACATCTAGGTTAAAAGGATTGCCAAGGGAATGGGCCAACATGATGGCCTTAGTTTTAGGACTTATTGCTGCTTCTATTTTGCCAGCGTCAATATTATGAGTGCGTATATCAACATCAACAAAGACGGGAACTGCTCCAAATTGCAAGATTGGGTTCACGGTAGTTGGAAACCCAGCAGCCACACCAATTACTTCATCCCCTTTTCTAATTGCTCGCTGGCCCAATTTGGGGGAAGTCAGTGTGTTGAATGCAACCAGGTTGGCAGATGAGCCTGAATTAACTGTAATTAGGTGCTTGATACCAATGAAAGTAGCCAGTTTTTTTTCAAACTCGGCGTTAAAGCGTCCGGTGGTAAGCCAGCCATCAAGACTCGCCTCAACCATGTACTTAAGTTCTTGGGCACCCATCAGTTTGCCCGATGGAGGCACGGCCGTGGCTCCAGGTAAAAAAACAGTGGGTGCATAAGCGATGTCGGCATACTGCTGAACTAAGTCGGCAATTTGGCGACGCAATGATTCTGCACTTTGGGGTTTCAAAGGCATATTGGGTACTGTCATGTCACTTTTGTCTGCATTGCAATACTGTATTGCAATATTTGATAAAGACATAGTTTTTTCATGTCTTCTTGACCAAGCCATGCACGGTGCCATTGGGTGATGTTTTGTATGGCAGTTTGCAGACTCCATGATGGCGTCCATCCCAATCTAGCCTTTGCTTTGGAGATGTCAAGCTTGAGGTAGTTGGCTTCATGAGGGTGCTGGTCAGGGTCTTGAAGCCAAGCAGCGCCATTACCCCAGGTGAGTGCAAGTTGATCCACAAGCCATTTCACTGGTCGGGCATCTTCTTCATTCGGGCCAAAATTCCAGGCCTCTGCGTAGGCTGGACCTTTGGCGAAAAGGTGCTCAGCCAGCAACAGGTATCCACAAAGAGGCTCCAATACGTGCTGCCAAGGGCGCGTGGCATTTGGGTTGCGTATTTGGACAAAAGCGTTTTGCTCGAAGGCTTTTAGGATGTCTGGCACCAAGCGACCAGCAGCCCAATCACCACCTCCAATGACATTGCCGGCCCTTGCCGTTGCCACGGCAATGCCTTGCTGTTCAAGAAATGACTTGCGATATGCCGCCGTTACAAGTTCGGCGCAAGCTTTGCTGCTGCTGTAAGGGTCGTGTCCGCCCAAAGGCTCATGCTCATGATAGGCCCTGTACATCTCTTCTTTGTTTTCGTAACACTTGTCGGTGGTGACCACAAGCACCGCTTTAACACTGGGCGTATTTCGAACAGATTCTAATACATGCACGGTACCCATCACATTCGTGGCATATGTTTCAACGGGTTGTGCATACGATTGGCGCACTAACGCCTGAGCAGCCATGTGAATCACAATGTCTGGGCGCGCTGCCTGCATGGTTTCTTGTAGCTTGGGCAGATCAAGTATGTTGGCAATGATAGATGTCATGCCTTGTGCAACGTCAGCCACCGCATACAAGCTGGGGAATGTTGGTGGGGTCAGGGCATAGCCTGTAACTTCAGACCCTAGACTTTGCAACCATAAAGACAGCCAGCTGCCTTTGAAACCTGTATGGCCAGTCAAGAATACGCGCTTACCACTCCAGAAGTCTGCATTCACTGCCAAACCTTCCAAGGGGCTTTTCCACTTTTCCAGAGTTCTTCTAATTGAATTTTGTCACGCAATGTGTCCATTGGCTTCCAAAAACCCTCATGCTGGTATGCAGCCAAATCTCCCTCTTTTGCCAAACGCTCTATGGGGCCGCGCTCCCAAATAGTCTTATCACCGCTGATGTAATCGATGACCTTGTTAGATAAAACAAAGAAGCCTCCATTAATTTTGGCTCCATCACCTTGTGGCTTTTCGCGAAAACTCTTGACTCTTAAATTAGCCATATCTAGCGCGCCAAAGCGACCTGGTGGTAGTACTGCAGTTAAAGTAGCCTTTACCTGCTGAGCTTTGTGAAAAGCTATCAGCTCTGTGATGTTCACATCGCTTAGACCATCGCCATAGGTTAAACAGAAAGTGTCTTCGTCTTGAAGATAGCTTGCTACACGCTTGAGTCTCCCACCGGTCATTGTGTCGTTGCCTGTGTCTACCAAGGTGACTTTCCAAGGCTCGGCTTTTTGGTTATGAACAGTCATGCGGTTTTCTGACATATCCAAGGTGACATCCGACATGTGCAGAAAATAATTGGCAAAGTACTCTTTGATGACATAGCCCTTATAGCCACAGCAAACAATGAATTCATTGATGCCATGGTGGGAATACATTTTCATGATGTGCCACAGTATGGGCATGCCACCAATTGTGATCATGGGCTTGGGTTTGAGGTCGGTTTCTTCTGAGATACGAGTACCTAGGCCACCGGCAAGAATGACTGCTTTCATGAAGTACACTTTACAGTAAGGTTCAACAAGATCATGAGTGCACAAAAAAATCTTCAGGCGCTAAACCCTCTTGATACCTTCGGTACATCTCCAGATAAGCACTCTCAATGTGGCGCGTGTTGCCCACCGGATCAAACAGCGCCGTGGTCTGCCTGTTTTCTTGCACTTTGTCTTTAAGCTGCCTTAACTTCTCTGGGCTGTGAGCCAGCTTTATCGCTAGATCTTGATATTGCTGTGGTGTTCTCGTGATCAGCTCAGGCATCTCTATCGCCCTTAAGGCGGTGGCCGCCATCCTCGCCACCGGCGCTTTGCCCTCCTTGGTCAACACCGGCAAGCCAGCCCACAACGCATCAATTGCCGTCGTCCCCGCGTTGTACGGCCACGTGTCTAAAAACAAGTCCGCCAATTTGTAGCTGGCCAAGTACTTGCCTACCCTAGCCCTCTCTTGATCAATAGGCACAAACTCTCGGGCCGTAAATATCAGCCGCTCAGCCTCAACACCTCTCGTATTGGCTTCCTTGATCAAGTTCTTCACCGCCGTCTCGTTGGGCCTCAAGAGCCACAGCACACTGCCCGGCACCGCCCTTAAGATCTCCATCCAGACATCAAAGACTTCGGGCAGTAACTTCTGGCAGCCGTTTTGACACGTGAACACGAACCCCGTCTCTGGCAGTCCATACTGAGCTCTCGACAATGGCTCATCACTGAGTTGGCGCTGCCTGTCGTAGGTAAAGCCGCTGGGTACATAAGCAATCCTCTCTGAGATGAATTGCCTGTTCCTTGCCAGCTCTAGTAAGTCTTCGTCTGGGCTAGGTGTTTGCCCAAACATGTAGTCTATGTACTCAGACCCCATGGAGCCAGGATAGCCCAAGTGGCTAACTTGAATGGGCGCAGCTCTTGCAGCAAAGATACCCGGACGGCCATCTCCAGTATGGCCATTCGCGTCAATAGCAATATCGATCTCAAGCTCACGAGATAACTTGACTACCTGCAAATCAGACAAATTAGTCACATCAATCCAATGATCAAAAGCTGCCTCCAGCCTGTCTCGCATATGGTCATTGATTGACTTGGAACAAAAAGCATAAAGCTCGACCTTGCTTCTGTCGTGATTCTCTATCTGCTCAGCTAACCAAATGGAGGCAGGATGGTTATAAAGATCTGCTGAAACGTAAGCTATCTTGATGGTAGATTTGAAACTTCGTTTATCAATCTTACCTAAAGAATTATTTGGACGTGCTTTTTGATTGTTGTATAACTCTGCAGCGAGTAAATGTATATCTGGTTTATCAAAGAAATTAAGTGTTTCGAACGGAACTGCCCCAAGCTTTTTATCATTAAGCATAGTCTCGCAGATTAAAAAGCCTTCATCTAAATTAGACCAATCACTTATTTTCATTTTGTAGTGCAAGCACTTACCCAAAATATAATCTGAATCGCCATCTAATTCTAAAGCTTTTAGGAAATCAACTAAAGCACTTTCGTATTGGTGTAGTCGAACCAAACATTCAGCTCTATTAATTAACGCCACTGACAAATCAGGCTTAAGAGTAATAGCCGCATCTAACACGGGTAAGGCTGCTTGAGCATTACCCAAAAAATTAAGTAAAACATAGCCGATATTCGAATAAGCTT
>Ga0214919_10010151_pt1 | contig 11995 bp, 10 predicted proteins | sample LL1503_MetaG_FD_177994 | JGI IMG/M metagenome (GOLD analysis project Ga0214919, IMG submission 177994) | Freshwater microbial communities from Lake Lanier, Atlanta, Georgia, United States - LL-1503 | ecosystem: Environmental > Aquatic > Freshwater > Lake | place: USA: Georgia | collected...
TTTCAGTATAGCTACCAAAGCCAGAACTATCAGGCATTGAAATAAATTCGTACATTACCGTATTGCTTCCATCTGGTTCAAGCGGTTCAGGCACAGCTTGGCGGATAGCTTCGGGATCAGATTCATAAGTTACAATAAAATATTCCCTGTTAATAAATCTATAAGGACCTTTAGGATAGCTAGGACTAGCTATGGGCATTGAAGGTTGATTTAGAATGTCTTTTATATTCATTTTTATACCATTATTTACTTTTTCATATTTCCATCATATTCATCAAACATTAAAAAAATATTAACTCTTGTTTTAAGGTGCTATCTAAGGTAATAGATTCAATGTAAGTAGCAATAACAGGTCATTTAAAATGAAACATCTTATGAAAATATTTATGCTCTTTCTAATTTCATGCTTCATTCTGCTTGGCATATGGCAAGTCAATCGCATGCAATGGAAGAATAATCTGATTGATACTGCTCAAACTAATTCCGGACTTAATCCAATCAGCTCAATGCCCCAGAATTACGAAGATAGCTTGCTATATAGACAAGTGGATTTTACAGCGCAATTGGTCAAAACCAAAAAACTAATAATGATTCCAGAGAGCTATAAGCAAAAATTTTATTATCGGGTTATGGCTCCGGTGAAGCTCAATGATAAGTTGGTTTTAGTCGATTTTGGATTGGCGCAGAGTAAAAACATCCAACTGCCCGATAAGATTAAGACTAGAGCTGTTATTTTTAATTTTGATCGCATGAATATATTTTATCCAAGCAATAATCCTGAGAAGCTGGTTTGGTACAATACTGATCATCAAACCTTAAAAAACTATCTTGGTATAAATATTGAGCCCTTTTATCTTAAAATTGTGCCTGGTTTTGGTATAAATGAGAATTTTGTGATAAAACCATTCGCTACCAGCTACCGCAATGATCACCTAATGTATGCTATAACTTGGTTCGTGCTTGCTTTCTTTTGCAGCATAGTTTTTTACTTCAGAGTAAAAACCAAGTAGCAAGACCCAAGAAGCTGAGATAGCCAAGAGCGTCAGTGAGAGTGGTGAGGAAAATAGGCGAAGCAATCGCAGGATCAATGTCAAGTTTCTTAAGAATAATAGGAATCGAGGAGCCAAAAAAGCCAGCAATACCGAAATTAATGATGATGGCCCCGCCAAATATCAAGCCAAGCGCAATGCTTGATTGCCAGAATGCCATTACCGTCCCACCAATCAAGGCAAGTAATATACCATTTAATATGCTTGCTAAAACTTGCTTAAAAACTACCCGCGTAATGTTAAGCCGCGATAATTCTTTTGAAGCAATAGCAAGAATAGATACAGTCATTGTTTGAGTTCCCGCATTGCCACCAACGGAAGCTACGATCGGCATGATAGCAGCTAGCGCTACCACCTTACTGATCGTGCCTTCAAACATAGTAATCACAATCACACTTAAATGAGCAGTGATCAGATTAATAAAGAGCCAAGGGAATTTCTTCTTAACCATATTAAAAAGATCATGATGAAGATCCACGTCTTTCATCCCGCCCAGAAACATTAAATCTTCTTCAGCTTCTTTCTCCACTATGTCAATAGCATCGGTAATGGTTATAACACCAATCAGCCGATTACTGCTACTCACCACCGGCAAAGCATGGCAATTATATTGTTTAAATATGAAAGAAACATCTTCGAGATTTTCCTCAGGTGAAATAGATCTGATGCTTTTCTTCATAATATCTTTAATTAGAAGATCAGGCTGGCTATTTAATATTTTCCAAAGAGCCACAGATCCTATTGGCGTATATTTGGGATCCACCACATAAATTTCAAACAAATCTTCTGGTAGATCCTTTAATTTCCTAATATGAGAAGAAACCTGAGCTATAGTCCAGTGACCCGGCACAGAAACAAACTTCTTATCCATGAATCTGCCAGCAGTATCCTCAGGATAAGAAAGAAGCTCTTCGAGATTTTTTCTATTAGCCTTATTTACATATCTTAAAATGGAGTCTTGTATATTTTTTGGTAAGCTAACTAAAACTTGCGCGGCTTTATCAATTTCTAGCTCAGAAATTAGAGCTGCCGTTTTCTTACTACCAAACACCTGAATAATATAGTTTTTAATCGACCCTTCAAGTTCAACTAGCAAATCAGGATCAAAGTCATTTTTGATAATATCAACGAGTTTTTCACTATGTTCGATACTTAGCTTATCAATAACATCCGCTACATCCGCAGGATGGTGCGCGAGTAGCAGCTGCTTTACAGAGAAATAATTCCCCTCCGCAAGCTCTCTTTGAATTTGCTGTTCAAAATCATTCCTCAAACGGTCGTCAAAGAGACCATTCTGCTTTGATTTACCTTTATCGACAGAGAACATACAAAAACTACTGATGAAAATAAAATACTTGTTTTAATAATACTACAAAAAATAAAAAAAGCATTTCAAAATTAATAGCTTAACCAAGTCTTATTTAGGCTGCCTCTTTTTAGAGAGATTCGCATGATTTTTAATACCCTCATCCATCATTCGATCAAATGAATGTAGACCAGATAAAGCAGCAGCTGAGCACAAAGTAAGCGGGCTCACCCTATAATGCTGCTCTAAAATACCAAATGAGGTTTTAATTAAACTAGCCACCGTATTTTGCATTATATTTTGATATGGCTTCATACTATATAGAGATGTCATTCCTTTTTTGGTATCCTCTGTACCAGTTGAAAAAGGCAGGGAAATATCATGCACTTCTCTAAATATGCCAGTACTTGCGGAAAGAGCAGGAAGCGCAATAGCCGCTGTGCATATTGATTGCATGATATATATATAAGACTGCAAAGACTCCTTTATATCTCTATCTTTAATAAATAATTTAAAAAACAAATCCTTATTATACATTTCATTACCTCAATATAAGCTTCTTAGCGAATTTTGATTCTAGGGTTTATTATTTAATTTTTCATTAACATTATCTTATGCTTCATTGACATTTTTGCTATAATACTATATAATGAGAAAGTCAGGAGGGCCCGAATGAAATTTGATCAAATCGACTCAACTGAGTTGCTCATTAATAATCAAGGATTCATTAGCCTTGTAAATTTTATTTACAAATTTCTCAAGGAGAATCTTAAATCCTTCCCTGAAGCCAGAATCAAAGCATTCACCACCCTGCTGGCTAATCATGAATTACAAAATTTTCAAAATTCATCAGAAGAATCGCTAATTTTCAGAGTCACCGAATATTGCGATAGAATCAATGAAGACGAAGAATATTTGCTTTCACTTGAAGATGAGTTTGATATATGGCTTAACCTTTTAATCGTCGCAACCGGCAGCAGAAGTCTAGATGGATCTTTAATCACCGGTAATCCTGAGCTTGATGAAGCTCAATATAATAACTTTATTGAGGTCATACATAGAAGCGGTATATTTTCCATTGAAAGAATAATTTGGAAATTAAAAGAGCCTAATAGCGCGAAGCTAATTCTTGATGAGTTTAGTAATTTATTTTACACCAACGAGAATTTTTGCCTAACCTCCTTCATTTCAAATATTAGCGCTTTACAAAAAGGCCTTACCCCCATTGTTAAAATGATGACTCTCGCTTTTAAAAAGCGGAATAAAGAAGTTGATCAAGACAAGGTGAAGCACGAGGTTATAAATCAACATAGAAGTTCTATCATGCAACATTGCAGTAAGCTCTTTGCTAAACACTTCCAAGCTGGCCAGGCCGTTCGCAATGCTAGAGATATTTTCACCAAAGTCACCCGATCATTCGAGCAGAGACTTAGAAAAATACTCACAGAAAAAATAGCAACCAAAAAGGGAGCGCAGAAAGCTAAAAGTACTGCCCAAAAACATCAAATGTACAGCATGCTCCATTCTCACTCACCAACTGAGAATGTTAAAATCCCTGCGTTCTTAGCTGGGAATACAGAACTTAAAAGAGAAGCAAAAAGGCTTGCATCACTCGGTATGACCAGAGTAGAGGGCTGTGACAAGGCCGTTGTAAACTCTCCAGATCAAAATAAATATAAGACCATGGCAACCAGAGCTACCAAAAACCAAGGTGTCAAAATCTAACTAAGTATCATTATGATTGTTTAGTGATAGATGCGGGCTGACCAAAATAATAGCCTTGCATATATCTCACTCCGAGCGCACTTAGATACTGGCAAACATCTTCGTTTTCTACAAATTCACAAACAACTTTTATATTTTTATCTTTGCAGATATTAATTACCGCCTTAACAAAATTTTGGCTCACTATATTACTAAGAACATCCTGAACGAAGCTGCCATCAATTTTAAGAATATCAATCTCTAAATCCTTGAGCTGATGAAAGCTAGTATAGCCCGAACCAAAATCATCAATGACAAATTTTACTTTATTATTTCTTAAGGAAGTAATGAAGCTCTGTGTTTTCTTATAAGAAGTGAGCTTTGAAGTTTCAGTTACCTCTACATAAACTCTTTGGGCAATAGATGGATCTCTAAAAAACTTAGAAATATCCTCAATGAGTTCCTGATTCTCAATGATACTTGCAGTGAGATTGAAAGAGAACTTGTTTTCAGGGTAGTCGACAACTGTTTTTTTAAGCAAGTTAAAGGCTGCTCTATCTACCAGTGGACCAAGCTCCAGCTCTTCAGCGCAACTAACATAATCAGCGATTGAAGCATAACGCCCATCAACCAAAACTCTCATTAAACATTCATAATAACTGATTTTATTAAGCTCTAAATCAAATATAGGTTGGTATAAATATTGGATATTTCCAAGTAGAATTTGTTCTCTGAAATATTTGGCATTTTTTATTTTAGTTTCAATACAGATTGAATTCTGCGCCTCAGTATCCTTTAATTCATTGACTAAAAGACTATGAAATAACTTCATAGGATCAGTTTTTTGATCCATAATTTTTTGATAACCCACATAAACAGGTATATTTATATATTCAAGCTGGGTGATTTTAAATTGACTACAAATTTGGAACAGCTTTCTACTCACGCTATGATTTTCATCATCATCCTGAATTATTATCACCACTTCATCCATAGATACAAAGCAGTACTTACAGTTTTTCCCTCCTGTCTCAGCCTTGATTTGATCAATTATCTTTTCCAGAGAGAGCATAATTGAATCAAAGCCATATAGCTCAAGATTCTTTTTATTTACAATATCCAGTGCAACAAAATAGACGCCAAGAGGATGAGTCTTTGAGCAGTTCAATATATTTTGTGAGACGAAATCACAGAATATATTTGCAACTATGTTACTATCTTGATAATTTGGCATTTATAAAAATAATCAAATGGCTTATAATATCAACCTTAGTCCTGATTAGTTAAAGATGTATTAAAAGATTTGTTGCTGGTGATAAAATGAAAATTACAAAAAATTACTTAATTCTAGCGATGGTTTTTACCAGCGTTTTAATAGTATCAAATATAACAGGGATGAAGATTAGCCAACTGGGGCAATGGCATCTATCGGCAGCAGTTTTGCTCTTCCCAATTACTTATATTATCAGCGACGTACTCACTGAGGTTTACGGCTTTGCTGCTTCAAGAACCGTAATCTGGCTTGCTGCATTAGCTAATATGATTGTGGTGACGGCAGCTTACACCTTGTGCTTTGTGCCGCCATCGAATGAATGGCACCACGAGCAAGCTTTTAATATAATTTTCATGTTCTCACCAATTATTTTTATTGCCTCAATTATTTCTTATTTATTTGGTGAATTTATAAACTCACTAATACTGGCGAAGCTTAAAACTATTACCAGAGGAAAGTATTTTTTTGTCAGAGCAATCTTCAGTACGCTAGTAAGCGCTGCAATTGATACCACTCTTTTTAACTCAATTGCTTTTTTTAATATTCTCCCTATAGCAATTGTGTTTAACATAATGCTTACCGAATTTTGCTTTAAGCTATTAATTGAAATTATCGTCTTTCCTGTTACTAAGGCACTAGTGGTCTATTTAAAAAGGGTAGATAAGATTGATTATTATGACGACAAAACCGTCTTCAACCCCTTTACTATCTAGATTAGTCGTAATAGTAATCTGCAAGCAAACCAAATGCTGGTAAAATCTTGTCGGCAGGCACTTCACCTGCTGCATTCTCCATTGAGCTAAACGCACTTACCAAGCAAGCATTTTCCTGAAGCTTCGCCCTATCCTCAAAACTCAGTACTGGATCATAATATTTCCAATGACCATAAGATCTCTGATTTATTTCATCAATACAAAAACCAAAATTTGGCTCAACTATTTGGGTGGGGAAAAAGGATACTGCTTTTAACTTAAGCTCATTTAAGTACAAAGCTGGTGCTTGAGTTAACCAGAGCACATTTTTATTATCAGTCATCACACTTAAGGTAAAATCACTTATTGAGATAATCTTAGCAATTGGCCAAAAATGCGCAGCTAAAACCCATTGGGTCGCATAAAACTCTACCACTGGCACAGGCTTCAGCTCTAACCCACGCGCAAACTCAATCATATTATCCAAAGACACACCCGTAGTAGATTCAAACCTGTCCATTGCCTGCTGCAATTTTATACTATCTTCTTGCTTCGAGTTAATTGCCTCGAACAAAGCTTGAGCAGATGAAATAGCATCTTTTTCCGCTCCACCTACAATCTGCAAAGTTGGATTATTTAACTTTGAATAATGATCGTTCCGATCAACCAGCACGGTTCGATAATAATCATCTAAAAAACTAGACATTGTAAAAAGTTCGTTTTTATAAAATATTTTTATAATCGTATCTAAAAATATATCATGAGTTAAAAAACTACGTCCTTCAGTATAATAAGCTGTGCCTAAAGGAAAATATTGGTTTGCCATTGGATTTAACTTTGCTGCTTGGCAACCAAAATGCCAAATATTTACCGGACTTTGATTTATTGCAGATTTCAAGCCATTGCCTAATGATTGCATAAAATCTTCAGATGAGACCGTAAATGGCACATTTATTACTGCATCGCCCAGTATATCTGAGATTAAAGGTATGGAAACTAAAGGATTTAAGATTGTTATATTCCCAATAAAAGTCATCTCAGAACCATGGATAGGCAGAAAAATATCTAGACTTCTAAATGAATCTTTTTGCTTAGCTATCTCAGTGCTAAACTCAGCCGCATTAAATTCCTTATCTTGAAAATCAATCACCACCAAAGGCTGAGCAGTAAAACTCATCATAGCGGAAGTAAAGCGATTAAAATTCGCCTCTTCTTTGGACCCCGCTTGAGTAAAAACTGAACCCATTACTAATAATATTGCATTATCTTTGCACAAATCCTCATCTTTACCATATAAACTAACTCTCATAATAACTTCCTCGCAATAAGAAACTCTAACCTTAAATTTGGGCAAGTTTTGGTTATAAAAATATATTGATTAAAAGCGGAATATTCCTCTATTTAAATTACTACTTTTGCGAATTTAAAAGATAGTAAGTTTATAAATAAGCCGCGATTCTTGCCTCTCTGAGCTTCACAAAATCTTCGCCCGCATGATAAGAAGATCTGGTTAATGGGCTGGATGAAACCATCAAGAAGCCTTTAGCCCTTGCCATTTTACTGTAATAATCAAACTCTTCAGGCGAGACATACCTTGCTACTTCTGCATGTTTTGGGGTGGGCTGCAGATATTGTCCAATCGTGATAAAATCTACTTTTGCGGCGCGCAAATCATCCATCAGCTGCAATATTTCTTCCTTGGTCTCACCAAGACCTACCATCACCCCAGATTTGGTAAACATCATCGGGTCTAATTCTTTAACTTTATTGAGTAAATATAAAGAATTAAAGTACCTAGCTCCCGGCCTTATCTTATTATAAAGCGATGGAACTGTTTCAATATTATGGTTATATACGTCAGGCTTGGCCAAGACAACTAAGCCAATTGCTCCTTCTTTTTTCAAGAAATCCGGGGTTAAAACCTCAATAGTTGTGTCTGGAGATGATTTTCTTATTCTAAGGATCGACTCAACAAAATGCGAAGCTCCCCCATCTTCAAGGTCATCCCTATCTACCGAGGTGATCACCACATGCTTAAGTCCAAGCTTACTGACCGCTTCTGCTAATCTCTCTGGTTCGTGAGGGTCAAGCTTATTGGGAACACCCGTTTTAACATTACAAAAAGCGCAAGCTCTAGTGCAAACCGATCCTAAAATCATCACCGTTGCATGCTTTTGTGACCAGCACTCGCCAATATTTGGGCAAGCAGCTTCCTCGCAAACAGTGTTAAGGCGCGCATTGTGAATTAAATCCCTGGTATCATTATAAGTTTTCGACACAGGAGCTTTCACTCTAATCCAATTGGGCCTTGCTAATTTTTCCTGTAATTTCATTTTAAACCTATATTTTGGAAAATAGATTACTAAACATGAATTGCTCTACCCATAGCGCTCAGCACTGATTCACCAATTGCTTCTGATAATGTGGGATGGGCAAAAATCGCATGTAAATAATCCTCATCTAAAGCCTCTAAGCTTTTACCGAGTGAGAAAACAGCAATTAGTTCTGTTACTTCTGGCCCGATCAAATGAGCACCTAATAGCTCACCAGTTTTTTCATCAAAAATTGTCTTAATCATCCCCTCGCAATCACCAAGAGAAATGGCCTTCCCATTGGCAGCAAAAGGAAAGCGTCCTATTTTTACTTTCAAACCCAAGGTCTTAGCTTTTTGCTCAGTAATACCAATAGATGCAATTTGCGGATGAGAGTAAGTGCAACCCGGAATATTATCTTTATTGATTGGCTTAACTTTTTTGCCGGCAATATGCTCAACACAAATTATTGCTTCATGAGAAGCTTTATGAGCAAGCCACGGAGCTCCAGCCACATCGCCAATTGCGTAAATACCAGGTTCATCTGTAGCTAGAAAACCATTAGTGATAATATGAGTTTTTTCAACTTTAACTTTGGTTTTTTCCAGGCCAAGATCCTCAGTATTGCCAACAATTCCCACTGCCATAATCACCAAGTCAAAATTATCTTTATGCAGCTTGCCATTTACTTCAAATTGAGCCTCGGCTCCATCTTTTTTCTTATCTATTTTCTTCAAACTAGCCGAAGTAAAAATTTTGATTCCATCTTTTTCAAAATTCTTTTGCGCAATTATTGAAATTTCATGATCTTCCACTGGGAGAATTTTATCCATTGCCTCAATTAAAGTGACCTCTGAGCCCAAACTATTATAAAAACTAGCAAATTCAGCCCCAATAGCTCCAGATCCCACTACTAATAGCTTTTTAGGTAATTTCTTCTGTATCATTGCGTCTCTATAAGTAACCACTACCTTACTATCAGGTTCAAAGCCCTCAATCACCCTTGCTCTTGCCCCGGTAGCTAGAATCAAGTTTTTATATTGCACAATTTGCTTAGTAGCAACTAACTCAATTTTCCCTTGTTCAACTATTTTGGCCTTATCAGTGAATAGCTTAATCTGGTTCTTCTTAACTAAATGAGCAATACCAGAAGATAATTTTGCAGAAACATCTCTAGATCTTTGAACCACTTTTTCCATGTCAAATCCAGATCTATCCACACATATCCCAAATTCCTCAGCATGCTTGATTTGATTTAGCACCTCTGCAGTTTTTAAAAGCGCCTTAGTTGGAATACAGCCCCAATTAAGGCAAATTCCCCCTAAATGCTGCGACTCAACCAAGGCAACTTTCAACCCAAGCTGAGCTGCTCTAATCGCCGCCACATATCCACCAGGACCACCACCAACTATTACCAAATCAAATTTTTCTTCCATTCCCCACCCAAAAACTGGCTTTAATAAATCGGCTTTAAGTATAATTTAGACCCTATGCATAGTAAATCATTATTTACTTAATTAGGAATCTTATATATAATGGCCGCTATGATGAAAAAAGTTTCTGACTTCTACTCAACCTATATTATTATCGGCTGAAGCCGATGTATTTCTTATTGCCTTTTTCTATAATTTTCATATTTAATTAAAAAAACAATCTAGAGGTTTTTTATGCAAAAATCACAGGTAAAATCTTTATCTTATTTAATGTGGCTCTTGCCCACCTTTTTCTTCTCATTTCAGTTTATTCTTAGGCTTTGGCCTGGGCTGATGATGGATAATATCACCCAGCAATTCGCTATTAGTGCAACTGGCTTCGGGTTGCTTGCCTCGGCCTATTACTGGGGCTATGCTCTCATCCAAATTCCTTTAGCTCTTTTGCTAGATCGCTATGGTCCAAAATATCTATTATTTATCTCTGCCACTATTTGTGGGCTTGCCAGTATTTTATTCTCATATACTGATAATTTATATCTCGCACTTTTAAGCAGATTTTTAATTGGCATAGGATCAGCTGCTGGATTTCTAACCACCTCAAAAGTAATTTCACAATGGTTTCCAAGAAATAGTTACAGCCAAATGGTTGGATTGTCTTTTGCTTTAGGTTTAGCCGGAGCAGTTTATGGGGGAAGACCAATTAATAATTTAGTTGTGTCCTCTGGCTATATTAATGTATCTGTATGGCTGGGTATAACCTCGATAGTAATTGGCCTATTTTCCCTATTCTTGCTTAAGAACAAAGGAAATCATGAAAGCACAATAACTGAATCACTTAAGTTTAAAGATTTAGTTGTCTTACTCACCTCTCCCACTGTTTGCTTGCTAGCCCTTGCTAACTTACTGATGGTTGGTTCGCTTGAGGGTTTTGCTGACGTTTGGGGAGTCAACTACCTAATGAGTGCACATGGTCTTGAAAAAGGTGACGCAGCTGGTATAACCTCATTCATCTTTATTGGCATGGTTTTTGGTGGACCAGTTCTAGCTTTTATTGGAAATTATTTTGGAAAATATAAAACTATAATGTGCTGCGGCTTTGGCATGGCGATAATTTGCTGCATTATTTTTTATACTGGTATCGAATATAACTACTATCTATTTGCCACTATTTTTACTTTTATTGGCATATTATGTTGCTATCAAGTATTGATGTTTTCTGTCGGCAATGACCTGGTAAATGCAAGACTACTCGGCATAATCATTGCCTTATTAAATTGCGTTAACATGCTGGGAGGATCATTCTTTCATAGCATTATTGGCAAGCTCATGGATGTATTTTGGCTAGGTGAATTTGGTAGCGACGGGACCACCAGACTTTATGAAGTGGTGAACTATTCCTATGCTCTATCAATCATACCTGCTTGCTCACTAATCGGCGCTTTATTAGTTTGGTATGTAGAATGTAAATATAAGAAAGGAATCATCCTTAAAATATAATCACTTTTCTAACTCTCAGGGATTTCGGCACTAAATACTCCCCGCAATCCCTGATTAGATAGAATTTGGTATAATTTATAAGCTTCCCAGACCCGGTCCCATAAACTTCCTAATATCCTCTTGCTTCCTTCTTTCCACAGCTCTTGCTTCTTCTTGCGCGGCAAAGCTGCCTGTGCCAACCTTACTCAGTACAAGACTTGGTTTTCTTCCGCTAAAACGACGGGCCCAATGACCGCGGTAAGAAGGATCGAGTGGCTTTAGTGTATTTGGCATATCATCTATACGAGTAACGTCACCTAACTTATTAAAAGTCAGCATCGCAACACCGGTTGTTCTTTTCCTATTATTAACAATACTGAATGGGGCAACACCAACTCCAGCCACGTGAGGCTCACCTCTCACTTGCTTGCTAGCTCCCACCGCAGTTAGAGCCATGGGCTGCGCTGCAATATCTTTACCTTCAAGAGAAAGCCTCGCCTTAGGAGCGCCAGGAGCTCCCACTCCAGAATCAACAGCTGGGTGGCTTGCTCCTCCCCAGCCTCTTTTTTTAGAGAGAACTGGTAAAGGAGGTATAGTAAAATCTGATCCCACTAGTGAATCTGATTCTTTCCCTGCCATCTCTAATTTCAATCTGGCCCCGCATGTGCTCGCACCAAAAAGCTTTGTAGGCGCCTCCTCCTCAGGTTGAACATAAGGGCGAACTTTTTCTAGCGAAAGTGCCCTAGCAAC
>Ga0214919_10010152_pt1 | contig 11994 bp, 10 predicted proteins | sample LL1503_MetaG_FD_177994 | JGI IMG/M metagenome (GOLD analysis project Ga0214919, IMG submission 177994) | Freshwater microbial communities from Lake Lanier, Atlanta, Georgia, United States - LL-1503 | ecosystem: Environmental > Aquatic > Freshwater > Lake | place: USA: Georgia | collected...
GCAGAATTATTGAAATCTGTGGAGCGCATCCCGGCGAGCGAGTCCGCCTACCGCGATTTGTATGTTCGATTGTTGCCGATCGCGTCGGATGTGTTGGTTCGTCGCAAACAATTGAAAGCGTTTGAGCACGGATTAAAAGTGGCCGAGGGCGGCGCCGCGGTTGAAGCGTGGAGGCAAAGCATGGTGCCCGCGATTCTCGCTGGGCGAGTTGGCGACGTTGGCGGACTGAACGCCGTTGATTTTGGCGACATCGCCACGGCGCGATCATTGGAGCCGATGTTGTCCAAACACTTGGCGGATTTTCCAAGCAGTCCGCATCAAATCGCCGCGGAATTGTTGCGGGGAATTTGTCGGCGCACACTTGCAAAATCGGCGAATACGGAAGGTATTGGTCAGGCGGCGGGGGCGTGGTTGGCGCAATCTGGTTGGACAAGTCTTGGCGAGCAATCCATGGATGATGGCCGCAAGTTGTATCGCAAGCGCGTTGGTTCGCTTGGCGATCCGTGGGCTCAAGCGGTTCAATCCAAAAATGATTTGACCGCGCCAGCGGAATCATTGAAGGCGCGCGCTCCTTTGAAGGGACAATTGATGGGAGTGAATATTCCGTGGGCACCGTCGCAAGCATTGATCACACTATCGGCGGAATTGCCCAAAGCTTCGTGGCGCCAAGCGCGCGATATGTGGTTGGACGCGCTTGCCAAGGAATCATCCATTGCGCCAAGCAATCCAATTTTATCTTGGCACTTGCAAAAAGATTTATGGACGGCTTGGTTGGACTATTTCGCCGAGGAGCGCGATCCAGTGGATGCCGCCGCGGCCAAGTGGGTTCGCTCGCTTGAATCATTGCGCGCCGTTTCCGCCAGCGATCCATTTATTGTGGCCGCAAGCGACCAAGCTGCGCGCTCAGAAGATATTCGCAAAGTGGCGTTGCAATCGCTGGCTTCAATGCCGGATATTTCCGCGCTGATCAAAGCCGCAAAGAAGCGCGATCAATCTATGGATGAGGGAATGTTGCCAGCCGCATTGGTGGCGGTGATGTTGTCGCCACAAGATGGCGCGTATCCCGTGCGCGGAATCGCCAACGGCAAAGACGCGCTCATTGTTGGGCGATCCATGGAAGGAACCTGGAAATTCTTCGCGATTCGCGTTGAAAACAACGAAGTTTTATTTGTCCGTGACACGCCTAATCCCATCGCGCAATCGCCGCAACTTATCTTCATGCGAGGAGTCTCCAAATGACGCAATACCCAAGTCGTGCAAGTTCTGACAAACATGCTGAAGCGCATTCCGCGCCTCCGCTGTTGCGCTACGCGTCGGTTGATCCAGAGGCCAGGCTGTCGCTTCCCAGTGGATCATTCACCACGCCAGCGTTGAGCAGCAGTTTGCTTGGCGCTATCGCATTGATGCTGGGCACATACGTCCCATCCTTCATCATTCGTAATTCTGAAATAGGCCAGGTGCTTTGGAAGTATCTCACCGCATTTGACCGCATCCCAATCTTGATCATGTTTTTTAGTTGTTGGAGCATGAGCATTTTGATAATTAAAAGTTTTAAGATCGCAGCGCAGCGCAAGGCGTTTCAAATTCATTTCGCGCCCGATGATCCGGAGTGGAGCATCGCTCGAAGCAACGCCATGCAAGTTGTGGAGGCGATCGAATCCAAGGTGCAAGGTGTGGAGGGGTTCATGTATCTCAATCGTGTCACAAGTGTGCTGCGCGCGGTGCGCAATGTTGGACGCGTTGGTGACATTGATGAAATGTTGCAGAGCCGCGCCGACAATGAGGAGTTGCAGATCGACGGCGGGTATGTGCCGGTGAAAGGTTTTATTTGGGCGATTCCAGTGTTGGGTTTCATTGGCACAGTACTTGGTTTAACCGAGGCAATTGGGCGTTTTGGCGGGGTGCTTGGCGCTCAGGGTTCCGATTTGAAGACCATCACAACTCAATTGACGCAAGTGATTGGCGGGTTGGACACGGCGTTTGTTACCACGGGCGAAGGACTGGTGGCCGCGCTTGGCATTCATTTGTTCTTGACATTTTTGCGCCGCGCTGACGACAGGTTCATGGACGATTGCCGCGCGCAATGTTCACGCCACGTGACTTCAAGGGTTCGCGTTGGGACGAACGAGAGCTGAACATGGGTCGTTCGCGCCACGGTGATGAGAGTCCAATGTCGTTCTTCTCATTTCAAGATGTGATGATGTGCACTATTGGTGTGACGATTGTGATCACCATGGTGTTGATCTTGCAGATTGGCGCCGACGCGGCGGTGGTGGAGGCCACCGAGTCGCAGGCCAATGCGGACTTGACCAAGACCCGCGGCGAACTTGCCAGCGAAGCCGCGGGTTTGAAGCAGCGGCTTGACCGCGCCGCGCAAGCGAAGTCGCCCAATCAAGCTGTTGTTCGTGGAACGCTTCGGCAAGCCTTGAGGACAGAATTGGACAAGCGCGAGCGAGCCACGAGCGAGAAGAAAAAAGTGGAGGAGCAAGTGCGCGAAGTGTTGGCGCAATTAAGCGCTGACCCAAGCGCCATTGAGGCGGCGGAGTTGATCCGCAAGCGTGACGAGCTTGAGGAACGGCTTGCAACCACGCAATTGCGCCGAAGAGTGACCTATTTATTAGCAGAGGATGATCGCCAGCCTGTGATCATTGAAGTGTCGGGCGCGCAACTGGTGGCGGGAACAAACTCGGAGCAGGACTCACCGCTTGCGATTCCGCTGAACGACCCCGCGACAGCCGCCGCGTTGTTGAAGCAATGGATTCAAGGTTTGCCCAACCCGACCAAGCGCACGCTGCTGTTCGTGGTGAAGCCAAGTGGAGTGGCCTTGTGGCGCGATATATCCCAGGCGTTCGCCGAAGACGCGCAGATTGGCGCGCTGCCCCGTGGGTTGGATTTGATCGAGGAAGATTCCTATACCAGCGATCGATTTCGTCCGTCTGTGAAGGAAGCAAAGCCATGAGCCGCCGCGGCAAGGTGGGGGATGAATTTGGAAGTTTAGATTTGTTGCTTGACACGGTGTGCAACATGTTTGGATTGTTTATCTTCATTGGAATTATCGTTGCCATTCTTGCCGGCGCGCGCAGCAAGGAAATCATCACCAAGGCTTCTCCGGCTGGTGCCGCAGCATCCGATCCGTTAAGTCAAGAACGATCAGCTTTGCGGCGGCTTCGCGTTATGGTGGCCGACGCGGAAAAAAAATCGCCCGATGATGGGGAGTCACGGATTGCGTCTGGAAAATTGGATTCGCTACGCGACTCGAATGAAAAAACCATCCAAAAAACCGAGGAACTTGCTGTTATTTTGAAGGTCGGCGGTGATCGAGCCGAGGCGTTGCAAGTGGAATTGCCCAGCTTGCGCGAGGAAATTGAACGTCTTGAAGGCGAACTGAAGGCTGAGTCTTCAATGCAGGACAAGAAAGTTCGCACGCCCCGCAAACGGGAAGTGGAGGGCTTGCTTCCAGTGCAGGTTATTTTATGGCACGACCGCGTGTACTGGATCAATCCGTGGTTGGGTTCGATTGATGAACCGTGCGCGCGATGGAGTGAGTGGAATACCAACGCCGTTGACATGGCGGCGCATCCGGAGAGCGTGATCCATGAATGTTTTCGCGGCGGTGGCCAGTGGATTGAGCGACATGTTCCTTTGCTCGTGGGCGGTGGCATAGAAGTTGGCCCAGACGGTGCGCGCGAATGGGAGCAACCATTGCGTGAATTGCTTGCGCGGCTCGCCACAAAGAATCAAGTTGTGAGTTTAAAGGTGGCGCCGGATTCACATCGCGCGTTTGGTCCAGTGCGAAATTTAATCGCGGAAAAAGGTTTTGCGTATGAGGTGTCGCCAATTCAAATGAGCGATGGTATTTACCGCGATGAAATTCGCGACGGCGTGGCCACGGCGCAGTAGGGCGATAGTGATGGTGTTGCCAAGATCGTGGTGCGCGCTTGCCAATCGCGTGGGTGTCCGTATTGCCAAGATCATGCCGCGCGTTGAAATCAAGGACGTGGCGGCGGAAAACCTGGCATTTGTGGCGGGGCCGCTTGCGCCGCGATGCCTCGATATTGCCCACCATATTGCTTGGCGATCGCCTCGAGAGTTGCCGCGTCCACATCTTGGCCAAGACCAATTGTGTGAATGCGAGTTTGATCCGCGCCGCCGTTGAGTTGTTGCAAAAGACTTGATGGATCCGCGCCAAATTGGCCATCGGTGAGCAGGAAAAGTTCGTGTGGAATGGGATTTAATTTTGTGAACGCGTAAGCCAGCGCATTGGTTGGATCGGTTCCGCCATTGGCGCCAACATCTTGGATTTTTTTCAAAAACTCGCGGGCTTTGGGTGTGCCCGCAAGCACCCAATCTGGCTCAAGCAAATATGCGTCGCTACTAAAAAAGATCACTTCAAAATGACTACCCGCAGGAAGTGATTGAATGGTGCGCGTGAGTTCGGCGCGCAAGGCGATTAATTTGTCGCCCATCATGGAGCCGCTAATGTCGCACACAAAGCAAACATATTTTCCCCGCACGCGCGTGCCAAAAAAATCCACGCCACCGGCGGGGGCGTCGGACTGTTGGGCCGCGGTGGAAGTTTTCGCTTTGGAGCCAGCGTTAGGCGTGGCCGCGATCCCCGGCTTGGACTGCGTGGCGCTTTCAAATTCCGCGCGGCTCATACGTTGATACAACTTTCCGTCCAATCGCAACGCGCCATCTTCTTCAATGCTCCATGCGGCGTTGTATGGCAATGCTTTGGTAGGGGGAATTACCTGTTTTTTGGCTTGATTTGCTTGCGCGGGCAATTCAAGCGCGGTGGATGAAAAACGACAAGGCGTTGATGGATTCTCCGTCATCACAACTCCGTTGTTCAAATCAAATGTGGCGCGCAATTCCGCGGCGATCACAAGTTGCGCCGGCGTTCCCCAGCTTCGATAGATCTGAATTGATCGTTGCGTGGGGCGAATGGCGAGAATGGATTGATCGAATCCGCCGGGCGCAAAGTCGGGCTTGTGTTGGGTGGCGTCCGCTTGTCGCCAATAGCCAAGCAACGGCGCGTATTTGGATTGAGCCGCCATGCGCGAAGCTTCAGGAGTGGCGTCTCCAGTTTCTATTTCGGCTTCGGACACTTCTGGAAGTGGAATGCTTATCTCAGTGGTTGGTGTTTCAGGTTGCGCGGCGGGCGTGGGTTCGGGTTGTAATTCCTTGGTTCGATCACTGTCTTGAATTGTTGAGCCTGCGCTTGTGGCGTTATCTTTTTTGGCGCCGCGACCACCAGCGTCCGCCTCTGGAGTTGTTCGATTACCCGAAGTTCCATTTGAATTTGCCGGCGAACCCGCCGCTGAGCTCGAACCTGATTTGGCGCTGCCGGTTGCGCTTGCATCTGGAATGCCTGAATCGCTCGCGCCTTGCGCGCTGTTGCGCAACGCGCCCGAGGTTGTGGATTTATCTTTTTGCGCGGCGGCTTCTGTGGTGGATTGATTGGTTGGTGTGGCAGTGGTTGATGCGGCGTTGGTGGCGGTTGGTGGGCCAGATCCTGTGCCGGTGATGGAGCCACCGCTAGCGGATCCAGTTCCCGCGGAAGATTGTGAAACGCGTTTTGGAGTGAACGGTTGATTCGATGCGCTTGATCCACCGTTCACCGCATCCGCAATTTTTATAAGTTGCGATTGCGAGCCGCCAGAATCCGCGCCGCCGCCAGAACCTGCGCCACCTTTTGCGCCGCCGCCACTTCCGCTTCCGCTTCCACTTCCACTTCCACTTCCGCTTCCGCTGCCGCTTCCACTTCCGCTGCCACTTCCGCTTCCGCTTCCACTTCCGCTTCCACTTCCGCTTCCACTTCCGCTTCCACTTCCGCTTCCACTTCCGCTTCCACTTCCGCTGCCGCTTCCACTTCCGCTTCCTCCATTTTTATTTTTTGATGATGCGGTTGAAGTGGCACTCGATTTTTCGGAAACTTTTTGAACTGGTAGCCCTGTTGAAGTTTGCGTGACCGGCAAAGCTTGATCAGCTTCGAGTTGTTGTTCTGACGTTGGTTTTAAAGCAAGTGGCGGATGATTTTGTTTGTTGCAACTGCTCATGAAGCCGCATGCCAAGCAAAGCAAAGTGCCTCGATATAGAAAGTTAAATTTCATTGCCCGATCCACCATGAAGCTTCTTTCTCAGTGGGCGTTGTCACCGTAGAACTTTGCGCCGAGCGTGTCAGCCATGATGCTACGCCGTTGATTCGATCCGCGAGAGTTGTCTCAAGTTGACTCAGTGGATACGCGGGCGAATTTTTACCGCTGATCCACGGTTCACAACGCGCCCAATCCTGCGCCCAATCCATTGGCACCCATACGCCGTCAACTTGCACGCAAGCAAGTTGCCAAGAAGTGGTTCTGCCTTGCACAAGCAATAATTTTTTGGGCGCAAGATCCGAAGTTTCACTCACATAAAAAACGCTAGATTCACCGGGCATGATTCGCTCTTGAGAATCAAAGAGCGCGTCCGACCATTGTGATAGGGGCGCGTGCGCAAGCAATGTTCGCCACACAAGAACTGCGTCCGCGGACAAAGTGGATTTCCAGGGAAGTTGATCCTTCCACATCCACGCGTTCATCCATTCACATTTGGAAATGTCGGATACGCCGGCGGCAAGGCGATTTAAAATGTCCGTGTCCGCGTCGGAGCCGACAAGCAATTTGCAAATATTTTTTGCCTGTGGCGATGCATGCGCCGCGATCAATGAGGCGCGCAAATTGCGAAATGATTTTTGCAGCGTGGCTTGGTCCGCGGTTGGATCAGCGGGCGAAGCCCCGACACGCAGCGCGGATTCTTGCAGCGCCGTGCGCCATGAATTTGGCAAGGAATCCCAAAGCAATGGGGGGTTTGCATTGCTTACGGCGGCAAGAATATTTTTTGTGTTGGTAATGGCCGACTTGGGGAGCACAAATTGAATCAACATGACCACGCCGATGAGCATTATGAGAGTGAGCGCGGCCAAGCTAAGACTGAGCGAGCGCGAACGCAAAAAACTCATGCGCATACGTGGCGCGCGCGCGGACACGCGAAGCTCCAACACAAATTCACGAAAGCGTGTGTGCACCATTTCTGGACATGCGCCAAGCCAATTGAAAAGGTCTTGCTGTTGCGTGGTTGACAGCGAACCAAAGCGCTTGAGCACGGAGCGTGCTTGCTCGGTGTCGCCCAAACGCGCCGATGCCACGATGGTTAATAGATCAAGTTCTTCGCGGGAGATTTCGCCCATGCGATCCAGCGTGTCAATGGAAGCCCGAATTTGAGCGAAAGTGTTGGCGTCACCCTCACGCGCCGCCTGCGTGGCTTGCCGAAACAAAGTGATCAGGCCGATGGATGTCATGGGGTGTGTGTGGCGACTACTGCAAAGAAGGGAGTGAAATATTTGGATCGGAATTAATTTTATGGAACAGATCGCGCAGTTTGGGATCAAGCCAGTCCTGTAGTGTTTGATTTGGAAGATTCTTTGGTGTAATCCATTTTGACATTGATTCGGACATGTCTATTTTTCCCAACGCGTCTTCTAGATTTTTATATTTCTTTTTTTGAAGCGCAGATAAGGTTTTGAGCTGAGGATTGAAAAAGTTGAGTTGTATTTCAATGAGTAATTTGACCCGCATGATTTCACATTGCGCAAGGACTAAAATGCACGCCGCACACGCGGCTTGGGCTTGATCTGGCTTCAGTGCGAGTTCAGTTTTGGAGTTTGCATTTAGAAAATTCGGATTTGTGTAATTCAGTTTTTTTACTTGTGAAATTATTTTGTCTTGAAGTACCGAAATTTGGATCGCTTGATTAGTGGACGATTCAAGCCATCCTTCAATTTGAATTTTGTCGTCTTGCGGCGTTTGTGCCGTGAGGCGCATGGCTTGAGCTTGCTTCCATAAATCCAACTCGTAGGCTTGGTAATTCGCAGGTTCATCGGTTTTTAATTTGAAATCGATAGGGGCAGGAGTTGAGGTTAGATTCAATTTGGCATTCTCAACTCCATCACTATGTGCAGAAGTGGGTTTCACCTCGGTCGGTGAAGAATCTTGCGGCGTAGTTTGAGTTGTTGTTTCAGTTGGCAACTTTTCCTCAGAAGCGGCAGGCTCTTTGATGTCCTGTTTGGTTTCATGCACAACAGTGGTAGGTATTTCTAACTTTGTAATAGCAGAGGGTGGCGTAGGCGCTTGCATCGCATTTGTAGGCAATGGCTGCGCTGATTTTTGCGGGCGTGATGCAAAAATGAAATAGCCCAAAGCAATGGACAGCAATACGCCAACCACAATAATCCACGCAAGATATTCATTGATGTATTGACGCAGCGACACGCGCGGAGTTGTTTGCGCAAGTGACATGTCACGCATTGTGGCGCGCATGTCCAAACTCATTCCCAAAGTTGCGACTTTGCTTGGATGCGCTAACTGAGCTGTCAGCGAAGGCCAGCGCGCGTGTGGGCTGGCGGGTACCGACGCCGAAGCTGTTGCAATGCGAATTCCAGGCGTGGCGGCGAACAAACCCAATCCCCACGAAAGTTGGCAGGCATCTTGGGCGGGAAGCAATTTCAGCAAGCGCATCAATGCGCGGCGATTGGCCGTCTCGTCGGGCAAGAGCGAGCAGCAATTCTGCCGCGGTGTGGACAATAATATGTCATAGAAGTGGCGTTCAAGTTCGCCTGCTTGCGGCAGTAAATCATCGCTGTCGCTCACTTGCACGGAATGCGCCGACGCGTTCACAAATGCATCGCGCGCAAATGCATGATCGTCCGCCAGCAACGTTTCAAGATCGCAATGCACCACAGACTTCCACTGTTTTGCGGTGAAGATAATGCTGCGCCGCTCCACCGTGTCGCGACCCGCCACATCGGGTCCACCAGGAAACAAACGCGTGATCGCAAAGCGGCCGCTCGGCAGAAGTTTGCCCGCCACGGATGGGCGATGTTGAAGTTGCTCGATCTCTTGCGGAGATTGCGGCGATCCAAATCCAAAGATGGACAACGCGCGCTCCTCCGCTTCGCTGACGTCGGCGCTCTTGGCCAATGTTTGATAGCCATCTGTTGATCCAAAGAGATGGGTGGAAACTTGGATCACAAAAATTGTCTCACAACCAACCAAGTCAGCACGCCGATCGCCGCCAAGCCAACCAACAACACCACATTGGCCCAAAGCCAAAAGCGCGTGTCCTTGGTTTCGGCCTCCTCATCCTGTTTGATTTCCCGCTGGATAAATTCTTGCTGGCTCCGCTTTGCGGTTTCGTTTCGAGTCTTTGTTCGATTCGCAACGATGTTTCTCAAACAAAACACGATTGGATTTTCCAATCCACGCGCGGGCTTTGTGAGATCGGGAATCTCTTTGCCCAACGCGTCGCGTCGCGAGCGCACCGCGCACGTTCCAAACAACGTGATTGAAGGAACCACCCGAATTAAATTATTGCAATATTTCGTGGCGAATCCCCGCAGACCACCGTGGTGGCGGATCAGGTCTGCGTTGATGTCGATCTTGGTGAGGACCAAACCAATGGGAACGCTATTTCCGCCAGGAAGCCCGCGGATAAATCGCAGCGCCTGCACCATTCCGTAATCGTCATCGGCGGCGTCGCCAATTTTTCCGCTTGAGAGAACTTTGGGATCAATGAGCAGCACCACGCCCGCGGCGCGTTGCACGTGATCGATCAACTCGGCCGTGTTGGCGTCCTCGATTTGCTCAACAAACGCGCGGCGAAAAACTTCCCCTGGATAATCCAAGCTCACCATGGTGAACGCGTGGCCTTGCCAAGTCAGTTGAAAATCCAAATAGGTCGAACTGTCAGTGGCCTTTGGCCAACGACGTTGCTCGCCCATTTCCGCCACGGCATTCAGCAGGGAAAGATGCGATTTTCCTGAACTTGTCTCCATGTGGATCGCCCCGTTGCCGCGCCAGCATTGCTCATATAAACGTGACAAATAAATTGTTTTGCCGGCGCGGGTTCGACCCAAAATCACAATTCGGTCGCGCGTGGGCTCCTCGCCACTGCGCGAAAATTGCATGGGAGCGATTGATGTCGCCGTGGTGTCCTGCAGGGCGTCCTCATCCAAGCCAAGATCGATCGAGGAATCAATGGAAAGATCGAACTCGTCATCGGGCACTTGATTGTTTGGAGTGTTGTTTGACATGAAATGCAACTTTGACGGAACTCGGCGCGACGGCAAGTTGGTTAGACTTTGCAACGACTCCCCAGGGAATGTTATGACAAGAATACCTAGTACAGCGAGAATATTTCAATGACAGATACAAGCCCTTGGAGCGATGTCGGCCGTGATGGCGCGCAGCCGACGAACACAACTCGTTCAAAAAAATCCACCTCGGCGTTGATGATCATTGTGATTCTCTTGGTTGGGTTTGGTGTTGGGGGACTTACGACATGGATCGTGAATCGCGCAGCATTGGTTGAAAAGGAACGGGATCGCGCTCGCGCTGTTGAGGAATTAAAATTGCTCGCGGACAAGGAGCAAGCCGCGAACGAGCAAGTTGTCGCGCGCGCCAAAGCGGATATTGCGGACATGGCGATCAAGTTAGGAATGGCTGAAACTGTGGAGAACGGCGCAAAAAAATTGATTGGTGAGGCGCAAGATCTCGCAGCCAACGCCACGCGCCAAGCCAGCGAAGCATCGCGGCAACTCGGTGACGCGCGCAAGGAGGCTTCCAGTCTGCGCGCCGAGCGTGATGAAGCGCGCTCGCTTGGCGCAGTGGCTCAGTCTGATATGGACAAGATGAAGATGCTTGATGCAAACCCATCGGCTTTGCCCACCGCGGCTCTATCGAAAGCCATCTATGGAATAAATGCCGTGCGTTGCTCGACGGCGATTTCTTGCAAGACTCCTGTTTTGGGTGTGACGGAGGTCGAAGCAAAAAATCAATTAGGGCAAGCGTTGACAAAAGTTGGTTTGAATTGCGCGGAACAGAGTCCCGTGGAAATGATGCTGCTTGTTTCGTTCAGCGAGGATCAACCACGGCGCGCGCTCGGCGTGATGTTGTTGGTGACTCGAGTGATGAAAGTGCCAGGGGAGGCGTTGTCCAAACAATCCGCCGTGTGGGGACAACAGCGAATAAGTTTGGTGAATGACGCATCCGCGGCAACCCAACTTGAGGCACTGATTCAAGAACTTGTGACAGCGATGAATTTGGATCTTGGGCCGGCAACTGCAACGGCACCACTTGTTGCGCCGACAACTTCGCCAACAACCGCGCCGACAACTAAGCCTGCAAGCGCGCCTACAACTGCGCCAATAGTGGCGCCACCCAAAGTACCGCCCGCAAATGGAAAGCCATAATCAAGGCAAAATCAAGCAGCCACGCTCGGTGGTCGTTCTTGCGGTGGTGGTGGCCGCGCTTGGCTATTTTGTTGACATCTTCGACTTGCTGCTCTTCGCGCTGATTCGCAAAACCAGTTTGCGCGAGGTGCTTGCCCCACAACTCGCCGCGTTGCCCGCGGATCAACACGATGTGCTGTTGAAAGATTGGGGCGTGTGGATTGACAATATTTTGCAAATGAGCGGATTGCTTGTGGGCGGCGTCTTGTGGGGCGTGCTTGGCGATCGCCTTGGGCGACTCACGGTTTTATTTGGTTCCATCTTGGTGTACTCAGTCGCAAACTTGCTCAACGCGGCCATCACGGATGTTGATCAAAATGGTCCGCTTGCGTTCATGCACATTGTTGGCCTTGGCAGCGCTATTCATCAATTTGAAGTGCTGCGCTTCATCGCGGGGGTTGGTCTGGCCGGCGAACTGGGCGCGGGCATGACTCTGGTCAGCGAACTCACGGCTCCGAAATGGCGCGGCTACGCCACCACGCTTATTGCCACACTTGGAATCATGGGCGCGGTGGCGGCATACTTTGTCACGCAGTGGGTGTCGTGGCGCATGTCTTTAGTGGTGGGCGGCGTGCTTGGTTTGGCGCTGCTATTTCTGCGCCTTGGAGTGGCAGAAAGCGGCATGTGGAATCACCTCAAATCCAGCGCAAAAAAAGGCTCTTTGCGCG
>Ga0214919_10010153_pt1 | contig 11994 bp, 8 predicted proteins | sample LL1503_MetaG_FD_177994 | JGI IMG/M metagenome (GOLD analysis project Ga0214919, IMG submission 177994) | Freshwater microbial communities from Lake Lanier, Atlanta, Georgia, United States - LL-1503 | ecosystem: Environmental > Aquatic > Freshwater > Lake | place: USA: Georgia | collected 2015-03-15
TTCTTCTTCCATACAAGCGTATTTCGTATGAAATACGCTTGTATATTTCCAAATTGCACACCACTTATCTACTCAGCAACTTTACCTTTACCTTTACCTTCCTTTGTAAAGTGGATGTGTTTCAAAAAATTATAAAGCAGTATTTGCGTTTAATTGCGCTATGCGTGCTTTAAAAAAGTTGCTATAAGTGAATAAAGATTTAATAATTAATAGCTCCCCAGAGGGTGTTGAAATCGCCTTGCTGGAGGAAAAAAAGTTGGTTGAAATACATAACGAAAAAATAGATGCCCGTTGGTCTGTTGGAGATTTGTATTTAGGGAAAGTAAAGAAAATCATACCAGGACTCAATGCAGCATTTGTTGATGTTGGATTTGACAAAGATGCCTTTTTACACTATACCGATTTAAGCCCTTACGCAAAGTCGATCATTAAGTTCACGCAATTGGCGATGAACGACCATGATAAAAGCTTTGATTTTGCAGGTTTTCAAGCAGCACCTGAAATTTTTAAAACAGGAAAAATAAGCGAAGTACTTAATGGGAAACCTAATGTATTGGTTCAGATTTTAAAAGAACCTATTGCAGCAAAAGGTCCTAGATTAACCTGCGAAATTTCATTGGCAGGCAGATTTGTAGTACTTACCCCCTTTAATGAAATAGTTGCCGTATCCAAAAAAATTCATTCAAATGAGGAACGCAAAAGGTTACAAAAAATAATCGAAGCGGTACGTCCTAAAAATTTCGGTGTGATTGTGCGAACTGCAGCTGAAGGCAAAACCACTGCTGAACTACATGAGGATTTATTGACCCTTGAAGCCAATTGGAAAAATATTCAATCTAATTTAAAGGGTGCTTTACCTCCTGCACGCATCATGAATGAGGAAAGTAAAACCACAAGTATATTAAGAGATTTACTAAATGAAGACTTTAATAAAATTGTGGTCAATGATAAAAAAATATTTGATATCACTTTAAGCTATTTACAAAGAATAGCCCCTGCCAAAAGTAATATTTTAAGTTTGTATGATGGAGATCAACCCATATTTGATCAATATGGTATTACCAAACAAGTAAAATCCTCTTTTGGGAAAACAGTTAATTTACCTAGTGGCGCTTACTTAATTATTGAACACACCGAGGCATTGCATGTCATTGATGTAAACAGTGGTTTTAAAAGTGTTTCTAACAACCAGGAAGAAAATGCTTTGCAAACTAATATGGAAGCGGCGGAGGAAATTGCGCGACAATTAAGGTTAAGAGATATTGGTGGCATTATTGTGATTGACTTTATTGACATGAAATTGCCTGAAAACAGACGCAAGGTGCAAGAGTCATTAGAAGATTTCATGAAAACGGATCGTGCCAGACATTCTGTATTACCTATTTCAAAATTTGGATTATTACAAGCAACACGTCAACGTATTCGTCCTGAAGTAAACATTAATACCTCGGAAGATTGCCCTGCTTGTAATGGTACAGGTAAAATAACTTCCACTTTGTTACTGGAGGATGAGATTGAAAAGAAAATGTCATATTTAGCCACCCATGGTCACAAATCATTGGTTTTATTAGTACACCCAATCATTCATTCACATTTGACCAAAGGTATATTTAACAATATCATCAAGCGTTGGAGAAAAAAATATAAAATTAAATTAAAGTCGCAGGCATCTAATTTGAGCCACTTAGTTGAATACCGCTTTTTAGACGAACATGGAGAAGCGATCATTTTATAAACATAATTAACAGGTAAACTACAGGCGAGTTTTAAAAGAAATAAAAAAGGGTCCCGATAAATCGGGACCCTTTTTTATTAAAGCTAAATGAAATTAACGCTTTTGTAAGGTAAGTGTGTTAACACCATAATCGGTAGTTCCGTATTTGATACCAATTTTCAGACCAATATAACCAGTACAAGAGAAAACATATCCATTCGTACCTGAACTTGGAATGTAGGCGCTTGTAAGTTGCCCATAGTCAGCAAAAACTACATTGTTGGTTGCTAACTTAGCTGCGCCTGTTGCTGGATCAATAGTTATAACTAAGTCATTCTTTTTATCACCATATGCAGGATTAGGCCATACATCAGAAATGTTAATTTGATTCGCTCCTGGGCCATCGCTAACTGAAACAATATCACCCACTGACCAGTCCGCCCAATCATCCTGCATTACTTTGTAAGTACCTTTCATATTACCTGTGAAAGGACATACCACAAAAGCAGTCCATCTCATACAAGCATTGTAACCACCTGCAGATTCTAATGCACCTACGGTGTTTGAAATGTCATAGGTTTTATTGTCTTCAGTCACTAACTGATGATAAAAGGTGTAAAACTGACCTGGCGCAAATAATGCAGCACTGGTCATACCATATGCCTTTGCGATTTCAGCACCGGTAGCTGATACTATAGTTGTATCAGACATTGGAATTGTTTTTACTAATTTCCAAGCCTTTGGGTCCGCTGAAGAACCTTTGAATACATACAATTTTACTTCTTTGATTTTTACTCCATTATTATATGGATTAATCTTAACGCCTACGGAAGAAGCATCAATTGCTGCAAAATTAAGGTTGGCATTGGTTACCGATTTTAAAGTAACATAAGCACCTTTACCCAAATTGTTGATGTCAACAAAAGGATTATTAGTTGCAAGGTCTCCCTTTTGACAAGAAGAAACCAATGCCATGAAGGCAATTGCAATTAATATTTTATTTAATATTTTTTTCATTATTGTCAAATTTATTAATTGATGAAATTATCTGCGTTATTATCCCAAAATACTTTATCAACTTTAGTACCCAATGCTTTTTGTGCCGGTGCATTTAAGTTTCTGTTGACATATACGGAAGGATAGTAAAACGAACGTATAAAAAAGCCTGGTGTTGGAGAATACACTGTTTGCTGCATATTTTTTGGAAAGCCAGTAAGTCTGTATGCATTATAAGCCTCCCAACCATTACCCCAGGTTGACAAATAGTATTCTTTCATGATAATTTCTAATTTCCCATTATCATTAGCAGCATCATATGCAGCTAAAACTAAGCTAACATAATTAGCTATAGTAGTAGCACTAGCCGCATAAGTTGTACTAGGAGTTACACCTAATGTTGCAGGGAAACCAGTTACTTTAGCCATATTATTTTTAATAGCAGTTTCTAAACTTACTCTTGCAGCAGCCATACCACCGGTAATAACTCCAGTTGCAGCAGCTTCCGCTAATTTGAAATGCGTAAATTCTGAATTCCAAATTGGTAAGATACCAGCACCTTTACCACCAACTTCTAAACCAACTTTGGTGTTTTGATTTTCATCAAATAAACCGCCTGCTGGATAAATACCCCAAGTCGTTCTAAAAGAACCATCTGGAGGTGTACCACTATTATCACCATGATCACGTCCCCAATAGCCAGTACCTAAATAACAGAAGGGTTGCGCATCTGAATAGTGCGCTGGTTTTGGATAAGTAATACAAGATAAAGTGATTTCGTTAACGTTAGCACCGCTTGTATTTTGACGATAGAAATAGTAACGTTGTCTTGGATCTAATGTGGTTCCTTTTGCACCAGAAATAGTTCCACCATTTTTTTCTGCTGCTACAGCCCACATAAACCAATCACCCATATACTCACCCACTGAACCTGCTGCATTGTAGTTTCCAGCATAATCTGGATGACGCGCATCAGGAGAATTTCTGTTAGTTCCGTATTTGAAATTAAAGTCATTGGCTGCAGTTGAAATCAAATCACCGGCGGTTACCAATGCTTGAATTTTTGCAGCAGCGGTAGCATCTACTTTACGCGTTTGCATTAACAATTTAAATTTCATTGTTTTTGAAGCTGTAATCCATTTTGCAGCACTATTGCCATAATATAAATCATTGGCTACTGCTGCAGATCCTGCTTTGCTAAAATCTACAATCGCATCATCTAATATTGCAATCGCAGCAGCATAAACAGCTGCACCTTTGTCTTGTTTAGGATTCGGGTTTTCAATACCTAATTCTGCTTCAGTCCAAGGAATATCACCAAAAGCATCTACCATTGTTGCTAAAGTATAGGCTTTGAAAAACTTAGCTATACCAGATGCTCTATATTTCTTTTGTGTTTGTGCCAAAGGAATTAAGGCATTTGCATTTTTGATAATACTTGTATACCCTGTTGACCATAGTCCATCAGAAGTACCAGGTGAATACGCATTTGAATAAAGGGGCCCAAACATAGCTTGTTGTCTGGTTAATTGACCTCCTAAATTTGATGCATCGTCAAAAAATCCTGTGAATGATAATTGTACCGTGTTCAACAATAAGTCAACATCGGCAGTATTCACAGAAGGCGCATTTGGATTCTCCAAAAGCGCATCCAACTGCTTGTTACAAGCAACCGTAGTTGAAAATAACGCTAGGATTACTATAATTTTAAAATATTTCATATTCTTTACTTTTACTTAGTTAGTATTAAAAAGTTATTCTTACACTTAAACCCATTCTACGTGCAGAAGGACCAGTGATAAATTCCAAGCCCTTACCGTTACCTACACCTAAACCATTGGTTTCAGGATCAAAGTGCATGTATTTAGGGAAGTTGGGAGCATAATACCAAAGGTTACTACCATTCGCAGTAATTGATACACTACCAAATGGTGTTTTATTCAATAATTTTTCAGGCAAAGCATAAGATAATGACATATCTCTTAATCTTACTACAGTTGCATCAAAAATACCTCCTTGGTCTGGACCAAACACGTTATTGAAGTAACCCTGAGTAGCACTGATTTGAATATTATTTGGTTTACCATCTGCTGTTACACCAGGTAAAATATAAGGTGCCGCACGATCAAATTCAGTGTCTTTTGTAACCCCTCTCGCTAACAATGATCTAGCAGTTGAAGAATACATATCACCACCATGGGTGTAGTCCACTTGGAATCGGAATGTTAATGATTTATAAGTTATACTATTAATACCTGATAATTTATAATCAGGGTTTGGATCACCAATAATGCCAATTGATGTTGATGCGATATAATCACCACCAGCACCTACTAATAATTGGCCATTTTCATGTCTTTGATAATAATATCCTTTCATGATACCTAAAGGCTGACCGTTAATTGCAAAGTTTCCCAAAGTGGTATAACCAGCATAAACAATTTCTTTTAAGTCAGAAGGGATATCAGATACCATTGATTTATTGATTGTCCAGTTTCCTGTTACTTCCCAAACCCAATCTTTGTTTCTAATAATTTTATAAGCTAATTGCGCTTCAATACCCTTATTCGTTACTTTACCAGCATTGATTTGTTGAGAGGTATAACCAGTAGAAGGATCTAAATCTCTGTTCAAGATTTGATCATTAGATACACGTTGATACAAAGTGATATCCGTACTTAATCTGCTTTGGAAAAACTTACCTTCAATACCAGTCTCTGTCTCTGCCATCAACTCAGGCTTCAAATTTGGATTTGGTAAGAAGTTAGGGATCGCATTTGTATTAATTACTGTACCAGCATTCGTCATAAAGTTTCTTGTAGAAATACTTAATGCAGATCTTGTTGAGTAAGGATTAGGGAAGTTTGCTGCAGTTGAATAACCTAAACGGAACTTTAAGTAGTTTATGTTTTTCTTATTTCTTAAAAAGTCAAAAGCTTCCGTTGCAATAAATGAACCACTAACATTTGGATAGAAAACGCTTCTGTTCGCTGCTTCCAATGTTGAAGTCCAGCTATTTCTACCACCTACTACTAAGTAAGCATAACTTCTATAGCCTAATGTCGCTGATCCAAAAGCTCCCACTGATTGTGATTTGATTAAGTAATCCATATCAGCACCGGCTTCATTCACAATATCATGCGTCACAAAGTTGGTGTGATCTAATAATCCGAAAACTAATTGATCCTTACTTGTTGCACCCATTTGATTGTAGCCTAATTCTCTTGAGTTTACACCGGCTAATACATCTAAATTGAAATCATTGTTAATATCAGTTTTGTATGTGGTAGTTAATGTATGATCTAAAATTGTATTAAAGCCTGTTGAAGTTCTTAAGAAACCTTGTGGGTAATAAGTACCTCCTTTATTTTGTGCATACAATTGATAGTTGGAATAATTATCATATCCAAAACGATATTGTACTTTAATTTTTTGACTTAAATCATAGTTCAAAGAAACCTGACCGTAATTTCTGCTTACTTTATCTTGTGTGAATGAGTTTTTCAAAGTCCAACGAGGATTTTGAATATCATTACCGCCTCTATAATAAACATGAGAATGATCAATCGGATTTTCCCACTCCAATCCCATTAAATCTACAGCAGTTGGTGTATACATTACATCACCATATAAGGATGGATTAGATGCAGTAGAACCAAAAGAAGGAGAAGTTGGTGGAGATTTCACATCTGTATTCACATGGTTAAATGTACCATTCAAGGTTAACTTGTTTGATAATTTCATAGTACCTCCCATAGAGATATTGGTCTTTCTAGAACCGTTACCTTCTACGAAGCCTTGGTCATCCGTATTACCAAAGTTGATATTATAATTTACATTTTGCGCAGAACCTGCAAAGTTTACGGAAGTGTTTTTAGAAACACCATCACGGAAAAATCTTGATACGCTATTGTAATATTTATATTCATAGTTATTGTTTCCTACGTATTGCGGAAATGCCGCATTTAAGGCCGCTCTGCTATAAGGATGTGCCACCTTCGCTGGAGGATCGGTAAACTTTGCACCCCAGTTAGAAAAGAATGCCAAACCTAAACTCAAATCAAAACCACCACCATAGGAAGTGTTGTATTCTGGTAAATTAGCAACTTGGTTAACTGCATAGGACTGTGTAACCGTTACCTCATTTTTCTTTCTAGTTTTTTGAGTAGATCCGTTCTTGGTAGTCACTAAGATAACCCCGTTTCTTCCTAATTCACCATATAGTGTTGTCGCACTCAAACCTTTTAAAACGTCGATTGACTCAACGTTGTTTGGATCTAAATCCAAGAAACGGCTAGGCGTGTTATTACCATAAGTAAAATTTGCTTGGTTATTCGTACCACCATCAAAAGGCACACCATCTACAACCCATAATGGTTGAGAGTTACCAGAAATGGTACTGATTGCACGAATTACCACGTTGGTACCAGAACCAGATAAACCACTGGTGTTACCAATGTTTACCCCAGGCGCTTTACCATTTAATAAACGCGCAATATCAATTTCAGGTTTTTGTTCTAAGTCTTTTTTACCAATAGAAGAAACCGCATAACCTAATGCTTTCTTTTCTTTTTTGATACCCAAGGCCGTAACAACCACCTCACTTAAATCTTCTTTTAAGGCCTTTAAAGTGAAATTAGTGACTGCTTGCGATGTAGCTTCTTTCTTTTCGAAGCCTACACTTGAAACCTGCAAAACAGCGCCAGCTTTAACACTGATTCTGAAAATACCATTTGCATCAGTTAGTGTTCTGTTTTTTGATACACTTTTCTCAGTAATCACCGCACCTTCAACTGGAGCACCTTTTTCATCGGATACTTTACCAGTGACAGTTGTGTTTTGAGCGATCGCCGCTTGGAAAGAGAAAAACGCAAAAAACAAACACCATAATAGTTTTTTTCTCATGTTGTTGTTTGTATTATTATTAAAAAAATCTTATTTGCTTACAATTTAATAAAAAATTTAAATAATTTAACTTTAAGATAACATTAATTTATTTTTTGAAGAAAAAACTTACACATATTATATTTTTATATTATATTATATACATATTATTATTTAATATTATTTATTGATTTTGATCCCATTTCGGTAAATACTGTAAATATATTTAGTCAAGCGATTATCTTTACAGCATGAGTAAGTCAAAATCGGCATTTTTCTGTAATAATTGTGGTTATGAGGCTGCAAAATGGGCCGGAAAATGCCCCGCTTGTAATGAGTGGAACACTTTTACCGAAGAATTGGTTGAAAAAACAAAGGAAACCAATTCTGATTGGGAAGGATACCATACGAACCAAAAAGGAAATCAAGCCATCTCCTTAAATGAAGTGAATAGCCAATCAGAAAAAAGAATTGACAGTTCAGATGTGGAATTGAACAGAGTATTAGGCGGTGGAATTGTATTGGGCTCCATTATTTTAGTCGCAGGGGAACCTGGTATTGGAAAGAGTACTTTGTTTTTGCAACAAGGTTTGATGATGAAGGATCAAACTGTTTTATACATCAGCGGGGAAGAAAGCATTCAACAAGTAAAAATGCGTGCCGACCGATTGAACTTACAAAATGAAAATTTTTATTTACTTACAGAAACACATACTGCACAAATTTTTAAAGCAATTAAAAAATTAAAACCAACGGTGGTCATTGTGGATTCAATTCAAACTTTAGAATCCAACTTGATTGACTCTGCTGCTGGAAGTGTATCTCAAATAAAACAAACCGCTGCAGAATTTCAAAAATTTGCAAAAGAAACAGGCACTCCTGTTTTTTTAATTGGACATATCACCAAGGAAGGATCCATTGCTGGACCCAAAATTTTAGAACATATGGTGGATACCGTTTTACAATTTGAAGGTGATCGCCATTATGCGTATCGCATGTTGCGCACTTTAAAAAACAGATTTGGTGGGACAAGTGAATTAGGTATTTATGAAATGACCAGTGAAGGAATGAAAGTAGTTAACAACCCTTCTGCATTTTTAATTGCACAACGAAATGAATCACTAAGTGGCAGTACCATTGCAGCCTCCATGGAAGGCATGCGCCCTTTATTAATTGAAGTGCAAGCATTGGTTACACAAAGTGTGTATGGCACGCCACAGCGCACAGTGACTGGGTTTGACTTAAGAAGACTGCAACTTTTATTAGCCGTTTTGGAAAAACGCGGCGGCTTTGCGTTTGGCATGAAAGATGTTTTTGTAAATATTGCCGGAGGATTAAAAATTGAAGATCCTTCCTTAGATTTAGCCATTATACTTTCCTTACTTTCCTCCTATGAAGATGTGCCATTGCCGCAAGGAATTTGTTTTGCTGGTGAGGTTGGATTGAATGGAGAAATTAGAGCGGTTAATAGAATTCAACAACGCATTGCGGAAGCAGAAAAATTAGGATTCGAAAAAATTTATATTTCCGAGTTTAATAAAAAAGGAATAGAACAAAAAAAACACGGCATTCAAATTATTGCAGTGGAAAGAGTGGATGAAGCGTATCGATTATTTTTTTAGTGGGCGCTGATTTTTTTAAAAATAGCCATGAAACTCTTCAAGTATATTGCATTGCGCGTAAAAAAATACTTGAATGCATTTTTACATTTATTTTATCCAAAAATTTGTTTGCATTGCGGAAGTACTGATATAATAAAATTTCAAGTATTATGCCCCAATTGCCATGCACAACTCCCCTTCACTGATTTTTTTGAAATTGAAAATAATAATGTCGACAAAATATTTTGGGGAAGATTGGCTGCAGGTCCAAGCGGGGCCGTTTTGTTTTTTACAAAAAACAGTATTGTACAATTGTTACTTTTTGAATTAAAATACAAACAAAATAAAAGGGCGGGTTTGCTATTAGGTAATATGATTGGCTGGGCTTTAAAAAAAGCAAGCCGGTTTAATAAAATTGATTTTTTAATACCCATTCCAGTTCGAAAAATTACGGAAAGGACCAGGGGCTATAATCAGTCCCTCCTCCTATGCGAAGGTATCGCACAGGTATTCCCCATTCCCATTTTGCCAACCGTGCTATTTAAAAACAAAAAAACGAATACCCAAACACGCAAGGATCGAATTGAGCGAGGCCACAATACCACCTTGCTTTTTGGTCTAAAAAATACCGACCAAATTTATAATAAACACCTGCTTTTGGTGGACGATATTATTACCACCGGTGCCACTGCCGAATCAGCAGGCCGATGTTTACTTCAAGCAAAACCCGCCTCCATTCAATTTGCCGCAGCCGCTTATACCCTATCTTAAACTTTTTTGTTTTATTGTTGTTATATTTATACAACAATAAAAATTTTTAAAAGAAAAAATAGTTACACATGAAAACCATTTTAAGTTTTATATTAATGATGACCACTTTAGTTTTAAATGCACAAAGCATCCATAATTTTAAAGTCGCTGGCATTGATGGTAAGCAAATCAACCTAGCTGCCTACAAAGGAAAAAAAATACTGATTGTAAATACCGCTTCCAAATGTGGTTACACCCCGCAATATGAATCGCTTCAAAAAGTGTATGATCAATACAAAGATAAATTAGTCATTCTTGGATTTCCTTGCAATCAATTTGGTGGACAGGAACCCGGAACTAATGAAGAAATTGTCGCCTTTTGTAAAGAAAATTATGGTGTCAATTTTCCACTAGCTGACAAAATTGATGTCAAAGGCGCAAACATTGCACCTATTTACCAATGGCTAACGCAAAAAGCAAAAAATGGTGTTTTGGATGCGAACATTAGCTGGAACTTTAATAAGTTTTTGTTGGATGAAAATGGCAAAATGTTAGCTTACTTCCCAAGTAATGTTAAACCAGACAGTGAAGCTATAGCTGCTTATTTAAAATAAGGTCCTACTAGTAATTTTAAGCAGTTTTATAAAGTAAGCGTTATCTTCGTTTCATGTTATTAAGCGAAGTAATTGGTCAGGAAAAACTAAAAAAACAATTGGTGGACATGGTGCAGCAACAAAGGTTGCCCCATGCATTATTGTTGGTGGGTCCGGAAGGATCAGGCGCTTTACCATTAGCAGTTGCATTCGCACAATACATTGTAAGTATCCCCAACCAAGCTGCTGCAACCGCTGATTTATTTGGTGCACCCGCCGAGCCAATTGCGCAACCATTTTATACGCCAGAACAAATTGCAGATGTACCAGCGTATCACAGAGCCAGTCAACTAATGCACCCTGATTTACATTTCTCATTTCCAACCATTATTGAAAAGCCAGGACAAAAAAATATTAGTGCAAATTTTATTGAGCAATGGCGTGAATTTATAAACGGCTATCCTAATGGCAATGCTTTTGATTGGCTTCAATTTATTAAAGCTGAAAACAAGCAAGGAAATATTAGTGCAGACGAGTGTAATGAAATCATCAAAAAATTATCATTTAAAAGTTTCGAGAGTGCCTATAAAGTGTTGGTTTTATGGATGCCCGAATATTTGGGAAAAGAAGGCAATAAACTTTTAAAATTAATAGAGGAGCCACCTGACAACACCATATTTATTTTAGTCGCCGCTTCAGAGGAAAATATTTTACCCACCATCTTAAGTAGGTGCCAATTTGTAAAAGTGCCTAGGCTGACAACCCATGAAATTGAGTCTGCTTTAATTGGTCGTGCTAAACTAGCCCCTGAAAAAGCAAAACAAGTGGCTATTTTGGCGGAGGGCAACTACAGGGAAGCACTTCACTTAATCCAACATAGTGACCAGGACTATATTAGTATGATTAAGGATTGGCTGAACGCCATATTGAAAATGGGTCCGGTGGCCCAATTAAAATGGGTGGAAGAAATGAGTAAGTTGGGCAGAGAGCAACAAAAACAGTTTTTAAAGTATTTCAACCACCTATTAGAACATAGTATTCGGCTAAAAACGATGGGATCCGACCTCCCTTTGGATAGTGATTTAAAGGATTTTGCCCTAAGAATCAACAAAATTGCAGGGGTGAGCCAGATGGAATCCATTGTAAATGAACTAGATAAGTCAGTTTACCATATTGAACGCAATGCAAATGCTAAAATGCTATTTATGGCACTTAGTATCAAGTTGTATCATATCATTCAGAACAAAACCTTAATTTTGACAGAAGCATAACAGGAAAAGTGGGATGATGCGTTGTAGCTATGCAAGGGTATTTTAATTATTAACAGTTTGAATTAACGATATATGGGATGTGGATCATGTGGAACTGGTAAACCAGGCGGTTGCAAAAGCAACGGTGGTTGTAGCACAGGTGGATGTAACCGTTTAAATGTGCATGATTGGTTAAGCGATTTACC
>Ga0214919_10010154_pt1 | contig 11993 bp, 4 predicted proteins | sample LL1503_MetaG_FD_177994 | JGI IMG/M metagenome (GOLD analysis project Ga0214919, IMG submission 177994) | Freshwater microbial communities from Lake Lanier, Atlanta, Georgia, United States - LL-1503 | ecosystem: Environmental > Aquatic > Freshwater > Lake | place: USA: Georgia | collected 2015-03-15
AATAAAACTTTGATCGTAGTGAATGAAGTAATTCGTTTTCATCCGATTGAATTGGTAGGTGCTGAACTTAGGCAGGCTATGACAGAAATGAAAGCAATTGGATTGTCAGCCTAGTTCTTTTCAGACTATTTCTTGCAGGTAAAAAGTAGAATGCTACTGTTGGGTTGAATGATTTATCGCAGTAACTTTGTAAGAATAGGTTTATAGTAAAAATCAGTTTGAAATCCACTTGATGGATGGATGAAAAATTTATTTGCTTATATAACGAAATGCTTTAATCTGTTCTATCAATTATAGACGGATGCTATTGAATGTTTAAAAAATTGGTGGAAATAAGTGTTATCAGTAGCATAAATTAATTATTATGAAAGAAAATTTAGGTTTGTACGATCCGCAATTTGAACATGATGCTTGTGGTATCGGTTTTGTCGCGAATATTAGGGGCAATAAATCTCATAATCACATTTCTGATGCCTTGACCATTTTGGAAAATATGGAACATAGGGGAGCCTGTGGATGTGAAACCAATTCCGGGGATGGTGCTGGTATTTTTATTCAAATACCCCATGAATTTTTCTTTGACGAATGTGTGAAATTAGGCGTTCATTTACCTTCTTTCGGAAAATATGCTGTTGGTGTACTTTTTTTTCCAAAAGATCTCAAACTAAGAGAAGAGTGTAGAGATATTTTTAACCGTGCAGCAGAAAAACTAGGACTAGAGATTATTACTTATAGAACTGTGCCGGTAAATACCTTTGATATTGGTACTACAGCTTTATCTGTTGAACCGGTAATGGAACATGTATTTATTGCTTGTCCAGATTACGTTGTAGATCCTATGGATTTTGAAAGGAAATTATTTGTATTGCGCAAATATGCAAGTCATACAATAGACAACACGGTTCGTAAGGATGAAATTGGTTTTTATATAGCTTCTCTTTCTTATAAGACCGTGGTTTATAAAGGTCAGTTAACCAGCAGTCAGGTTCGGAATTATTTCCCTGATTTAAATAATAAAAGAGTTGTTTCTGCCTTCGGGTTGGTTCATTCAAGATTTGCAACCAATACATTCCCTTCTTGGAGATTGGCACAGCCATTTCGTTACATAGCTCACAATGGTGAGATCAATACATTGCAAGGAAATTTAAATTGGCTCAAAGCCAGTGAAAATGGCTTTCTATCTACTTTTTTCAGCAAGGCGGAAATGGAAATGTTATTGCCAGTGATAAACGGAGTTCAATCAGATTCTGCTTGTTTGGATAATATGATTGAATTACTTACGCTTACTGGTAGATCATTGCCGCATGTAATGATGATGTTAATACCCGAGGCATGGGATGGAGATGAAAGAATGGATCCTATTAAAAAAGCTTTCTATGAATATCATGCATCTATGATGGAACCTTGGGATGGCCCGGCTTCCATTTCATTCACTGATGGTAAAATTATTGGAGCTACCCTAGATAGAAATGGCCTTAGACCTTCCCGATATTGTGTTACCACGGATGGAAGAGTAATCATGGCTTCTGAAACAGGTGCTTTACCGATTGATCCTTCTTTGGTGTTAGAAAACGGTAGACTGCAACCAGGAAAAATGTTTGTGGTTGACATGGAGCAAGGAAGAATTATCAGTGATGATGAATTAAAAACTACCATTTGTTCACAAAAGCCTTACGGCGATTGGTTGAATAAATATAAAATTCGTTTAGAAGAATTACCTGAACCAAGAGTAATGTATACTCATTTGGAAAGTGATCAAGTATTTAAATATCAAAAAGTATTTGGATATACAACTGAAGATCTAGATGAAATAATAGCCCCCATGGCGTTGGAAGGCAAAGAGCCTATTGGATCAATGGGTACCGATGTTCCTTTAGCAGTTTTGAGTGATGAACCTCAGCATTTGAGTTCTTATTTTAAACAATTATTTGCCCAAGTTACCAATCCTCCGATTGACCCTATTCGTGAAAAATTAGTAATGTCACTGGCTTCATTTGTTGGAAACAATGGAAACTTATTAGAAGAAGATCCTTTGAGTTGTCATACAGTTGCATTAAGACATCCAGTACTTTCAAATTTTGAACTTGAAAAAATTAGGAGTATTGATACAGGAATTTTCCAAGCAAAAACGCTTCAAATGTATTTCCGTGCAGATGGAAAACCTGACTCGCTTAAAAAGGCATTGGATAGACTTTGTAGATATGCTGTAGATGCGGCTGAAGATGGTTTTGAAGTATTGATATTAACGGATCGATCAATAGACTCCGACCATGCTCCGATTCCTTCTTTATTGGCCACCGCAGCCGTTCACCATCATTTAATTCGGAAGGGTTTAAGAGGAAGTGTAGGTTTGGTAGTGGAGTCGGGCAGTGTTTGGGAGGTCCATCATTTTGCTTGTTTGTTGGGATATGGCGCTACAGCTATCAATCCCTACATGGCCTTATCAAGTATCCGCGATATGAAATTGAGCGGAAGAATACAGACTGACTTAGAAGTAGAAAAACTTAAAAAGAATTATACAAAAGCTATCAATGATGGGTTGTTGAAGGTATTTTCCAAAATGGGAATTTCAACATTGCAATCCTATCAAGGGGCACAAATTTTTGAAATTCTTGGTTTGAATAAATCAGTGGTGGATAGATATTTTACAGGTTCTATTTCTCGCATTGAAGGATTGGGATTGGATGAAATTGCAAAGGAAACTTTGGCAAAACATGCTTTTGCATTTCCGAGCAAACACATACCCGTTGATCGTCTTCCAGTGGGTGGATTATATCAATGGAAACGCAAAGGTGAGTTTCATTTATTTAATCCACAAACTATTCATTTGTTGCAATATTCAACAAGAATGAATGATTACGGATCATTTAAAAAATACTCAAAACTAGTCAATGATCAGGGAGAAAGAGCTTGTACATTGAGAAGTCTTTTTCAATTTAAAATACAAAGAACTCCTATTTCAATAAATGAGGTAGAACCTGCAGAAGCTATCTGGAAAAGATTTGCAACAGGAGCTATGAGTTTTGGTTCTATCTCTCATGAGGCACACAGCACATTGGCAATAGCCATGAACCGCATAGGTGGAAAGAGTAATACGGGTGAAGGAGGGGAGGATGAATTTCGATATGAAAGAATGGAAAATGGAGACTCCATGCGCAGTTCTATTAAGCAAGTAGCATCTGCAAGATTTGGAGTTACCAGTAATTATTTGACACAGGCAGATGAATTACAAATCAAAATGGCGCAGGGTGCAAAACCAGGTGAAGGTGGACAATTGCCGGGTCATAAAGTGGATGAGTGGATTGGCAAGGTTCGTTATGCTACTCCAGGTGTAGGATTGATTTCTCCGCCGCCACACCATGATATTTATTCTATTGAAGATTTAGCACAGTTGATTTTTGATTTAAAAAATGCCAATCGAGCTGCAAGAATCAATGTAAAATTGGTATCCAAAGCTGGTGTAGGTACTATTGCTGCCGGGGTAACAAAGGCCAAAGCGGATGTGGTTTTAATTGCTGGTTTTGATGGAGGTACGGGTGCATCACCGGTAAGTTCTATCAAACATGCAGGATTACCATGGGAGTTGGGCTTGGCAGAAGCACATCAAACACTCGTAAAAAATAAATTGCGTAGTAGGGTAATTTTACAAACGGATGGTCAGTTAAAAACAGGAAAAGATATTGCGATCGCTACTTTATTGGGTGCTGAAGAATGGGGAGTAGCTACGGCAGCATTGGTTACAGAAGGTTGTATCATGATGCGTAAATGTCATCTCAATACCTGTCCGGTAGGAGTAGCTACGCAGGACAAACAATTGCGTGAGCGCTTTACTGGCGATGCAGATCATGTGGTGAATTTATTTAAATTTTTAACGGAAGAATTGAGAGAAATTATGGCTCAACTAGGCTTTCGTACCATCAATGAAATGGTTGGTCAGGTTGATTGTTTGGAAATGAGGGAAGGGATTAATCATTGGAAATATAGCAAGTTGGATTTGTCACCTGTTTTGTATAAGGAGCCAGCATCTCAGGATACGGTGGTTTATAACAATGAACAACAAGATCATGAATTGGAAAATGTGTTGGATTGGAAATTGGTAGAAGCAGCACAACCTGCCTTGGAGAGTCAGAAAAAAGTATCAGCCTCTTTCACTATCAAAAGTATCAATCGTACCACAGGCACTATTTTATCAAATGAGATTTCAAAAAAATACAAGTCAGCTGGTCTTCCAGATGATACCATACATTTTAAATTTACGGGTACTGCTGGTCAAAGTTTTGGAGCATTCAATGCAAAGGGTGTTACCTTGGAATTAGAAGGAGATGCGAATGATTATTTTGGAAAGGGATTGAGTGGAGCTAAATTAATTGTGTATCCATCATCGAAATCAAATTTTGTTCCAGAAGAAAATATCATCATTGGCAATGTTGCTTTTTATGGAGCTACCTCAGGGGAATCCTATATCAGAGGAAAGGCTGGAGAGCGATTTGCTGTTCGTAATTCAGGAGCCATAGCAGTTGTAGAGGGAGTAGGTGATCATGGATGTGAATATATGACAGGAGGAAGGGTGGTTGTATTGGGAGCAACAGGAAGAAACTTTGCAGCTGGAATGAGTGGTGGGATTGCTTATGTGTATGATGTGAAGGGAGAGTTTCCATTACAGTGTAATATTGAAATGGTTGATTTAGATCCAGTCTCTGAATCGGATAAGGAAGAATTGTTTAAAATGATTAGCGATCATTATAAGCATACCAAGAGTACAGTGGCAAAATTTGTAATGGAAGATTTTGATAATCAGTTAAAAAACTTTATTAAAATATTTCCTAAGGACTATAAAAAAGTTTTACAAAAGCAATCTGAAAAAGTAAAGAACGAAGTAAAGAAATAATATTTATTTTTTAGATACAGCATTAAAATAATTGTTTAAATTAAAAATTTCCACTTCGGAGATAAATTAAAAATGGGCAAACAAACAGGATTTTTAGAATTTACTCGGGAACTTCCCTCTAAGCGTTTACCTGAAGAAAGGGTGGGAGATTACAAAGAATTCATCGAAAGATATTCAGACGAAAAATTAAATCAGCAGTCATCAAGGTGTATGGATTGTGGGATTCCTTTTTGTCACAATGGTTGTCCTTTAGGTAATGTGATACCTGAATTTAATGATGCGGTGTATAAAAAGAATTGGAAAGAAGCCTATGATATATTGTCATCTACTAATAATTTTCCTGAGTTTACTGGACGTATTTGTCCTGCACCTTGCGAGACCGCTTGTGTGCTTGGGATCAATCAACCAGCGATTGCAATAGAAGAGATCGAAAAGCATATCATTGAAATTGCTTTTGACAAGGGATTTGTGCAGGCTGAAAAACAGATTATGCGAACTGGTAAAAAAGTTGCAGTAATCGGAAGTGGTCCTGCAGGTATGGCTGCCGCTGCACAGTTAAATCTTGTTGGCCATTCAGTAACTGTATTTGAAAGAGATGATATGCCAGGTGGTTTATTACGATATGGCATACCTGATTTCAAACTTGAAAAATGGGTAATTGATAGAAGAATAAAATTGATGGAAGAAGAAGGTATTGTATTTAAATGCAACGCCAATGTAGGCGTTGACATCAGTATCAGTAATCTATTGAGAGAATATCAAGCGGTGGTAATGGCTGGCGGTAGCACCATTCCAAGAAATTTGGATATACCTGGAAGGGAATTAAAAGGAGTTTATTTCGCTATGCAGTTTTTAAAGCAACAAAATAAAAGGGTTAGCGGAACTACATTTACTGAAGAAGAAATTATGGCTACAGGTAAAAATGTAATTGTAATTGGAGGTGGAGATACAGGAAGTGATTGTGTAGGTACTTCTAATCGTCACAAAGCTAAATCTGTCACCCAGTTTGAGCTTTTGCCTAAACCTCCTGTTCAAAGAAACGAAGTAATGCCTTGGCCATCTTATCCGATGTTACTTAAAACAACTTCATCTCATGAAGAGGGCTGCGATAGAAAGTGGGCAGTAGCAACAAAAGAATTTATAGGGGATGAAAAAGGGCATTTGAAAGCAGTTATTATGGTGGATTTGGAGTGGAAAATAGTGGATAATAAACCGGCTCAATTTGTAGAAGTAAAAGGTAGTGAAAGAAAGATTCCTTGTGAACTTGCGTTTTTGGCAATGGGTTTTAATCATCCTCAACATGAAGGTATGATTGTTGATTTGGAAATTGAGTTGGATGAAAGAGGTAATGTACGAGCATCAGAAAAAAATTACCAATCTAATATATCTCGGGTATTTACCGCAGGTGATATGCGTCGTGGCCAGTCATTGGTGGTATGGGCAATTAAAGAAGGAAGAGATTGTGCTCAAAAGGTAGATGAGTTTTTGATGGGACAATCCTTATTGGAAACTGCTGATAGAAACGCCATTGCTCGATATTTGTAGTTTAATAAATTTATTATTAAATGGGATGTAGATTACTACATCCCTTTTTTTTTGGAATGGGCCTCTGGTAGTAATTTAGCGTTTATTTAATTCTATTTTTTATTGCAGCTGGCGCTTTTTTTCATTAATAAATCTTTAGGTAAATACTCTAGAGCTTTCAAACTACCATTATGTCAAATTGCCTAAGCCGACTATTTAAGAGTCAGCTATTAAGAGGGCAGGATCATTTTCTGTAAATTAATTTTCGAATAGTAAATAATTTAAATGTGTATAAAAATTTATTATTTTTTCAGATTTAACTATTTTTAGAAAAATAATAAAATATTAAGATATTTTATTATAAAAATTTAAAATTGTTCATTTACTATCATTTTTATTGAATAATCTATATTAATTCATCAGTTTTTACACATTGAATGGTTATTTATTAAACATTATAATTTAAAATATATAAATGATTTGATCTTTTAATACTCGATTTTATATAATTTTACTCTATAAACATCATATATCAATAAAATACAATGTTTTATTGATTCTTTAAAAACCAAAAATCAATGAGTATGAAAAAATTATCCATTCAGTCTGTCCTGCCATTTGTAGTGTTGATTGCTGTTGCATTGGCGGCTGCTTTTGTTGCCCCTGAGGCGGATTTTGATCCCACTAAAATTGCAGACGGTCCCCAATACAATAGCTCTGATATTGGATGGGTGCTTGTATCAACTGCGCTAGTTTTTTTAATGACGCCAGGACTTGCCTTCTTTTATGGCGGTATGGTTAATCGTAAGAATGTAATTTCTACAATGATTAAGAGTGTTGTTGCCGCTGGGGTGGTTGGAGTATTATGGATTGTAGTAGGATTTAGTTTGAGTTTTGGAGATTCAATCGGTGGTTTTATCGGTGATCCTAGGACCTTCTTATTTTTTAAAGGAGTAAAGTCACATGCTCCATGGCCTTTAGCGAATACAATGCCGCTTACTTTATTTTCATTGTTTCAATTAATGTTCGCGATCATTACTCCAGGTTTGGTGGTAGGGGCGGTTGCAGAACGTATTCGCTTTACAGCTTATGTAATGTTTATCATTTTATTTAGTCTATTGGTATATGCACCCGTTGCACATTGGAGCTGGCATCCAGAAGGATTCCTTGCTAAAATGGGTGTATGGGATTTTGCAGGAGGTACAGTAGTTCACATTACTGCAGGTTGCGCTGCGCTTGCAGGTGCCCTAGTTTTGAAGCGTAGAAAATCTCATGAACAAAAAGCAGAAATTCCACCAGCTAACGTACCTTATGTATTAATTGGTACTGGTTTACTTTGGTTCGGTTGGTTTGGTTTCAATGCAGGTTCTGCTGTTGGATCTACTCCTTTAGCCGTAAATGCCTTTGGTACTACTAATACAGCCGCTGCAGCTGCAGGTTTGGCTTGGATGTTCTTTGATGTGATGAAAGGAAAAAAACCTTCTGTTTTGGGATTTTGTATCGGTGCTGTAGTTGGTCTAGTTGCGATCACTCCAGGAGCAGGATATGTAGGAATTCCTCAGAGTATAATTATTGGTGTGGTGGGTGCAATTATTTCTAATATCGCAGTTAGCATCAAACAAAAATCTAGGTTGGATGATACATTGGATGTATTTCCTTGTCATGGTATTGGCGGAATGGTAGGTATGCTATTGACGGGTGTTTTTGCAAACCATTTAATTCATGGCATTAAAGATGGTCCTGAAGGTTGGTTCTATGGTAATTTTTCTTTCTTTTTAATTCAAGCCAAGGCAATGTTGATAGTAGTTGTTTACAGCTTTACTGTTTCATTCTTAATTTTCAAATTCATTGATTTTATTTTACCAATTAGGGTTAGTGCCAAAGATGAAGAAGAAGGTTTGGATGCTTCTCAACATGATGAAAAATATGTTCAAGGAACCCTTTTGGTGAATACTGGAAATGGTCTTGAAGAAAAACAAAATTTATAAATGAAATATTCACCAGGGTTTTTCCTATGAATTGAATTACCCTGGTGTTTTTTAAATGTTGCTTTAAATAGACATGTCTTTTATTTTAATATAAATTGATTTTTAAAATTCATTTTTATATTTTTTTTGCAACTAAGTTTTAACGATGCTACATGAAAGTTTACCTAGAATATGCTAGGTATTCCAACCAATTATTCATAAAAAAACTTACAAAAAATGGTTAAAAATTTTTTAGCGACATTAATGATTACTGCAATATTTTTCAGTAGTTCAATTGCCCAAGATTCAACCAAGACCTTAACTTTTTCTGGATCTGTGGATGGCTATTATCGTCACAACTTTGCCAACGCTTCTGATGGAATCAATAGTAACAATAGAACTAGTTTTACCAATTCTCAAAGTGCTTTTTCATTGGGTATGGCAAGTATCAAAGCAGATGCCACCGCCTTGTCAGGAAAAATTACTGGTACAGTTGATTTAGGTTTTGGACCAAGAGCTGAAGAGTTTTCTTATTATGAAAATGCTTCTGGTTCTACATTGAAATTAGTAAAGCAAATGTATTTAACCTACGCTTTGTCAAGTAAAGTAAAACTTACTGCAGGTAAATTTGCCACTCACTTTGGATATGAATTAATGGATGCTCCTTTGAATAGAAATTATAGCATGTCTTATATGTTTACCAATGGACCTTTCTCTCATACTGGTGTAAAGATGGATATAACAGAAGGTAATGTTGGTTTTATGTTGGGTGTTGCTAATTATATTGACCAAACGGTTTCTACAACAAGTACTAGATCTTTGCTCGCGCAATTTAGCGCTGGTTCAGCGGATGGTAAATTTAAAACCTACCTTAACTATGCTGGTTGCTTTGGTTCTACTGGAGGAGCAAATCCTCTATCACTTAAAAGTTTCAGCCAATTAGATTTGGTAGTGACAGGAGTGGTTTCAGATAAATTTAATATTGGATTTAATGGAACGGTTCAAGGACGCAAACAAATAGATGGTTCTTCTTTAACGAGTGGAAGCTGGAAAGCAGCTGCTTTGTATTTAAACATTGACCCTTCTTCTAAAGTTGGTATTACCCTTAGAAGTGAGTTAGTAAGCGATAGCAAATTGGTTTATTTCGGTACTAAAAGTATCTTAGCTAATACCTTGTCTTTCAATTTTAAAGCAGGTCCATTAACATTCATTCCTGAGTTAAGAATTGAATCTGCTCAGAGTGAATTTTATGCTAAAAATGATGGTAGTACCTCTAAATCAACTGCTACTGCTTTAATAGCTGCAGTTTATAAATTTTAAATAGTAAGTGCTGTTAATTATACAGTGACCTTTTTTCATATGGCAAGCAATCGTTAAGCCCTTCCGTTTCTACGGAAGGGCTCTATTTTTGTAGACCTTTCAATTTTAAAATAAAATGTATGTTACGCTGAATTTCTTCCTGCATTGATGATTCCAAATGAAGATCTCATCACTAGTTTTTCGTAGGTAGCTTTTAATGGTGAGTCAGTAAGACCATCTTCTATTTCACGGATATTCATCATAGCAAATTGTTGAATGGTGAGAAGTGGTAAAACTATTTTTTCCCTCATTAAAATGGAAAGTTGATCGACAGGGTAGTCACTCATCAACTCTGTTTTATCAGAAAGTTTGAGTATGTATTGCTGAGTCAAAATATATTCTTCATAAATCGTGTTCCATATTTCTCCATACTTTTCATCCTTAGATAAAAAAGCAGTCAATGGAAAGAAACATTTTTTCATCGCCATTTCACTATTATCAAGCAGTGTCTTAAAAAATAATGAATTCTGATAAAGCTTTTTCAGTTGGGCAAATTTCCCTTGTTTGTCAAGCTCTTTCAATGCAGTACCTACACCAAAATATCCCGTTACGTTTTGTTTTAATTGCGCCCATGCTCCTACATAAGGGATTGCTCGTAAATCTTTGAAAGATAATTTATTTCCTCCCCCACGTTTGGCTGGCCTGCTACCTATATTGGTTTCACTGTAAAATTTCAGAGGACTTACTTGTGATAAGTAGTCTGCAAAGTAGGGGTGGTCTTTGAGAGAACTGTACTTTAAAAAACTTTGATTGGCCAATTCTTGTAGCAAAGACTCTTCATCTTTTTCAAGGGTAATATGCCGATTATTAAATAAGTCATTGGATATACCCGCATGAAGTAATTGTTCGATATTGAATTGTGCAGCATCAATGGTTCCGAAGTTAGAACTAACTGTTTGTCCTTGAACTGTTAATTGAATTTCCTTATTAGAAATATTTTGTCCCATGGAAGCATAAAACTTATGTGTTTTTCCTCCTCCTCTAGAAGGTGGACCACCACGACCATCAAAGAAAATTACTTCTATATCATGTTGTTTAGAAATCGCTGTTAGTTCTTCCTTTGCTTTATAGATACCCCAATTGGCCATTAAATAACCACCATCTTTAGTACCATCACTAAATCCTAGCATGATGGTTTGACGTTTTTTTCTTCTGTTAAGGTGATTGTTATAATTTTTGTTGGTGTACAAAGTCTTCATTATATCCGCTGCATTTTGAAGATCATCGACCGTTTCAAATAGAGGTATAATATCTACATTAATTTCCTCTTGCTTAGAACCACTCAAAAGAAACAAACCATATACTTCCAAAACATTCAGCGCACTGTTACATTGACTAATTATGTAACGATTGCAACCTGCTTCACCGTTGAAATCTTGAATGGTTTTAATTGCTTCGATGGTAGAAATTGTATCAGTGGTAATTTCTTGGTCAAATTTTTCCTCTTTAAGGCTGGTTGAAATTTGTGAAATAATTTTTATTTTTTCTTCAGGAGAACTGGCGTCATAACTAGACGGCAGACAAGTGTTTTTGTCGGCAATTGCAGACATGACTTGGCTATGAATACTACTTTCTTGTCTAATATCGAGTGATGCAAAATGAAGTCCAAAAACGTTTACTTTATTAATAAGATTATTAATTAAATGTAGGAATAGACTATTGTGTTTGTATATTAAAATCTCTTTTATCTTGTTAAGGGATTTCAATATTTCTTGTTTGTTTAAATGGGTTCTTTGCCCTGGTATAAATATGTTATTATACATATCATTTTCTAGCTCCATTAAAATGGTATCTACTCCTTCGAAAGTGAGTCTGCGCCTAATTCTTCTTATTTCTAAATAATAAGATTTGATAATTCCACCTCTGAGTGCATCGGCTACTTTTAAGGTAGTAGCAGCTTTTACAAAAGGGTTGCCATCGCGGTCACCACCCGGCCAAAAGCCCATCGTAATGATTGGATTCATTTCATTCACTGCATCAGGAAATTGATTTTTTAAAAATGAAATGATTCTTCCTGTAGCGGGGTAAAAAATATTTTCTAAGTACCATATTAAGTTCATCGCCTCGTCGTAAGGAGTAGGTTTTTGCTTTTTAAAGAAAGGAGTCTTTCCAAGTTGTTGCAAATACATATTAATTTGAACCGCATTATTTTCAGTCAATGCATTGGATAAATCATTGATGATTCCCAAAACAGATCCAGGATAAAACTGGGTAGGATGTGCCGTTAGTACCAATCTTACTGCAAAATTTGATAA
>Ga0214919_10010155_pt1 | contig 11992 bp, 8 predicted proteins | sample LL1503_MetaG_FD_177994 | JGI IMG/M metagenome (GOLD analysis project Ga0214919, IMG submission 177994) | Freshwater microbial communities from Lake Lanier, Atlanta, Georgia, United States - LL-1503 | ecosystem: Environmental > Aquatic > Freshwater > Lake | place: USA: Georgia | collected 2015-03-15
CTCTAGTTGATCGAAGTGTGAGAGGTCGCGGTGTCGCAGCCATGTTTGTCGATCGTCTCGTGTTGCCCAATAAGAGGTCTCGTAATAGTCGTTTAATTGCGCTACCGAAGGCATTGGATCCGCTGCCCAATATCCCTTATCACTCCATAACAATTTGCAATCTGCGAAGATTGCATCACACATTTCATGAGATTTAACAAACTGTTGGCGTGCGTACAGGCGCGTTTGGACTGACGCTGGAAGCGGAATATGGGCGCGATACAGAAGCATTGCAAACCCCTTAAGCGCTTTGAGCAACATCCAACTACCTTACTTTCCGAGTTTTCCCCACATGCGAAAGTTGGCTGACGGCAACATTATGCAAAAACCAGTCAACTAGCAGCCCAGCTGCCGGGCCAGACCTTTCGACTTCTGTTCTGGTTCGTTCAATGAGTGCACTCGGAGTCATATCTAATGCAGCCAACTCAGATACACCCTGACCACTCATCCAACGAGAAATGATGGCCTCATTAGCTTCTGGGTGAAACTGGGTCGCAAACGTGCGCCCCATTTGCATGGCCTGAGGACCAGCATCGCTGAGTGCTAAAACCATGGCGCCAGGAGGAGCCGAAAACGTGTCGTAATGCCACTGCATCCATGAACCTGCCAACACACCATAAGTAGGTGTGGCTATTACTTCATGCCAACCGACCTCTGATTTTTTGGCTCGCTCAGCACTTCCGCCAAGTGCGTGTGACATTATTTGCGCACCAAAACAGATACCGAATTGCGGAATTCCACGGCGATGACCCTCTCGGATGACCTCTGATTCAGCGGCAACATTCTTTGCAACATCGTCCCAGTAGACCGACCAATTAGAGCCCAAATAGAGAACGAGATCGATGCCATCGAGCGACGGCCACTCGTTGGGGTATTCGCGGTGGACAGTCTTAAACGTGAAGTCGTATTCCTCAAAACGTTGGCCGACAAAGCCTGCATCGGCATCGCCCGAATTTGCCAAGAGTAAAGCGCGCATCAGAGGTACGGTAGTCGGTGCATGGCAACAAGCGACTCAACACCAATAGAAATTCCGAGGGAAGCATTTATCGCTGCTCGCGAACGCGGCAATGACGTAGTGCTCCATACTCCCGTCTTGCCATCTGCTTATCTCAGCAAACGCTTCGGCGGCTCCATCGTGCTCAAAGCCGAAAACCTACAACGCACCGGATCGTTCAAAATTCGTGGTGGCATGAACAAACTCGCACAACTGGGCAATGCCAAAGAAACGGGAGTGGTTGCAGGTAGCGCGGGAAACCATGCACAAGGTCTTGCACTTGCAGCTAAACATTTCGGAGCAAAGTGCGAGATCTTTGTACCTAAAGGTGCATCGCTGTCAAAAATTGCCGCGACTAAACACCATGGTGCGACTGTGCTTGACGGTGGCGAAAGTGTAGACACTGCAGTTTCTGCAGCTAAAGCTCGCGCCCAAGAAACGGGCATGGCGTTTTGTCACCCATACGACGATCCGGATGTAATTGCAGGTCAGGGCACTCTGGGTCTCGAATTGCTTGAAGACATCGACGATCTTGAACTGCTTATCATCCCACTTGGTGGTGGCGGGCTTCTGAGTGGAACTGCACTTGCATTAAAGCAACAACGCCCCCATGTAAAAATCATCGGCGTACAAGCGTCGGTCTGTGCTCCATTCATTTACGGCACATCCCCTGAAGGCAAAATACTTACGCTCGCCGACGGGATCGCTGTTAAGCAACCAGGAAACTACACCAAGCCAATAATCGAAAGGTGGGTTGACCAGATTATTGAGGTTGACGAAGATTCAATCGCTGACGCGGTCGTCATCTTGATGGAACACACCAAAATGCTTGTTGAAGGTGGTGGCGCAGTTGGCCTTTCCGCACTGCTCACCAATCAGATTGCTCCTGCGAAAAATGGCACCACATGCATCGTGTTGTCTGGTGGAAACATTGACATCGGCCTCATCCCAAACCTTGTTCGCCGAAATGAGACCAACGAAGGCCGTCGCCTTACTATCTTTGTGCGTCTTCCCGACCGCCCAGGCTCGCTAGCTTCCCTGCTTGAAGTGTGTGCTGCTAACGAAGCAAATGTGATTGAGGTCCAGCACATTCGCGAAGGTGTCAAATTGCATCCGCGTGAAACTGGTATTCAGGTGGTCCTCGAAGTCAAAAGCCAGCAACATTCCTTTTCAGTATTATCTGCTGCCAAGGCAAGCGGTTTTTACCTCTCAGAATTAGTGACGAATACTTACTAACTTTTGAATTGTCAAACGCTTCAATTCACACTGATTCAATAAACGAAATTGGAAAATCAGAGCAGTTAAACCCTAAATTTGGCTTACTTTACTTAGAAAGTCACCTCATTAGGAACGATTACACAAAATTCGATTAAAAGAAATCTTAGTCAGCAGAGCAATAGGCTTTAAAAACATTCGGTCAATTGAGTCCAGTTTGGTTTTCGGCATTACGAATTTTTATCCGAAAAGTTATAGCGGATTTAGAGTAAGTAAAAATCATTTTAATAAAGTTTGCTTTACTCTGACCTGACCGGCGTTTCCCGTAATGAGAAGGAACCTCAACAATCGAAGCTCCAAGTTGAAAGGACAAGAAAAGTAGCCTAAAGTAATACTCTCCGAAGCCTTTAAACACGACATCTAAAGGTAGCCGCCGAATTGTCGTCGTTTTCGCAGTCCAATAACCACCAGTATTGTCTTGAACTTGAGTTCGAAGAATCAACCTGAGAACCATATTAAAAAGAAAACTAGCCATGTAATGTCGGGAATTGCTCATCGTTCCCCCCTGAGCAAATCTGGAGCCACTCACAATGTCAAAGTGTTCTGAAAGCTCCAGCATTAGAAGCGCTTCTTCGGGATCATGGGTAAAGTCGGTATCCATTACCAATATTTGATCTCCAGATGCTATTGAAATTCCTGCATGTAACGACTGGGCCAGACCTCGGTCGCTATCGCGACAAATTAGGAAATCCACCAATTGACTTCCATCCCCTGACAGCAACTCACGCGTTCCATCGGTGCTTCCATCGTCTACCACAATTATTTCCAGATCATATGACTCACTTAAGATTCTACGAAGATCTTGAATTAACTCAAGAATATTCCCCACCTCGTTAAACGTGGGCAAAATGATGGAAACCTTCATATCGTCAATTTTTTTGTGCAACGATAAATACCAAACCACCGTTCATGTCTACTTCAGACCCTTCTAAAAATTTAAGAATATATGGACACAGAAATTTTGCGAACGGACGCCTGAATTTCGCGGATAGAACCCAACGATTCAAAATTCTCCGATACACCTTGGACAAAATAGCAAATGGTGCTAATGCGTCATTCACTTGGCAATTTTTTCGAGAATTTAGTCGTGAGGACTCAAGCACATTAAAACCGTGATCTGCTAGCAACGACTCCCATTTAGCAAGCTCGTAGTAATGAAAATGTTTCCAGAAACGGTTATAGAAGCCTCGAAATTTAGCCGCTGTGCCGGCAAACCCAAATTTTTCAAGTAGGAGATTAATATTTGAGTACTTATCGAAATTCTCGGAAGGAGCAGTAAATACAAACTTCCCTTGTGGTCCAAGAACCCTGTGAATCTCAGTCAATACCGGACCGATTTCTCGAATATGCTCGATCACACTATTGCTTATAACTGTGTTAAACACACCGGTATCAACTGGAATGTCGTCTCCATAAGCGGTGACACATGAAGTGTATGAACCGCTTTTTTTTGCTAATGCAATCTCCCGTGAATCAGGATCTACGCCTAGATCAACTGTTATACCCAAAGCTGTCCTGGAAAAAATCCCATCACCACAACCCAGATCAAGAATCGGTCTGACCAGTTCAACTTTTTGATATCGACGCGCCTCAACCAATCTTTCAAGTGCAAGTGCCAAGGGCACTTGACTTACATAGTTGATTGCTATTTGATCTGCTGTATTCAATCTCAACCCCTTGTCCCAACTAGAGACTGGCATATAAATTCTAATTCTGACAGGGTGAGCCCAGGAAAAGTAGGCAATGTGATTACGCTCTCCGCTAGAGCCTCTGACAATGGCAAGGGTCCGCAATTGTACATTTTCATTTTGCTAGGTGGATAGAAGCCAGGTCTAGTTTCAACACCAACCTGTCCCATTCTGGTCATTACGTCATCTCTTGAACATTTCCAATGCTCGGGATCCAATTTCACGCCTACCACCCAGGGCAATGACACGATGCCAGCGTTAACTTGCTGCATCTTCAAGCCAACAATGTTTTGGAAATAATCGTTATAAAAACTCCAAATTTCTTTTCTTTGAAGGGAAAATTCCTCCAATTTTTCAAACTGAGCACACCCAACTGCTGCTTGCAAATTCGTCAAACGGAAATTATTCCCGGGTACTTCATGCCAATACCTGATCTTGTTCATACCGTGATTCCGATATAACGACATCTTCTCATATAGATCTGGCAACGTGGTAGTGACCATTCCACCTTCACCCGTGGTGATCGTCTTTGTGGCTTGAAAACTAAATGTACCAATTGAGCCAAAAGTCCCACAAGGCTGTCCGTTCAATTCCGAACCAAGTGACTCTGCACAGTCTTCGACAACATCGATGCCATAACTTCTTGCCATGGCCATAATGGGTTCCATATCACACATGGTTGCATAAGTATGAGTTACGACAAAACACCTTGTCTTTTTTGTGATTACTTTTTCTATTGATTCAGCCGTGACACACCAAGTATCAGGATCGACCTCAGCAAATATTGGTTGAAGTCCAATTTGTAGCGCAATATTCGCAGCGGCCAAAAATCCAAATCCCGGGAGTATCACTTCGTCGTCAGCTTTCAGTCCTAACCCTAAAAACGCTAGGTGTAAAGCCGAAGTTCCATTTGAACAAGTCAGAGGGTAACTTACCTTGAGTATCTGCGATGCAAGAGTCTCAAGTCGATCGACAAAGGCTCCACCCGAAATCCAACTTGAGCGAAGTGCCTCTACCACGTAGCGCTCTTCATTACCTCCAAGTACAGGCCTTGCCCAAGGAATTGAATAAGCATTATTCATAGAATTTCACTCCAACCTTTTCAAAACTATATAAAGATTAATCGAATTAGAAAATATCGTCTGCGAATGAAATTTAAAACAAGCAACAACCTAAGTCAATCGTAACCAAAATTTTGTGTTACGGCCGAATGATTCAAATTTCATGGTTGAGATATACGACTCGATCCCAGAGTTTAAACCCACTTTCTCACACCAACCGAATTTTTAAGCTGCGTTTCAAGGTCGATATGGAATACCAGTGCCTATAACGATCAGGGACTCGGTTCAGCACAATGAAACTTCGCTCCAAAACAAACACAGAACAAGAAATACAATGGGATCGACGTATTTCTACCTAGACTTATTTGAATGACCTTCGCAATCAACAAATGCCGAGTCTGCAATAATACAGACCTGCGATTAGTCGTCGATCTTGGAATCCAGTATCTAACTGGGGTATTTCCCAGATCAGTTGCTCCTCAGTCAATAACCAAAGGGCCCCTCGAATTAGTGAAGTGTTTCGGTGGCAACGACGTATGTGGTTTAGTCCAATTACGACATAGTTTTCCTGCCACTGAAATGTACGGCGAAACGTACGGATACCGATCTGGATTAAATGCAAGCATGGTGAAGCACCTGCAAGCCAAGGTTTCCAAAATTGAAGAGTTGATTTTGCTGAATAGCGACTCACTGGTTGTAGATATCGGTAGCAACGACGGAACCACGCTGGCTTCGTACAAGCCTGGACCACGATTAATTGGAATAGATCCTGCTGCGAGAAAATATTCATCCTACTACCCGGATCATATTGAGTACATCCCAGATTTTTTCTCTGCAGATTTAATCCGCCGTTCTACAAGCGGCAAACTTGTCACAGTCATTACTTCATTCGCCATGATGTATGACCTGGAAGATCCGGTTTCTTTCGCGAAAGAAGTCGCTTCGATATTGCACCAAGATGGCATCTGGGTGTTTGAACAGAGTTATCTGCCTTTAATGATCAAGCAATTGGCATACGACACAATTTGTCACGAACACATTGAGTACTACGGACTTCGACAAATTAATTGGATCCTCAGATCGGCAAATCTTAGAATAGTAGATGTCGAGTTCAATGAAATTAATGGTGGGAGTTTCTCGGTAATTGCAACCCCAATAAGGTCAGGAATCAATTCAAATAACCAAAAGATTGATCTACTTATTGAACGAGAATCCACCCTTGGCTACACCGACCTAGAGTCACTATTGCATTTTTCAAAAAAAGTCTCCGACAGCAAAACCGATCTGTTGAAACAAATGGAGCAGTTAACTAGTCAGAGGCGCAGGATCATTGGGCTGGGTGCATCGACAAAGGGAAATGTATTACTGCAGTATGCAGGACTAGATTCTTCAATAATTGAATGTATCGGTGACGTAAACCCGGATAAATGGGGATGCTTCACTCCCGGGTCGTGGGTACCCATCGTGTCGGAATCCGAAGCATTGGATCGCAATCCAGATTTACTATTTGTCCTCCCTTGGCACTTTCGCGATTTTTTCATGTCAAGTGCAAACTTTATAGGGCGTAAATTGATATTTCCTCTTCCAACTTTCGAAATTCAAGAGCGTTAACTGCGACTTAGATGTCTCCACTTATCGCAATTCCTACATATAACGAAGTTGACAACATTGATTTGATTAGTAAGCGTGTTCTAGACGCTGTACCAGAATGTCACTTGCTCTTTATTGACGACAATTCACCTGATGGAACCGGGCAAAGATTAAGACACCTTTCAAAACTGGATAACCGAATAAGTGTCATTCATCGATCAGACAAATTGGGAATTGGATCCGCACATCTAGTTGCCATTGAATATGCGTACAAAAATTCAATTGACGTGTTAGTAACCATGGATGCTGATCTCACTCATTCTCCTGAACACATACCGCAACTACTAGAATTACTCCGTTCTGCAGAAGTCGTTATCGCCTCTAGATTCATGGGGAATGGCGGATTATCGGACTGGAACTTTACGCGTAAATCAACGACTCATTTGGGCCATTTACTAACCAGAATACTGCTGCAAATTCCCTACGATTCCTCGGGGGCATTTAGGGCTTATCGGATTTCAAAAATCCCGGTCATGCTTTTTAGCCTTATTCGGTCAAATGGTTATTCATTCTTTTTTGAAAGCATCAAGATTCTGGAAATTAACAGAACCAGAATCACGGAAATGCCAGTTGTACTTCCTTCTCGAACCTACGGACACTCCAAAATGAAAACAAAAGATATTTTCAAAAGTGTGTCGTTCATGATTTCACTATCAATTAGGTCAATCTTCAAATCAGACGACCTCATGGTTTTGGGTCAAAAAAAGGAGTAAACAGCCGATTTTTTGGATCAAATCAACTGAGACCACTATGGGGAAGTTCGGTTGGTAACCAAAAGGATTTAAATTTGTTGCGGCCATATACAGAATTTTTGTGATTGAAAGCATCCTAAATCGTCATGTTTTCCGACACTTCAGCAAAAATTCGCTGCTTCTGCATGCTGGTAGCGGAAGCGGTGAAGTAGATATGGACATTTGCCGATCGATGGAAGTTGTTGCAATTGATTTTTCATTTCATGCTCTTTCCACCTACACCAAATGTCACCGTGATTCAGAATAATTATCGATAGCTGCAAATTTTCAACTTACCTATTCCAGATCCAACTTTTGATGGTGTATTCAACCTCCGAGTAATGGGACACTTTAATGACATAGAGATGGTGATTGCGCTCAAAGAATTGCGGCGCATTATAAAAATAATGGAAAAATCTTGCTCTTTTGGCCGCCCCGGTGGGGGCTATCTGTGTTCGTTCTACGCAGCCTTCACAGTATTGCTCGTACGATCTTTAAGAAGGAACTAAATCTACATCCTGCTGAACTCAACCTTCTAAAGTCTCGCCGACACTGTCAAACATTCTGCTCAGCCGCAGGACTCCAAATTGTCGGATTCCAATTTGGCCCACGAGATCTTTTTACACATCAAATAGTGACCCTGACCCCAGCAAATATCTTGGCATAACACAAAACTTTCTCATATATAACGCTACTGAGTGTAAAATTATCCAATTAAATTTATATGAAAATCTAACTTAAAGTTTGAGAACGCATAAAGGTCCAACATTCTTAATCTTTTTTGGCAACTCAGAACATTTAGTGTCTGTAAATCGCTCGTCTAATAAGAAATACTTGATTCCAAAAGATTTAAGTCGCTGTGAGTTTTCGAAGGATGGATCATCAGCAAATCCAATACTCAAAGCCACTCGCGTGGATATCCAACTTGCGTACGGATGGCCTCCGGAAATAAAGCGCGGTCCTTCAATGAATACATCTCTACGGCTTAAGGCGGCAAGAAGTTGGGATGAATCATCATGATCGCACCCCAACTCGGATCGACACAAATAACGATTAGTCGCAAAAATAGCGTCGCGCGACGTATTCATATCTACCCAAACAAACATCTCAACTTCCGAAAGTGACGCTACTTGTTCACCCAAATTGCGGTGCACAAGGATATTTGAATTTGAGAGGTAAGCAGCAAAACTACTCATCGCAAAGCCCATAACTAATGCAAATTTCAAAACCTTTTTAACTTCTGTTCTTATAAAAATCATGCACACCAACGCTGCTGCTATGACAGAAAGCGATGGATGTGCAAACTGAAGAAACCTTGACCTAGAAGCCGAAACCTGGTGATGCTGAATCAAAGCAAATATGTTGATTAACAAAGCTGCACTTAAACTAAAAGAGCACGCGTACACATAAAACAACACTCTACGATCCTTTTTTAAACTTCCCTGTAGGTGTAATAGTGTGTGAGCGATCAATGGTGCAGAAAGAGTAAAACCGGCTACGAGTAAATGGTTTTCACTCGATCTCCCGTCGACAATAAAGCGAGAAAGACCTGCGATGGATACTCCGATGCAAAGCACAGCCGTAACTTGGCTCATAGCTACATTGCGAATCCACAAACTTTGCATAATGCAAAATCGAGAGCAGATAAACAACAATATCGCGAGGATTGAATATATAATAGAGAATTTTCCCCCGATTGCGAAACTAGGTCCAATGATGTAACTTGCGTTGAACCAGCTCGAATAAAGAAATACTAAGTAACAAAATATACAAATAGCACAGGATATTGCACACATCGCAATGAGTAAATGGTTCTTGCTTTTCGTTTGTTTTTTTCGCAGCATAATTACACAAAAAACCATTCCAGATAAGAAGACCGCCATATATGGTGTTTTTGACAATATCAATATCACTGATAAAAGAAAAAAAAGTACCAAGATTTTGAAATTCGGAGCGTCTAATACGTTTACAAATATAAGAACTGTACAAAGTAGTACTGGTACTGCAAAGAGGTTAGAAGTATTGAAAGAGTAATAGAAAGGTAGATTGTCAAACATACTGTTCGCAAATAGGAGTAAACACACCGATAGCAAGGCTGCATAATCTGATGGGCCAACAAGTTTGCTCAGAGCAACTACTAGCAAGATCGTTATGAAGACACAGACCAACGGCAACGCGTGCAATGTGACAGCAAATTGTTTCAAATTCAATAGCTCTGTTAATGACCCAACCCAAGCGAAACTATACCAATAATATTTAATTGCGCTTCCAAATGCGGCCACGTTGCTGGCTATGCCATGGGTAACTATTGAGTTTGACATTGCTTCGCTGAACACAAGATCATCAGTTCCCTCATAAAGAGGACGAAGGAATTTCGCACCATAAACTTGCGTCGCAGCGAATTGACTCGCAGTTATTAGCGCAATTGTGAGGAATCCAAGATATGCGAATTTATTAACTAGAACGTTGTGCCATTTAGCCATTTTTTGCTGTGAGAATTTGGTGGACAGAACATGTGCAAATAAAAACACCGAAACTACATATAATTCAGTGCGAAAACCGGCGAAAAAAGTGACGAGTATTAAGTTGATAATGCAAAGTTGCACAAAACTTCGTTCAGCCTTGCCTGACCATATCCAAATAGCTTTACGACATTTTCTGTTTAACAACAATGCTAAAAACATTGATAGAACAGCCCACCAAGGCACAATTTTGTATAGATATGCCACTGTAAGTGTGACCACTGAGCCAATTACAAATCCAATACCGATTTGCATCTCCAAAGAGCATTCCAGCACGGGAAGTAGGACTAACAAAACTACAACTCCGACTAAAATTTGTGCCGTAACCCAAGAACTGAAATATACCGCATCTCTCATTGCCATACCGGATTGCTGCAGAAAAATAGTAAACACTCCACACTGAGTTAAGAGAAGTGAAATATTCGAGTTATTAGAAAATTTGTATTGACCCATCAGATAACCAAGATCAAACTCTAATCAATCTGGATGACGGCGTATAAGCCGTTTTGGTAGACAACTGTTCCAATTTGGGACCAAAACTTCGCAGTTTGCTGGTTGGTTCTATAAGCAATATAAATCTCCACACCAAACCGTTTTAATGATTCACGCGACTTTTCATCGGGAAAACAAGCCGGTCTTAATGATGTTTGGATTCGAGGTATTACAGATTCTTCATATGAAATTGTTGCATACTGAACTCCAGCTGCCAAGAACCTCCGTTGAATCAGTGCAATTGGAGTGTAATAGTTGGTGACAGAAGCTTGATTTGAGATTGAATCCATAAGATAACTCTCTGGCACGTCACAATAGTCTGTTCCTCCTTCACCAAAAAACAAATTTGATGCGACTATTGTATTCACGTTCGTATTTTGGTTGACCCAATTAGCAACTTCTTGTAATGGTTTCTGGCCCAATTGATATGTCGCAGCAACTTTGTTGATCGGCCTGATGTCACGAGTTGATGCTATGAATATGAAGTTGGTGCAACATGCCATACTTAGCAAACCGGCCAATATGGTTTGAAGTTGGTTTCGACTATTACGAAACCTAACAACAGTTATTGTTCCGATTACTTTAAAGAAAATTAAAAATACTGCAAGAGCACAGTTTGCCTTTATTAATAAGACAACGTAATTCTCATCATTGACAATTAACCTTTTGCTGAAATACATTAGTAATAATGCGATAATTACACCTACTGCTATTGAGAGATGTAGGAAGCGCCGAGTGACTAAGACCTCTATACACTCAGTTAAGGAGGATGCAAACAACACAAGGGAAATTAGAACAAATAATTGAAGAAAATGCATCTCTGTTGATGACACCCTCTGGAGAGTTACAGCCATCAGAGCGGCCACAATAAAATAGACAAGCAGCGGTATGCGTAGCGACCTCAATATCTTTGACGTCGTATTCATCGAAATAAGTATGAGTGAGAGCGTTGACAAAGCCCCAATAACCATTACCACCATTAAAATTCGACTGTTTATTGAACTCACTTCGGGGGCAACTCCGAATTGTCGTGTGAAATCTGCAAACTTTAGTTCAAGGCCGGTGCCTTTCTGGCTCGGAAAATACGCTCGTGTGTATAGAAAACTCATTCCTACTGTAAGAACTCCCCCTAATAGCAGTCTTTTATCTTTCTTCAAAAATTCAAACAATGCGATCATTAGAGTGAGACCAACAATTGGTACGAGATGAACAGATTTCGCAGAAATACAAATGATCCCTGCAATTGAAAGTGCAATACTATTCCAATTTGTAGGATTCTTCATCCATTTAATAAGCATTAATATCCAACAAAGCATTGATACAACGGCGAACGGTTGGTAGTTGATAGACAGAACTGTGTAGCTGACTGGGTAACTAATTGCGGTGCTAAACAAAGTGACAATGAATGTAGTAATTAGGGATTTTCGTTGATCCTGAGTCAGTTCATAAGTAATTGCATAGATTGCTAATACGGCTGCGACCACACAAATTACATAAGAAGTCCTTGATACGAATTCGAAATCATTTGCTGAAGTCACAT
>Ga0214919_10010156_pt1 | contig 11991 bp, 12 predicted proteins | sample LL1503_MetaG_FD_177994 | JGI IMG/M metagenome (GOLD analysis project Ga0214919, IMG submission 177994) | Freshwater microbial communities from Lake Lanier, Atlanta, Georgia, United States - LL-1503 | ecosystem: Environmental > Aquatic > Freshwater > Lake | place: USA: Georgia | collected...
GAGGGTTTTATTAATAATAGTAATTTCAAGAATAGCATGATACAAACGTCATTCGGTTGTAGTAGTATCGATAAATTTATGACCGACGAATGTAGGAGACCAGTTGAGGCAGTGTTATAACATTTAATATATTTATAACATCTAATATAAATAATATTTATAACATCTAATATAAATAATATTTATAACATCTAATATAAATAATATTTATAACATCTACAATAAATAATATTTATAACATCTAATATATTTATAACATCTAATATAAATAATATTTATAACATCTACAATAAATAATATTTAATATAAATATATTATATAATATAATAATTATATAATATGGGAAATAAATCTTCTAAACCCGATCCATGCTTTGACGCAGTATTATGTGAGCCATGGGTTGAATATGTAGCATATGAATGTGAAAAAGTAGGAAATAAACTAGTAGATAAAAGTATTACAGCGGGTCTTGATGGTTTAGTAGGCACTGCTAAAGCTACCGAAATGCTGAAAATATGGACAAATGTAAATAATATGTTAAACGGAACGGGCAATTACAAATGGGACACTACACAACCAGATACAATATTAGTAAATGAAACAGGTTTTTCAGATGGCTTTACTAATTACGAAGGATTTCAAGAAGGAGCAGAAAATAAGGACAAATGTGTTGAAGATGATTGTGCAACTGCAGCATATAAAATGATAGCAGATTGTAAAAAATTAGATCCAACAATTCCAAACGAAATATCAAATCTAATTAATAATGGCGACCCTTTGTTATCATCTAATATGAGCAAAGCAATAAATCCGGCACCAGTTCCTGAACCGGATATGTCATTAAGTAAATGGGTAACTCGTTCATTTCCAAATTTATCAGGACAAATGTATAGAGCACCAGCTCCAAAAGCAGCACCAGCTACAAAAGCAGTATTGCCACCAGCTCCAAAAGTAGTATTGCCACCAGCTACAAAAGCAGTATTGCCACCAGCTACAAAAGTAGCAACAGGCCCAAATCCAAAAGCAGTAACAACAGCATCCACAGCACCAGCATCAGCATCAGCATCAGCATCAGCATCAGCAGCATCAACATCAGCTCCAGTTCCAGTAACAACTCAAAATCTAAATTCATCATCAAATCCAATAACAGGTTCAAGTGTAAGTTCAAGTCCAAGCATATTAGGATTTACAAATAAAGAAGGTTTTGAAAATGAAAATGAAAATATTGGAGTATACAACTTTATAAAAGTAGCAATACAAGATCGACACGACAGATTTAAAGATACAGCAACTTTTGCAGCAGATTGCAGAAACAATTCATTTTATACAATGAAAAAATTTATAGGTGAGGAAAAAACAATGCTAGATAAATTGCATAAATATTATACTTCTTTTGTTAGTAGTTACGAGACATTATATTTAAATAAAGAAACAGTATCTAGAACAATAAATAGTAAATTAGACGAATTAGAAAAAATACAAAGTAAAATAGATAGTTATAAAACGAATTTGCATGTTGACAATCGAAAAAATAACTATCAAAATGACAATTACATATATTATAGTAGTCTAAAATTTTACATGTTAATCATATATTATAGTTTATTTATTTTATATTTAATATTTTCAGAATTCATTAGCGAAAAACAATATAACAATAAAAAAGTAGTGCTAATATTAGTGCTATATTTAATAATTCCAATAGTATTAACTTATTCTGTAAACATAGCATATGAAGGATACATATTTTTTTTAGAATATTATAATATAAAAGAAGATACAAAAAGCTATGTTGATATTGTAAAAGGAAAATAAAAAAAACACAATAAACAATTAATCACTATCATAATCACTAGCAACAATACTATTCTTCAACATCACTAGCGTCATCATAATTCATTTCAACATTGTACCACTTGCCTCTAGTACACTTTCCATATTGTTTATTCATATATTCTGTAATTTCTTTTCCATTTGGAATATTATCTCGTCCATACTGCATAATATACCATTTTTTGAATTCTTCCAATAATTCAGTTTTCTTAATAAGTCCGTCACGTTTCCTGAAAATTTTATCTTTAGCAAACTCGGTTAAATAATCTTGTGCTTCGCGATAATTATCACTAACACTAGTAACAATCTTAGCATCTTGAACATTACCTTGTGTTTGGTATGCAATATTAACCAACATAGAAGTCAATACCGGTGCCCACAAAGTGAATTTTTCATCGATCTTCTTATCGATCAAATATTGATATGGGAAATTAGATTTAGGAAATTTGTCTTCGTTTTGGTAAGGCGCATCAGTAAATTTAGACATAAAATCACAAATACGAATTCGCCTCCACGTACCATCATCGTTTGTATTAATATCAAACAATACATTTGTGCATACAACAAGTTTAAATTGCGGAATAAATGTTATAGTATCTTTAAAAAGCGCACGACCTTGAATAGGGTCACCACCAGTAATTTCTTTCATAATGCCTTCATTAATCTTATCGCCTTTACTAGGTTCTTGCATAACCGCGTAGCGTACTCCCATTAGCGCAACAATTTCGGAAGACGTGGAGCCAATAGAGCAGCGATTTTGCGTGATTAATGTAATAGGAACGGTTGCCTTATAATCGCCCAAACATTTGCTCATTAATTCGACTAACTTAGATTTGCCGTTACATCCGCTACCTGTATAAATGTTGAATGTTTGATTGGCATTAGTTCCGATTAATGTAGACGCTAAATGCTCCCACATATAGCGGCGCAATTCTTCGTCTGGAAATAATTCATCCATAAATTTGTTAACTTCTTTAATAATGGAATCGTAATTGTTGTTAATGCTTGATTTACATGAGCTAGTTAAAGTTTTATAAGGAATGTAGTCAATATTTGTAGATTTAGAAATATAGTCGTCGGGCTTTCCTTTTCTGTGTATTTTGTTTTGAAAGTCAATTACATAATTATTGAAACATAGCAAATAAGGATTGGCATCTAATTTATTCATAAATTCTTTATCATAAAATAGTTCTTTTGCTTCTCTCATGATGTTGTTTTTCCAGCTTGTGGTTTTGAGTAAAATGCAAATGTCGCCTAACTTGTGAGAGCGTATTTTCAAGTTTTCGGTATTTTCATCATTATTTTCTTTTTTAGTAATAAGTTCAATAAGCTCATGCGATTTAGCGCAATATATGTCGTGCATTTTTTTAGATATTAATAGTCGGAGGGTGCTGCCCGAATCAATTTCGTCCCATTTATGATTTTTGTATTCGTACCATTGATTATTTTTAATGCTTACGCATATGAATTGGTCCTTAAATAGCTGATATAAAACAACGGCCAAGTCAAATTCCGTGACTTTATCTTTTAAAATCATGGTTTGCAGCGTTTGATCAATATAATAAGAAATGGTTTCGCCGCGGATTTTTGTGTATTCGGCAAGGTTATCTGTTTTTGCCCAAAACATAATAGAGCGATTTGTTAGTCCGTCATTATTTTTGGCATCAAACTTTTTCCACATATCATAAAAGCGCGACACATCGGAGAAACTAAATGACGGTGATAGTGAGCTCAATTTAATCCAAGTTAAGAATAGTTTTTCATGTGTATTCTTAAGAGCCCAGCCTACACGTATCCATTTATTGTAACCTCCGCTATTATAATAGCTTTCCGGTAGGATCATAGTAAACTGATGTGTTTCTTTTACCTCATATTCGGTACACGCAATTTCTTCAATAAAACATTCAATAAGATTGTCTAGCGTAGCGCTATTATCAATCTTTGAAAAATCATACATGTCAAGATTGATCTTAGAGCTAACAACATTTACCTTTGCTTTATGCTCGCGATTATGCAGTTCTTTTTTTTCAGTTTCTATTTTAGAAAGAATAGTATCATTATTTTTTAATTCAAAAGATTGATGATTATTGTAGCGCGCACTCATTAGTGGCAGATGTTCTTTAATGCTAATTTTTGAAATGTTGAATTCTTTGAAATTCCATATTTCTTCATCATTATCGTAAGTTAATTCAAAATAATAAGTCAAGCTATACGCTTTATGCTGTGGTTTACGAGAGCCATAGACTTGCCAATTGACGAAACCTTTTGTAATTCCTTCATCAAATACGTCTTCATATTTATTTGTAATAGGAATATTGTCCCATATGCCTTTAATTTCGCCAATTACCATTTTGCGTAAAACACATTGGACGGCCTTGTGTGTTTTAATACAAAATACAATATGAATACCGTCCTTTGTTTTGTCTTCAGTAACATTTACGTCGGGTTTTTCATATATATACACACTAATTTTGGTATTATTAGGAATGTCATAAATCAGATTTAATTTATTAGCATATAATGCAACCAAATCAATAATATGGTCTTTATTGTGTTGCCTCTCTGTTATCGATTTGTCATAACGCAAATCAACGTCAACAAGCAAAGGCCCGTCTTCTATTAGCTGCTTTTCAGTCAAATATTCGCGCGACTTATCTTCGAAAACATGGGTATAATATTTACTCCAAAACTCGGATAAATTTGTGATGTTATAACTTCCGCCAAAAATATTTAATTCTTTGCTGCCTATTTTTGTGTGACTAATGACACCTTTATCGGCTTTAACCGATTTTAAATATTCATCCCATTTAGATGAATTAGAGTTGCTTTGTGTTATATTATTAGTCATTACAATTATTTAATAATTATATATATTAATATATTTTTATTTCAATTTTATAATATTTTAAAAAATGTAAAATTTGAAAAATGTAATAAAAAATAATATATTAAAAATAATATAATAAATATATTATGAATTATGAGTATAAATAATGCCACAATAAAAAGAATAGCCAAGGATGTTAAATATATAATGGCCAATGGTTCTTCTTTAAGTTCGGAAAATATATATTATAAACACGATGAAGAAAATATAATGAAAGGTTATGCGCTAATAATAGGTCAACGCGACACTCCATATGGCTACGGCTATTATTTTTTCGAATTTAATTTTCCGTATAATTATCCATTTGCGCCGCCAGAGGTTCGTTATTTGACAAACGACGGATCAATGCGTTTTAATCCGAATTTATATATTAATGGAAAAGTGTGTTTATCGGTATTGAATACGTGGGCGGGCGAGAGTTGGACGGCGTGCCAAACAATATATTCAATATTGTTTACGCTGTCGACGGTATTGTGTGCAAATCCGTTATTAAATGAGCCCGGAATTAGAGAAGACCATAATGATGTGCATAAATATAATTATTTGGTTACTTATAAGAATGTTGAATTTGCAATATGCAAGGTACTTAGGTTGGTGTGTTTTGATGAAGACAAATCATTTAATAAGGGCGATGTTATGATTATGAAATTATTTAAAGCAATTATAACTGAAACATTTACAAACAATAAGGAAAAGATCGTGGACTTTATTAATGCTAATAGGGTAAAATATCACGATTTAATTAATGTATCATATAATGTAAATAACGAGAACGAAGCAAATGTTAGTGAAGCAAATACTAGAAGACACACACGAAGAACAAATTTGCATATATCTGTATACAATTTAAAATACGATTTAGACTATGATATATTGAAGAAGTTAGTACATGAATTAAATATAGCATAAAAAGTATTTAAAAAAGTATTATAATGTAAAATTGAGTAATTATTTAAATAATTAACTATAGTAATATATAATATAAGTAACTATGGATTTTTGTTCTAATTGCAACAATATGTATTATATTAAGTTAGAAAACCAGGATTGTGATAAGATTGTTTATTATTGTAGAAATTGCGGAAATACAGACGATAAGTTAGTAAATGTAAATAAATGTATTTTAAAGGAAAATATTAATGTATCTGAAGATAAATTTAATATTCATATTAATAAATATACAAAATTAGATATTACACTACCACGAATTAATTATATTAAGTGTCCAAATGAAACATGCGAAACAAATGCCCAAGGCTATGATGCCAAAAAGAAGGAAATTATTTTTATTAGATATGATGATACTCGAATGAAATATTTATATTTATGTAGTCATTGTGATTGCATCTGGAAAACAACATAAACATATAAGACTATAAAAACTTTATTTTATGCTTATTTTTATTTTTATTTTTTATTGAATAAATAAATAAAAATAACAAATAATTAAATATTATAAAGAATTGATATAAATTTATAATATTAAAATAATAGTATATTAGTATATTAATTATGGATGATACTAATCGCGACGAGCAAGATATTGAAGAAGTCGAAGAGCCAGAAAACACAGATGATGAATTAGATAATGACGCGTCTAGTGAAAACGAAGATAAGCAAAGTAATGTAGATATTGAAACAGACGATGAAGCAATTGAGAGCGAAGATGAAGAATTAGACGAAGAAAAGTTGTACGATTCGGATGATGCATCGGAGAAAATCAATGTTTTTGATAATGCAAAAACAAATTATGTAAAATACGATTATGAGTTGGAAGACGTAGGCGATAGTGCTAGTTATAAATTAAATGAAAATTTTAAGAAAAACCATATATTAAATTACCACAATGAGTGCTTACATAAAAATTTTAATGAAATAAAAGAATTAGCCAAAGTAACACGTGATAAGGATGGAATTATTATAGATGAAATGCATAAAACAATACCACTATTAACAAAGTATGAAAAAACTAAGATTTTGGGCATGCGCGTAAAGCAGTTAAATAATGGGGCACAACCATATATAGCAACTAATGAGAAAACAATTGATAATTATTTAATAGCATTACTGGAATTAGAGCAAAAAAAAATTCCTTTTATTATTCAACGACCATTACCAAATAATAACTTTGAATATTGGAAATTACATGATTTAGACATACTATAAGTTTTGTAAAAACAACTATAAGTTTTGTAAAAACGACTTAACGTTTAAATCTATTTCCACAATCTAAGCATGTAACAAATGTTGTCATAGGTTCATCAGCGCTTCGTGTTTGTAATTGATAATATGTGCACTTTTTTGATTTACATTTTCCGCAAATAAAATCATCCGTAGATGCTTCTATTTTTGGTGTAAATTTATTTTCATCTTTAATGCGTTTTTCTTCAATTAATGTATTCCATAGATCCGGACGCACTTCTTGATGGTTCATGAAAGCAAGCTCATGAGCTTTAAATGATTTACATAATAGTTTATCAATTATTTCTTTATTTTTCAGACTTAATAATACGCAACGCAATTTTTGAATGTATAAAATGACAAATGCTTCGTTAGACCACTTCTTAATAAGTTTTTTTTCTTCACTAGCTGTTAATGAATAATTATAAATACCTTTTTCCAAATTGGTGCTTATTTTTTCATTATTAAGTATAAGATTAATTTTAGCAATTACGCATTGTCTAAATTTATCCGGATCATTAATAGATCTTGTATATTTACTCATAATTACAATATTATAAAAATATTATATAATATTATAAATAAAACTTTATATAATTATCAATTTTATAGTTTATAGTTTTAAAAATATATATATTATAAAAAAAGTATTTAAAAAGAAAAATATAAGTTTTATAACATTTCTTCGTCGGAATAACAATACAATTCATAACTTAACTCAGAATTAACATCATAATCCTCATTTTTATTTGTACTAGGATTGACACCTGATGTGTCATCATTATTATTAGTTTCAATCTGATTTTTAGGATTTTTTGCCTTATTATCAACACTTAAATCATGCATAGGATCATCATTATTGCATGATCCGGTTTCAATAACATCATTAATACTAAAAAAAGCAGTAAAAAAATTGCCATCTAAACTAATATAATCACTCGCATTTTTCAGTAAAAAAATACACTTATTATTGCTATTTACATTAATAGAATGTTTTGAGAAAACAGTATGTTGATTAAACACTTTACATACATTATCAGTTTTAGACCATAATTCAATATTCCTAACGTCATCTACTTTCCAAGTATATAATTTATTAAAATTATTAGACGATTTATAACCGCACTTTTTAAAAATGTTTTCTTCGTCTACATTTTTAATTTTGACCAGTTTAAAGGAGCCATTTTTAAATGTAATACAAGATAGCATAGTGTTAAGTTATAGTAATTTGATTAATTTAATTTATTAATTTATGTTTAAGTATTTATTAAATATATAATGAGTATTTATTAAATATAAATTAAATATAAATTTTTAACTTAATATACAAATACAAAAGCAATGATTTTATATATTATAACATGGACATTTATATATCTTATACTGATTTTTTTATTACATAATTTATACTTATTTTTTCAAGATAACTTAACAACAACAAAAAATAAAGATTATTATAATAATGTATTAATAGAAAACATAAGCAACAATGAAGCAAATGTAGAAACTACAAATCTAGAAACTACAAATCTAGAAACTACAAATCTAGAAAGCACAAATCCAAATGAAATAAGTCCAAATGAAATAACTACCAATTTAAATAATGATTTTAATAATCAAATGAAAAATGAATTAAATGACTTTATAAGTAAAATGTAAAATGTAAAATGTAAAATGTAATCTCTATAAAAACTAATTATTTTTAAAACTGAAAACAAATCATTTAAATATATAATATTTAATATATCATTAACCTATTATAAAATAATAAATGTATAAGCAGAAACATGCATTACATGCATTTAATGATTTTAATTTTATTAGCTCTCGATTTCCGTCACATAATTTAATAGCTAATAATTCAAATTTTAATATAACAAATATAGCACCCGATTTAGAGTATTATGTGCTAAAACCAAAAGGCAGACGAGGCTATTTATGGTTTACATATTATAAAAAAGAGATGCTTTGTTTATTAATTTTTATAAATAATAAAAATTTAGACGATGTTAGTAATGAATTTTATAAATATGAAATAGATTATGATAATACATTATGCTATAATAATGTATTATTAATAGGTACTTATTTTTACAAATATAACAATAACAACAATAACAACAATAACAACAATAATAATAATAATAACAATAATAACAAACGTATAAGCTTACAACATTATTATGTAATAGATAGTGTATTAAACTATAACTATTATAATAACGTGTTAACAACAAATCATAACAATGATTTATTTATAGTAAAAATAAATTTATGTAAAAAGGTTGTTACATTTGTTAATAATGCTACGTTTAATATTAATTTAGGAATAATTTTAAATAATTATAGTGACATATTCAAAATTATATACAAGTTAAATTATGAAATTTATTGCATATCTTGCTATAATAGCAATAAGTATTTAGGGAATTTTATAGTAAATGTTCAAATGTCAAAATCAATAAATAAAAATGTAGATAATTATGGTTATAATTTTAAAGTAACAGCTAGTATAACACCTGATATATATAATTTATACATTTTAGACAATAACAAAGAAATATTTTATGATTATGCATTAATTGATAGTTATAAAACAAGCGTTTTTATGAATGATTTATTTAGGAAAATAAAAGAAAATAAAAATCTGGATCTTTTAGAAGAAAGCGACAACGAAGAAGAATTTGAAAATATAGATTTAGAAAAATACGTTAATTTAGGAAAAAGTTATATTATTGAATGTTTTTATAATAAAAAATTTAAAAAATGGATCCCCAAAAATTTAGCAAAAAATAATATTATAATTGATAAAATTAAAATTAATTTAATTAAAAATAAAAATAAAATCTTTTTATAATATATAAAAAAATGTTGTTTGCGTCAAACGATCTAATTGTTCAGGAAGGTGGTCAAACTCAGTATCAAGGTCAAACCGCTGGTCGCAGAAGAAGAAGAAGAAGAGGCACCAGAAGAAGAAGAAGAACCATGGCAGTTGGTGGAAGAAGAAGACCTAGAAAGTAATTAATTATTAACTTTTTAGTGTGTTATAATTTATAATATATTTATAAATTATAAATGAGAGGTGGTTATACTTACAATAAAAGAAGACAAGGATCTAGACGTATGTCAAGACGTGCCTCTAGAGGCAGAGGTGTAACAAGACGTTTAAACCGTCGCTAATAATATTATATATTATTACTATTTAAAGACATATTTAGTAATATAATTAATAAGTTATTTTAGGAATAATTTATTCATTTTTTAAAGCATTGGTGCCCGAGCGGTCTAAGGGGTGCGACTCAAGTTCGCATGGCGCAAGCCTCGTGGGTTCGAACCCCACCCAATGTAAACTGTACTTTTTTTTATAATTTTATAAAATAAATTATAAAAAAAATATTTATATTTCATGCTTTTTTAATCATTCTTTCTATCATGCTTTTTTCATGCTTTTTAATCATTCTTTTTTAATCGCTATTAGGTCTAATGCTCGTTTGACGTCGTAGAGGTGGCGGCAGCATAGTTGTGTAATCGCGACTAGGAAGAGGCGGAGTACAAGGTACATATGATTGGCTGCGCTCTACTTGTGTAAATGCCGTTGCCATGCTACTTTTTTGCCTATTTACAACATTTCCAACAGACCTATATGCTGCATTGCACTCATCAGTAGTTTCGCTATAATTGATAGCATGAGTTGGTAGAATTCCGATCTTAGATGCTTCAAAAATAGCGTCTTGATTTGCGCCCAAATAAATCAACTCAATGCTATATGTTTCCTGAGCGCTTTTAATGAGTTTCTTAAGAGACTGCACGTTGTACTTTTTACTACAATTTTCACAGCCATCAGTAGTAATATAAATCAAACATTTATCAAAACTCTGCGGATTATGGAGCTTTTTCTCCATAAAATAGGTGAGCGTAGACCCAATCGCATCATAAAGCGCTGTTTGCCCTCGCGGAACAAATTGGCTTAGCTCAAGGGGGCTAACATCATTAATATTTACAGACTTAGCCAACATGATTTCCTCATGGTCAAACAACTTAATAGATACATTCACAACCTCGTCAGGCTTTAGATCTTGCTTAATAATAGCTAAAGTCGAATTAATACCACCAACAGTGTCTGCTTCCTTGCCCGACATAGATCCAGAGCGATCAATAATGGCAACAACTTCTTGGATAATAGACATATTTATAGGTTGATTGGTTACTAACTAATAACTATTAATTTATTTTTAAATCAATTTTTTTTATAGATTAGTTTATATCTTCAAAAAAAAGCAAATAATAATAAAATAAAAATTGAAAATATATAAGGACTTATTTATAATTTATATATATTAATTATAAATGTCATATAAGGCAAAAGTATCAAATATTGATGAGCAAAATGGCATATTGACTTTTACATTAAGCAATGTAAATGTTAGTTATGCTAATGGATTGCGAAGAATTATGCTATCCGAAATCCCAGTTATAGCAATCGAGAGTTATCCACATGATAAAAATAATGTTACCATTTTTACAAATAAATCGCGCTTAAACAACGAATTAATTAAACAACGATTGAGTTGCGTACCTATTCATATTGATGCTTTAGAAGATTTTCCATATAATGACTATGTGCTAGAAATAAATAAGACTAATGACACAAACCTAATTATTTATGTTACAAGCGAAGATTTTCAAATAAAGAATATTAAAACAGGGAAATATTTAACCAAACTAGAGGTTCAAAAAATATTTCCACCAAATCCGATTAGCGGAGATTATATTGAATTATTGCGCCTAAGGCCAAAACTGTCTTCAAATAGCGATAAAGAGCAATTGCACTTAGAAGCCAAATTTACAATTAGCAATGCTAAAAATAGCGGCATGTTTAATGTTGTAAGCACATGCTGCTATGGAAATTCGCTTGACCAAGTAAAAATTAAAGATGCATGGACACTAAAAGAAGCAGAACTTGCACTAAAACACAGCAAAGAAGAAATCGCAAACCTAAAAAAGGATTGGATGATTATTGACGCAAAACGACACTTTGAGGAAAATAGCTTTGACTTTATTGTCGAAACACTTGGAATTTATGATAATTT
>Ga0214919_10010159_pt1 | contig 11989 bp, 6 predicted proteins | sample LL1503_MetaG_FD_177994 | JGI IMG/M metagenome (GOLD analysis project Ga0214919, IMG submission 177994) | Freshwater microbial communities from Lake Lanier, Atlanta, Georgia, United States - LL-1503 | ecosystem: Environmental > Aquatic > Freshwater > Lake | place: USA: Georgia | collected 2015-03-15
GGCCGCGGCTGCCTGCTCGCCCGCCGGCTCGTCGAGAACGGCGCCCGTTTCGTGGAGGTCACCACCGAGTACGTGCCCTTCTTCCAGTGGGACACGCATGGCAAGGGCCATGAGACCGTGGCGAAGATGCACGCGGAGATCGACCGCCCGATCGCGCGGCTCATCCGCGACCTCGAGCAGCGCGGCCTGCTCGACCGCACCCTGGTCGTCATCGCCAGCGAGTTCAGCCGCGACGCCATGATCGAAGGCCGGCCCGGCTCCAAGGCCAAGGACCAGGCCTTCAACAAGTCCGGCATCATGACGAGCCCCGACCACTACGGCCTGCACCGGCACTTCACCGGCGGCACGAGCGTCGTCATGTTCGGCGGCGGCGTGAAGAAGGGCCACGTCTACGGGGCCACCGCCGACGAGCGTCCGCTCGTCGCGATCAAGGACCCCGTCTCGATCTCCGACATGCACGCCACGATCTTCCGCGCGATGGGCATCAGTCCCAAGACCGCGTTCGACATCGAGGGCCGCCCGTTCTACGCGACCGTCGACGGCAAGGGCGTGCCCATCCCGATCTTCAGGGGCTGAGCGCGCGCAAGGGCGCCGCGTGGGCGCGCACGGCGGACTCGATCAGTTCGCCGGTGCGACGCATCGCCTCGTCGAGCGGCATGGCCGCCGGCTTGATCGCGATGAGCAGGTCGAACTGCGCGCGCAACGCGGCCGAGTCGTCGACCGAACCGGCGACGCCGACGATCTTCTTCCCGAGCCGGCGCGCGAGGCGGGCGACGCCGACGGGACCTTTGCCCTGCAGGCTTTGTTCGTCGAGCCGGCCTTCGCCCGTGACGACGAGGTCGGCGGCGGCGACGCGGGCTTCGAGGCCGACCTGCGTCGCCACCATGTCGAAGCCGCTGACGAGACGTCCGCCGAGGAAAGCCATGAGCCCGAAGCCGAGTCCGCCCGCCGCGCCCGCGCCGGGCACGTCGCGCGGATCGACGCCGAGATCGCGGCGCGCGAGGTCCGCGAGGTGCGCGAGGCGTTGCTCGAACCAGACGAAATCGCGGACGCCTTTCTGCGGACCGTAGACGCGGGTGGCGCCGCGGGGGCCGAGCAGGGGATTGTCGACGTCGCAGGCGACGATCAGCTCGAAGGCGGGCAGGGTGGCGGGTCTCTCGATCCGGTCGGCTTCGAGGAGGGTCTCCAAGGTGGGCGCGAAGGCCTGGCCCCCCTTCTTGAAGGCGTATCCTAGGGCCAGGGCGACTCCGAGGCCCCCGTCGTTGGTGGCGCTGCCGCCGATGCCGATCAGGATGCGGCGGGCGCCTTTGGCCAAGGCCGATTGGATGAGAATTCCTGTCCCTAAGGTGCTGGCTGTAAAAGGTTTAAGTTCTAAGTCTTGGACGATCGCCAAGCCGCTGGCCGCGCTCATTTCCATGACCGCCGTGGCCGAGTCGGCGACCCATCCGAAGGGGGCAAGGACCGGCCGGCCTTGGGCGTCTTGGGTGGCGCAGCTGAGCCATGCTCCGCTCAAGGCGGTCGTCATCGCCTGGGCGGTGCCTTCGCCGCCGTCCGCGATGGGGCAAAAGTCGAAGGAAGCCGCCGGAAAGGCCGTTTCCAGGCTATTTTTAATATGAAAACCGGCCTTTTCCGCCGGGAGGGAGCCCTTGAATTTGTCGTTGGCGATCAGGATGCGCATCGTCCGGCGGGGGTATCCTCGCCGTGGGGTCTTCTCTTTACAACCCGAATGGGGAAGCGAACTTGATTTCCGGGGGGTCCGGCTTACATTTGTCCCCAAGGTTAGCCCTACCCTGGGCTGCTTCCCCCGACCTTAATCCCAACTTAAGAAAAACGCCCATGCTGTCGCTCCGTCATACCACCCTCGCCCTCGCGCTCTGCGCGGCCCGCTTCGCCGTCGCCGCCGACGACGCCCAGCCGACCAAGGAAGGCCTCGAGTTCTTCGAGAAGAACGTGCGCCCGATCCTCAGCGATCGTTGCTACGAGTGCCACTCCGCCTCGAAGAATTCCTCCAAGGGCGGCCTCATCCTCGATTCGCGCGACGGCGCCTTCAAGGGCGGCGACGAAGGTCCTTCCGTGGTTCCCGGCAACCTGGAGAAGTCCCTCCTGATCAAGGCCGTCCGTTACACCGATCCCGAGTTCGCGATGCCGCCGAAGAAGACGGGCGGCAAGCTGCCTGACGAGAAGATCGCGATCCTCGAAGAGTGGGTGAAGATGGGCGCGCCGATGCCTGCCGGCGGCGCCGCCAAGCTCACCGGACTCACCGGTAAGGCCCGCGAACATTGGGCTTTCCAGCCAGTCAAGAAGCCGGCCATCCCTGAGGTGAAGAACAAGGCCTGGGTCAAGACGCCCATCGACGCGTTCATCCTCGCCAAGCTCGAAGAGAAGGGTCTCCAGCCGAATCCGGCCGCCAACCCCGAAGCCTTCCTGCGTCGCGTCTCCTACGATCTGATCGGCCTTCCGCCCACCTCCGAACAGGTCGACGCCTTCGAGAAGGCCGTCCAGTCCGCGCAGATGGTCGACTCGATGGCCGTGCGTTCCGGCAAGCCCGCGGGCGCCGTCGAAGCCGTCTACGCGAAGCGCATCGACGAACTCCTCGCCTCGCCGCACTACGGCGAACGCTGGGCCCGTCACTGGCTCGACACCGCCCGCTACTCCGACACGCGCGGCCTCCAGGTCGACCAGGGCGACAGCCTCTTCAAGGACTATCGTTTCGCCTACGCCTGGACCTATCGCGATTACGTGATCAACGCGCTCAACGACGACAAGCCCTACGATAAGTTCGTCGTCGAGCAGCTCGCCGCCGACCGCATCCCGGGCATCTCGCCGGACGATCCCCGCCTCGCCGCGCTCGGCTTCCTCACCGTCGGCAAGCGTTTCGACGACCCGAACGACATCATCGACGAGCGCATCGACACCACCACCAAGGCCTTCCTCGGCCTGACCGTGGCCTGCGCGCGCTGCCACGACCACAAGTTCGACCCGATCCCGATCAAGGACTACTACTCGCTGCACGGCATCTTCGCCTCGACCGTCGAGCCGCTGCATCACCCCACGATCGCCGCCACCTCCAAGGCCGCCGCCGCCGCCCGCGCCGATTTCACCAAGCGACTCAACCAGCTTCAGGACGAGCAGGTCGCCGGCTTCTTCCGCTACATGCGTGAGACCCGCGCCCGCTACGACAAGGAGATGGCCGGCCGCCTCATGATCGCCAGCGTCCGCCGCGGCTCCGCCGAGGCCGGCGAATACTCCGACCGCTACAAGATCGACCTCACCTCCGACGTCGATTTCGCCGCGATGCGCATCCAGAAGGATTCGCCGATCACCGGTCCGTTCTACGCCGTCGCCCAGGTGCCCGTCGTCTACTTCGCCGAGCGCGCCCCGATCGCCATCAAGGAATCCCTCAACGACCCCGACCATCCGGTCAATCCGATCATCGCCGCGGCCCTCCGCGACCTGAAGCCGAAGTCGCTCCATGACGTCGCCGCCGCCTATCAGAAGGCCTACAACGACAACAAGGCCGCGATCCTCGCGCACCTCGCCCTCCTCGCCAAGCCCGGCGAAGAATGGAAGAAGACCTCCCCCGCGATCGCCCAGATGACCGGCTATCCTTGGGCCATCCCGAGCTACGACGAGATCTTCGACAACGAAGACATGATCTCGCTCTTCAGCACCCGTAAGTTCTGCGCCGACTGGCAGAACCGCCCGATCTACGGCGGCATCGGCAATCGCGCGCCCGTCGCCTACTTCCGTCACACGCGCATCAACGAACTGCGCCTCTCGCACCCCGGCGCCCCCGGCGAAGCGATGGTCGTGCAGGATTCCGAAGCCCCGAAGGACAGCTACGTGTTCAAGCGCGGCGACAAGAACAACAAGGGCGAGATCGTCCCCCGCCAGTTCCTCGACATCCTCACCCAGGGCGAGCGTCGTCCTTACGTCGACGGCAGCGGCCGCTATGAGTTCGCCCAGTCGATCGCCTCGAAGGAGAATCCGATGACCGCCCGCGTGGCCGTCAACCGCACCTGGATGAAGCACTTCATCGAAGGCTTCGTCAGCACGGTGGACGATCTCGGCAACATGTCCGAGAAGCCTTCGCACCCCGAGCTCCTCGACTACCTCGCCGCCGACTTCATGGAGAACGGCTGGACGCTGAAGCGCCTCCATCGCATGATCGTGATGAGCAACGTCTACCGCCTCGATTCCGATCCGACCGCGAATCCCCTCGTCGCCAAGAAGGGCCCCGTGGATCCGCTCAAGGTCGACGCCAGCAACCGCCTGCTCTGGCGCGGCAACCTCCGCCGTCTCGACTTCGAGTCCATCCGCGACTCGATGATCCTGCTGACCGGCAAGATGAACACCACCGTCGGCGGCCAGCCGGCGAACATCACGGACGAGCCCTTCAGCTATCGCCGCAGCCTCTACGGCTACGTCGACCGCAGCCGTCTCAGCGACACGCTCTCGCAGTTCGACTACGGCGACCCCGACCAGGCGAATTCGAAGCGTAACTCGACCATCGTCCCGCAGCAGGCCTTGTACTTCATGAACAACGCCCTCTCCGTCGAGGTCGCCCGCGCGGTCTCCTCCCGCAAGGACGTCGTCAACGCGATGTCCGAGGACCAGCGCATCGTCGCGATGTTCCGCTGCATGTTCCAGCGCCGTCCCTCCACCAGCGAGATCCGCGTCGCCCAGGAATTCCTGACCAAGGCCAAGATGACCGTCGCGACCGCCAACCTGCGTCCGGCCGCCAAGTCCGCCGTCGCCGGCACCAAGCCCGGCGCCAAGGCCGCGGCCCCGGCGCCTCGCATCCCGGCTCCGGCCGCCAAGGGCATGACCGTGAAGGCCCCCGACGGCGAAGAGAGCATGATGACCGCCGTCACCGGCGGCGGCGCCGAGAGCGTGATGCAGAACGTCGGCGAAGCCATCGCGCGCACGCCGATGACTCCGACCGAGCTGCTGGTCCAGGCGCTGCTGCTCTCGAACGAGTTCGTGTACGTCAACTGAGGTCGGACCCTCGGTTCTCCTCCGAAAGCCGGCCGCAAGGTCGGCTTTCTTGTTTTTAGGCCAAGGCGCGGGGCAGGGCGCTCCTGCGGGCGTATTTTACCAATTTTTGACAAAAAAGCCCGAAATACGCCGACCGGGGTTGAATGAGGTAATAACGATAAACAAGGGGTTGATGTCCTTCATCCTACGTTAAGAATTGATACCTAGAAGGAACCCCCGGTCGCCCCCCGACTTTCCTTACCCTTTTCCCTCCCTCGCACTCCCGATGAACCGCCACCTGAACATGCTCCGTCTCCTTCCCTTGCTGACCGCCTTGGGCTCGACCGCCATGCTGCATGCGGCCGAGGCGCCGGCCGAGGCGAAGATGGATCCCGCCGGCCTGGAATTCTTCGAGAAGAACGTCCGCCCGATCTTCACCGAACGTTGCTACGAATGCCACTCCAAGGAGAAGGGCGTCTCCAAGGGCGGCCTGATCATGGATTCCCGCGCGGGCATGCTCGCCGGCGGCGACCAGGGCGCGGCCGTCGTCCCGGGCGACCTCAAGAAATCCCTGCTGATCGTCGCCGTCCATCAGACCGACCCCGAACTCTCGATGCCGCCGCGCAAGGCCGGCGCGAAGCTTTCCGCCGCGCAGATCGCGACGCTCGAGCAGTGGATCAAGATGGGCGCGCCCGCGCCCGTCGGCGCCGGCGGCGCCAAGCTCACCGGTCTTTCCGACAAGGCCCGCAGCCACTGGGCCTTCCAGCCGGTCCGCGAAGTCGCCGTGCCGACCAAGCTCAGCAACCCGGCCTGGTGCCAGAACGAGGTCGACGCCTTCGTGCTCGCGAAGCTCGACGAGAAGGGCCTCAAGCCCAGCCCCGCCACCGACGGCGAAGCGCTCCTCCGCCGTCTCTCCTATGACCTGATCGGTCTCCCGCCCACCAGCGTCGAGGTCGACGCCTTCTCCCGCGAATACGACCTCGCGCTCTCCATGGACAACCTCGCCGCCCGCAAGGGCCAGGCCGGTCGCGCCGTGAACGCCGTCGTCGAGCGCACCGTCGACCGCCTGCTCGCGTCGCCCCACTACGGCGAGCGCTGGGCCCGCCACTGGCTCGACACCGCCCGTTACTCCGACACCAAGGGACTGAAGCGCAACGGCACCATCGAGACCTTCGAGGCCTCCTGGACCTACCGCGATTACGTCATCGACGCCTTCAACACCGACAAGCCTTACGACCAGTTCATCATCGAGCAGCTCGCGGCCGACCGTCTTCCCGACCTCACGAAGGACGACCCGCGCCTCTCCGCCCTCGGCTTCATCACCGTCGGCAAGCGTTTCCAGAACAACGACGACACCATCGACGAGCGCATCGACGCCACCACGAAGGGCTTCCTCGGCCTGACCGTCGCCTGCTCGCGCTGCCATGACCACAAGTTCGACCCGATCCCGGCGGCCGATTACTACTCCCTCCACGGCATCTTCTCCTCGGTCATCGAGCCGCAGCAGAATCCGGTCGTCCGCGACCCGCTCCTCGTCGGCAAGAACGCGCCGACCAACGCCTACCGCGCGGACTACGAGAAGAAGCTCGCCGAGCTGATCAACACCACCGCCGGCGGCTACTATAAGCACCTCGCCGGCATGCAGGCGGCCTTCCACCGCGAGTTCGCGCCCCGCGCCCTCGCCTCCATGGTCGGCGGCTTCCGCAGCACCGCCGGCTTCGATATCCTGAAGAAGTTCGACCTCGGCCAGAGCCGCGAACTCGACCCTTCCTTCGCCGCCTCCGTCGCCCGCCCGGACCATCCGATCACCGGTCCGCTCGTCCGCCTGAAGAAGCTCAGCCCGGAAAACTTCGAGAAGCAGGCTCCTGCGGTCATCGAGGCCGCCCTCGCCGACAAGAAGACGCCGGTGAATCCGCTCGTGGCTGACGCGCTCCGCGGCCTGAAGCCGAAGTCCCTCGAGGAAGTCGCCTTCGCCTACCAGGCGATCTTCAAGAAGCACCACGACAAGATCGTCGCGCACATCCAGCTGCGCAGCCAGACGGGCCGCAAGGGCGACAAGGACGACCCCGCGGTCGCCCAGCTCGCCGCCTTCCCGTGGCCGCTGCCCAACGTCGAGGACATCTCCACCGTGTCGCTCCTCGAGCGCGTGACCGAGAGCCGCGATTTCTGCGATTCCTGGCAGGTCCCGATCGCCTCGACCTTCGTCAACAACAACAAGCCCGCCAAGTACTTCAAGTTCGGCGAGATCAACGCGCTCGACATCACCCACCCGGGCGGCCCCGGCACCGCGATGGTGATCACCGACGTCGAGAAGCCCCGCGACAGCTACGTGTACATCCGCGGCGACCGTAACAAGCGCGGCCCCGTCGCGCCTCGCCAGTTCCTCGAGGTGCTCGCCGGCCCGGACCGCCTGCCGTTCTACGAAGGCAGCGGCCGCCGCGAACTCGCCCTCGCCATCGCGAGCCGCACCAACCCGCTGACCTCCCGCGTCCTGGTGAACCGCCTCTGGATGCACCACTTCGGCATCGGCATCGTCACCACGCCCGACGACTTCGGCAACATGTCGGAAGCCCCCAGCCACCCTGAGCTCCTCGACTGGATGGCCACGGCCTTCGTCGAAGGCGGCTGGTCGATCAAGAAGATGCACAAGAAGATCCTGCTGTCGGCGGCCTACCGCCAGTCGGCCAATCCGAACAGCAACCCGCTCATCACCCAGAAGGCGTCGGTCGACCCGATGAAGGTCGATGCGGCCAACAAGTTCCTCTGGCACGCCAACCTCCGTCGCCTCGACTTCGAATCCATCCGCGACTCGATGCTGCTGCTCTCCGGCAAGCTCGACCGCGCCCTCGGCGGTCGCGCCGTCAACATCACCGACGAGCCTTACAGCTACCGTCGCACCATCTACGGCTTCATCGACCGCGACAAGCTGAGCGAATTCCAGTCCCAGTTCGACTTCGCCGACCCGAACATGGCCAACTCCGTCCGCGGTTCGACCATCGTCCCGCAGCAGGCGCTGTACTTCATGAACAACCCGCTGGCGGTCGAGGTCGCCCGCAACGTCAACGCGCGTCCGGAAATGGCCAAGGCCAGCTCCGACGACGAGCGCGTGACGCTGCTCTACCGCATCATGTACCAGCGCTCGCCGACCGTGCAGGAGCGCCAGATCTCCCGCGATTTCGTCGCCCGCATCGCCGGCTATATCGACGAGCCGCCCGCTTCCCCCAAGGCCGACAAGGTCGCCAAGGCCAGGGCCGAAAAGGCCAAGGCCAAGGCCGCCGCGGCGGCCGCCGCCGCCCCCAAGGGGCCCGAAGTGAAGATCGAAACCTCGGTCCAGGGCGGAAAAATCGTGAATAACACGGAAAAAGTGGACCGAAAGGTGCCGGCGAATCCCTGGGTCATGCTGGCCCAGTCGATGATCTGCTCCAACGAGTTCGTGTACCTGAATTGATCACCCCAACCAATCGAGTTTGAATATTCAAAATAACCCCCCATATTAAACCTCACCAAATCCCCACCATGAAAGACTCCAGCTGCGGCAATTACGTGCCGACCCCCAACTCCCGTCGCGACTTCCTTCGCCAGACCGGTCTCGGCATGGGCGCCCTCGCTTTCGGCACCATGGTCGCCGACTACATGGTCAGCGACGCGCACGCCGAGGTGATGGCCAACCTCAAGCCTCGCAAGGCCCCGCTCGCCGCCAAGGCGAAGCACGTCATCCACATCTTCGCGGGCGGCGCTCCGTCGCACCTCGACACCTTCGATCCGAAGCCGAAGATGAAGGAGCTCGCCGACATGTCCGCCTCCGGCATGAACGGCGTCCTCTTCCCGACGCCCTTCGAGTTCAAGAAGTCCGGCAAGTCCGGCCTCGAGATCAGCGAAATCTTCCCGAAGCTCCAGGGCGTGGCCGACGAGATGTGCGTCATCCGCTCGCTGCACCAGGATCTCCCGGCCCACGGTCCGGCCGCCAAGCTGATGCACACCGGCTCGGCGATCCTCTCCAAGCCTTCCCTCGGCGCCTGGGTCCTCTACGGTCTCGGCACCGAAAGCCAGGATCTCCCCGGCTTCGTCTCCCTCGGCGGCAGCTCCGACGCCCGCGCTTCGGCCTTCCTTCCGTCCCTCTTCCAGGGCGCGAACACCTCGTTCCGTCCGGGCGCCCCGGCGAACAAGATCATCGCCAACCTCCAGAGCGAATTCACCACGCAGGACGCGCAGCGCAAGCAGCTCGACCTCGTCCGCCAGCTGAACGAGCGCCACATGCAGACCGTCCAGAAGGACGAGCAGCTTGAGGCCCGCATCGAGTCCTTCGAGCTCGCCTTCCGCATGCAGACCGCGGCGACCGACGCCTTCGACATCTCCAAGGAGTCCGAAAAGACCCGCGAGATGTACGGCAAGTCCGACCTCGGCGCCAAGCTCCTCTGCGCCCGACGCCTCGTCGAGCGCGGTGTCCGCTTCGTCCAGGTCGACGCCGGCGGTTGGGACCACCACACCAACCTCTTCACCTCGATCGCCCAGCGCGCCGAGAACATCGACGGCCCGGCCGCCGCCCTCATCGCCGACCTCAAGCAGCGCGGCCTCCTCGACCAGACCCTCATCATCTGGGGCGGAGAATTCGGCCGCACCCCGACCACCGCGGGCCGCGTCAACCAGGCTTCCGGTCGCGACCACCACTCCAAGGCTTTCTGCTGCTGGATGGCCGGCGGCGGCGTCAAGGGCGGCATGCACTACGGCGAGACCGACGAAATCGGCTCCCAGGTCGCCGCTGACGGCGTCGACATCCATGACCTGCACGCGACCATCCTGCGCCTCCTCGGCTTCGATCACACGAAGCTCACGTTCCGCTACAACGGCCGCGACTTCCGCCTCACCGACAACTTCGGCAAGGTGGTCGACAAGGTCATCGCCTAAGCGACTCCGGTCGCACGAACGGAAGGGCGGACGCCGCGAGGCGCCCGCCCTTCTTGTTTTCGAGGGGCCGTGGCTTGCGTCCCTCCCTCTTTGGTTTCTAATAGAAACAACCCCATGAAGACGTTCCTCCTCCTCGGCGCCCTGGGCGCCGCGATGTTCTTCGGCGCGGCGGCCGACCCGAAGAAGGAAGCCGCCCGCAAGGAGGCGACCCGCGTCGAAGCCAAGGCCGAACCGAAGCCCGAGGCCAAGCCCGCGGCGGAAGTGAAGGTCGCGCCGCGTACCGGCGAAGCCCCGCGTTCCGGCGTCAAGGGCACCGATGCGTTCGGTCGGACCCAGACCCGTTACGACAACGGCGTGACCGCCGTGACGACGCCCGACCCCTTCGGCGGCTCTTCGACGCGTTATAGCAACGGCGTGACGGCGACCACGCGTCCTGACCCGTTCGGCGGCTCGACGACCCGCTACAGCAACGGCGTGACGGCCACGACCCGGCCGGATCCGTTCGGCGGCTCGACCACGACCTACAGCGACGGCACGCGCGCGACGACCCGGCCGGATCCGTTCGGCAATCAGGTGACCACTTATTCCGACGGTCGTCGCGAGACGATCCGCCCCGACCCGTTTTCCTCCGCTCCGCCGAAGAAGGACGGGGCGAATGAGCGGAAATGAGCCGCCGGGCGCCCAACAGGGCGCTTGAAACCCGCCGTGGTCGGCACAGTCTCTGGAATCTTACCCCATGAAGCGTCACCTCTCTCTCTGGGCTGCCTTGGCCGCCCTCGTCCTCGCGCTCCCGGCCGTCGCCGCGGAGGCCTTCACCTCCGGCCCCGGCTGGCTCGAGTTTCCTGCCGGCAAAGGTCCCGGCGCCGGCAAGCACGTCGTGCTGCTCTCGGGCGACGAGGAGTATCGCTCCGAAGAGTCGATGCCGATGCTCGCCCGCATCCTCTCCGAACGCCACGGCTTCAAGTGCACCGTGCTCTTCTCGCATGACGACGGCGTGATCAATCCGAACAACGGCGCTTCCCTCGGCAAGCCCGAGGCCCTCGACACCGCCGACGCCCTCGTGCTCGGCCTGCGTTTCCGCAAGTGGAACGAAGCCGCGCTCGCCAAGTTCGACGCCGCCCTCAAGCGCGGCGTGCCGATCGTCGCCACGCGCACCAGCACGCACGCCTTCGCCGGCATCCCGAAGGACAGCGCCTTCGTCTCCTATAACTGGAACGCCAACGGCGGCTTCGGCCGCAACGTCCTGGGCGAGACCTGGGTCAGCCACTGGGGCAACCACAAGTCCGAGGCGACCCGCACGGCCGTCGAGCCGGGCGCCGAGAAGCTCGCCATCCTCAACGGCGTCGGCCAGATCTTCGGCGACACCGACGTCTACGAGGCCCATCCTCCGGCCGACGTCCAGGTGCTCCTCCGCGGTCTTGTGCTCAAGGGCATGAACCCGGAAGACCCGCTCAGCGAGCGCTCCAAGAAGACCGCCGACAAGAAGGAGCAGGGCGTGAACTCGCCCGCGATGGCCGTGGCTTGGACCCGTGAGGTCACCAACGCCGCCGGCACCAAGAACCGCGTGCTGACGACCACCATGGCCTCCGCCAGCGACCTCAAGGACGAGTCGCTCCGCCGCCTCCTCGTGAACGGCGTCTTCTGGGGCCTCGGCCTCGAAGTCCCCGCCAAGGCCGACGTCACCCCGCTCGTGGAGTGGAAGCCCAGCAAGTACTCCTTCAACATGTTCCACCCCGGCCTCAAGGCCGAGGATTTCGCCGGCGTGCTGCCGCCTCCGGTCACGGCTCCGCCGGCCGCTCCCAAGAAGAAGAAATAAGCCGAAGGCTTCCTTCTTCCCGCACGGGCGCATCGCAGGATGCGCCCGGCTTGTTTACGCGCGGATCCCGCGGTTCACGAGCAGCTGGATCAGCGCGTCGTTGTAGATGATGTAGGCTCCTTCGCGGGCGGTGGCGTCGCGCACCTCGATGTCGTCGCTGACGACGAACCAAGGGGCTTCCACGGTCTTGTCCTTGGCCACCAGGTCCATGATGTCGTGGTCGGCCTTGGCGCCGGCGCGGCTGAAGGTCACCCGCACGCGTGAGTTCGTCGTCTTGAGCGCGGTCTGCTG
>Ga0214919_10010160_pt1 | contig 11989 bp, 14 predicted proteins | sample LL1503_MetaG_FD_177994 | JGI IMG/M metagenome (GOLD analysis project Ga0214919, IMG submission 177994) | Freshwater microbial communities from Lake Lanier, Atlanta, Georgia, United States - LL-1503 | ecosystem: Environmental > Aquatic > Freshwater > Lake | place: USA: Georgia | collected...
CCATTACATAGAATTTAGTTTATCCTCCTTTTAGGAGGAAGCGTTCGTATTTTTTTTGCTAATAAAGTCGGCATTTAAAATACGCGTTGCTCTAAATAACTTGTACAACTTATATAAAATCTCTTTTCGCCCAACAAAGTTTATCCCATGTACCCATTTCACAAAATATTTGAAATACTTTAAGAACTTTAGATGCTTCTCCTGTAACTCCAAAATAACCAATATAATTATCTTTTATTGATGAACATGTAAATGTTATTTTTTTATCTTTACTATAAAAATGATACCTTGAACGAATATCACATGGATCATTTTCTTCTACATAAGTACCTTTTTTTATCTCATCTTTTATATTTTTTAATTCTTGAATAATATTTATTAAATTTTCATTTATATCTACATTTATTTTTTGACAAAATTTTTTAAAATTACTAATACTACATTTATCACCACCAAATTGTAAATATTCTTTACTTGGATTTAGATCATTTAAATATATAAAATGTTTTCTTGTTTTATGGTCCATTATTTTAGTAAAATAACTTTTTACAAAATCAGTATTTTTTTTAAGATAATTTTTATAAATATTTTCATCAATTTTAAATACTTCTATTACTTTTTGCATATTTTAATATAAATTTTTTATTTTATATTAAAAATAAATTATAAATAACTTAAATTATAAAGAATGACTATAGACTTTCTATTTTTAAACCGTGTTGTGTTTCAATATAAAAATCATGTCTATAATATCCGTTGTGGTTATTGTACAAAATTATTAAAATAACACCACGACTTGTATTTATAGAAACTTTTACAATAGTAAAACATTCTGCATTAGGTTGTTCTTCTTTTTCTATAGTTACAGAATAGTATTCTGAACCAATAAAATCTTTTAAATTGTTTTTTGTATGTATACCAAAATGTTCACAACATTTTTGTGAATTTGATATTTTACAAATAATATTCTTTGACGGATCACTCATTGTGAAATTATATCCTGTCCAAGCGAGTCTGTCATCAAGAACTTCAATTTCTTTTATTGTTACTTTCATTTTTGAAATTGTATAAAAGTAAAAACAAGGAACTTTTAAAAATAAAGAACTTTTAAAAATATAAAATTAGATAATTTAAACCATCAATTTTTATTATTAATTTTTAAAATTCTTTTTTTTATAAATTCAATTTGATCTTTTTCTTTAACACAATTTTTTTTTTCATAAAAATAATGTTTTGTTGTATCTGTTTTATCTGTTTTACTTGTCCAAAAACTAATTTTTTCTCTTAATTGCGCTGTATTTATATATATATTTTTCATATCTGTTATAATAGTTGATTCAATATTTTTTACTTTAGAGTATATATTATATACGGTGTTTTCTATAATAAAATAACCTACAGTATTTAAGTTAGTATTTAAATACAAAGCTGTATGTATTCTATGTTCTTTATCGTGTTTATTATTATTTTTAAATAAACCAATTGCTAAAATTATACCATTATCATTTAATAAAGATATAATTAAATTTATTATTTTATTAAAAACAGCATCCTCCGGTAACCATGATTCTGAACCGTTATCAAATATTACTGCGTCAAACTTTTTTAATGTTAAATTTTTTTGTAAGTTGTTCCAAAAAAGATTATTATTCCATTTTTTACCTTTTCCATAATTTGAAGTATTATGATCTCCTATTACATAAAAATAATCTGGATCATATAATGATTGATCTCCACCTCCGATTACTAATACTCTTTTGTCAATTTTGTCAACTAAACTCATTTATAATATAAATAGAAATAAATTTTATAATAATTAATACTAATTTATTATAATTGATTTAGGTAGTTGAATACAATTAACTATTTGTACTAATCTTTCAACATTTATTTTATAAAAAGTGAATATTTTTAATTTCTACCTTAAATTAAAGGAGGGTTCTAAAGGGAACCCTAGGTTCCCTTTGTTTTTAGAAGATATACATTACATTCAGTTGTTCCTAATTTAATATTAGAAGTCCATTCATTAAACATTTTATCAATTAATAATAAATTATTTTGAACTATTTTATACTTTTCTTCAATTATATATTCATTATTATTAATATAAAAATCTTTAATAAAACGATCATCTATTATCTTTAATACAGATGAAAAGTACAAATGTGATTTTTCAATTATATTATGATCATATCCATTTATACATATATATATTGTCCAATCTGAAATATTTTTATTTAATATATTTACAAAACTATTTTTTGTGAATATATATTTTTCAAAAATAATATTATCATTGAATATATCATTAGATAACATATAATTTTTTAAAGATTCAAACTTTTTAATATCTTCAAATGTTGCTTTTATTGAACTTTTAACTTCTATTATTTTTTCAATGATATATTCTTTTCCGTCAAATGATATAATCATTCCATCTACTTCTCCTTTTAGATTTGATTTATGATTTATATCTATATTAAATAATTTTAAAATATCAATATTTGTTTCATAATAGTATGTTTTATTACTATTTTTATTTAATACATTTATATAATCTAATATAATTTTACTAGCGGTATATTCAGATTTTTTACCTAAAAATGACCGTTCCATATTATTTAATTCAATTAATTTATGATCAATATTATATATATTTTCCATTTCAATTAATTGATTTATATAGTAAATTAATTCTTTAGAATTTTTAACATATATTTTATACTTATACGTTAATGTATTAATACCAGTTATTATTTTAAATTTAAATTTAGCATCATCTCCTTTTAAATCAAATAAACTTCTAATAGTATTTATTGTATTAATTAAATTATTTTTTTTATCTTCTATTAGTCCAAATAATGTATTAATTCTAAATAAATATTTTTTAATATCAATACATGGAAAAACATTATGAATACTCATAATATTTACAATCGAATTTATTTTTGATAATAAATTAATATATTTATTTCCTTCTTTTAATTTAATTATTTGTCGATTTACTTTAACATATTTTATGTAATTATTTCTTTCTAAGTGATTTAAATTATAGTGATTATTGATAAAATTTTTAAAATTATCATAATTTTGGAAATTATTTTTTTCAGAAATATCATTATATGTAAGCATATTAAAATATTTCTTAATATGTGTATTAAAATCCATTTTATCGGAAAAGAATATTTTATTTATTTATAAAATATTTGTAATATTTTAAATAAATCAGTTTTTTTTTAATATATTTTTTGTAACATAATATATGTCTGATATAATACATAAAATATTATATATAAAAGATATTTTTAGATATTTTTTAGAATATCTTAACTTTGATGATAAAATATCTTTCAGTAAATTAATAAATAAAAATTTAGTTAAAAATGTTGATATTTTTAATAAAAAATATAATATGAAAAATTTAAGTGAATATTTTTATATATGCAATGATTGTTTTGATAATTTATCAAATGATATGTACCACTCACTAGGATATAATTATAAAAATTTTTTATATAATAGTGAAGAAAATAATGATAGTGAAGAAAATAATGATAGTGAAGAAAATAATGATAGTGAAGAAAATAATGATAGTGAAGAATATAATGATATTATTATAAAATCATATGTAATAAAAGATGAAATAGAATTTATATACAGTAATTGTTATTATATTGCAGTAAAAGCATTTTTGGAAATTCTTGATAGTAAAAATATTATTTTAAATATTGAAAATTATGAATGTATATTTCATTTACAATTAAGTGAAAATATTTATGAATTAATTTACGATAAAATGCAAAGTATATATGAAAATGCAATTATAAATAATTTAATAGACGTTTTTTGTGAAAAATGCGGTAATTTTGGACATTGTTCACTTTCTACAAAATGTGTATTATATAATCAATCATATAATAAAAAAAATATTAAATATTGCATAAAAGAAATAATTAATGATATTATTTGTGATGTTATTTCTATAGTTAAAAAGAAAAAAATAATTAAAAAAAAGGGAAAAAAATTATGTAAATCATGTAAATTGCATTTGTTTAAAAAAAGTTGTTATAATAAATTATGCAAAAAATGTTGTGATTGTGATCATAATTAATTTATTATTTAAAATAACATGATGAAATTATTTTTTAGAGATATATTAAAAAAGATTTACTAATTTTATATAAATCTTTTGTATTAAAAATTTATTTTTTTTAGATTTTACAGAGATTTTTTGTTTAAATATTTTTTATACAGTTTGTAAATGATTAATTACATTTAATTGTTTAATCATATTATTAATATAGTAATTACTGTAAATACATAATTTTGTTTTTAAATGATTTTGAAATTGTTCATCATTAAAATTATTCATTCTATAAATATTATACATATCACCTATAGTATAAATATCTTTAACTTCGAATAACATACTACTATGTGTACCATTTAATGAAGATATCGGAGAATTATTTATTTTATCACTTTGTAAAAGTGATCTTGTGTATTTCCCAAACATATATTCATTATCTGCAATTTTTTTATATATTTCATATAAACATATAGTATCTTGTAAAGCACAGTGATAATTAATTGGTTCATTATTACCACATAAAACTTCGTAAACTGTTTTTAATTTGTAATTTGGTTTAATATTAGGATATAATTCTTTAACAATTGGAAATATATCAATAAAATACCAATTATTAGGTAGTTTAATATTACATTTTTTAAAATTATTTTCTAATATAATTTGATCATATCCAAAATTATTATATGCAATTAAATAAACATCTTCTCTTCCATATATTGATCTAATAATATTTTTAATTAATATACATAGATCTGTTGTTTGAATTGCATTATTATTAACTAATTTTTTTTCATCGATACCGTGAATATGAGTACCATCTATTCTTCTATCATAAGGATAACAATATTGATTTAATAATATATTACTATTAATATCCATCATTGTAATCTGCATAATACCAGTGGTATAATAATCTAAACCATTTGTTTCAAGATCATAAAAAATATAATTTTTACTATTTTGCATTTGAATTTTATAAATGCATATAAAAAATATATAATTTAAAAAATTATCAATTTTATTCATTTTATTATAAATTCATTTATATTATTTTTAAATCTTCTATATTTTTAAAAATATTATCTATTTTTTTTATTTTTATTTTTTTTGATTCATAATAATCCCAATTTAATATTTTTTTTTTTAAAATAATTTTATCTTCTTCATCTTTTGTTATTATATATTTATATTGATTACCTTGATGCTTTATTTCTGTCGCATTAAATTCTCCATAATATATTTTAACTTTAAATTTATTTTCTATTTCAGAAATAACTTTTTTAATATCTTTTTCAAATTGATAATAATAATATTTTTCATCTTGGCATAAACTTATATATATTTTCGAATCAAGTAAATATATATAAAAATTTATATTACATATATCGCTTACCAAATCATCTAATATTTTATTGGTATTTTTTTCTTTATCTTGTGTTAATACGATAATATTGGAATTATATTCTAGAAATCCATTCCATAATGTTGCATATTTTTTATCATGATCGCAACCATCAAAATAATATCTTTTCATTAAATATATTATTATTTAAAAAAATAAATATTAAACAAATATTATTTCATTTTTTTTTATTAATAAATATTATTATATGAATGATTTTGTAATACCTCTTCATAAAAAAAATTTTATAATTAGAACTGTTATAGAAGGAATAATTTATTTTTATAATCCAAAAAATATATATATAATACTTCCAAAAAAGTATATTTATGATATGGAAAATGATATTAAAATATGGAATACTGAAGATTCTAATATATTTTTAATTGAAGAAGAAACATTTTTTATATTGAATTATAATTTAAATATAAATGATATTAAAAAATGGTATTTATATATTGACGAACAATCACGAGAATTTGGATGGTGGTATCAACAAATAATAAAATTGGGGGCAGTATATCAAATTAAAAATTTATCTGATCCTTTTATTATATGGGATTCTGATTTAATACCAATAATTAAATGGTCTCTTGATTATCCTTATAAATTTGCAATATTACAAGAAAAAGCAAAAAATAATTTTAATAATTTAGAATATGCAAAATCTATATATAAGTTATTAAATATCGATGTTATAGAACCAGAAAAAGGAACATATGTTTCTCATCATTTTATCATACATCATAATGTAGTAAAGGATATGTTAAAATATATTATGATAAATAAATTAGAAAGTTCTTGGATAGAATTAATTCTAAAATTATCAAATAATTATTATAGATTTAGTGAATATAAATGTTTAGCGACATTTATGAATACTTTTTATCCAAAATTACTATTATATCATAATTTTGATATTTATGGTAAAACAGGTATTAGATATAGGAAAAATGAAGAAATTATTAAAACAATTGAAGAATATTGTATTATTGACGAGTGTGGATTAAAATATCATGAAATAATAAAATTTGTTGAATTATATTATAAAGAAAAACCATCGTATTTACAAATTGAACATATTTAATTAAAAGAACTGGAACTTTAATAAAAGTTCATGGATATATTAAATTTATTATTTTATATATATTTAAAATATAAATTTTATAATATAATTAAAAATAATTTATTTAAAATTTTTTTAAAAATATTAATTATATGAAATATAAATTAATTATTGAAATTAATATTAAAGAAAAATATTTTATTAAATCAATTTTATCAATAATAAATCATAAAATAAAAGAATATTTAAATAAAGAAAATATTTGTGAAAATATTTTATTTTATAGTTATAAAATAAATTGGGAAAATGATGAAAAAACAAATATATATTATACTGTAACTGATTATGATTTTAATTTTGTAAAAAATAATTCTAATATTTTTTTTAATAAACTTGAAAAACATATTAAAAATTTTTATCATGAATTTGGTAATAATTGGAATATATCTATAACTATAAATGAAATAGAACTTTATCAAAATAATGAATATAAAGTTATTTAACATACTTAATATAAATGTTTTTATATATTTTATTAGGATTATTTTTAACAGTGACTTGTATAAAACCAAAATTATGTATAAATTGTAAATATTATATTAATGAATCTGGTTTTAAAAATAATATAATTTATGGTAAATGTTTATTATCTCCAAAAAATAATGATAATGATATTAATTTTTTAGTAACTGGTGAAAAAAAACTTGAATATAATTATTGTTCAACTTCAAGAAGTTCAGAAAATATGTGTGGTAAAGAAGGTAAATTACATGTACAGAAGTATATTAAAAATGAAGAATAAATTAAAAGTTTTAAAAATAATATATATACAATATATATACAATATATGAATAACTATATTATAAGAATTAATAATGAATTAAAAAAATATAAATATTATTTAAATAATAAAGAAATAGTTGATAAAAAAACTTTAGATAAAATATATAAAATATATATTCCTCCTGCATATCAAGATGTAAAAATATATTTAAATAGTAAAGTACTGGCGACAGGAATAGATTCAGTGGGTAGAAAACAGTATATATATAGTGAAAATAGTAAAAAATATAGAGAATTTAAAAAATATTGTCAATTAGTTAAATTAAGTAATAATATTCAAAAATTAAAAAAAAAAATAAATAATGATTTAATTGAAAAAGATTTTACAAAAAATAAATTAATCGCGTTAATTTTGAAAATAATGGAATTATGTAATTTTAGAGGAGGTAATAAAATTTATGAAAAAAAATATGGTTCATACGGATTAACTACACTGCATAAAAAACATATAAAAATTCAAAAAGACTCTATTAAAATAAATTTTATTGGTAAAAAAGGAGTTAATAATAGTTGTATAATAATGAATAAAAATATTCAAAAAATAATTAAAACCGTATATAAAATATCATCCAAAAATAATCCATATATATTTTCAATATATTATAAAAATGACTACATTAATATTACAATTAATGATTTAAATAAATATTTAGAAGAATTTAATATAACAACAAAAGATTTAAGAACATGGAATGCTAATATAATTTTTTTAAAAAATTTAAAAAAAGAAATTGAGAATTTAGATGATAAATGGAAAGATGAAGAAAATATTCTAAAAAAAAATAAATTAAAAAAAGAATTTATTAGAGATGCAATTAAACTAACTTCTATATCTTTACATCATACTCCAGCAATATGTAAAAGTAGTTATATTTATAAAGATATATTGAATAAAATAGAAGATAATGATATTTTAATAAATAAATTAGTTAATGACAATATTAAAGTTGAAAAATTATTATTTGAATTATTACAAGATAAAAGACTTAATAAATGTGTAAATGTCAAAAAAAATTTAAATAAATAATTTAGATTGATATAATAATTTTATCTAATATAATATTATGAATTTACCATTATATTTTAATTATAGTGTTAAAGATATAGAAAATATTGAGAAAAAAATAATAGATAAATATGATGATTGGATATTTACTATAAAAAAAAATCCTGTTAATCCAATAGATTTTTTAAATTCTTATTTGTATAATTTATCAGAATTTGATTATATATACGGTTCAATTAAATTTTTAAAGTATGTTTCGGTAAATAAAGATATTAGAGATGCGTCATCAAAATTTGAATTAAATATAAAAGAATATTTTTTAAATTTTTTTAAATCGTATGAAAATTATAAACTATTTTTAATATTAAAAAAAATAAAATTAGAAAATAATAATCAAAAAAAATTAATAAAAAATATTTTAAAATCATTTGAGGATAATGGTGCAAAATTAAATATAAAAAATAAAAAAGAATTTATTAAATATGATAAAGAACTAATTTTATTAGAAAATAATTTTTCAGAAAATATAATAGATATTAAAAATATAAAGTATAATAAAGAAGAATTAAAAAATATTGATGATAATATTTTATTAAAGCATAAAGTTAAAAATTATTATGTATTTAATACTACATATCCAGATGAAAAAATAATTATGAAAGATTGTTCAATATCTAAGACTAGAAAAAAAATGAATATTACATTTAATAGTGTTGCAAAAGAAAATTTAAATATTTTAAAAAAAATTATTAGTTTAAGATATAATATATCTAATATATTTGGTTACAAAGATTTTGTATCATATGTTTTATCTTACAATAGAATCGCCACACTAAATAAAATAAATAATTTACTAGATAAATTAATACCAATATTAAAAAAAAAAGCAATTAAAGAATACAATGAATTATTAAAAATATCATGTAAAAAATATTTATATGATTATGATATTTCATATTATTCAAATATGTATAAAAAAAAATTTTTAAATATTGATGAAAAAATAATTAAAGAATATTTTCCATCAAATTATACTATAGATAAAATTATTAATATATATGCAGATTTATTTGATATAAATATTAAATTAATAAAGGGTAATAAAAATCAATATTGGTGTGAAAATATTGATTTATATATTGTAAATAATAAGAAAAACGGAAAAAAATTAGGTTATTTTTATTTAGATCTTTATCCAAGAAATGGAAAATTTACACATGCGGCAACATTTGATATTCAAAATACTTATAAAAATGAAAATGATTTTAGAATATTACCAGTTACAGCAATAGTTTGTAATTTTACACCAATTAATAATGTAGCATTTTTTACATTTAGTGAAGTAGTAACTTTTTGTCATGAATTTGGACACGCTTTACATAATATATTAAGTAATGTAAAATATCAATCATTATCTGGTATTTCAATGGAACATGATTTTGCTGAAACACCTTCGCAATTTTTTGAAAATTGGTGTTATCATAAAGATTTTTTGAAAAAAATAAGTAAACATTATCTTACGAAAGAAAGTTTACCAGATAATATTATAGAAAATATTAAAAAAAATAAAAATTATAATATTGGATTACATTTTTTAACACAAATATTATATATTAAATATGATTTAACAATACATCATCAAAAAAATGTTAATAAAAAATATTTACATGATTTATGGTTTAAAATTGGATATGATTTACTTCCATTTAAAATGTCAAATAATTCGTATCCAATGTGTAGATTTGATCATTTGATGGGATATGAAGTAGGGTATTATGGATATTTATGGTCAATTATTTATGCATATGATGCATTTAGTTTATTTGAAAAAAAAGGTATATTTAATAAATCATTAGGAATGAAATTTAGAAAAGAAATATTAGAAAAAGGAGGCACTATTAAAGGAACAAAAATGTTGGAGAATTTTTTGGGAAGAAAACCAAGTAGTAAGTATTTTTTTAATATTGTGAATAAATCATAAAAATAATATTTTTTAAAAATAAAAAAATAAATATAATTTACAAATGACATAATAAATGACATAATAAATGACATAATAAATGACATAATAAATGACATAATAAATGACATAAGAGTAGAATATTTTAATTCACTCAAGATATAGAAAATTATCAATATAAAAAATATTATATTAAATTTATTTATAAAGAATACATATAATATACAATAATACACAATAATACACAATAATATAAAATAATATAAAATAATATACAATAATATACAATAATATTATATATTATAATTTTTTGTTTCTTTTTATCTAAGTACGCGAAAAGAATGATCAACACCTTGAAATTCATGTGGTATATCATAATTTGATTCTAACTTGATATCAGTATGTTTTCTCATTTCTCTTAAAAAAAGATTAGAAGGTAGATTGAAATCACCAACTATTTCTAATATTAGAGAATCATCTCTAATTAACTTAGCTATTCGAGGAATTGTCCCTAGAGCAGATTTACGATCACGATCAAAATGAAGGTTAATCACTTTATATCGTCTTTGACCATGCAAAACAATAGTTACTAATTGTCCAATTGTTTTTGAACGATTTTCACCATTATGTACCCACTCATCTATAATTGCAGACGCAGATAATGTTCTAACATTACTATTTTTGGTCGCATATGCGAAAACACCGTTGTTAAAAGATGTACCATTATGTAGAGGTGTTATTACTACTTTAGTATTGTCATCGCGAATAAAAGTTCTAATTTGAAAAAGATCACCTGTTATTTCAGGAAACAATCTTGTTAAAATAAAGGGCATAAATTCTTGCAAAGCAAGCCCTCCATGATTTCTATCAAGAATACGTGAAATAATAGTTGCAACAATATCATACCTTGATGAATGTTCATGTTGTTCTGGAGCACCATTAATTACACCACATGGAAAACCATTTTCTCCAATTCTATTTATAGAATTGTGAGAAAGAAGTGTGAGTGTATTGTATGTCGCGCTTGAAATTTTACGGTTGTGTGTATTCATTGCAATATGTGGGATATGATCCGACGCAACTTTCGCTTCATCGTAATTAGTATCCACAATTTCTAAAAGATCTATTGCAAAATCTTTTTTATCTCCTTCACCGTAAAATTTATATATCAAATCAAGTTCTGTCATTTTTTCGTAATTGGTAGTTGATAAAATGGTTGTTTTTGCTAACTTTTTCAATATTTTGAGGAAAGTTCACATTATTTATAATAATAAATTAATAAATTTCTATAATTATTACTGTCATTTTTTTATTAATAATTATGCAATATTTTTTTCTAAAATAAGGATAGTTAGAATTTACTATAGCATTCTACACAAAAAAGATAATTACATAATAATTTATTAATAATTTATTAATAAAATATTTTTTATTAATGGAACCTCATTTTTCTTCTCAATATATATGTTTTATAAATATATTAGCGCTGTTTCATAATTCATTTACAATAAATTTAACAATGTTTATTTTAAAAATAATTTAAAATAAACATTAAAAATTATAAATTTGTTTTTTATTTTAAGATAAAAAATAATATTTTTTTAATCCATTTTTTTTTACTA